>Ga0209542_10017979_pt1 | contig 11501 bp, 11 predicted proteins | sample RifCSPhighO2_01_FD_184028 | JGI IMG/M metagenome (GOLD analysis project Ga0209542, IMG submission 184028) | Soil microbial communities from Rifle, Colorado - Rifle CSP2_plank highO2_0.1 (SPAdes) (version 2) | ecosystem: Environmental > Terrestrial > Deep subsurface > Rock core/Sediment ...
GAAGACAAATGGTTCACGGCGTCTTTGACCTTCTTGGTATAACTTCTCTTTCAAAATTGCAAAGGCTCGATTTGGTTGATCAGGCCTTAGAACGGAAAGCCCAATAGGACGTGCGGCTATGTCCGCTATCTGAAGCCCCACAGAATTCGTCTTCTTATCAGCAAGAACAACTTCAAAAGGCAGCTTGTGTTGGAGTGAATTATGACCATTACAAATACGCTGGAATTCTACTTCTAAGGCGAGGTCTTCACATCGACCTCGTGCCTCGAAAATAATATGAGTAAGCTTGTTATGTTGGTCGCGTTTTTGCAAAAGTTGATATAATTTTTCAAGACCTAGCTGCATAGCAAGATGGTAGACATGAGTAGGATCTGGCCCGAGTTCTTTGAGAGCGCGTTTATCTATAACGATCGGGATTAAGACAACATTCATTGCAGCTACCAAATCAGATAACGCCCGCATCAGATTCTCGCGTCGTTGCAAACTCAATTTATTGAACATTCCTGTTTTTTTACGAATCTCTTGTTCGTGCAGAACGATCAAGTCGTGGCCAAATGTAGAAATTTTTAACTTACTTAGAGCAGGTATTACTTTTTGAATATAGTGGTCTTTCTGAAAGACACAGAATGCTAGAACAAACAAAGGATAGCGCGGATTGATAGACTCGAGACTATGATCTCCACTTTCATCGACGTAGACGATGTACTCGCTATGCTCTAATTCAATATGACTCATGCCACTTTCGCTAAAGCGAATACGATATTCTTTCATAGGAAAAATTTCTATCTCTAAAAATTTTCAGAGTCTTCTTTTTCGGCGACAATAATCGTAATCTTTTCGTAATCCACCTCACCCATTGATTGAAACCGCTCTTTGCGCTACAGTCCTTGTCGAATGGATTTTTTTGACGTCGCGATTTCTGAGTTTCAAGAGCTGATCGAACAAGCGTTTGCGGAAGATTTTGCCTTTGAGGACATCACATCGCTCGCTTGCGTTGCCGAAGATTGCTTTGCCACAGGCGAATTGATCCTAAAACAAGACGGCGTCATTGCCGGTCTCAAATTCATTCCTCTGATTTTTCAGCAAAGAGATCCTCGCTTGACGCTCGATCTGTTTGTGCGCGATGGGCAATTTTGCCCCAAAGGCACGCTCTTAGGCCGCATGTCCGGCTCCGCTCATTCTCTCTTAAGCGCAGAGCGCACCGCGCTCAATTTGCTCCAACATCTTTCGGGGATTGCAACCCTCACCGCTCGCTGCGTTGCAAAAGTAGCTGGAACGCACTGCAAAATCCTAGATACGAGAAAAACTCTTCCCGGCTATCGCCAATTGCAAAAGTACGCCGTGCGCATGGGCGGAGGAAGCAACCACCGCCATCACTTAGCCGACCGGATTTTGATCAAAAATAACCATTTGTCGCTCGCTTCTCGAGACGGCCTGCAGCTGATCCATTGCATCGAGCGAGCGAGAGCGCGCTTCCCCGGGCGATTCGTCCAGGTGGAAGTCGGCTCGCTGGAAGAGTGTATCGCTGCTCTGGCAAGCGGCGCGAATGCCATCTTATTGGACAATATGTCCCCCGAGACCGTGCGCCGCTGCGTAGAACTGGGTGAGGCGCGCGCTTTTCTCGAGGCGTCGGGGGGAATTACAATCGACCGAATCGCCGAATACGCCGCTACAGGCGTCCACGGAATTTCCATGGGCGCTCTGACTCACTCAGCGCCGGCGCTCGATATTTCTTTTAGAGTAAAATAAACAGAGGATCTTATGACAAAGGCAAAAGAATTTCGATTTGAAGAAGAGGCTAGAAACGCCCTTCGCGATGGAATTGACCAATTGGCTGAAGTGGTTGCAATTACATTGGGACCTCGCGGCCGCAGTGTTGGATTGCAAGCTTCCTGGGGCTCGCCCACCATCACCAGCGATGGCCACAGCATTGCCAAAGAGATCGAATTCAAAGATCCCTTCTTAAACATGGGCGCCTCCATGGCCAAAGAGGTCGCGGCCAAAATCAAAGAAAAAGCCGGCGACGGCACCACCACCGGCATCATTCTCTTGCGAGCTCTGGTGCAAGCGGGCGTTAAAAACATCGCCTCGGGCGCAAATCCCATCTCCATCAAGCGGGGAATGGATAAGGCGTTGGAAGCGCTACTCCAAGAAATCGACACAATGGCCGTCCAAGTGAAAAACCTCAAAGACACGCAAAATATTGCGAGCGTTTCCGCTTCCGGCAATCGGGAAATCGGAGAAAAAATCGCCGAGTGTTTTGAAAAAGTGGGCAAAGAAGGCGTTATCTCCATTGAAGAAGGCAAAGGCACTGAAACCTCGATCGAACTCGTCGAAGGGATGCAATTTGACCGGGGCTATCAAAGCGCCTATTTTTGCACGAATGCCGATAAACTCCTCGTCGAAATGACGAATCCCGCGATTCTGATCACCGACAAAAAAATCAGCTCGGCGCAAGAAATTTTGCCGATTTTGCAACATGTAGCAACCACCGGCGCAGAACTCTTGATCATCGCGGAAGAGATCGATGGCGACGCCCTGTCTACACTCGTGATCAATAAGCTGCGCGGCTCGCTCAAGGTCGCCGCCGTCAAGGCCCCGGGCTTTGGCGATCGCCGCAAGGAGATGCTCGAAGACTTGGCCGTTTTGACTGGCGCTACGGTCATTTCCGAAGAAAAAGGGTTGCTTTTGCGCGAAGCGGGCGAAGATCTTTTAGGGCGAGCCGATCAAGTGATCATCAGCAAAGAAAAAACGACGCTTGTCGGAGGCAAAGGAGATCCAAAAGCAATTCAAGCGCGCATCGGCCAACTCGAAGCGCAAAGCAAAAGCGCAAGCTCTACCTACGACCGAGAAAAACTCGACGAGCGGAAAGCAAAACTCTCCGGCGGCGTCGCTGTCATCAAAGTGGGCGCACCGACCGAATCGGAGATGAAAAAGAAAAAGCAAAGCTACGAAGACAGCCTAAACTCCACCCGCGCAGCTCTCGAAAACGGGATCGTCACTGGCGGCGGCGTGACATTGCTTCGAGCCTCGCGCTCCGCGAAAAAACCTACGCTGTCGAAAGAAGAGGAAGTCGGCGCTCAAATTCTCTTGCGCGCTTGCGAAGCCCCCTTCAAGCAAATCGTCTCCAACGCTGGATTCGACCCTTCGATCTTCCTCGAAGAAGTCTTAAAAGGCGGTAAGACAATCGGCTTTAACGCGCTCACCGAAAAGGTCGAAGACTTGCTGAAAGCCGGCGTCATCGATCCCGCCAAAGTCATCAAGAGCAACCTCAGCCACGCGGTCTCTGTCGCTGGGGTAGTGCTGTTGTCGGAAGCTCTGATGGCGGATGCTGAAGCGGTATAAAACTTGACATTCCCCTCCAGCACCAAGTATCTGGAGAGGATGCGATGGACACCGTTTCTAGCTCTCCTCCCCGTCTATTTGCTTGCGCAGTCCGATTTGGAATCGGAATCGATGCTCTTTCAAGCGGAGCAGCTGGCAAAGAGTTATGCGCCGATGGTCGCAAAAACTCCTCCGCCAAAGTCGATTCCCCAGACCGATGCTCTACTTGCCTCTGCGCCCAATTGGCTGACGATCGATTTGCACCGCTTAAATGCGCAAGACCAGTCGGCGTTTGCGCTCTTGAATCAAGAAGCTCTCTGGGAGTTGCTTGCGGAAATTGGATTTAACGCCGTCGAATTGAACGATTTGAAAGGCACGAAAAAAGGTCTCTTGCATCTCGCTCTAGCGCCTCAGTGGGGCACCGAAATGGAGTATGCAAACGTCGCAGACAAAGCGATTTCCCGAGGCTTTTTCTTCATTGGCGATAGTTTGGGAAATGCGACCGGAAAAGGGGTCGATTTTGCATTGGCATTGAAAAATGTGGGCTCCTATCCAGGTCTTTATTCTCTTGTCGAAGTCGATCCAGGCGACTGGACCGCTTTGCCAAAAGTTCCCCCCAATTCCTTGTCGGTCAATATTCCGTGGTTGACGCTGCAAACTCTGCATAAAATGGGCTATGTCCCGAAAGATTTTACGCCCTACGTCAAGGAAAGCGATTGGAATGTGACCGCGCCCATTCTCGGGACCGATAACAAGCTGCGAAGATGGCTCTATTTGCGCGATGCGAGAGGCTTTCCGAAACTCGATTGGCTCAATCCTTCGTTTGCAAGCGAACGGCTTGCAGCAGGCGATGTGCTCAAAGGCGTTTATCAACTGGGACAAAAGATCTTTTTTATCAACGCAAAACTCCCCGCGCATGCCAAAGAGACCATGAGCTTGACCATGCGCAAACTCGGAGGCTTTTCGGCAGCGTTTGTCCAGGGCGGAGTCGCCGCTTTTGCCCAGACTACTTCCGATCTTTGCTACGATCACTTGACTCCAATGGCCACGTTCCACGCGCTTCTTGCGCAAGACGCCGAGGCATTGCGGCTCCTGTATCGATTGATGCTCGATGAAGGAGTGCAGCCCAAAATGCTCATCCACGCTCTCGAACCGTTTGGAAGAGCTCCTTGCGACTGGGCTGAATTTCTAAATTCTCCGCAGAAAAAGTATCAGTACTTTGAAGAAGTGTTGACGGGAGAAGCGTTGCGACAGCGCCTGCTTCAAGAAGACAAATACCGCTTGGGAGGAGGGTTCAACAAAACCGCGGCTTCGTGGACGGACGTGTGTTCTCAGCTGGTCATTGCACAAGATGTTCAGAAAAAATACGAGTCGATTCTCGAACTCCATGTTCTCTTAACGCAATTTTTCGCCTGGCAACCGGGCGCTTTTTTGCTGAGCGCGGAAGATTTATTGGGAACGACCTCTTCGTACGATCTCATGAGCCCAAACTGCGAGGCGCTCTACGCCCCCCTCCCCGCACAGCTCTCCAATGCCAAATCGTTTGCATCGCAATTAAAAGCGATTCTCCGCACACGGCGAGAATACAACGTGGAGCGAGCTGAGCTGATCGATGTCCCTAACGTAAAAAGTCCGGGACTTCTCTGCCTCCGCTATCGACTGCCAAACACCCGTCATGCAGCTCTGTTAGCTGTCAATTTCGGCAACCTAGCAGCGGCTGAAACGCTCGAGTCTCCAAGCTATGCGAGAACCTCGGCCATCAATCTTTATACACATCTCGCTGAACCTAAATTTTCAGATTCTTCTCTTTTTGAGCTGAAACTAGATCCGCTCTCTGCTAAACTGATCTTGTTTCAACCAACGCACCACTAACCAAATGAAATTTGCCGTCGTGTGCGCCTCGGGAATAGGCGATGCTCTCTTGATGCTCATCGCGTCGAATCACTTGCAAAAACTGCAAGTGGAGATCACCACTTTTTCCAATCATTTGCCTTCTTTGCAAGAGTGGTTTCCCCAGTTTCAATTTAGCCTTCAGCCACCGCTCGACCAAATTGAATCGATCTTTGCTCCGTTTGATGCGATTGTGCTGCAACATGACAACACTCCAAAAGCCAAGCTGATTCGCCAGTTGCGAAAGCCGGTGTACACGCTGTACGGCTCGCATCTCACCTCCAAACACGGCCCCTTGCGCCCCTATCTCGACGTCCGGTTCAACCCAACCCTTTGCATGGCGGAAAACATCCGGCAAGCCTCCCAAACCCTGTTTCCAGCCAGAGCCGCGCTCGAAAATGGACTTACCCCCCTTCCTCACCTCATCCACCGCAAATACTCGAAGAGAGTCGCCATCCACCCCACGAGCGCTGTCCCTTCTAAAAATTGGATGAAGGCTTCGTTTTTGGAACTGAGAAACACCCTCGCCAAAAACGGGTGGGATCCAGTTTTTGTCACTGCTCCCGGAGACGCGAAACAGTGGGGAAGCCCCTTGTTTCCAACCCTTTCAGAACTCGCCGCCTTTCTCTACGAATCGGCCTTTTTCATCGGCAACGATTCAGGCCCCGGCCACCTCGCCTCCAATCTGGATCTAAAGACTCTGATCATCGGCCCGAGCCAAAAACACCTAACTCTTTGGCGCCCAGGCTGGTATCCAGGCGCCATCGCCCATCCCCCCAACTGGATCGAGCAATTCAAATTAGCGAAAGAAAATTGGAGATACTTTATTTCTGTAAGTAATGTATTTAAGCAGTTTAAGAAACTAACTGATATTAAATAGGATTTTTAATAAAATAAAGTCAGAAAGAGGCTTATGAAAGATTTGCCCCACCATCTAAAAAAACTCAACCGCCAAATCCTCCGCTCCCTCCATCGAGAGGAGACGGACGAAGAGGCCTATGAAGTAAGCACGCCTCGCAAACCCACAGAGCGGCAAATCAAAAAGCAAGCCAAAGAGAAGCGGCGCAAAGAAAGATTTGCCAGAGCCCCCTCCTCTCCCGATCCAGAGGCGCAAAACCGAGCCATGAAACACCGGGTGCCCGTCTTCGATCAAAATAATGCTGCTAAACCCAGATCAGGGGCGCGGCCAACCCATAAAAAAACTCCTCCTATTTAACGAGACAATCGCTATAATCATTCGGATGAAACCCCTTCGAATCGCCCAAATTTCCGATTTTCATTTCACGAACATTACGTGGAACCCGCTTCGATTGTTTTCCAAGCGATTTCTAGGCAATTTAAACTGGATTTTCAAGAGAAAAAACGCCTTTTCAGACGAATCGCTTGAGGCGCTGCCCTCGCTCCTCAGCACCCTTCAACTCGATTGGATTTTCCTCGGCGGCGACTTCACCACTACAGCTCTCCCCGAAGAATACCAAAAAGCAAAAGACTTTGTCGGAGCGCTCCCCACTCCTTGGATCGCCATTCCCGGAAACCACGACCACTACACAGCCGGCGCTTATAAGCAGAAGCGATTCTACCAATCGCTCGCCAATCCATCTCCCAGTCTGTTTGGCCTCGAGACCCACGGCGTCGAAGCCCATCAACTCACCCCGCAATGGTGGGTGGTTGCCATGGATACTGCTCTCGCCACCAATCTCTACTCATCGCGCGGCCTGTTTTCTAACACCCAAGAAGCCAACCTGCAAAAACTCCTCGCCCTTCTGCCCAAAGACAGCTCCATTCTCCTCTTCAACCACTACCCATTTTTCCAAAACGACGTCCCTCGCCACAGCCTCGATCGGGGAGACGCTCTAGAAGCGCTCGTGCGCAAAGAACCTCGCATCAAAGCCTATCTGCACGGCCACAGCCACCGCCATACCATCGCCGACCTCCAAGCAAGCGGCCTTCCCATCATTCTCGATAGTGGGTCGGCTGCCGAACAAGACAAAGCGACCTGGAACCTTCTCACCATTGACGACCAGAAACTCCAAATCGATGTCTTTCGCTGGAAAAAAACAGGTTGGAAACTCTCGAATACGGAACAAATTCCCTGGATTGAGCGATGACAAAAACCTGGTTTTCAGAAGGCTTGCGATTTAAGTGCACCGGCTGCGGAAAATGCTGCACCGGAACGCCCGGCTACGTATTTCTCTCGGAACAAGACCTGCACCGACTTGCGGAACACTTTCAGCTGACTCCAGAGGAATTTGCCAAACAATATACCCGCAAAGAAGAGGATCGACTCGCCCTGATCGATCAGCCCAGCACTGGTGACTGCATTTTTTTAAAAGACAAAAAATGCACCGTCTATCAGGCGAGACCCATGCAATGCCAAACATTTCCCTGGTGGCTCCACAATCTTCGAAATCCCGAAGACTGGAATGAGGCCTCTCGGCGGTGCGAAGGGATCAACCACGTGGACGCCCCCGTCGTCCCCTCGGAAGAAATCGAGCAACAATGCCTCACCTATCTCGACAATCTCGTCGACATGGACTTCCAAACAAAATCTTGACTTAATGTTAAGGTTTCGTTAACTCCCTGTTTAGACAGTGGAGGTCTTTATGACAGTCTCTCTAGCACGGCTTACATTTCAACAAATACACCAATCGGTCTCAGCGCTAAGACTGAGATTCAATGACTATGAGAAAAAAGTGCAGAGCCTTTTGCAGCAAGGTAGGTCGATTTCGCTCCAAGATCTGACAGAGCAAAAAGAGCTCTCACAGCAAATTGAAAAATGCCAAACAGCCTTTGCGCAGCTTCGAAAAACCATTCGTCTGCGAAACGAGCATCTAGACCCATTCACAGCAATCGCCAATGAAATCGAAGTTACGCTCCCCACAAAGATGCAAGAACTCGACCAAGAGATCGCTGAAGGTCCCGATGCGTGGAAACGGGCGATCGTCTCATCCATCGCAACGGGAGTTGCAGTATCAGCCTTTATTTACGGGCTGATCTCTCTAGGAAAATATATAGCTGTCTCAATAGAGTGTCGGTGAAAAGTGGCGCGCGTCGAGAAGGCCTTTTTGCCGAAAAGAATAAAAGGTCTCTTTCCCAATGATCAAATGATCGATGACGGGGATTCCAATCACCATTCCGGCAGATCTAAGAATTTGGGTCATTTCAAGATCGCTCGTCGAGGGAGTTGGATCTCCCGAAGGGTGGTTGTGGGCGATGATGAGGCTGTGCGCTCGGTGGCGAATGGCCGTGCAAAAGACTTCGCGCGGATGCATCATCACCTGGTTTAAAATCCCCTTGGCCACAGTTTCTTTGTGAATCAGCATTCTTCTGGCATCTCGGAGCAGCAGATAGAGCACTTCGGTCGGCTCGTCTTTCAAGACACTGTGGAGCTGCAAAAAGGCCTTTTCAGGACTATCGATCAGGGGGCGATCCAATTCAGGCGGACTGAGCCGCTTCGAGAGCGCAAAGGAGGCTTGCAGCTGCACTGCTTTGGCGGGGCCAATTCCTTTGATCGAGCACAGTTCTGACAGCGTCGCATCGGCGAGGTGTTCGAGGGTGCCAAAGTGGGTCAAAAGATCGGATGCGAGATCGAGGGCAGAGCGCTCTTTGGTGCCGCTGCTGAGCAAAATCGCGATGAGTTCAATCGAAGAAAGAGCGGAAGCGCCCTGGGCTGCGAGTCTTTCTCGCGGACGGGCATCAAGGGGCAGCTCGCGCAAACTCATGTCTTTCCCGAGACTTCAAAGAGGGCGACTTTCTTTTCTAGATGCTGCGGAATTTCCACTTCGAGAAGAACGTCGTTTTCTTCGTATTCGACCGAGTTGACTTTCCCCTCGCGCATCAGTTCGCTGACAAGCGCATAATGGCTTTGCGGAATGCGCAAAGTCACTGTCTTTCGCAAGAGAGAAATCTCGCGGATCATCAGATCGAGCAACTGATCTAGCCCTTGCGATTTTAGCGCTGAAATTTCGACTGTTTTCGGATACGTCACTCTCATTTTTTCAATCATGAGCCTTTGTGTGCACTGATCGGCTTTATTGAGAACCGTGATGAGAGGCCGTTTGTCTGCTTTCAACTCTTTCAATACGTCCAACGTCGTGGCCGCTTGGTTGACTGCTTGCGGACTGCTGACGTCGATGAGGTGAAGGAGGATATCGGCTTGCACTGCCTCTTCCAACGTGCTTTTAAACGCGGCCACCAATGGGTGAGGCAGCTTGCGAATAAAGCCGACGGTGTCGATGAGAAGCACTTCTTGGCGATTGGGAAGAGTGTATCTGCGCGTGGTCGTATCGAGCGTAGCAAATAGCTTATCTTCGATGAGGACGTCGGCGTCAGTCAGCGCTTTCAGCAGGGTCGACTTACCGACATTGGTGTAACCGATGATGGCAAACGTTGGGATGCCTGTCCGAATCCGCGCTCGCCGCTGCGTTTCCCGGTGCTTTTTCACTTCTTTGAGTTCTGCTTGCAGTTGGTCGATCCGTTTTCTCAAGATGCGGCGATCGATCTCGATCTGCTTTTCCCCTTCGCCTTTTAAAAATCCGCCGCCGCCTTTGCCTCCACCGCCACCCGTGCGCTGCCGACTCAAGTGGGTCCAAAGTCTGGTCAGGCGCGGTAGCTGGTAACGGCTAGCGGCCAGCTCCACTTGAATGCGCGCTTCTCGAGATTGGGCTCTTTGCGCAAAGACGCCGACAATGAGCTCCGTTCGGTCGATCACCGGTTTTTTTAGCGCTTTTTCTAGATTGCGCTGCTGCTGAGGAGAAATTTCCTCATCGAAAATAGCCAGATCGAGCTGCTGCTCTTCCATCAAGAGCCGAATCTCTTCGACTTTTCCCTTGCCGATGTAGGTAGAAGAGTCGATTTCGCGAAGAGGGACTGCTAACTTCAGAGCCGTTTCAAGCCCGTAGGTGTGGCCTAAGCTCTCGAGTTCAGCGAGCTGCTCTTCGCATTGCGCTTTGTTTTGAGCGCTCTTATAAGTGCCAATGAGGATCGCCCGCTTTTCTTTGGGGATCAAATCGTAGAGCCGCCCTTGGCGGCCCCGTGTGGAATTAGTTTCGTGCATAAGAACCTAGTTCAAATGAGAAGGTAAGACCGTCGTATCCCGGCTGCACATCAGAAGGAAGAGAGCTGCATGCAGTTTCATGATCGACTGAATGGGAAAGATGGGTAAGCCACGTCTGCTCGGCGCCGACTTTTCGTGCAAAAGCAACTGCTTCATCCAATGATAAGTGCACTCGGTTTGGCTCTTTTCTAAGAGCGCTGAGCACGAGTTTTTGCACGCCTTTTAGAGCGACGAAAATAGAGCCGTCGTATTCGCGGATATCCGACACATAAGCAAAGTTTCCAATCCGGTACCCATTGACTTTCATCCCTCCTTGCCAATAGCTCATATAGTGCACTGAAACACCCAAAAAGTCGATCACACCTGCATCTCCTGGCAAGATCTGGCAATCGAGTTCGACCGTATCGCTCTCCCCCTCTCCTCGCTTCTTAAAAAGATAGTAGTAACGGACTTTGAGTTCGTCCAAACTCTCTTTGGAAAGAAGGCATGGAAACGGCTTTTTTTGGCTAAAATTAAACGCTCTCAGCTCATCGAGCCCCGCAATGTGGTCGTAGTGGGTATGAGTCAAAAGAAGGCCGCTCAAAGCGCCGAGTCGGTATTTCAGAGCTTGCTGGCGAAAATCGGGACCCACATCGAGGAGAAGAGATCGATCGCCTATCCGAACGACGCCAGAGGGCCTAAGCCGCTGATTGCGCAGGGAAGACGAGAGACAGATCTCGCACGAGCAGCCCACGCGAGGAGACCCGCTAGATGCGCCTGTGCCGAGAAAGGTAAAGTTCGCTTGCATGAGCCAAAATCATAAATTGAATCGGAAAATCGCGCCAGTGGATTTGTTATAAGAGCCAGCTCTCAAAACTCCACGATAGCGAAAAATCGATGATTTTGAAGCCTCTTGCGAGGACAGGCGAAGCCTGTCCGGGCTGCGCCGACGGCGGCCTGCCAGGCGGGCTGCTGAAGACGCGAGAAGATCCGGGGGATCTTCGCAGCGCGAAGCAGGTGAGCGAAGCGAACTGGGGTTGCAGCCGCAACGAGGATTCAAAAGGGCGATTTTGCGCATCGAAGAGTTTTGAGAGCTGGCTCATAATGTCCTTATTATTCCAAAAGCGAGCTCTTTGCCTAAAAGGGCATGATAGAGCAGCCCGCGAGAACCGAGTCCAGTAAACGTCCAACTTTTTTCATTTAACCTCAACACCATCGGGCGATACCCTTCTTGGGGACTCATCCGCACGCC
>Ga0209542_10017980_pt1 | contig 11500 bp, 13 predicted proteins | sample RifCSPhighO2_01_FD_184028 | JGI IMG/M metagenome (GOLD analysis project Ga0209542, IMG submission 184028) | Soil microbial communities from Rifle, Colorado - Rifle CSP2_plank highO2_0.1 (SPAdes) (version 2) | ecosystem: Environmental > Terrestrial > Deep subsurface > Rock core/Sediment ...
CTGCCATTGTCGTTGACGGATCAATGGGCACCTTCTCAACGGGGGGCACCTTCAAAAATGTAACTATTTACCCGACAAGCTCGAACCCTAAAGGTTTTCTTTTTCTGGTCTCAACTAAAACAGGCACCAGCTCTGAATTAATGCCAGCCGAAAATGTACAAGGCCACGCTGTATATTTGTCAAGAGGCAATGCTTACATTGGAGTTTATTCAACTACGAACCTAACCGGTGCCCTTATTGGTGGTAGGGTAGGAACAAGCGGAGCCATTACTTACGATGACGATTTGGCAGAGTTTAGCAGTTCCGGGTCTGGTGCTAGCGGCTGGCAAATCGTCCGCGGGACGTATAAGTTCACAAAGTGAATTTAGGGATTAGTGTTTAGGGTTCAGGGTTTAGAAAGTAAATACCCGCTCTACTTCAAATTTATATTCACTCTGCTGAAAACTTCGACATTTATGTCGAAGATGAAAGCAAGAGAATACACACTTCTCCAGCAGAGTTCATGTAAACTTTAATAAAACTCCAGCTTTTAAGCTGGAGAAGTTTATAGCTGACTTAACAAAATTCAAAATATGGCTGGCTGCTTTTAATGCTTCTTCAGCTTTTCTCAGGCTAAAATCCTCGTAAACCCCTAAATCAGGATATAGCGAAGTGTTGCTCTAGTCCATTCTAAATCTTGATCCGCGCGAGCAAGCCAGTTTTTAACGTCAGCTTCATACTTAAGCCTTTTCATATAATACTTTACCTTTGGGTAGTATCTCATCAATAATCATAAAGCGATTTTCCAAAATAGCCCGCTCTAATTCTTTAGGTGTTAAAACAAAAATATCTGTTGGAAATTTACTGTCGGTAATTTGGACAACCTCGCGCACTCTGTCCAAATATTTTTTTTTGGTATCTTTAATTATCAGAAGATCTATATCACTTTCTTGGCGCACGCGGCCAGAAGATCCAGATCCAAAAAGAATAATTTTTTGCGGTTTATACTTTTTGACGATCTGGTCTGTGATAATTTTAATTTCTGCATCAAATTTAGTCTTTGTCACGACTAAATTATAGCAGAATGGTTCCGGATTAAAAAACCTGCTGGCTCCTGGCAAATCGTCCGCGCACGCGTATAAGTTTAAGAGGTAGGGTTTAGGGTCACAAGTTTTGCACTTCCTGTCATCCTGAGGAGTGAAATCGAGTCTGACTCGATGAAACAACGAAGGATCTCTGAACTTGATTCAGTCTTGCACTTGCAAGAGATTCTTCGCGGAGTTTACCCTGAGTTTATCGAATCCGCTCAGAATGACAGCTGTGAAACCTGTGAAGGTTCAGGGTTTAGGATTGAGCGGGGGGCTTAGAGATTTTTAAACTTTTCCTTTGTCAATCCCATTTGCTTGATAATATTTTTGAGTGTCAACCTTTTAAAAGTCCGCCCTTGTTAAAGCTTCAAAAAACCCTAGACCCTTAGATCTTAGTAATTGGGTCAATCAATTGAATTTTCAATTCTTAATTTTTCGACATTATGTCCTTGCTTGCATTATTTATATTGAATTTTTAATGATTTAATGCTTTAAAATTTAGATTTGATTTAAAATTGAAAATTGAAAATTAAAAATTAAACACACCCTAAACCCTAGACCCTAGACCATAGACCCTTATCCCTAGTATTATGGAAGTATGCGCACACTGCTCCGAGCTGTCTATCGTCTATCGCCTATCACCTATCGCCGCTTCAAAAAAAGCCCTTCTGAAATCTTCAAATCCCCGAAGCGTTCAGCGTTTAATAACAAACCCGGCATAATCATGATTTTGGTTTTTTCCTTTCTCACGGTCGTCATGATCCTTTCGGCCGCCATATTTGCTAAAACAACCCATTTTCTGCAAGTCGAATCCAGGTCGGCTATAGCTGACCAAGCCATTAATCTGGCCGAAGCCGGCGTCGATTATGCGATGTGGGCTCTAAACGCTGACCCGGGATGGTACGGCGAAGCAGACCCCCTCCCTATTGGCGGAGGCGAAGTAGAAATAGAGTTCGACAGCACCACAAATGTGATAACATCAACAGCCTATATCCCCAACATATCCGCGCCTCGGGTTAAACGGGCTATCCAGATACAAGCCCAAATATCGCCCGGGGGCAACGCGGTATTTGACTATGCCACGTATGCCGATAGCACGGCTGCGGACGCTGTTATGTTAACCAGAGCCAGTTCCCAAATATGGGGCAATGTTATTTCCAATGGCGGTATTAAACACGGTGAAGCTGACTATATGGGAAATCCTACGGGGAGAATATGCGGCAGTGCCTGGGCAAAGGGTAGTATTACTTTGCTGGCAGCCAATTTCTACCAAAACCCAGGCCCCCCTTCCTGCACGGGTAATCCATACCCGGGGGGCCAGTACGCAAATTACACTCCCTGGCCATCCGATATATGGAAACTGCCGGATTTCCCCTTCGCAATTATAAGAGCAAGTAATATGAATGAGCTTATTACGTGCGCTGGTGCAGGTGAGTGTACGATTAATGCCACCGACTATAATGACGGGTGTGCACCAGACCCGTCTTGGGGAACTTGTTTGGACAACAGAAGGTTAAAAGGCAACTTCCGCTTTTGCGGAAATTTCTACATCAAGGACAAAATTCATATTAACAAAGACAGCCCTGATCACGGTCATTTATATAAAATCAGCTCATGCAATGCCCAGTTCAGGCCCGCCGCGAACACAGGCCTGACATACTTTCTGGTAGACGGAACAGCAAAATTTAGCAGCAACGTTTTTCAAAAAAACGGGCAGGGCTTTATTTGGCTGGCAACCGATCATACAGACACCTTCATTGAAAAGGCAATAGAAATTAGATCATCCCCAATAATGCCAGGCGCGGTTTTCCAGGCGAACGCCGGGACTGTTTTACTATTTAATAATACCAACGTAGCCTCTGTTTATGCTAAGAAAATATTAATCTTTGATACGTCAATATTGAAATATGATTTGGGCCTGGCCGCCCAGGGCTGTCCGGGGGGCGACTGCAGCGCGCCAGCCTCCTGGACCATAAAACGGGGCACCTATCAATATTTAGACCCAAACTAATAGATGCCAAACGAACTGCAAATGCAACGCAAACAAAAGGGCGGCTTTGTCCTGCTTCTTGGCATAATCGTCATTACCGCTATTGTCATACTTTCGGCCAGCCAATTTGAAAGAGTCGCCAACTTTGTGCGCTTTGGCAACAACAAAGTTTTGCAGGGGCAAGCCATTAGTCTGGCCGAAGCCGGCGTTGATTATGCCCTCTGGCAGTTAAACGAAAACGCCGGCGACTGGTACGACAGCGACGGTGAAGTAAATGTCGGCACTAGCGGCACTTTTTTTGTAACCGTGACCGACGCAACTGCCAATATCAAAAACGTTGTGGCAACCGGCTACATCCCCAACTCTATCAACCCCCGCAAACAAATTACTGTCAAAACCCAGGTAGTGATCGATAACCAGACAATCGCTTTTAACTACGCTGCCCAGACAGATCTCGGCGGAGTTGAAATGTACAGTAACGCGGTTGTTAACGGAAACGTCTATACGAACGGAAACATTACAGGTTTTTCCAATTCCCGAATTAACGGGGAAGCTTGGGCTGCCGGCACCATTTCCTCACCGGACCCCACCATCACTGTTCCTCCCCCTCATCCTAATCAAGCCACCAAAGACCTGCCAACTTTTGTCGCCCAGTATTGGAAGGATGCCGCCAACATTAACAACGACCCCTATATCGGCAACCTTGAATATAATTCCGGCAGCCACAACTTGGGGCCAAGAAAAATTGAGGGCAATCTGACCTTAAACTCCAACAGTTGGGTAACGCTTCAGGGCCCAGTCCATGTTACCGGCAACTTTGCCATGAACTCCAACACCCGGCTTTATCTTGACGAATCTTTTGGCACAACAGGTACTGTTGTTATTGTCGACGGCACTATTCAGCTTAATTCCAATGCCGAAGTCTTTTCAACTTCTGCCACACCCAAAGGCTACATAATTCTAGCCTCGACAAGCACTTCTAGCACTGCGATTGAATTGAATTCGAACGCCAAAGCAGGCGTACTTTACGCTTTAAGCGGCACATTGCAGATAAACTCAAACGGGACAATCGTCGCCATGGCTGCCAACAAGCTGGTATTAAATTCCAACGCTACGTTAACTTATGACGAAGGTTTAGCTTCTGCTCAATTTTCGGGAGGACCCGGAGGAAGCTGGCAAATCAGAAAAGGCAGTTACCAGTATACGAAGTAGGCGTTTAGATGCTTAAATTTTTAATTTTTAGTTTTAAATTTTTAATGAAATCTAAATGTTTTAAAATCAACCAATCTTAACTTCTTTGTGCTCGGTCACCTTCCTGCACTGCTTGCAGTATTTCTTAAACGAAAGCTTCGTGCTTTGCGATTTGGTTTTTAAGGCAATGTTGTCCGGGTTTTTGGAACTCGTGTAATTTCGGTTCTTACACTCCGGACACTCCAGTTGAAATAATACTCTTCGGGATTTTGCCATTTTAAATTTCCTCCAATTTACTTAATGTGCCAGTTTACCAAACTTGCACAAGCTGCCACAACATTTTAAGCTAGAATTAATGCCCGACGAAAAAGTAAATAGTGAATCGAGTATAGTCAATAGAATACTCTCCATTTACCATTTACCATTTACTATTCAGCGTAAATTCAAAGGATTTACACTTATAGAATTGCTGGTGGTAATTTCTATAATCGGTATTTTAGTATCAATAGTCATTGCTTCCTACGGTAGTGTGCAGAAAAAAAGCCGGGACTCACGCAGAAAAAGCGATCTTGCTGAAATCAAATCCGCGCTTATCATCTACTTTCAGGACTTCGACACATACCCCGAAAACGTCGACAGTTATCCGTCTAACGCCTCGGGAAACTGGATACCGGACCTTTCACCAAATTATTTCAAAAGTTTGCCGCAAGACCCCGGCAATTCTGGAGCGTCTTCCACCAATTGCAACAGTAGTGAATTTATCTACTGCTACGTAAAAAATTCCGACGAATCATTTACCCTTTGGGCGAGGCTTGAAAATGAAAAGGATCCTGATCGATCCGGCAATCCCGATGCCCTTTGCCAGGATACACCACCTGCGGATTCATCACTTAATTACTGCCTCGAGTCTCCAGCGCTTTGAATATAGGCTCTAGCAGGGCCAGAAGGATTCGAACCCTCACTTGCGGTTTTGGAGACCGCCGTGCTAACCGTTGACACTATGGCCCTTAATCAATCAAAGCTAATTATACATAAAACGCATCAAGTCTTAAAACAAGTCTTAAAATACCCCTTCTTGACACCCATTCTTAAAGCAACTTATCCTAAAGTTAGTGGACGAAAACGAAAAGAGGCCGACTGGTTCAACTTCGACAAGTAATCAACCTCAAAGTGAGGCTGATTCCCCTATTACTCCAAAGACAGCTGAAGATGACTTACCTCCTGTCAATGAGAAAGAAGATTCAAAAGAACCGTTTTACAAAAAACTAAGAAAAGGCTCTGCACAGTTTAGTGCGATGCCTTCAGACCAGACATTCAATCCTCCCCCGGTAATGCCACCTGTTGCCAACACGGATTTACCAACTCAGCCACTGGCAAACACCATGGAAGATTTACAGGAAAAACCAAAAAAACTCTTAACCCCAATTAAGCTAACCGTTTTAATACTGCTTTTGGTAATAATAGGTTTAATTACTATCTCCGCAACCCTTGTTGCGACGGATTACACGATTTATGAACCACCCGGGCTGATTAAAAATATCCTTGAGAAAATTTTCTCCGGCAATCTTGGCTAAAAAATCCTGACCTTTTAAGCTAAATCTTCTCTAATTAAATTTTTATTTGCCTTATAAATAAGGCTGGATGCCACAATTCTGGGAACGTATTCGTGCGTTACATCCCATTCTTCTCCTTCAAACATTCCTGCAATAGATTGATTTTGGAATAGATCATACATATTTACTCTACCCTCTATTCTTGATTTGTTATGAACAATCCTTCTCATCGCCTCAGCTGTTGCTTTTTGCTGAGCATCCGGTGTCTCATCAGCTACAACCACATTAATATCTTCAAGCTCTTCTCCATATTTTTCACTGAAATAAACCCTCAGTGCTCTAAAAACTTGCCCAGTCCCCGCATGCCACTCCCAAAGAGCAAGCCCCCAGTCGCCGTATCTTGTATCAAAAGCTTCTTTTAATTCTTTGGCTGTTGCCGCTAATATTTTTTCCGGTATAAACCTTTCGTCATCGTCGCCTTGACTGATTCTAAGGTTATATTTTTGGGCCATTGGATCCATCATTTGTGAAAGTCCTTTTGCTTTTGCATAAGAAACGGCTTTGGCATCACCTAAGCTTTCTGTAATTACCAATCCTAAAAGTAAATCCTCCGGAACTTGCGCTTCCCGGGCACTTTTTCTAACTAACTCTTCCTTTTGCTTGATTCTCCCAAGATGCGGATTTATGTTTGGCAGCATTAGTCCTTGCACCCTAAAAATTTCTGCAAGCGCACCGCGTCTGCTTTCGCCTGACAAACCTCCGTAAACAAGATCAAATTCTGTCTGTGGCCTCGCAACATCTGCCTCCGCAACTTTACCGGCCACAACCTCAGGTCGATTACTGCCCTTATAAACTGCCCGGACTTTTTCTCCTATTCGCTCGGATTTTTGATCCGCTTTTGTACCTAGCGTATGGGCACCCACTAATGTTGCACCCACTACCATACTTTTCGCGGCAATTTCCGCTAACCCTCTTCTAGTAACTCGCCTGCCGAGAAAACCTTTTGGGTCGGGTGTTTCGGCCCCGGTATCTCTTGCCATAATTTAAGTTTATCTTGAAACTAAGCTTGATTACCACTATAATCTCAACTCTTATGAACGAGAGAGTCAAAAGATTTAAAAAAATTTTAAAAGAAAAAGGCCTTGACGGTTTCATTGTCACGAGTCCCGTAAATATCTATTATTTAACCGGCTTCAGGGGAGTTTCAGCTACCGAACGCGAAGCAATACTAGTAGTAAACCCGTCAAAGGTAATTCTTATTACCGGCCGATTATACAAACATGAAGCTTCCCGTCTTAAATCAAAATCCCTTGACGTAAAAATTGCGGACGAAAGAAATCAAATCAATCAATTTATCAAATCAACAATCACCTCACTTAGGGGTCTGACCCCTAAAGTTGGATTTGAGGAACACGATCTTAAATATTCCGAATTTAAACATTTTACAAAGCTACTAAAAGGCATAAAGCTAATTCCCGTTAAACATTTAATTGAGGACTTAAGAATTATTAAATCAGACGAAGAAATTAAAAATATAGAACGTGCTCAAGTAATCTCTCAGAAAGCTTTTGATCAAGTTATTAAAACTATCAAAGTTGGCCAAACTGAAGCGGAAATTGCCGAAAAACTGGAAAAAATAATTAAAAATTTTGGGGGCCAAGGTTTAGCCTTTGAATCAATAGTGGCTTCCGGACCAAACTCTGCCCTTCCCCACTATGTAACAGGCAAGCGCAGAATTAAAAAGGGTGATGTTTTACTCTTTGATTTTGGCGCCAAATATAAAAATTACTGCGCCGACCTTTCCAGAACTATTTTTCTGGGCCGCGCGCGAGACGAACAAAGAAATATTTACGACCACGTCCAAACCTCGCAGAATATGGCAATTGCCAAAATTTGTGATGGTCTTGCCGCCAAAGAGGCTTTTGGCTACATCGACCGTCACTTTAAAAAACACAAGATTCACCAATATTTCCTGCATTCTTTAGGCCACGGCATTGGTCTTGAAGTCCACGAAAAACCGTCGCTTTCCAAAAAAAGCAAAGAGAAACTTGCAGAAGGTATGATTTTCTCTATCGAGCCTGGTCTTTACTTTCCCTCTTGGGGTGGAGTCAGAATCGAAGACCTGGTATTAATCAAAAACGGGCGCGCAAAACTAATTGGCAAACCCGCCAGATTTATCCAAATCTAAGATTAGCCCACTCTAACAATCTTTAAAAGGTCCGACCTTTTAAACCTTTTAAACTTCCTTTCTAAACTTTAAATTTTACAAAAGTTGTACAATAGGTCTAGATGAACAAAAAACTACCCATTGCAATAGTCGTTATCGTCCTTATCACTTTTCTTCTTCTTGTATACTTGTTCTTCTTTCAAAAACAAGTAATTGCCCCGACTGATATTTTTGAAACCGCCTCCACTAATCAACCACTCCCGGCCTTTGAGGCTAGCGATGAGATTTTAAAAAACGCCCTCAACTTGTATTCCCAAAAGAAGCAGGAAGGCCAAGATTTTTCAAGCGGGCCCTGCCTTGGCCAAATAGCAGAAGATTGGGTTCTGGACATTGCCCACAACCCCAGACTTGAAGTTGACGATAAACCCCAAAACCAATGCGCCGATTTTCGCGAGGGGCGCGTCAAGCATTTTATCGAACTTGACCCCGAAGGCAAATTAATCAAAGCCCAGTGAGATCCGGCTTACACCCAGGCTCTATAATTCTGATCTTGCTTTTAATTTTGGCGATTTCCGGTCTTATTTTCGTAAAATCAATTGTCAGTAACACATTTAAAGAAGCACAGACAGGAGTAGAAGCCGGAATCCAAGACCGCTTTGATCCATTTTCATCTAAATATTCACTGTCTCACCATATGGGAGCTATAGAAACATGGATTACGTTCACAAATGAAAGATATAAATACAAAATAACCCACCCCAGATTTTGGAACAGATTGGAAAGTCGAAATTATCCTGGAGCCGAGGATCTCTATGAAGCTGCACTTTCTTCTAACGTAAAACTTTCTCTAACCGTCCAGAAAATCTTTGTTGAACCAAAAGAAACCGCAAAAATTAAAACATTAGAAGGCACATTTACCATTTTTGCAGATTCTTTAGAAACCAAAGCCGCTTTCATTAAGAAAAATAATCTTTATTACATAATCCGAATCCAACAAAACAATTATTTTGGCAGTGATCAGGAATTTTTGGGCACTTTTTACAATATCCTCAAAAGGTTTGAGTTTCTAGATTAACAGAAATGCTATTTAAGGGGACCCCTTATTCAATTTATTTACAAACCAATTGGCGACTTCTTTTTTAACTTTATCCAAACTTTCCCCGCTGTAATTATGGTCACTGCCCTTGATAATCTCCATTTGTTTATCAACTGATGCAATTGTTCTTAGATATTTATCAGCGTGAGACTGACTAACAGATTCATCATTTTCGCTTGATATAATTAACGTCGGACATTTAATATCAGCTGTAAAATTATTAGAGGATCTTTCAAAAACATCCTCATAAAAACTCTTTTTTATCTGCAGCCTTGTTTCTAATTCTTTACTCCAAACTGTTGTAAAACCCTTTGTCTTAAAATCCTTGATTGCTCTTTGAAATGGTTTTTTAAAAATCTTATTAGCAATCCACTTAAAATCATAAACTCCTGAAAGAATCGCCAGGGCTTTTATTACTTCTCTCTTTGCTGCCAACTCCGCTGCAATCATCCCGGCTAAGCTGTGGCCGGCTACCGCGATTTTTTGTTGATCAACCTCATCCAGCTTTAAAAGATAATCGAGGACATCTTCGGCATCCCTCAACTCCTGACCATAAGTCATATCGCTAAAGTCTAAATAAGATCTACCGGGGTCTTTTGTTAAATCCGGCCTAAGTGTCAAGAATCCTTTATCGACTAATGAATCCGAAATGCCCTGTATATGGCGTTGTGAAGAAAAACCCTTAAATCCGTGGATTATCAAAACTGCGGGGAATGACCCGTCTCTTTTTGGGTGATCGACCACTGCAAAAATTTTCTTACCGTCCCGATTTTTTATGTAATCAAACATTAAAAATTATTGAGGTTGGTTATCTCGCGGAGCTTTTTCGCGTGCTTCGGAAACAAATATCTTTCGGCCGTCAACTTCGCTGCCGTTTAAAGTATCAATCGCTTTTTTTGCATCTTCGCTTGTTTTCATCTCAACAAAACCAAAACCGCGAGATCTTCCTGTTTCGCGGTCTGTAACAACGTTAGCATCAACAACTTCTCCAATCTTTACAAAAATGTCGCGCAGACCATCTGAATTTATTGTATACGGAATATTGCCAACAAATAATTTTGCAGCCATTTAAAATCACTCTCCTTTCTTACATTAAATTTGGGAAAATTTCATTAAATTTACGGGGCAATATACGCGGTCTTTCTCTACTTTCTAATATGAATTGTAATCATAAACGCAGTCATCCGTCAACTGTCCAGTTGTCAGTTGTCAGTTGTACCTAAATTGCCTCTTGTCAAAATTAGAACCTTTTGATAGATTGCAAGTTAACAATAAGTGACTAATGTAAAATTCTTAAACTCCATTTTAACCTCAAAAAATAACTTGCTAATAATAAGAGCAAACAGTAATTTTAAAAAAACATTTAAAAGAGCCAGAAAAAACCAAAAGGAATTCTTGCTTTTGGAAAAACCCAAAGCAAACCAAATGTCAGCAGTTCTGCTAGCCAGACTATTGGGGCAAAAATTCTTGTGGATACAAAATTTCGAAAACCCTCCCATTCCTAATTTTTTTACCAGACTTTTACTTAATCAATCAGACGAAATCTTTGTTTCCAGCAGAAAAGAAGCCGCCAAACTAAATTCCCTCGGCATCGACAAACCCCGCAGAAGAATTAGGGGATAGAGATTTGTAAATAGTTAATAGTAAATTGTTAATGGATCGCGGGCACCTCTCCATTTACTATTCACCATTATCCATTCACCGATCACAACACCACCCACGGCCTTAAATCTTTTTTCTTAATTTTCGGTTCAATAATAAATTTGTTAACGCTTTTTATAAACATCAAAGTTACAAAATTTATCTTTTCGTGCTCCAACCAGAAAGTTTTAGGAAGAGCAAGTTTTACGCCATACTTTTTCTTTATCTCCTCAATCTCTTCTTTGTTTGGATGGTCAAAACTCACTACCCTATCCACAATAAACTGACCGGCAATTTTTTCTCCGGGTAATTTCATCAGCACAATGTCCCCGCTGGCAACTTTGCCAAAAGGTGCAATCTTAATCTGCGAAAATCTGCCCTCTATTTTCTTCTTACCGCTAAAAATATCTTCAACTGCCTCGGGATTTATAATTGCCAAATGCTTTGCCATCGGCACAAATTCTATATTAATAAGACAGAAAAAACCAGATTAGATTTTTAAATTCTTCAGATAATTCCTAAATTCTTGCTTTATTTTGGGGTGTTTCAAACCAAGATCCACTACTGCTTTAAGATAGCTAAGCTTGGTCCCGCAGTCGTAATATTTGGCATCCTTAAGCTCCACCGCATATACGTCTCTCTTTTTAATAAGCTCATCAATTGCATCCGTTATCCAAATTTCTCCACCTCTTGTTGGTTTTAATTTTTCTAAAATAGAAAAAATATCCGGCGTGAATATATAATTCCCATGCGTTGCCAAATCGCTCGGCGCATCTTCCGGCTTAGGTTTTTCAA
>Ga0209542_10017982_pt1 | contig 11500 bp, 11 predicted proteins | sample RifCSPhighO2_01_FD_184028 | JGI IMG/M metagenome (GOLD analysis project Ga0209542, IMG submission 184028) | Soil microbial communities from Rifle, Colorado - Rifle CSP2_plank highO2_0.1 (SPAdes) (version 2) | ecosystem: Environmental > Terrestrial > Deep subsurface > Rock core/Sediment ...
ATACAGCCCAGGATGCCGATCATGACCGGCCGGCCTTCCCGGCGGTGATGAATGTCATGCACGCGGCCGTACACCTTGCGGTGCGCGTTTTCGCGGATGGCACAGGTGTTCAGCATGATGATGTCGGCGTCGTCTTCTTTGGGAACGAACGCAAAATTCTCCTTGGCGAGAATGGATTTGATGATCTCCGTATCCGCCTCATTCATTTGGCAGCCCCAGGTTTGGATGAACACTTTTTTTGATGTAACGTTTTGTGTTGTAGAAGATTGCATAATTTTAAATTGCTTCGCGGAGGTTTACATAAAACTGACTGAACCGATGAACGAATGCGATGTTAATCTTATTCCTGTCCAAGCAGAGAAATTTATCATTATTAGACAATAAAGTCAAATTCTAAGCAACTCATTTGCTGCATCAATAAGCTGTTTTGGATCAGAGAACGTAACAAAACGATCGATGCCTTCCTTTTCGCTAATTTTTTCTGTAATTATAGTTTTTTCTGCCGTTCTTTCCGTATATAGAATAAATTTAACATCCTGAGTCTTGGCCATTCTCTTTAATTTTCCAATGACTATGTCTCCAGAAATATCAACCAAACCAAGTTTGATCACCGCAATTTCTGGAACCGTAGCCGCAATACGCTCAATGGCCTCTGTTCCGGTTCTGGCAGGATTTACCATATATCCTGCGCTCAAAAAGGCCGAACCGATTTTATTAAAGGCTTGTTCATCATTTTCGGCAACGCAAACTTTAGGCGGTTGTTGGCCATCACTAACCCTTATTGTCTTTGCAATACCGGATTTTTTCTTAATAATCGTATCCACTTCTTCAAGCAATTCATCCACTTCAAACGGCTTAGCCATGAACCCATCAATATTAAATTCCCTGAATAATTGCTCCATATTGGCTCGGGCAGTAAGAACCAAAACAGGGTATTTCGGCTTGTCATTCACACAAATCTTCTGATAAAATTCCAGTCCACCCATTTTAGGCATATTCATATCGAGAATAATTAAATCTGGTTTAACTGTTTCTAGTTTAGCCAATCCTTCGAGCCCATTATTGGCCGTCTCAATATTGTACCCTTTGGATTTCAAAGCAATTTTTACTAATTGCTGTAAATCAATTTCATCATCAATCAATAATATCGTTTTTTGATCACTCATGATGGTACCCTCCGTTCTTGTAGAGGAAGTATAAAATTAAATGCCGTTCCCTCGCCCGGCTTGGATTCGACCCAAATTTTCCCTCCATGTCGGGTCACAATCTCTTTACAAATTGCCAATCCTAATCCCGTTCCACCTTCTTCATTGTCCTGGGCTGACTCTAACTGCTGGAATTTTTGAAAAAGTTTGGGCATATCTTTCTCTGAGATTCCCTTCCCCGTATCTATCACACTCACCACAATATGATTCTCCTGAGATTTATTCTGAGTTTTTACAGTAATCCCGCCTTGCTTCGTAAATTTTAACGCGTTACCTAAAAGATTATTTAAAACTTGAATGATGCGATCACTATCAAAGGGAATCTTTGGAACCTTCGCATCCAATTCCGTCTTTAAATATAGCCCCCGGCTTTGGGCGACATCTTTTTGGGCTTCAACAACTTCCTGAATCACCCGATGGATATCATTCATCATAAAATTCATCTGTAATTTGCCCGACTCAATTTTTGTCAAATCCAAAATATCATCTATCAACCGCTTTAAACGGTCGACATTATTTTTGGCGCGACCTAAAACTTCTTCCTGCTCTTTATTGATCTCTCCAACCATTTTCTTAACAACCAAATCAATTGCCGTTTTTATCGATGCCAAGGGAGTTCGCAGTTCATGGGAAACCGTCGAGGTAAATTCTTTTTGTATTTCATACATCGCTTTTAGTCGTTTGTTTGCAAGCTCAAGTTCTTCTGTCTTAGTTTTAGTCTCCAGAACCAAATCATAATGTTCTATCGACTGACGAATGGTCGATAATAATTCTGATGTTTTCCACGGCTTGCTGATAAACCGATAAACCTCTCCCACATTAATCGCTTCTTCCGCGGCCGAAAAATCGGTGTATCCTGTAAAAAGAATCCTAATGACATCTGGATTATACCCTTTAACCTCTTGCAAAAATTTAACTCCCTGAATTTCCGGCATCCGCTGATCGCTCACCACAACTTTGATTTTTTCTTTTTTAAGAATCTCTCTAGCTTTTTCCGCATGGGTAGTCGTAATAATTCCATACGGCTCTTTGATAAAAAGCCGCTGGACGCCATCAAGGATGCTTTCTTCGTCATCTAGGAATAAAACCTGAATCTCTTTTGTCATCAAAATTTTCTCCTTAATGCAACCGTCTATTTTAATTCACTCCCTACACCGACATAAAAAGCATTCAGAATATCTCGCCTCCCGATAACGCCAACGATCTCCTTTTTGGAAACCACCATAACCGGAAGTGTGTGAATGTTTCTTTCACACATTAACTTCATCATTTCATAAAGACTTGTCTCCTCAGTGATTGTGACAACGTCGTGCGTCATTAGATCCGTTACCCTAATCTTGGAATAATCTGGTATATCCTGCGCCTTTTCCATTTGTTGAACCATCTTTTTCATAAAATTAAATAAATCTGTGGCTGTGACAATACCAATGATGTCCCCGCTCTTCGTACACACAGGAATCCCGCTAATTTTAAAACGCATCATTAAATGGGATAACGTTGTTATTGTTTCATCCTCTCTAATTGTAATAGCAAATTTAGACATAAGATCTTTCGCTTTAATACTCTTGAGCTTTTGCTCTGATTTCTTGCCATTGTCATCGTTCATCATTGGCCTCCTTTTAAAATACGAAAATATTTAAGTGATGGGCAACATCACCGTAAATGTCGTGCCTTCGCCCGCTTTTGATTGCACTTTAATCTCTCCTCCATGCTTCTTAACAATTTCATAACTGACGCTTAATCCTAATCCTGTCCCTTGCCCAACAGGCTTGGTTGTAAAAAATGGATCAAATATTTTCTTTAGATTCTCAGGGGCAATACCATGCCCTGTGTCCGTGACATCAATACAAACATATTTATCCTGCCGATAAGTTTTTATAGTAATTTTTCCCTTTTCCTCTATAGCTTGGGAAGCGTTGACAAGCAGATTAATAAATACTTGCCCTAACCTCTGCGGGTTACACTTAACTAAAACCGTATCCCCATAATCTTTTGTCAGTTCTGCCTTATATTTAATTTCGTTCTGCACAATGCTTAGAATACTATCAATAATCTCTTCAATTTTAGCGAGTTCCATTGTCTCCGCATTCTCTTCACGGGCGAACGTCCTTAAATCCATCACGATTTTCTTAATCCTCTCGAGGCCACGGCTGGAATGCTCCAATAATGTATTCACATCATTCATGATGTAATCCAAATTGATTTCTTCTTCAAATTTCTTAAGTTCAGCAATAGTCGATCTCGCCTTTTCTATATCTCCGTCTTCAATTTGCCTTTTTAGGTTATCGATGATCCGCAAAATCTTTGTGTAATTTTGAATATACTCCTGCAAGATTTCCATATTATTGCTGATAAATCCCACCGGATTATTAATCTCGTGGGCAACACCGGCTGCCAACTGGCCGATGGAGGCTAATTTTTCGGATTGGAACAATTGCGATTGTGCCTGTTTTAAATCATCGTGCGCTTTTTGCAATTCGGCAAAAGTTTTACGCAAACCCTTCTCCTGCTCTAATAATTCTTGATTGGTTTTCTTTATTTCATCTTCCATCTTTTTGCGTTCAGTAATATCATTGATAGCGCTTATAACAAAAAATTCTTTTCCTTCCTCAAACGGACTTAAACTGATCTCTATGGAAAATTCGCGGCCGTCTTTGCTCGTTCCATAAAGTTCCAGTCCCGACCCCATAGGTCGAACGAAAGGATTTGTAAAATAATTTATACGGTGTTCAACATGTTTATTGCGAAAACGTTCCGGCATCAAAATCTCAACCGACTTCCCGATTAAATCCTCCCGCGAATAACCAAATAGTTTCTCAGTTTGAGCGTTGATAAGAACAATGTTGCCTTCTTTATTGATAATGACCATGGCATTGGGGGCCCCTTCCAAAATACTGCGGAATCTTTTCTCGCTTGCTTGTAGCTCGTTCGTCCGTTGTTCTATTTTATCTTCCAAACTTTCATAAGATTCCCTTAGCTTTCCAGTCATATCATTGAAAGCAGTCGCCAATTGGCCAATTTCATCACTGGATGTTACTGGAGCCTGTTTGGTTAAATCACCGGAAGAAATATCACGAACAGTTTGTGTTAACGCAACAATTGGATCAATAACGAGTCTATTGACTATAAACAAAATTCCTATCGACATCAGAATAATAATAGGCAGCAATATCACAATCATCCGCCCCGCGGACTTATTAGCTAGGGCAAAAGCAGATTGACTTGGCTGACCCAAAACTAATCTCCAGCCATTACCTCTGTACGATAAATATCCTTTTTGAGTAGTGATCGAAGCCAAAGTATCTTCGGGAAGACCTTCCTGATCTCGAGGGATGATGACAGATTGAGAAACCCCTTGGGTGATTCTATGATTAATGGCTTTTGCCAAAGATTTGTTAAATGCAATTCCCCCGTCACTATCATTCTTATTGCTGCCAATAATGTCTCCATCCTGATTAAGGAGAATGGCGTTGGTAGATATCTCGTCTAAAATTTGTAAAATAGCCATCCAAGAAAGATCTCCAACAACAGTACCGATAACCGGTTTTGCGGGATTGTTCATATTCTTAATCGGGGCGGCAAAAACAACGGCTGATTCACCGGTATGTTTTAAGATAACAAAATCAGTATGATTAAGTTCTCCTTTCATTGCCTTCTCAAAAGCAAGATTTTTATAATACCATCGGTTAATGTGTTTTCCTGTTTCGCCTTCGAGCGTTGAGAGGATGATGGTTCCTTGTGTGTCAATAACAAATAAAGTGTTCCAAGGGCCGGTAACGATGGCAAGATCTTTGATCCTTTTCAAACTATTTTTTTCTTTATTCTCATCGATTGTTTCCGCTCCTTTAGCGTAATCCAACAGATAATTCGCGAATGCCTCTTCCCCTGCGATCGCCTGGATATCAAGATATCGTTCGTATAATGAGCGGTCGACCTTATTCATGTTATGTTTGGCGATTTCCAATTCATTGCTCATAATGGAATTTTGCAATACCGATTCCGTAAAGAAGAATGAAAAAAGGCCGACAGCCATCACGGTCAATACCGTTGCCGACAGGATCGTCAAGGAAATTTTAAACAGCAAATTTTGATTAAACTTAATTTTATTCATTAACAGCTTTTATAAACCTCCGGTCGATCAATTTATCCGTATCAATATTATGCTCATCGCCTGCTCTATGTTGTTTAACAAAATCAGCTATCAGACGCATATTCCCATAAAGCGATTGAAATCCTGCGGCAAAGGTAAAAGCGGTCTGGTTATCCTGCTCATCAAGCATCGTAATTCCTTTTAACTGTTCTGCGATACCTTCTGGTGTGTCGGTGAATTCTTTAGCGACAATGGCATTCGCTTCATCGGGATTATCTTTCCAAAATTTTAAGGCTTTGAAATAGACATCAACGATCGTTTGAATGGTTTCTGGATTTGAGTTAACAAAATTTGTTCTAAAAGTCAAAATATCCGTAATAAGACCCGGGGCTTCCGCTGAAGAAAAAGCCTTATGAAAATTACCGGAAGAGGACAATTCCGAAATAAACGGTTCGTGTGAAACGGCAACATCAATTGCACCGTCTTTCAATAACTTTGGCGTTTCGCTTGGCCCGGCGGAAACAGAAACAATATCGGACATTTTCATATTATTTTCATTAAGCGCCCAGGCCAAAAAAAATTCTTCTAGGGTATTTGATTCAAACCCGACTTTTTTTCCTTGAAAATCTTTAACTGTTTTAATATCATTTCGCGCCATGATTGCATCCGAACCGTTAGAATAGTCAATGGCCAAGACCACTTTGTGGTCAAGGCCGCTTAAATGTTCATTAACCGCATCAAGAGTAAGGTTAGCGCGCCCCTGCATCTTTCCAGCCACATAATCCTTGGAAAGTTCCCCCAAAGCAACATAGCGTTTAATCTCCACATCAAGACCAGCCTGCTGGAAATATCCCTTATCCCGGGCAACAATAAGCGCAAGATAACCCGGCCAAGTCTCCATGCCGATTGTAATCTTCTCTTGATAAAGATGATTTTTCGCTTTTGGGATTCTCGAAGAATATTGGGAAGATAACCAAACGCCTACAACGACCAAGATCAATACGATAATTCCAATCCAATATTTTTTCATAGCGTTACTCCTAGAAATTTTTTGTTAGAATATAAATATTGCCTCTCCGCTAATTGTATTTTGATGATCATTCAAAACCCCTGTGGCATGATCGTTAAAAACATCTTGATTAGCATCATCGTAACGATACTCTAAACGTGTAATGAAATTTTTCCAGGGACGATATTCCAACGTCCCCGTCGCTTCCTAATATTGGGCGCGCGTCCCTGAAACGATACGAACCGTATCTGCAAAAACGACTGGAGAAAATAAACAATTCAATATCGTCAAGACAAATACTAACCAAATTTTTTTAGCCATCTATCCCCCCCGTTATTTTTTTGTTATTCTTATAAAATTTAATAACGGACTGATACCTACTGTTTCCCTACTCCGAGAAGTTCTTCTATTTTTATCTTTAATGTTTTGTTATCAAAAGGCTTGGCCAAATAATCATCTGCTCCTGACTTTTTTATCTGTTGAAGTCCATTTTGATTGACTTCTCCTGAAATTAGAAGTATTTTCGTATTTTTATTTTCCGGTTTTTTTCGAATATGAGAACATAATTCATATCCATCTAATCCTGGCATTTTAATATCCAAAATAATTAAATCCGGCTTAAAAGTAGTAAATTTCTGACCAGCTTCAAAGCCATCATACGCAATCTCCAAATCATAAACCTTTTCCCTTTTAAGAAATCGTTGAATAGAATCGACCATGCCCTTATCATCATCAACAATCAGAACTTTCTTTTTGCTGTTTGTATTTAAAGACGAAACTAGCTCTTCAGGAATAGGCATCTGATATTTCTTAAGAAATTCAATAAAATCCGCTCGATTCACGCGAATGTGTTTGCCTGGAGTCCTGAAAAATTTCAATTTGCCATCATTAATCCACTGCACTGCAGTTCTCTGGGTGACCTGACAATACTCGGCAATATTTTTTGTTGTTAACGATTTTCCTTCCATAAAATTCACAATCTCCTCATCGAGCTATTTAGCGAATTTCTTAACAACTTCTAAGAGCTTCTCGATTTCGTAAGGTTTTCCCAATGTCTGATAATGTAAACCATTCACATTTAATCCCATTTCTTCGAGATTCGTTTCTTCTCCTGCAACAAGCGCGGTTAGAAAAACGACAGGAACATTTTTTAATTGCGGATCCGTTTTCAATGCCCTCACGGCTTCAGCCCCGTTCATTCCCGGCAACATCACATCCATTAAAATCAGATTCGGTTTAGAATTTTTGGCGTATTTAATTCCAGCTTCGGCCTCATGAAAAGCAACTACTTCGTACCCGTTTTTTGTGAGGGTTGTTTTGGTTAAATGACATAAATCTTTATCGTCATCAATTAATAGGATTCTCATATATTTCTCTCCTTATTCGTTATTTTCTTGTTTTTCCTATTTCTCTTTAAGCTTACCTGATACCCATGACTTGTCAAGGCTTCTTATACTGATTTTTTGGGTTAGATTTTCAAAATAAAAAACCCACTATATTGAGTGGGTTATATATAAAGCATCCAAAGTCTTTAATCTTAATCAAAAAGCACGTTAAATCCTTGATTTAATGAATATCGCATTCAGTTCAAATTTTTACTCTCCAACGGCAATCTTTTCCCGCTCATTAACGAGAAAAAGATGATAGCCGCAGGCGTGCGCGATATTGACGAAGTTCTTGATTTTCATGTCCTCTTGCTCGCCGGATTTTATTTTTTGAATAACAGTCGGTGATAAGCCGACTTCTTTGGCCAATTCCCGCACAGATTTACCATCATTCTCCATCAAGGCCAGAATGAGCTCAGACAACACAAAATTCTTGTAATCCTTGTCAAAATGTTCTTTGACTTCAGGATCAGCCATCCACTTATCAAATGTCGTTGTTATTTTTTTAACCATAATAATCACCTCTTTTCACTCGATTTAAATAATCCTGCATATTTTTCAAAGCCCGCTTTTTTTCTGCTGGTGGTAATTTATCTTCATCCTTGTAAAAGCCGTTAGTGATGACAATCTTTTGCCCAACGGTAAAAAAACATAAAAATCTGTATGGTTGAGGCTTAAACGCATAAATCTTATCGCCTTCGTTACGAAATTTTGTCTTGTTCCTGATCTGTCCAAAATCTCCCATTACCTTGAATAATTGAACAAGTTTGGCCTTATGGCTTTTGGGCATTTCTTCTGAATATTGGAGGGCCTCACTTTCTCCGCTCGAATCAACATACCATTCAATCCTGAATTTTTGCCCTTCAAATGCAATATGTTTGCTCTCATCAAAGCTCATTTTAAGTGTACCACTTTAGTTGTACATTTGCAATAATTTGTTTAAACTTTTTTGGGCATGTGTATATACATATCTTATTTGACTAGAATAAGTTACAGGATTCTACTGTCTTCACTCATACCCATGCACCTTCTTGAGAATACTCAAAACCGTCGCGAGCCACTGTAACATACGGCCAGCCCCAAGTCTGGAGGTGCACCTTTTTTGCTGTAACTTTATTATTCGTGAGGTCTTGCATAAGTTTTACAGACTAAAATTTAGTTTACATAAAACTGTATAAAACTGATGAACGATTATGACATTAAGTATAATTAATTGTTCGTAGAAAATAAAGGGGAATTAAAACAGGGGATTTAAACGTGGTTTCCATCAAACAAAGGTTTCCTTCTTGTCAGAATTTACCAGTAGCCTATAAAATAATTCCTGAAATGGTTAACTATAGCTATGTAACGTGGGAAAAAACAAATTCACACCAATGTAAGTGAAAAGAATGACAATAAAACCGATCAGCGACAAAAGCGCAGCGTTCACGCCACGTAAATTTCGGGTATGACGCAAATGAAGACAGCCAGCGTAAATCAGCCATGTCGTTAACGCCCAAACCTCTTTGGCATCCCAATTCCAGAATCTCCCCCAACTGAGACTCGCCCAGATGGAGCCACATGCCAAACCTACCGTTAAAAACGGGAAACCCAGATCAATCACACGAAAAATCATTCCTTCAATTGAATCCAGTATGGCCTTTTGTTTACCTCGATTGAACAAAAAAATACTGATAAAAACAATACTCAGACCAAAGGCAATGGCAAAGCTGGCATAAGCTATAATATACGCCCCAACGTGAAAATAAAGCCAGCCGCTTCTCAAGGCCGGCATTAATGGTTGAACGGCATCGTTTATAAAAAGGGAAAATGTCAATAAACACAATGTAACGATAATCCCCAGCAGCCTAATCCACCGGAATCCAAACCTGACTGCGGAAAAGAAACTCAATATTACGACCAGCCAGGCAAAAATAATCAGTGTTTCATACGTATCCGTTAAGGGAAACCGCTGTGCCTCAATCGCACGTTTGACAATCAAATAACCGTGAAAGCCCCATCCTGTCATGAAGAAAAAACCTTCAATAACAGCACAAAATTTCCCGCGAATTTTTCCGGCAATAAGGAAGAAAACCAAGGACAAAAAATAAAGGACAACAACGCCTGTCATCATAACCCTTCCATCATCTGGTTAAGTTTCCCAACCATCTCATCCACTTCCTTTTCAAGACTAAAAATATTCTTACATTTCATGGATCGAATGCTCACAGATGAGGTTATGCCTGAAATATCATTCTTAATGGTTACGATCAAACCGCGGTAAAATTTGTAACTGCTAAGAAAAGATCCGGCAACAAGCAAAATCAGCCCAAGATATGTTAAAAACTCACCGGGGTTCCGCGCGTATTTGATACCAGAGGCATACCGAGACCTGACCCCATCCATCTTATAGATCAATCTCTCAGAAGCGTCTTTGGATTTTGCATGAGGCATCCCCCCTCGGAAAATCCACTGTTCTTGGTTCAAAGAACTTGAATTTGCCGGTGAATAAATCAGAAGATGACCTGCTGGGTTCCTCAAAATATGACTTCGGGTTGAAGGCTGGCCTTTCTCATCAAAATAAAAATCTGGAAGAAAATCACTAACCTCTAAGGCGATATTGAGTTCAGGGACAACAACCCGCCTATTGATGCCCATCGTTAGGACTGTGACCGGTTGATCTTTGTTTTCATGGAAGATGGCAATGCGCAACTCATCAATATTAAAATTAAATCTCTGTTGATAGAGCCTGACGCCATCAATTCTTAAAGGGCTGTTAACTTTTAAGGTCTGCCATTCGATTGGCTTTCCCGGACGGTTGATCCTTAATCGACTGGCATATTCATCTGCTCTTTCTTTGGTGGCACTTGGGATCACTGCAAACTTCTCAAGCGTTAATAAAGCCTGCGTCCCTTTCAGCGGAATCGTTTCCCCTTCAAGGATATAAAAATCATAAAACCGCCCGCCCCACGCCGTAATAATGCCGGCTAATAATAATACCGCGACAGCCAGATGAACAAAATGAGAGCCAAAGATGCTGAATTTTTCTTTTTCATAAAAGATTTTCTCTTCACTCGTAACCTGCCCACAATAAGCTGTTTTTTTATAGCCTCGTTTTCTTAAAACTTGCTGAACACTATCAGTAGCTTGCTGTCTATTTTCTCTCTTAAAGAAGAAATTAAAAACATCTTTCTCCTCTAATAAAGGGTCGGAAGAATCATCTTGAGCGCCTTTGTCTTGTACAGGTAAAAATATTCTCTTATGGTAAGAATAAAACTTGAGGAGTTTTGGCCACCGCTTGACTGAACAATACAACATCATGAAAACGATATAACACAAATAACCCAGAAACAAATGGCTTTGGAAAATCGTCCTAAAAAAGGGGGAAACCCCCATGAGGCTGACCACCCCCAGGGAAAGAATAAGGAATACTGTCAGGGGGATAGATAGAAAAACTCGGTCAAAAATTCTGATTGCTGGATTCTTCGGTGTCAATTTGCAATATTTCTTTTTATTACAATCGAATCAAACATAAAAATCCCCCGCGGCATTGAAAACCAGCAGGGGATTATTATGATAACATGGATTAAAACTTTTTACCATAAACCACCTCAACGCCTGCGCCATGATAATCGTCGAAGTCGTTGTAGGCGCCGTAGCCAACGGTCTTTGCATTAAAATTGAAGAATTCAAGACGGGCCGTAAGGCTTGTATCATCATTAAGATTATGGTTAGCGCTGACCCAGAGTTTATCCAGACTATTTCTGATCGTTCCGTCAACTTCGTTATGTTGAATCCCAAAATGAGTTGACGTCTTATCCGTCAACCTATA
>Ga0209542_10017983_pt1 | contig 11500 bp, 15 predicted proteins | sample RifCSPhighO2_01_FD_184028 | JGI IMG/M metagenome (GOLD analysis project Ga0209542, IMG submission 184028) | Soil microbial communities from Rifle, Colorado - Rifle CSP2_plank highO2_0.1 (SPAdes) (version 2) | ecosystem: Environmental > Terrestrial > Deep subsurface > Rock core/Sediment ...
CGAGACGATGGAGAGGAGGAAGATCCCGTTCGAATCGTTCGAGCGTCACTTCCGAAGAAAGATCCGTCTGTACGATGCTCTTAAAACGATACGGTCCTGCGCCAATGGGAGAGAAGCCGAAATCGAGAGCTTGGTCGAGCTTTGCGCTGGGAATACCCTCAAATGACCGCTTGGGAAGGAGTCCCAATGTCAAATTGCTCCGGAAAAATCCATAGGGCTCTTCCAGCCGGAATTGAACAGTCCTTTCATTGATTTTTTCGATGCCGATTCCTTGGAAGTTCTGTCTCAGAAGACTATTAGGAAACTGTGGATCCTGGACGATTTTGAATGTGAAGAGAATGTCATCCGCAGTGACAGGATGAGGATCATCCTCATTGGAATCATGCCAGTAAACGCTTTCTTTGAGCGTTGCCGTATAGACGCGCCCGTCTGCAGAGACGGTCACTGTTGCAAGGTCGTCCTCGATTTCTTTGGTCTGTGGATTGTATTTGAGGAGACCAGCAAACACGAGTGAAACGATGTCACGATTGACATCGTTGGTGACCGCAAACCACGGATTGAGAGGCCTCAGTTCACCGACCGAACCCTCGATGTATGTCCCTCCCGTTGCAGGAACAAGAATCGAACTTGCTCTATAAAAGAAGATAAGGAGAAAAAGGAGACTTCCAAGGAAAGCGGCGGCGAGTACCCAGTACATTCGACGTTCCCAACGCGAGAGAAACTCTACAAGCCTCAGAAGAAATCTGGATATAAAGACAGTACTCATCCTTACAGGGGAGAACCAATAGTTCCTCAGCGCCGTCCTACACGTACCACTGGATTACCGCGAGGAAAAAAAAGAGGAATCCAAGCCAGACAGCAACTCGAAAGATGAGCTTCTCCGCCCCCCGTCGCTGCACGTACGTCGCTCCTCCTCCACCGAAGGTAGCGGAAAGTCCTGAGGCTCTATGTTGGAGAAGGATGCAAATGCTGAGCAACATCCCAATGATTGCCTGTATAGCTGCAAGAAAAGTCATAGTAATGGGGAGTGTACAGAAAGAGAGTCACCGCGCAAATGGCCTCTAGCCATTTTTCGATATGGTGGGTGGTACTGGAGTCGAACCAGTGACCTTCTGGGTGTAAACCAGACGCTCTAACCAACTGAGCTAACCACCCCCAAAGAAACAGTAGGATAAAAATAGAAGGTAGACAATCAAGTGTTTCACCCTTCGATTCCGCGAAGGAAAATATGGTACGGTCAGGAGGGTAATGGGGGATTGGGGGAGGTAGGGAACCGGACAAGGTTCCCTCCTCCCCCAAAAACAATTATTTTTTCTCTTCGTCCATAAACTTCACAAACGCAAAGTGCGAGATCGTCCGGCAGAGGACTGCGCGATATCCTTGACGATACATCTCTGTCACTTTCACGAGATCGAACAGATTATCCTGCAAAGTCCACTTCTGGACACCAAATTCATGGAGATAGAGTCCGCTATTCACGAGAGGCTCGGTTGCATCCATCCAGTCACAACGGTGACTCCATGAAGAGCCACTGCAGATATGAGAACGAAGATTCTCCGGATCATTCGGTGGAGATCCAGCCGAAGCCACATTTTCTATCTCTCCCTCAACTTGAACCCATCCATCCCATGGATCCTTCTTCTTACCCTGATCCGAAGGAGTGGTCGCCGTCATGACACCAAAGGACATAAATCGGGCTAACTGATCGCCGCGAATATCTCCGACATGAGATCGAGAATCTCAGAGAAGGTAATGCGAATATCGATATCGAAGAGAATCCCGATAAATCGGACGGCGAAAAATCCCACAAAACTTACAATGAGCCCGATGATTGCAAAACGGATCGTATGGACCGCCTTTTTAATTTTTTCTTCATTCCCCGCAGAGAGAATAAAGGTGATCCCACCGACGATGATATAGACAAGACTGAGAATAATTGCCGCAATGAGCGCAAGAGCGATGAAGGCCGCAAAAATTTCCATAATGGATGCGCCTTCCAGAAGATCACGGAGCATAACAAAAAGGGAAGGGAATAGGGCTAAGAACTGGAAACAGAAGCAGGTTCGAGGACTTTCAAATTTACACGCTTCTTGGCATTGCCACCGATGATTCGAAGGAGTGTCCGGAGTGCCTTTACCGTCTGTCCCGCCTTCCCGATGAGCTTCCCCATGTCCTTATCACCGACACTCACCGTAAGGAGAATGCCAAGTTCATCCTCCTTCGCATCGATCACCAAAGCATCCTTGTCTTCGACGAGGGATTCGAGGACATAGCGGAGGAAGGAGAGGCCGGGCAGGTCGTTTACGGTCGGATCAGCCATAGGTGCATGAAATTTTACTCTCCTTTTGAATCCGTTTCACCTTTGGTAACTTCTTTTGTTGCCGGAGCATCGGATTTCTGCTCTGGAGCGCTGCTTACAACGGGAGGAGCGGACTCCACAGGGGGTGGTGCAGATGCTTCAGCCTCCACTTCCTTACGTTTCTTTTTCTTTGAGTATGGCTTAATAAACTTGTCAAAATTGATTCCCGTGCATCCTGCCTTTTTAAGAAGGCGAGCAAGAGTATCACTGACATGCGCCCCCTGCTTGACCCAATGATTGATGCGATCGGCCTTGTACTCGAGTACGGACGGATCCCTCTTGGGAAGAAAGTATCCCATGCTCTCCACCACCTTCCCCCGGACAGCAACAGACTTCTCCGCCACAACAATGCGGAATGTGGGGAGATTGCGTCGACCGGTCCTTTGGAGGCGAATGACGAGCATGAAACAAAAAGTGCTCAGAGTGTAGGGAAGCAAAAAGGCCAGCGCAAGCGGGGTTTTTAGGTCCGGATGGCACGGATCTCTTCAATCTGTACTGAGGTCTCCGTCATCAGAAAGCCCTTTAAATCAGCAAAAACGGCCTGGCACTCCTGAAGAGCGATCGCTTCCGTGCATGCGACAAAGAGCACACCATCTTCACACTTCGTTACCGAAATCATCTCCTTCGTGAGAGGCAACTTCTCATCGAGCCACCGCCTCGCACAGTGCATCACAAGGGCAGATTGCGCATGGCCATGAAGGCCACGCCGACGGAGGACTTTGGGGAGAAGAGAGGAGAGGCGGTCCATTCTTCCATGGTAACACGAGACACCTTAGAACGCACTCTGAAGAACCTTCACCGTCGCTTCTGCCGTCCGATCCCAATCATACAAACGACATGCGGACACTCGCGGAGGTGGAGTACGTAGAGCATGAACCAATGCATGAAACTGCGGTTCGACGAGAACAGCATGTTTTCCAATGATTTCAGGAATTGCTCCAGTGTTGAAGGCGATAACGGGACACCCGCAGGCAATTGCTTCAACTGCCGGGAGACAAAAACCTTCGTAGAGTGATGCGGTGACAAAACATTGTGCGGCGCAGTAGAGCGCAGGGAGATCTTCATCTCGCACATTTGTAACAACATGAATAGATGCATCGGAAGGAATGTGGAGTGTATCGACTTCTTTGCCGCCAGTGACAAGAATGAGAGAGTTACCGATGCGCGCGTCGAGAAACGCATCGATCAACATCTGCACGTTTTTATGCTCCTTGGCATTGCCGATATACAAGAAGAATGGCTTATGGATAGCATATTTGGAACACACCTTTTCTTGCTCCAAAGATGAACGTGCGGAAAATGCTGCATCGACACCCTCGTGAACAACTGTTGTTTTTGCTGCCACTTTTTCACCATAAAACGTTCGTACTTCATTCTGTGTGAACGCACTGACAGCGATAATTCTGCGCGCGCGTTTTATTGCATGACCAATCACGCATCGATATATCCATCGTTTGAAGAATAAAGCCTGGTTGGGATATCGGTGAAGAATAAGATCGTGGATCGTGACCACGAAGGGGACAGGGCAGAGGAAGGGGACATTGAAGTGCGGTGAAAAGAAGAGATCGAGAGATGCTTTTTTGATGACGCGTGGGAAGAAGAGTTGTTCGGAAAGAGAATAATGAGGAAACGAGGCAGTGATCAGTGAGCAGCGTTCAGTATGCAAATGCATGACTTCCCGAGACCACGAATCATCCATTGAGCGAACGAAAAGGACATATTCAATAGGATCATTCCGCATGAGGAGATGCGTAACGAGTTCGTGCGTATATCGGCCAAGACCACTGTTTGTGTGGGCAAAGCGACAATCAATGCCAATTCGTGGAACCTTCGTCATCAGATGCATAGAATAGTACAACAATGAATATTGGCGATGCACTACAGCAATCCGGCATTCACAATAGTGAGAAAGAGATACTTCTCTCAAGAATTCTCCAAAGGGATCGTTCGTGGATCGTCGCGCACCCGGAGTACATTCTCAAACAGAGAGAGCACGATATTCTCCAGGAATGGATGTATCGGCGACAAGAAGGAGAACCTCTTGCGTACATCACAGGTACAAAAGAATTTTATGGACGCGATTTTTTTGTGGATCGTCGTGTCCTCATCCCGCGACCCTCCACGGAAGGACTTATCGATCTCACGCTCGATTTTTTGAAATCAGGGCAAGAAGAGTCACGGACAATTGATACAGGAATCGTCGCGCAAAGCTTTGTGTATGGAGATACCTCCGGTGTTCATACCATTGTCGATATCGGGACAGGATCGGGTTGTATCGGAGTCACTCTCGCGCTCGCAAGACCCGATCTCCGTATCATTGCTCTGGACATCAGTGAAGATGCACTCGATGTCGCACGCATCAATGCGGAGAAACACGGAGTGAGTTCATCGATAGAATTCAGAGAAGGAGATTTGCTTTCTCCCATTCAGAATCTCAAAGATCCGTTTGTTATTGTCTCCAATCCACCGTATGTGAAGAATGATGCTTTACTCGATCGAGAAGTACTCTTCGAGCCATCGGCAGCACTCTTCGCAGGTCCCACAGGACAGGAGCTTGTTGAACAATTAATGGAACAGGCACAAAAGCATCACGAGTGCCGAGGCTTGGTGATAGAATATGCATCGTGAAAGATGTGATCGAATCACTCGGGCCAGTCTGTGCCGTCATCGGTGCGCAATGGGGAGATGAGGGAAAAGGGAAGATCACCGATATCCTTGCAGAACACTTCGATGTCATTGCCCGCGCATGCGGAGGGGCAAATGCCGGTCATACGATTGTGGTGAATGGCAAAAAACATGTCTTTCATCTTTTGCCCGCCGGATGTCTTCATGCAGATAAAGATATTGTCCTTGGATCGGGAATGGTCATTCATCTCCCGACCCTCCTCGAAGAAATTTCACGCCTTGAAGAAGAGGAGATTGATGTCACCGACCGTCTCTTTCTTTCACCCGGTGCTCACATCGTCCTCGACATTCATAAAGATATTGATCGTCTTCTGGAAGAACAGCGAAAAAAGAAAATAGGAAAGGGGATTGGCACGACGGGAAGAGGAATCGGTCCTACCTACATGGACAAAGCCATGCGTACAGGGATGCGATTGGAATCTCTTTGGGAATCCACGACATCCATTAAAAAGATGCTGAAGGATCACGGTGCAATATTGACAAAAATATTCAACATACCCTTTGATCTCGAGCGTGAACTCGCAGCAATCCTCAAGGCAAAAAAGAAACTCGAATACTGTCTCATTGCCAATATCACTGACACGATGTCCACATATCTCATTGAAGGCAATTCGATCCTTATCGAAGGAGCACAAGGGGCATTGCTCGATATCGACCACGGTACGTACCCCTACGTGACCAGCAGCGTAACGACCGCTGCCGGGGCATTGCAAGGCCTTGGGATGGCTCCACAAGTACTCACATCCTGTATTGGAGTTGCCAAAGCGTACTGCACGCGTGTGGGAGAAGGGGACTTCGTGACGGAAGCAATATCAAAAGTTGCCGATCGACTCCGTAAAAGAGGAGGGGAATATGGTGCAACCACCGGTCGTCCACGACGCTGTGGATGGCTCCACACTCCACATCTGCGATATGCGGCGATCCTGAATGGCTTCACTCATTGGAATATCACCAAACTCGATGTGTTGGATGAAGAAAAATCGATTCCCATCGGCGTTGGTATCGGCAAAAAGGAAAAGGTAGCATACAAAAAACTACCAGGATGGAAGAAGAAAACTTCCGGAATCCGAAAGTTTTCAGATCTCCCTCACAATGCACGGAATTTTGTAAAATTCATTGAAGAGGAAACAGGCGTACCGGTTGCCTTCATTGGTACGGGAGAGGGGAGAGCGGATATTATTGTCAATAACATTCAACAGTGATAGCTTTGCTATTTGATGGAATTCGAAACGGTATCCCTCATCAAAAAAGAGGATCCCAAAAGATCTGCTGATGCCGTGGCGAATGAATTTTTAGAACAGGAAGCGAGTGACTGGTTTCGATGTTTTTATGAACTCTCCCGACGAAAGGGGGTCAATCTCCGATCGATAAAAATGCCCTGGAAAAGAAATGAAATCGTCAGTCATCTCCCGACAGACTTGATCACCTATTTTGTCTTCCGGATTGATCCGAGCATCACGCACGAAATAGCGGAAGTCATTATGGACGGGAGGGTCCATCTCGTCCTGATCCTTGCACGCGAGGAATTCCCGCAGGAGGACTGGATTCGGAATATCAGTAAAATTCCCATTGGAACATACCAACGGATCGGAAACATTCTCCTTCCACCCGAAGACGACGATAGAAAACGTACCGCAGATGCACTGGTACACCTTCATGAAATGAAAGGATATTCGCTCCGTGACATGAAAAACCTCATCGATCAATTGGTAGAGTGTAAAAAGAAAGATGAAAATATCTGAAAAAGATGATTCCTATTTTTATTCGCAAATAAGATAGCGACGAAGCTAGCTCTCCAACCTCTCCCCCCATTTCAACTTCGTCCTCAGAGTTCCGTAGAACGTATCTTGCTTTCGGCGGAGGAATTTTACTGTCTCCGAATTGATGTGCGCACGCACGCGGTCATGACCATGGAGCGTGTGATAGACTTGCCCATCAAGCGTCAGACTCACTTCGGTATCGAGGAATTTATTGGTCTTCTTGAGGACTTCGACTTCTACAGTCTGCGCACCGGGAAGAACGATCGGCTTTTGGCTGAAGCTGTGCGCATTGAGAGGAGTCAGGATCATTGCAGAAAGACGAGGATGCACAATAGGACCTCCTGCGGCCAAATTGTAGGCAGTCGAACCAGTGGGAGTCGCAATGATCAGCCCATCCGCATGGAACATCGTCAACTCTTCATCATCAACCATTGCGCGGAGTTCCAAAAGACGCGCGATGGCCCCCTGTGCGATGACCGCTTCGTTGAGAACTTTCCCTTCAAAAATCTTCTTCTTCCCACGCATCGCAGTAACACAGAGGAGACTCCTCTCCTCCATAACACCCTGACCCGTGAGGAGCTTTGGCAACAATTCTTTCGCTTCGGTAAAACCAATTTCTGCCAGAAAACCGATGGCTCCGCGATTGACGCTCAAAATAGGAACACGAAAGTCCCGCATTTCGCGAATCGCACGGAGGATTGTACCGTCGCCTCCAATCACGACGAGCAGATCGATCGATTCCTTCTCCGAGAGAAGACTGTACTTCTTGGCGCATGCAAGATCTGATGTTCGTTTGGGATCCATAAAAATTTCTGCCCCTTGTTCACGGAGAATCTTGAGTACTGCGGCCACAACATCGTCCTTCGCATCGAGATCGGACTTCACCGTGACCCCAATACGGGGATAACGCAGAGACATGCTCTCATGATGCGGCAAAAGCGTGTAAAATCAAACATTTTTGGAACCGATGAACAATACCGATCCACAAACCCAACAGTGAAGGAAAATACAGTACGGTCAGGAGGGTGACGGGGGTTTGGGGGAGGTAGGGAACCGGACAAGGTTCCCTCCTCCCCCAAAAGAAAAAACTCTACTTACCGCTTCGCAAAAAAGATCCACCGTCCTTTTCCATGAAAATAATGCCGCCTGTCTTTTCCCTTGCTGACCCAGTGTCTCACGAAGATGATCGTTCGTGAGAAGATCATGGAGACCCTGTGCAATCGAATCGATATTCTCCGGATCGATAATGACTGCCGCATCACTGGCAATCTCTCGAAGACCTCCTCTATTACTCGTCAGCACAGGAATACCGCGCTGAAGCGCATCGAGAAGAGGGATTCCGAATCCTTCGTAGAGAGAAGGATATGCAAAGACTGTGCAAGTCTTGAGAAGTTCCTCACACTGCGAAGGAGATACATACCCCCTCCATTCCACTCCGTCCGTCTCTTTCGCACGTCGTACAACCTCCGTATCTCCCCACCCACGACCACCCACAAGAAGAAGACGATACTGTTTTCGGAGAAGAGGAGAGAGCCTCCTATAGGCCTCGATGAGGCGTAATTGATTTTTGCGAGGGCAGAGCGTGCCAATGCAGAGGATAGTAAACATGTCATCCTGAGGAGCCCAGCCCGTGGTGGTTCGAGACAATTTTGCTTCGCAAAATCCCTCACCATGACACGGACTGGGCGTCTCGAAGGATGGTCCCGCAAAAATAACCGCAATGGCATCGGGATGTAAGAATGGATAGCGCTTGAGAAGATCCTGCTTTGTCGATTCGCTATTGGTACAAATGAATTTTGCAAAACGCAGCGCTCTGCCAAGAGTCCATCGCTCGATCCATCGCGCCTTCCGATCATGTTGTTCATCCCGACGAAACGCAATGAGGTCATGCACGATCGGAACACAGGGAACCCACTTCCCAATCAAAGCCGGAACAATGAAGCTCGTCGGACTCATATACATATCAATGTCACCTCTTTTCCACTTCCTCCACACATCCCATGCAACTCTCAGATGCCACAAAGGCGACCGTGAGAAGGATTCAGTGGACAACTGCTGAGAAGCAGTGCGATATCCATACAAAATCGCTGTGCATCCAATCCTTCTCTGAAGCTCTTGTACAAAACCGTACGCCCATTGTCCCTTCCCGGTCTTTCTCTCGCTGGTGGCTTCACGATTGTCGATCGCAATCCGCATAGAACGAGTCTAGCTCTCACAAGGGAAAGAATGCTATGCTTGAGCCTGATGCTTGCACGGATTCGACATATTCTCAACCTTCTGGACCTTGAAGAGCGCATTCTCGTCGTGGGGACGCTCACGGGATTGGTTGGGGTTTTCTTTCCCTGGATCAGCGGCCAGTGGCTTGGTGGTGACAGAATCTCGTATAGCGGCTTTGGTTTTTTCACCGCATTCATCGGCACCACAATCTTTACTTTGGATATCTTCATCCTCCTTGTCACTCTCAGTCCTCTGACAGGTGGACCAAACATTCTCCCAAGAAAAATGCGCGACTATGTCCGTTTTCTTGCCGCAGTCCAGGCAGCCATCCTCGTCATCGCAGCACTTTCTGTACTCACCAAAGTGACCTTCGAATTCTCTCGTGTTGAAATCCGCTTTGGGATTTACACCGCTCTTATCGGGAATGTTGCTGCCAGCCTCTATGCATTCCTCACGATGAAACAGAAGGAAAAGAGGGGAATCGAAGAACTCTTTCATGTGGATCCTCCAGAAGATCAGGAAAATCCTCCTTCAATGTACTCCACTCAACCGACAGAGCATCCTCGCAAAACTCTTGATAAATCCCTCATCCCACCGCCCCCTCTTCCTGATGAACACTATTCCCACCAGAAACACCCTGCACATGTTTCCTGACACTCTATGAATATGTATAACGATGATGATCTGGTCTACGTAGATCCCGATGAAAAAAAGGTGATCGGTCCCGTCGAATGGGAGAAAACGGGAAATCCAAAATCACACCCTGTCCCTCAGATTGAAGAAACTTCCGGTGATCCTCACAAACGGAAACGTCGCCGTAGAAATCATTACCCATGGGGAACTTACCGCTCTATGAAGCGGATTTATCGTCTCGAAGGAAAAGAAGTCGACAAAAAAGAGGGGGGCAAAACCCTTGACGAAGTCCTCTCGCGACCGTTGGAGGAAACATTCTAGCTCTCCAAAATACGCATTGCCCTCTCCACTTCATTCCGAGAACCAATAATGATCGGCGTACGCTGATCGATATCGGCAATCGACACATCGAGAATGGATGTGCTTCCATTCGATGATGTTCCTCCTGCATGTTCCATAAGATATGCAAACGGGCCACATTCAAAGAGAAGACGTAGTTTTCCCTGGGGATATTTGTTCCCGCCCACATTTGTGAAGATCCCCTGACCCTTACTGAGAATATGGTGCACATCCGCAGCCATACAACCCGAATATCGCAGGGTCAATGCTTCACTAAGCCACAAATTGACAAGATCACGATACTGTACATTCTCCGTCACCGCCCGCAAATTTCCCGGACTGTAGTTCTTGGCATGATCGGCAACACCAAGATATTCGCGTAAAAGAATGAATTCACCAACGCTATTGAGGATGAATTCATGAACACCATTCCCGGTGGAATAGACGAGGACAGTTCGCGGTCCATAAAGCACATAGAGTGCAGCCACTTGCTCCCGTGGAGTGTGGCCAATGACATCGCTTCCCGCGTAGATTCCAAAGATCGACCCGATCGTGAAGTTCTCCGCAACGAGAGAAGAACCATCGAGAGGATCGAAGACCACAGAATAAGGAGCATGCGAGGCGAGTTGGATCACCTCTTCCCGTTCTTCGGAGACAAAAGATGCAACGATCTCACTCTCACACAGAAACTGATGAATGATCCTGTCACTGAGTACATCAAGCGCAAGCTGCTCTTCCCCAAATTGATTTTTGCTCTTGGCAAGTCCCGCATCGGTCGTTTGGATCGCATTGCTGATGTACCGCGACGCACGCGAGATATCCACGATAAGATGTCGGAGAGTGTCAGGAACTTTCGCCGCGTGAAAAAGATGATGGTTGAGTGAGACGCGATCGGGGTTGGGACACATGGAAGATGCCATGCGCAGAATTGTACATGCCTTGTACAGATTGAAAAAAGGCCAGCCCCGCATATGCGGGGCTGGCCATGTGCCCTGGAACACTTTGTGCTCCAAGGACTTTTGGGAGAAGAAATCCGAGGACTTCTTCTCCGGATACAACCGCGACGACATTCATTTCCCAAAACCGCCGGCGGCAGTCTGACTGAAGGACTGAGCACCTTGGCTCGCCCGGACAGCCGACTGACTCACGACATTGAATGCCCGACGGATTTCGGACGACGTGTTCTTCGGGGTGAGAATCCACTGATCGCGGATCCCCATATCCCGGAAGATCTTCCGGCCATTGGTCACCCCATCGTCGATGAACATGCCACCGATGATGTGGTTTTCCGTCCGGAGCATGTCATCCACCAGAGCCTTCACCGTTCGGGGCGTCTGGCTTTGGGAATGCTCGTCTCTGCCGTCGGTGATGAAGAATGTCACCGTTCGACACGGGACACCCCCATCGAGGAACTCCTGCGCTTTGACGAGGACGGTCGACAGTACGACGACCGACTGATCGTAGAGCGGAGTACCGAGACTCGGCCGGTAGTTCCTCCCATCCATGC
>Ga0209542_10017984_pt1 | contig 11500 bp, 10 predicted proteins | sample RifCSPhighO2_01_FD_184028 | JGI IMG/M metagenome (GOLD analysis project Ga0209542, IMG submission 184028) | Soil microbial communities from Rifle, Colorado - Rifle CSP2_plank highO2_0.1 (SPAdes) (version 2) | ecosystem: Environmental > Terrestrial > Deep subsurface > Rock core/Sediment ...
TATTAACAACTATGTTTTATTTCCTCTAATTTTGATTAAGACTTCGAAAATGATAAAATTATAAGTAATTCCTGCCTCAATTATGATTAGTTATGTAATTCCGGTATTTAATGAAGAAGAAAGTATTTTGCATTTTTATCAAGAGCTTACAAAACATGCAAAGAGATTGTCTGAGGCATTTGAGATAATTTTTGTTGACGATGGTTCGCAAGACAAAACTCTTGAGTTTCTTAAAGAATTAGAAAAAAAAGATAAGAATGTTAAGGTTTATTCTTTCAGAAGAAATCACGGAAAAGCAGAAGCGCTAACTTTTGGATTTCAGAAAGCAAGGGGAGATTTGATTATAACAATGGACGCAGATCTTCAAGATAGGCCGTCTGAAATTATAAAACTTATAGAGAAACAAAAAGAAGGATTTGATTTGGTCTCCGGCTGGAGAAAAGAGAGGAAAGATTCTTTAGCAAAAATAATTTTTTCTAAATTATTTAATATTGTTGCATCGCTTTTTTGGGGAATAAATCTTCATGATTATAACTGCGGACTAAAGCTTTATACAAGAGACGCAGCAAAATCACTTAATCTATACGGAGGGATGCACCGTTTTATTCCGCTTCTTCTTGCAGAAGCCGGCTTTAAAGTATCGGAAGTTCCCGTAATTCATGACGTCAGGCGATATGGCATATCAAAATATAGCGCTTGGAAAGTTCTTACTCAAATGCCCGACATGATGACCATGCTTTTTTTAAGTAAGTACGCCAAGCGTCCCCTTCATTTCTTTGGATTTATTGGGGCAATTCTTTTTGGCTTAGGGATTTTGATTTCAATATACCTTTCAATCTTGCGTTTTCAAGGAGAAACTATTGGAAATAGACCCCTACTTCTTTTAGGAATACTTCTTATAATTTCAGGAATTCAGATTGGATTTACAGGCCTTATTGCCGATTTAATTCTAAATGTATCGAGTAGAAATGAAGATAATTCCAAAATTCTGTTAAAATATTCAAGTAAGGCAGAATAAATGGATTTCAAACCCCAAGATATATTATTTTTGGTAATTCTTGTTTTGCTTCTTTTAAAACGAGACGCAAAGTTATTTGTATGGGCCGGGTTGGTCTTCCTTATTTTATCGATTCCTCTTTTTGCTAGTTGGATATTTTTTACAGCCCAGCGCCTCACCTGGTATGCTTTTACTTTCTTTACAATCGCAGTTATTTTAAATTTGATAAAAACTCGACGTAATTAATTCACTGACTTTTCAAAGAAACACCAAGCACCGCGAAAATAAGAAAGTAGCTTATCGACAATACTTCAACACTACGTCGTATCGAAGTATTGAACTATTTTCAAGAGTCAGCTATAAATAAGATAAATGCGAAGAAGTAAAAAGAATATAGCTTTCAATAAGGTATCAAATAAAGATAGAAATGAAATAATCTACGATTTAGTTTATGCAATCGTAAACTGCAGGACTATAAATGAGTCAGCAGTGTTTATAGAGGATATCCTTACAGAATCAGAACTAGAGTTTATATCAAGGAGACTCAGAATTGCAAAGCTTTTAATCGACGAAGACACATATGAGGATATAAAAAATAAGCTTCATGTAAGCGAATCAACAATAGCAAAAATTTCTGTGTGGCTCTCCCAGAAAGGAGATGGTTTCAGAACAATAATTAAGTCCTTACCAAAAGAGAAAATCAGCCATAAAGATCCACTTCAGTATTCTTCCTGGAGTGAACTAAAAAGAAAGTATCCCACATATTTCTTACCAGAGAGAATTATTGAACAGATTGTCTCAATGGCGAGCAAAAAACAAAAAGAACATTTGATTAAGGTAATTTCTGAACTTGACAGTTCATTAAAAGAGAAAAGCCAGCTTCATAGAAATATTGAATTACTACTAAAGTCAAACAATAAATAGAGAAATATCTTCAACACTACGTCGTATTAAAGTTTTTTACAATTTATATGGTGAGTGAATTATTTTTGGGTAAGGTTGAACCGTAAATCGTAAAATTATACAATTGGTATGTGAGAATAGGAATTGATATAAGCCAGATTGCATACGGCCAAACAGGGGTTTCGAATTATCTAGAAAACTTAGTTCGAAATCTTATTTCGGTGGACAAGAATAATGAATATGTGCTTTTCTTCTCATCTCTTCGAAGAAATTTTCAATTCGGGAGCCCTTCGGGCGTTTTCAATTTTAAATCAAATCCCAATGTTTCAATTAAGCAATTTAAGTTACCACCAAGTTTATTAGATCTTCTTTGGAATAAGCTGCATGTATTTCCAATTGAAAATTTCATTGGGCCGGTTGATTGGTTTATTACTTCAGATTGGACAGAACCACCTGTAAAATCAGCGAAGAAAGCAACAATCATTTATGATCTTATTGTTTATAAATATCCAGAAGAAACTCATTCAAAGACAGAATTTAATTTATTGAGACTATTAATTTCTCCAAACATTGTAAAAACTCAAAAAAGAAAGCATGCCTGGGTAAAAAAAGAATCCGATGTTGTCTTTACAATCTCGGAGTCCAGTAAAAAGGATATTGTTGAAATTCTAGGTATTGATCCATCTAAGATTAAGATAATTTACCCGTCAATATGAATATAGGTATAAACGGTTACGAAGCAGCAGTCCCAAGGTTTGGATATGACTCTAAAACAGGGCTTCCAAACAGAGTTGGAAGTAGCGAATTTTCCTACCAATTGATTGTCAACTTGTTTGAGGTAGACAGAAAAAACAATTATTTCATTTACCTTCCGGTTTTCCCCACAAACGACATGCCAAAACCAAATGAAAAATGGAAATATATTGTTTTTAATCAAAAACTTTGGACTTTATTGGGTCTTTCAAAAAAACTCTTTGAGAATAAAAATAAACTTGATGTTTTTTTTGCTCAGACTCACTATTTGTCTTTGTTAGGAAGGGTTCCTTCCGTTCTTTTAATTCTTGATGTTTCTTATTTAAAGTTCCCGCAGTTATTTAAGAAAAAAGATTTATATATGTTAAAAATATGGGGGGGGTACTCAATCAGAAAAGCAAATAGAATAATTACGATAAGCAATTCAAGTAAGAATGATATAATCAAGGAATACAAAGTTGATTCGGAGAAAGTGACTGTTGTTTATCCCGGTGTAAAATCCGAAATCCGAAATCCGAAATCCGAAACAAATTCAAAATTCAAAATGCAAAATTCAAAATCAATTAAAGAAAAGTTTGGAATTGAGAAAGATTACATTCTGTTTGTTGGAACGCTGCAGCCTAGGAAAAATATTGTAAAACTAGTTGAAGCGTTTGCAAAACTCAACCAACAAACCCTACAACTTGTAATAGTTGGGAAAAAAGGGTGGCAGTATGAAGAAATTTTGGAAGCTCCACGAAAATTCGGAGTAAAAGAACGGGTTCTATTTATTCACAATGCTGCGGATGAGGATTTGCCAGATTTATATAAAAATGCAAAGATGTTTGTTCTCCCGAGTCTATATGAAGGATTTGGGATACCAGTGCTTGAGGCAATGAACTGGGGCTGTCCTGTTATAACAAGTAATGTTTCTAGTCTTCCAGAAGCAGGAGGCAACGCGGCCTTGTACGTAAATCCAAATAATGTAGAAGATATTGCGGAAAAAATGCAAAAACTCTTAAATGACAGTAAACTTTGTGAAGAATTAATTGCTAAAGGAAAAAAACAGGTTGAAAAATTTTCGTGGGAAAAATCTGCGAGGCAAACTCTCGCTGTTTTGGAGGAAGTTGTTCACCCCGTTAGATAACGGGGCGAGATAAATTTAAGGTTAAATGAAAGGAGTATCTAACGGGGTAAATGGGTAAAAGAATAAATAGAAGAATTAGAACAATAATGCTTGAGGCGGTAAACGGCTTTTTGATTTGGATAGTCGGTTTTGTTCCAAGTCATCACATAAGAAGATTTTTTTATAGATTGTTTGGTATGAAAATCGGGAGCGGATCCACTATCCACATGGCAGCTTCTATTTATAACTCGAAAGGAATAAATATAGGCGAAGATTCTATTATAGGAGAGTGGGCAGTTTTGGATGGGAGAAGTAAATTAACAATAGGCGACCACGTGGATATAGCAACAGGGGTAATGATTTATAATTCTCAGCATGACAGCGCCGATGCGGAGTTTAAGGCAACAACTTCACCAGTTGAAATTGGAGACTACGTTTTTATTGGACCCCGCGTCATAATTCTTCCTGGAGTAAATATTGGCAAAGGAGCAATTGTAGCCGCAGGAGCTGTGGTTACAAAAGATGTCCCAGAATTCTCAGTTGTTGGAGGTATTCCCGCACAAGTAATTGGAGAGAGAAAAATAAAAGACCCTCAATATAGACTAGGACGTGCTGCTTGGTTTCGATAAATGACTTTATCAATTGTTATCTTAAGCTACAATACTCCGGATTTAATAAGTCAGTGTATTTCCTCTATTAAAAAAATATTTTTAGAAGAACTTGAAGAAAAAGAAATCGAGATTATTGTTGTTGATAATGGCTCAGAAAAAGAAAACATTAGTAAACTTGAAAGTAGAGTTTCTGGTTTGGATTACGTTAAATTAGTAAAAAGCAGGCAGAATCTTGGATTTAGTAAAGGTTGTAATTTGGGAGCCGAGAAATCCAATGGGGATTTTATTCTTTTTCTAAATTCAGATACTCAAATTTTGGATAAAGGATTTTTAGAAATGGCAAATTATCTCAAAGAAAATTCGGATGTTGCAATTGTTGGAGCGAAATTAATTAATAATGATAAATCATTACAGAATTCTGTTGGGAAATTTTACGGCTTGTTAACATTTTTTCTTATGCTTTTTGGCCTTGAAAGAGTTGGGCTTACAAGAACCAGCCCAAAAATCCTTCGCAAAGTTGATTGGGTGTCAGGGGCATGCCTTATGGTTAATAAGGAAATTTTTAATAAGATTGGAAAATTTGATGAAAATATTTTTATGTACGCTGAGGATATGGAGCTATCATATAGGGCTAAAAAACTGGGTTATAAAACATATTTTTACCCGCAAGCAGAAGTTGTACATAGGCAGCATGGAAGCAGTAATCGAACATTTGCTGTTTTAAATATATATAAGGGAATTTTGTACTTCTATAAAAAACACAAAAGTATACCAGAATTTCAGATTGTAAGTTTTTTCCTGTGGCTTAAGGCATTGGGAGTTTACTTATTAGGAAGGATAACTAATAATAATTATTATACAAATACTTATGGGCAAGCTCTTAAACTCTTTAAAAAATAAGACTAAAAAAGTTTTATCTTGGACTTGGGAAAACATTCTTTTTATTGAAACTTTGTTTTTGTTAGCGTTTATTCCCTTATTTCCAAAAATTCCAATTTTAGATGTAAAAAATACTTGGGTATACGTTAGATCAGAAGATTTTATAGTTTTTTTTGTATTCCTATCAATTGCATTACTGTTAATTAAGAAGAAAATTAATTTAAGGACACCCTTGACTCTTCCCATAATTATTTTCTGGATTATAGGAGGTGTTTCAACGCTTCACGGAATACTTTTAATTTTTCCGAAGATGGCAAATGTTCACCCTAATGTAGCCTTCTTAAGCCTAATACGGCACATAGAATACATGAGCTTATTTTTTGTCGCTTATCATGGACTCTCCGATAAACGTTTATTAAAAATAGTCATATCTTTTTTAGTCATAACTTTTCTGGGAGTTCTTATTTATGGATTCGGCCAAAAGTTTTTAGATTTTCCTGCATATCTTACAATGAATGAGGAGTTTGCCAAAGGAATACCAATTCGCCTTTCTTCTCTGTCGCGCGTACCTTCCACTTTTGCAGGCCATTATGATCTTGCTGCGTATCTTGTACTTATAATTCCTATTCTAGTAAGTCTGGCGCTGGGATTTAGAAATTATCTTGTTAAGGCAGTTCTTTTGGGCACTTCATTTCTAGGATTTATCGTGCTTGTTATGACAGTCTCAAGAGTTTCTTTCTTTGCGCTACTTGGCGGTCTCTTTATAGTTCTATTTTTCCAGAAAAGAAAATTAGTGCTCACTCTTATTCCAATTGCCGTAGTTTTATTTATGATTCTTTTAAGTTTTCAATCATCGCTTTTTGACCGGTTTAAAAGCACAGTTTCTCAAGTTGATGTTATAGTAGATGCCCATTCAGGTGAATCTTTGGGTCACGTGAGATTTGAGAAAAAAGAATATTTTAAAGACAAGCTTGTTCTGCAACATAATTTAGAAACTGAAGAGGACCTTGCTAAAGTAATAAAAGAAGCACAGGATAATACTTCGCAATCCACAAGCACTGCCATATTTCCCTATAAAGATATTCCGCAGGAAGTAGCTGTTGTTAATGCAGCAAATATTTCAACAGGAGAAAACCTTCCACAAGGCACGGGTTATACTAATCTATATCTATCACCCGTCACAAGAAAAGTTCCCAATTTCTTTTATGAGTTCCCAAAAGAAGGAGCATCTCCTGCTGCTTCAGCTGTAGTTATTCCCGGACCCTTTTTGGTAAAAAGGGCATCCGCCTATGATCTTTCCTTTACAACGAGATTTCAAGGAGAATGGCCAAGAGCAATAAAGGCTTTTGAAAATAATCTATTAATAGGTAGCGGTTATGGATCGGTAAGTCTTGCAGTTGACAATAACTATTTAAGGATGCTTGGTGAAATTGGCTTATTAGGTTTTCTCTCATTCTTCTCCATATTTTTAATAATCGGAATTTATATTAAAAAAGTTTATTCTTCAATTGATTCAAAAGTCGCTAAAAGTTTTATCTTAGGTTCAGCCGCGGGTTTTGGTGGACTTGCACTCAACGCCAGTTTAATTGATGTCTTTGAAGCCTCAAAAATTGCCTTTATCCTCTGGATTTTGGCTGGGGTTAATTTGCGGCTGTTAACTTTGTATCAGACGCGCGAATTTAGCATTCTAATGGAAATTAAGAAAGTTGCAACTGCCCCTTATAGCGTAGCCCTCTATTTATTTTTGTTAGTTATAGCTCTTTATTCTCAAATGTTGGGAAATTATTTTGTTGGTGATGATTTTACTTGGCTTAGATGGGTTTCGGAATGTGACAATTGTTCAACCGTATCCGTCATAAAAAGCTATTTTACAGATGCAGGAGGCTTTTTCTATAGACCAGGTACAAAACTTTATTTCTTCATTATGCACGATCTTTTTTGGCTTAATCAAGTAATCTATCATATGGTTTCATTACTCCTTCATTTCACGGTTGCTTTACTTTTCTTTCTACTACTGCGAAAAGTCTCTAAGAATAACTTTATAGCTATTGGAGCTTCATTTATATTCTTAATTTTAAGTAGCTATTCGGAATCCGTGTTTTGGATTTCTTCAACAGGTTACCTATTTAATGCTGCCTTTGGTCTTCTAGGTTTAATTTCCTTTATTCTTTGGGATGAGAAAAGAAAATTATTTTATTTAATAGCTGCCTTAATATTGTTTTTCCTCGCTCTACTTTTCCAGGAATTAGGTGTTGTTTATCCGTTTCTTGCTATCTCTTATAAACTTAAAGACGGTATAGGTGGAGAAGCAAGGAAAATTTATAAAAGATTTGATTATTTAGTTCTCTTTGCTCCACTTGCTTTATATTTGCTTATGAGATTTTTTGCAAAAAGCCACTGGTTTTCCGGAGACTATAGTTATGATTTCATTAAGCTTCCATTTAACGTAATTGGTAACATATTTGGTTATTCTCTAACTGTCGCTTTAGGTCCAATGGCTTATACAATTTACTACGATCTTAGAACTATACTTCGGGAAAACTTATTAATAAGCGTGGTTCTTTTCCCTCTTGTTCTGGGAACAGTTTTTCTTACTTATAAACTTTCCAAGAGATATTTCAGCCCAAGTGAAAAAAGAATTATTGCTTTTGGAATAATGTTTTTCGTCTTATCTCTTCTTCCCTATCTTGGTATGGGAAATATCACATCAAGATACAGTTATCTTGCATCAATGGGCTTTGCAGTTATCATGATAGTTATAATTAAAAAGCTTTATGAGGTTATTAGAGAGCTGGGAAATGATATAGCAATTGGACTTACATCTATTTTTGTTATTATCTTTATCCTTTTTCACATAATACAAATCCAACAGGCATATTTCGATTGGCGCGAAGCAGGAGGTAAGTCAAAGAAATTCTTTATTTCAATTGAAAATGCCTATTCGGATCTTTGGAAAGAAAAAAACGTAGAACTTCACTTTGTCAATGTCCCAACTAGAGTTGGACAGGCTTGGCTTTTTCCTGTAGGACTTCCCGATGCGGTATGGTTTGCTTTTAAAGATCCATCAATTAGAGTGTTCAAACATACTAGCGTCGAAGAAGCGAGACGACAGGCAGGATATTCCAAGACAAGTTTCATTTTAGAGTTTAGCGAAACTGGAGTTGTGACACTGGTTGATCACTCTACAACTTCTCCAGATGATTTGATAAAAAACCCCCAAGTAGACTAGAATATGCTTAATGAACAAGTATAAATGGCTCCTTTTGCTCGTAATTCTAACACTTGGTTTTATGCTTAGGTTATATAGATTTGATAACCCCATAGCTGACTGGCATTCATGGCGACAAGCAGATACTTCTTCAGTCTCTCGGGAATTTGTAAAAAACGGATTTGATCTTCTTCACCCTAAATATCATGATCTTTCCTCACAAACCGGAGGACGCTTGCCAAACCCTGAAGGCTTCCGATTTGTCGAATTTCCCATATACAACTTATTACAAGGAGGATTTTTTTCAATTTTTGGAATTTTTACACTTGAGCGGTGGGGAAGGTTTGTTTCAATTTTTTCCTCAATTATTTCAGCTGTTTTTATCTTCCTTATTCTTCGGAAATATGTGAGCGATACAATTGGTCTTTCTGGAGCATTCTTTTATTCTTTTTTGCCGTTTAACATTTACTTTGGACGGGTAATTTTGCCAGAGCCCATGACAGCAATGGCAATTCTTGGCGGAATATATTTCTTTGATCAATGGTTGTCAAAAAAGAATTTTTCCCGCAGCATGCGGGATCCCGCTTCGGCGGGACAATTTTTTTTGGCTGTTTCGTTTACAGCTATAGCAATTCTTCTTAAGCCGTTTGCTATTTTCTTCATACTTCCTATGGTTTTTCTGGCTTTCAATAAGTTTGGTTTTGGAGCCCTCAAAAAAGTAAACCTTTGGTTGTTTGCAATTTTAACATTAATACCAATAGCAGCCTGGAGGATTTGGATGCTTGCCTATCCGCAAGGAATTCCTGATGGGAGCTGGCTTTTTAATGCTGGAGGAATAAGGTTTACTGGTGCATTTTTCTACTGGCTTTTTGCAGACAGAGTTGGAAGACTTATTCTTGGGTATTTTGGGGTTGCACTATTTATTCTCGGGTTCCTGCGAAAATTTGACAAAACTACATTATTCTTTTTGTCTTTTATTGCATCTTCTCTTGTCTACATGAGCGTTATTGCAAAGGGGAATGTAAACCATGATTATTATCAAATTCTAATTATTCCAAGTGTCGTAATTTTCATGGCACTGGGAGTAGATTTTCTACTAAAACACAAGGGTTCAATTTTCCCAAGCATTACTGCATATGCAGTAATGCTTATCTGCTCTCTTTTCTCTTTTATGTTTGGTTGGTATTTTATAAGGGACTACTTCAACATTAATAATCCATCAATTGTTGAAGCAGGGCGGACAGCGAACAGGATTCTTCCCAAAGACGCTATAGTTATTGCTCCTTACGGCGGGGACAGTGCATTTTTATATCAAACCAACAGAAAAGGTTTTGCGGACTGGAAGCTTTCACCTTCTGAAATGATTCAACTTGGAGCAACGCACCTTGTAATTGTAAACCCAACAGATAAAGAAGAACATTTAAAAAACGATTATAAGATCTTAGAAGGAAATGGCAGCTACATAATTTTTGATTTAAGAAAAGGTCCATGATCCCGTTAGATTGCGCGGGATATGTTTATTTATGTTTAAAGATAAGAATATTTCTAACGGGATGAAAAAATTAATGCTTTCTTCCTACTTGCCCTATCCTTTGACTGATGGTGGCAATATAAGGCTTTATAACTTACTGAAAAATCTATCTAAAAAACACGATATTACTTTAATCTGCGAGAAAAGAAGTCATCAAACACAAAAAGACATAGATGAAATTAATAAAATTTGTAAAAAAATCATAACAATTAATAGGCCAAAAGTTTGGTCAACTAAAAATATTGTAAAGACAGCTTTGTCGATAAATCCACTCTTAATAACTTCACACACAAATAAAGAAATGACTGAAATAATAAAGCAAGAGTTATTAGAAAATAAATTTGATCTTATTCATGTAGAAACATTTTATGTTATGCAAAATTTGCCTAAGGTAGGCATACCAGTTGTCTTAGTTGAGCATAATATCGAATTTAAGGTTTATGAAAGATATTTAAAAAGATCTCCGTTTTTTCTTCGTCCAGCAATGTATTTGGATATTCTAAAACTCAGAAAAAAAGAAAAAGAAGCGTGGAGAAAAGCAGATAAATTAGTTGCAGTTTCCCCTTCTGAACAAAAAGAGATGGGAGAAAGTGCAGAACTTGTCCCAAACGGAGTTGACATAGAAAAATTTAAATTAAAAAATAAAGAGTTTGACAAAAAAGAAAAGAAAATACTATTTATCGGAAATTTCAAATGGATTCAGAATCGGGATTCTTTAGCTTACATTATAAGAAATATCTGGCCAGGAATAACTAAGAAAAATCCTAATTTAAAGCTTTGGGTAGTTGGGAAAAATATTCCAGAAAAATTAAAAAATTTACAAAATGAAACAATTTCTTTTGATGAGAATGCTCCTGAGGATACGCAGTTGATTTTCCAAGAAGCAGATCTACTTTTAAGTCCAATTAGAATTGGCGGAGGAACTAATTTTAAAATACTTGAAGCAATGGCAAGTGGAACTCCGGTGATAACTTCAGCTTTGGGAAACGAAGGAATTGGTGCTAAAAATGGAGAAGAAATAATAATTTGTAGCAAACCGGACGAATTTGTTAATAAAACCCTTTTGGTTTTATCAGACAAATATTTGTATGAAAAACTGTCTCGAAAAGCAAGAATTTTTGTTGAGAAAAATTTTGACTGGAAGAATATCACAAATAAACTTGAAGAGATTTATCAAAGCCTTGTAAAAATATGAAAAAACTTACTATTTCAATTGTCAATTACAACGCGGGACAGTATTTGTTATCTTGTTTGGAATCTCTTGAAAAGATTGAAGATGAGCTAGGTTTTGATGTTTTTATAATCGATAATGCCTCAGCTGATGGGAGTATAGAGAAAGCAAAAGAAAAATTTCAAAGGTTTTACTACATATTAAACAAGCAAAATCTTGGTTTTGGAAAAGCCCACAATTTGGTTTTAAAAAAAGCGAGTACTCTATATTTTTTAACCCTTAATCCGGACTGCGAAGTTCCAAAAGGAACAATACAGTATTTGATCGATTTTATGGATAAGA
>Ga0209542_10017986_pt1 | contig 11498 bp, 8 predicted proteins | sample RifCSPhighO2_01_FD_184028 | JGI IMG/M metagenome (GOLD analysis project Ga0209542, IMG submission 184028) | Soil microbial communities from Rifle, Colorado - Rifle CSP2_plank highO2_0.1 (SPAdes) (version 2) | ecosystem: Environmental > Terrestrial > Deep subsurface > Rock core/Sediment ...
CGGGATTTTTCTCTTTATAATTGTTGTTGGAAGTGTATTTGGTTTAATTTGGTTTCTTTTATTACTCACCACTCACCACTCTCCACTCACCACTCTTATTTTAGCTGTCTTCCTCGCCTATACCACCCTTTCCATAAAATCCCTGCATCAAGAGGCATATTCTGTAATCCATGCCTTAAACCCCTCTCTGTCCCCCCTTTATCAAAGGGGGGAAGGGGGGATTGATGCGGCAAGAAAAAGACTTTCAAATATTGTCGGCAGGGATACGCAAAATCTTTCAGAAGAGGAAATATATCGCGCCGTTGTTGAAACCGTCGCCGAAAATACATCCGACGGCATCATTGCCCCGCTCTTTTATCTTGCTGTAGGCGGTCCTGCGCTGGCTCTCGCATATAAGGCTGTCAATACGCTTGACTCAATGGTGGGATATAAAAATGAAAGATATGAAAACTTCGGCTGGTTTTCTGCAAGAATGGATGATGCTACCAATTTTATCCCTGCAAGATTGACTTCCATACTCATTGTAGCTGCTTCCTTTATTTTGAGGTTTAACTGGAAAGATTCTTTAAAGATAATCTGGAGGAATGCACGAAATCACCCAAGCCCTAACGCAGGCTATCCAGAAGCAGCAGTGGCAGGCGCGCTGGGCGTCCAATTAGGCGGCACAAATTATTATTTTGGCGCGCCGCATAACAGGCCGTTCATCGGTGATAAAAATAATGAATTTACGATTAAATCAGTAAAAGATACTGTAAAGATTATGCACCTTGCAGCCTTTCTGGGGATTATTCTGTTTTCAGGTCTTTTATTAGTCTCTAATCTATATATTTGGTAATTGTCAAATCTTATTTTAGCAGATATAATCTGTGCGAATGCAAGATTTGAGCTAAAGACAAGGAAAAGCTGGCTGGACAAGACGGAGCATACGTTGTTAGGTATGTGAGTATTTGAACAGTCAGCTTTGACGCAGTATTTAGCCAAAGATTGTATTAGCAGACATAGGAGGCTTTGTGCTGGACTCTTTCTTTAAGCCTAAATCTGTTGCAGTCATCGGCGCATCAAGGGAAGAGGGAAAGACAGGCCACAGCATCCTATCAAACCTTATCAATAGTAAACTTGTCCTCGCAGGCCTGCCCTCGAATGGTTCTATCGGGGGCAGTAAGCGGGGATTCCCCGGCCAAATATTCCCTGTAAATCCCAAAGCCTCTGAGCTTCTCGGACTCAAAACATTCCCATCTCTTGAAAAGATAGATGGCACAATAGACCTCGCGATTATCGTAATCCCGCCAAAATTTATACCAGCGGCGCTTGATGATTGCGCTAAAAAAGAGATAAAGGCTGCAATCATTATATCTGCCGGCTTCAAAGAAACCGGCGCAGAAGGCGCAAGGCTTGAAAACGAGGTAGCATCAAAGGCAAAAGAACTTGGCATAAGGCTCCTCGGCCCAAACTGCCTCGGCCTTATTGATACAAATTCAAACCTCAACGCATCATTCGCAAAAGGGATGCCTCCAAAAGGCCGGATTGCATTCTTCTCCCAATCAGGCGCATTATGCACTGCGATACTTGACTGGGCAATTGGCTCAAATGTCGGGTTTTCAAAATTTGTAAGCCTCGGAAATAAGGCTGATTTGTCTGAAATTGATTTAATAGAATATCTTGCAGATGACGATGAAACATCCGTCATCCTCGGCTATCTTGAGGGCATTGAGAATGGGAGTGTATTTATGGATGCTGCGAAGATGGCTGTGCAAAAGAAACCTGTTATCCTTATCAAGGCCGGCGGAACAGAAGCGGGGGCGCGGGCAGCATCTTCCCATACAGGCACGCTCGCAGGCTCTGAAAAGGCGTTTCACGCTGCATTTCTTCAGGCAGGCATCATACGGGCAATGACAATAGAAGAGCTTTTTGACTATGCAATCCTCTTTGCAGAGCAGCCTCTGCCAAAGGGCAACAGGCTTGCCATCATAACAAATGCGGGCGGACCGGGGATTATTGCGGCGGACGCAGTAGAGAATACAAAAGGAATTGAGATGGCGCAGTTTTCCAATGACACAATTGACAATCTGCGGCAAAGGCTTCCTTCCACAGCAGGTCTATTTAATCCTGTTGATGTAATAGGCGATGCAAAATCTGACAGATATAAAGATGCGCTGGATATTGTATTGAAGGACAATAATGTTGACGCAGGGCTTATCTTGCTTACGCCTCAGGCAATGACGGATGTGGATATTATTGCACAGGTTGCAACTCAAGCCTCAGCAAATTTTAACAAGACCATTGTAACATCATTTATGGGAGACGTGTCTGTAAGAGATGCAATAAATCTCTTGCAGGAACATGGGATACCGAATTATCCCTATCCTGAAAGGGCTGTGAGGAGTTTTGCAAGGATGGCACGGTATGCAGATGCGCTGAATTTGCCTGAGGATAAGCCGATAGCATTTAATGTTGATAAAGGGGGTGCGGCTTCCATCTTAAAAAAGGCAATTGACGCCGGCAAAACAACAATCTTAGATGAGGCAAAGGCGATTATAGAGGCTTATGGTTTTAAGACACCGCAAACCATTCTTGCAGAAACATCAAATAAGGCAGTGAATGCCGCAGAAAAACTGGGCTATCCAATTGCTATGAAGATAGCATCCCCTGATATTATCCATAAAACAGAGGTGGGTGGCGTGAGGGTTGGTTTGAAAGATAAAAGGGAGGTAAAAAACGCCTTTCTTGAAATGACATCCAAGGCAAAAAGGCACATGTCGAATGCAATTATCTTTGGCGTTCATATCCAGAAAATGGTAAAAGGCAAGGAAATAATCCTCGGCATGAGCTGTGACAGGAGTTTTGGGTCTCTTATAATGTTTGGGCTTGGCGGCATATATGTAGAGGTGATGAAGGATGTGTCGTTCAGGGTTGCGCCGCTTTTACGCCGTGATGCAGAATCCATGCTTGAAGAAATAAAAGGCTTTCCTATCCTAAAAGGAGTGCGAGGCGAGAAAAAATCTGATATAAATGCCCTAATAGACGCAATCCTGAGGCTCTCTCAGCTTGTTACAGACTTTCCTGAGATTACAGAAATGGACATAAATCCATTGATGGTTTTGCCGGAGGGAGACGGGGTTGTTGCGGTTGATGTGAGGATGGGGATTGGTAGTTCATGCTGAAAAACATCCATCTGCTGTGTTGTCGCTGCGGTTTCTTCGCTCGACATACTACAAAGTATGCCTCCCCCCGATTGAATCTGTCGGGGGCTTGCTCCGCCTTGCATCTGGAGCATTTTTGAGCATGAACTTAAAACCTCTGATGTGGTGGAAATAAAAGATATGTAGCATACGAATTTAGGTATGTGAGTATTTGGACAGCCAAATTTGACACAGTATTTAGCCAACAATTGCGTTTGTAAACACTGGAGGCAGATATGATTCCCATATATATATGTTCAACATCCGAATTTTCCGGCAAAAGCCTTGTTACCATCGGACTTGGCTTAAACATGAAGATGCACGGGCTGAAGGTTGGATATATTAAGCCATTTGCAAAGTCTCTGGACGTTGCTACGCAGTCCATAAGAGAGATTTTGGATTTAAAGGAATCCATTGAAGATATATGCCCTGTAATCCTCACCCATGATTTGTTTATGCAGGCGATGAAAGGCAAGGCAAAGGCGATTGATAAAGAAATATCTTCTTCCTTTAAAAAGGTTGCAAAAGGGAAAGATATTGTTTTAGTCGGCGGTGCTGGACATTTGACAGATGGCAGCATGCTGGCTATATCAGGCAATAGGCTTGCAAAGCTCTTTAAGGCAAAGGTGTTGCTTGTTGAAAGGTATAAAGATAGCTCAACAATAGATGCTATGCTTTCTGCAAAGGAATATTTTGGCAAGATTTTGAAGGGCGTTGTATTAAACTTTGTGCCTCGTGAAGGCATTGATTATGTGAAGAAGAATATTGCGCCGTTTCTTAAAAATAAAGGCATTGATGTCTTCGGCATATTTCCCGAAGAGCCGCTTCTTAATTCCATATCAGTTGAAGAGGCGAGGGACGCATTAAATGGAGATATAATCTGCAGCAAGGAAAAGACTGATAAACTTATTGAGCATTTGAGCATCGGCGCTATGGATGTGGACAGCGCCATGAGATATTTTAGAAAGATGCCAAACAAGGCTGTTATTACAGGCGCTCACAGGACAGACATACAGCTTGCTGCGCTTGAAACATCTACCAGATGTTTGATATTAACCGGCGGGCAGATGCCAAATAATATCATTATCGGAAAGGCAGAGATGGCGGGGGTTCCAATCATGGTGGTAAAGGACGACACGCTCACGACAGTTGAAAAATTGGAGAGGGCAATTGCAATGCTCCATGTGAGCGGAGGCGGCAAGATTGAAAAGGCGAGGGAGATGTTTGAGGAGAGGTTTGATTACAACCTATTTATTAAGAAATTAAAATGAAACATCCATGACCTTCGGGCGCCCTCACCTTAATCCTCTCCCTGATGGAGAGGAAACTTTTTCGTTCCCTCCCCTTCAAGGGGAGGGTTAGGGTGGGGATGGGGTAAACAAGGTATTTTCAGGTGAATAAAACAAACAAAGATATATCTTTCTTCTTTAACCCCAGATCCATAACCGTTGTCGGAGCATCGCCTGTTGCAGGGAAGCTTTCACTTGCAATTATGAACAGTCTCAGGGAGATAGGCTTTCCAGGAAAGATATATCCTGTAAATCCCAAATATAAATCCATTGACGGAATGAAGTGCTATCAATCTGCAACAGATATAAAGGCAGATGTTGATGTGGCAATCCTCTGTATACCCGCATCGACAGTTTTGGGCGCTATGGAAGATATTGTTAAAAAAGAGGTTAAGGGTGTTATTATTGTGAGTGCAGGTTTTAAGGAGATTGGCAAAGAAGGAGCAGAGATAGAAGAAAGGCTTAAAAACATTTCCAAAGAAACCGGCATCAGAATTATGGGACCGAATTGTTTGGGGGTTTTTGACAATATCTCCAAAATTGACACATTCTTTGTTTTAAGAGAAAGGGTAAGAAGACCGCAAGCCGGAGGTTTGACGATTCTGTCGCAAAGTGGCTCATTTGCAGGCACTATCATGGATGAACTTTCAGCAGAAGGGCTTGGTGTTGCAAAGATAATAAATTACGGCAACAGGGTGGATGTGGGAGAAACGGATTGTCTGGAATATATCGCAGAGGATAAATCAACCAAAGTTGTAGGGCTCTATATGGAGTCAGTGGATGATGGAAAGAGATTTATAGAGGCTGCGAAAAGATGTGTGAAGGAAAAGCCTGTTTTTGCCATTAAGGTAGGCAGGCATGAAGCAGGTGCATCTGCCGCAAAATCTCATACAGGCGCAATCGCAGGGAGATATGAGATTTACAGCGCAGCATTTAAAAAGGCAGGGATAATAGAGGTCAAAGGCTACAGCGAATTTCTTGATGCGTGTAAGGTCTTGAGCAGACAATATCCTGCTGATGGGAGACGGGTCTTGATTGTGACTGATGGTGGCGGAATGGGCGCAAGCATTGCAGATGCGTGTAATGATTTTGGGCTTCAAGTTGCCGAGCCTTCCCAACAGGTTAAAAATCTCCTTGCATCAAGACTTCCTCCATTCTGCTCAGTAGGAAATCCCATAGACCTTACAGGGAGCGTGACAGATGATGATTATGTAATGGCACTAAAAGAGGCGATGACTGAGTATGATGCGGCTATAATTATGGTATTATGGGGGCCGCCAACTCTGACGGATAAACTTATAGGAATGCTGGCGGATGCTGCCGCAGAATTGAAAAAACCTGTGATAATATGCAGCCCCGGCGGGGAATACAGCCATAAGAGAAATAAGATGTTTGAAAATGCAGGGCTGCCTGTATTTTCAAGTCCTGAGGAGGCGGCACGGGCAGCGGCGGTGTTGGCGCGTTCACATCTATTGTAATTAAAGTATTTATATAAGTTGTAAAGGAGGAGATAGCATGGCGCACGAACATGTAGAAAGCATGCTCAAGGTTGAAGAGGTTTTTAAGCCTTCAAAGGAGATTATTGAAAGGGCATGGATAAAAGACTACGAAAAGGTCTATAAACATGCTGTAGAAAACCCTGAAATATTCTGGGGAGAGATTGCAAAAGAGCTTGAGTGGTTCGAGCCGTGGAAGAAGGTCTTAAAATGGGAGCATCCCTGGGCAAGCTGGTTTGTCGGCGCAAGATGCAATATTACATACAACTGTCTTGACAGGCATGTAAAGTCATGGAGAAGGAACAAGGCGGCAATTATATGGGTTGGCGAGGACGGCGCAGAGAGGATTATCACCTATGATGAGCTTTTAAGAAATGTAAACAGATGCGCAAATATGCTCTTTGAGATTGGCATTAGAAAAGGGGACAGGGTAACAATCTATATGCCAAGGATACCTGAGCAGATTATTGCAATGCTTGCGTGTGCAAGACTCGGCGCTGTGCACAGCCTTGTCTATTCAGGCTTCAGCGCAGCAGCGCTTCAGAGCAGGATTCATGACGCTGAGGCAAGGGTTGTGATAACGGCAGACTGCGGCTATCAACGTGCAAAGTGTATACCTTTAAAACATATTGTTGATGATGCTGTAAAGGATTGTCCGAGCGTTGAAAAGGTTATTGTTGTAAGAAGAACAGCTCATAACTCTGAACTCCGAACTCCGGACTCCGAACTCTACATTGATTGGCACGAAGGAATGGCAAAGTCGTCTCAGAAATTTGAAGCTGTGGAGATGGATGCCGAAGACCCGCTGTTCACGCTCTACACCTCCGGCACAACAGGCAAGCCAAAGGGTGTTATGCATGTGCACGGCGGCTATATGGTTGGCACATACATCACAACGAAATGGGTCTTTGATTTAAAGGATGAAGATATCATGTTCTGCACAGCAGACCCGGGCTGGGTAACAGGCCACAGCTATATTGTGTATGGTCCGCTTTTAAACGGCGCAACAATCCTCTTTGCAGAGGGCGCGCCTGACTATCCTGACCCGGGCAGGTGGTGGAGTTTGGTAGAAAAATACGGCGTAAATATACTTTACACAACGCCGACTGCAATACGGCTTCTTATGAAATACGGCGATGACTGGCCTCAGAAATATGACCTTTCAAGCCTTAAAATCCTCGGCTCAGTAGGAGAGCCGATAAATCCAGAGGCGTGGCTCTGGTATAGAAAGGTTACTGGAAATAAACTTCCGATAATGGACACATGGTGGCAGACAGAGACAGGCATGATACTGGTAACGCCTCTGCCGTGCATGGCATTAAAACCAGGCTCTGCTGCAAGGCCGTTTCCAGGCATTGAGCCTGCAATTGTTGACAGAAACGGAAATCCTTTGCCGGCAAATGAGGGTGGGTTTATGACAATAAAAAAACCCTGGCCTGCAATGATGAAAACGATTTACAAAGACCCTGAACGATATGCCCAATACTGGCAGACCATAGGCAACGTGTATCTGGCAGGCGATATGGCAAGGCAGGATAAGGATGGCTACTTCTTTTTTATGGGAAGGGCTGATGATGTGATAAAGGTATCCGGCTACAGGCTCGGCACAGCAGAGATAGAGAGCGCCATTGTATCGCACTATGCAGTTGCAGAGTCTGCATGCATTGGCAAGCCAGATGCATTAAAGGGAGAAATCATAAAGGCATTTGTGATATTAAAGCAAGGATATAAGCCGTCCGACTCTTTGCTTGATGAAATAAAAAAACAGGTAAGAAAAGAACTTGGACCAATTGCCATTCCCTCTGAAATTGAATTTACAGAATGGCTTCCCAAGACAAGGAGCGGAAAGATAATGCGGAGGGTGTTGAAGGCAAAGGAATTGGGGGTGGAGCCGGGGGATATTTCAACGCTTGAGGAATAAGTGGTTGACGCTGAAAAATGATCATCTGCGGTGTTGTTGCTTCGGCTTCTGCGCTCAACTTGGGGACAGATTTCAAATCTGTCCCCAGTATGCCTCCCCCCGACAGTTTCAATCGGGGGCTTGCTCCGCCTTGCATCTGGAACATTCTTGAGCGTCAACTTTGACGGCATCGTAAAAAAGTCGTCATTCCTGCGAAAGCAGGAATCCAGAAAGCCTTGAAAACATGGGATTCCCGTTTGCACGGGAATGACAACTTAGGCCATTTAAGGCGAAATTCAGAGGTCTAAATATTGAGAATAAAGGGACAACACTTCCCGCATTTTTTGCTTTACTTCGCGCCATACAAAAGCTCTAAAAATCTGGGAGGTGTCCCTCTATTATCCTCTATTATCCTTGCATCTGGAACATTTTTGAGCGTCAATTTTGGATAAAATGAGAAGGAAACACAGATTACGGTCATTGCTTATAATTACATGAAATAGGAAAATTTTATGAGAAAATACATTTTTCCAATCCTTGTTTCTGTGCTTTTGTTTTATCCTTTGCAGGGCTTTGCAGAAGTTAAAGAGATTATCTCTGAAGGCACATACAATATGGGTGATGGCGAAACGCCGAGTGTTGCGGAGAGCAGGGCATTATTACAGGCAAAACGGACTGCATTGGAAGAGGCAGGGACTTATGTTGAGAGTTATTCAAAGGTCAAAGACCTTAAATTGACAGAAGATGAAATAAAGGTTCTTGCATCAGGCTTAATGGAAGTTACAATCCTTGACAAGAAAAGGACAATTATCGGCGACGGCTTTAATTTCTGGGTAAAAATCAAGGCAAGGGTCAATCTTGATAAAACAGAGGAGATGGCAAATAAGATTAAGGTTAAAGATAAATCATTTGTTGATGATTACAAAAAGATACAAGAGGCTTATGACAAAAGTCAGAAAGAGATTGAGGAATTAAAAAAGCAGTTGGCAGAGGCAAAAAGTGAAAAAGAAAAGAAACAGGTAGAGGCGAAGATTACAGATGAGGAGAGATTGTTTCAGGCAAGAGAGTGGTTTGAAAAGGGATACAATTACGACATAAATCAAGAATATGATAAGGCAATACTGGCGTATACGAGTGCAGTTACATTAGGTCAGAATTTGTTCGAGATTTACACCAATCGTGGGGATGCCTATAAAAACAAAGGACAATATGGCGAGGCAATTAAGAACTATGACCAGGCTATTGTTATAGCCATGAGTGCTGCCGCCACTTATAACAATCGTGGACTTGCTTATAGTAGAAAAGGTCAATATGACAGGGCGATTGAGGATTATACTATGGCAATTGCATTAAACCAGAATGATGCCTATGCCTATTTCAATCGTGGGCAAGTCTATCTTGTCAAAGGCCAATATGACAGAGCAATTGAGGATTATAACAGGGAAATAATAGGAATAATAGGGACAGATACCATTAAACAATTATATGGTGGGCATTGTCCACCAAAAGCATGAGATTTTGAAGCAAGCCTGCCCTGAAGATGCTGAACCAAGGAAATTAGAGGGACGCTTCCCAGATTTCTTAACAGAAAAACAGCTATTACCCGTTAATCACGCGATGCCCCAGAAACAAAGAACAGGATAAGCAAGGGGTTAAATAATCAAACGCATTCAATAAAGTTACATCATACGAACGCAAGAAATGATTTTAGACAAGGCGGACGACGAGGAAAACCGGAAAATAATAGGGTCAGATACCATTAAACAATTATATGGTGGGGATTGACCGCCAAAAATATGAGATTTTGAAGCAAGCCTACCCTGAAGATGCTGAACCCAGTTCAGGAAAATAATAGGGTCAGAAAATAATAGGGTCAGATACCATTAAGCAAGTAAGGTGGGCATTGCCCACCAAAAGCATGAGATTTTGAAGCAAGCCTGTCCTGAAGATGCTGAACCAAGTTCAGCATGACAAAATAAAATAATAGTTGAGGAGGGACGGCTTCCCACATTTCCTAACAGAAAAACCGCAATTACCAGTTAATCACCTTGTTCCCAAGAAATACAGAACAGGATAAGCAAGGGGTTGAAGGGTTTGTTGAAAAGATTTGAATATAAAGTCCTTATAGTATAGAATCTTAAGGAAAAGGAGGTGTTGCTCATGCAGACCATATCTTTGAAAAGCGGTTCTCCCGACACAGTAATTCCCCTTTTAAAGAATGCTATTGACAGGGAAAAGCGTATCCTTGCGGAGTCTCTCAGGGTTACAAGAGAAAAGGTCAATAAATTGGCAAAAGACCTTGCTGTTGACATTGATAAACTCATGCGGGGAGAGGTGAAACATACAGCGTCAAATGATATGCAGCTTTTGGAGCTTGAAGGAGAAATAGAGATTTTAAGGCATCTTGAAACGGAAATTAAGGAGTTAGAATCGGTTGAGATATGCGGATAAAGGATTATCTTGATGAAATCCTGAACACAATTGCAAAACATCCTTTCGTAGTTTCGCAAAGCATTTCCTTAGAAGAACGTCCTCCGGATACTGCATTCATAACAGGCTCAATCACCTTTACTAACGGCTCAAAACTGCACTTTAAAGAATTTGTGATCTTTGAGACAGTAGGCTTTAAAATCTTGAAATATGGTTATAACTATCTGGCACAGAATGGGGCTATGATATTTCGTTACGATAATGCCCTTGACCCGCAAGCTAAGAAGTTATCCACCTATCCTGAACATAAACACATGCCCAAAAAATTGTTGTCTGCCAACAGACCTTCTTTTAAAGAAGTTCTGAAAGAAATATCTGGTCTGATAGAGGCTGAAAAATAGTATACACAAGCATTTGCCATTTGATAGATTAGAATGATAAAGTTTCATTATGACCAAACAAGAGGCTAAAAAATTTATAAATGATGCTGTTCAATCAGGCAAAAAATCGCTTCTGGAGCCTGAGGCAAAAGAGATTCTCAAGGCGTGGGAGATACCTTTGCCGCCTAATTTCGTTGTAAAGGATAAGGATGCGGTGATAGGCGCTGCAAATAATATTGGCTATCCTGTTGTCCTCAAGGTTGTGTCAAGGGATATACTGCACAAGACAGAGGCAGGCGGGGTGATGGTCGGGCTTAAAAATGCGCAAGAGGTTGAAGATTCATTTAATGAAATGATATTTGAACTGTCTGACCATTATGCGACAGCGAAGATTGAAGGCTTTTTGATAGAGAGGATGGTTGATAAAGGTGTAGAGGTGATTGTGGGAGGGATTAGAGATGCGCAATTTGGCCCGGCAGTAATGTTTGGGATTGGCGGTGTAATAGTAGAGCTTTTAAAAGATGTTTCCTTCAGGCTTGCGCCTGTTACTAAGGAAGAGTGCCTTGCAATGATGGAGGAGATAAAGGCATATCCGCTGCTCGCAGGATACAGGGGCGCTGAGCCGGCAGACCTTGATGCAATTGCAGATGTCATTATAAAGATTGGCAACATCATGGCAGAGGCGGTTGATATAAAAGAAATGGAAATAAACCCCCTTATTGTGTATCCTGAGGGGGCTATGGCAGTGGATGCGAGGGTGGTGTTAAATTCACGCTGAAAAATGCCCATCTGCTTTGTCAGGACTGCTGGCTTGCATCCTCACA
>Ga0209542_10017987_pt1 | contig 11498 bp, 15 predicted proteins | sample RifCSPhighO2_01_FD_184028 | JGI IMG/M metagenome (GOLD analysis project Ga0209542, IMG submission 184028) | Soil microbial communities from Rifle, Colorado - Rifle CSP2_plank highO2_0.1 (SPAdes) (version 2) | ecosystem: Environmental > Terrestrial > Deep subsurface > Rock core/Sediment ...
AGCAAGCGGAGGTACTCCTGGTGAACGGATTCATCGAACCGCTCGTCAAGGAGCTCCCGATGGAATATGCGGTTGAAATGAACCGCCTCATCGAATTGGAGATGGAAGGAAGCGTCGGGTAATATGCGGAAGCGATTCGTTTTGGACGGATTCCGGGCGCCAAAAAAGCGCCATCTGACCGTACCTGTCGGCGGGCATTTGACCTATGCGTTCTTCGTCGGAAACGGCGCAGGACTCGACCGCACCATTACGATCCGCCTTTTACGCGGCAGTGCGCTGAAAGTATACGGCATTGTCCTGGGATCCGGCTCGCAGCAGGAGAACATAAAGCTGACCGTTACCCATGCGGAGGCGGACGCGCAATCGTTCATTTCCATCAAAGCGGTCATGGCGGGAAATGCCTATGCGCTCATCGACGGCGCAATTCGTATTGCGCCGCGCGCGCACGGTACCGACGCGCGGCTTGAGGAACGCGCATTGCTTCTGTCTCCGACTGCGCGAGCCGACACAAAACCGCACCTGGAAATCGAAACGCATGACGTCAAAGCGAGCCACGCAGCAACCGTCGGCCGCCCGTCGCAAGATGAACTCTTTTATCTGCAAACGCGGGGTCTCGCACCCGGCACTGCGTTGCGTTTGCTCGTTCAAGGGTTTCTGGCGTCGCAGCTTGCTCCCTTACCGCTTGGCGGATTCCATGCTAAGCTGAAAGCGGCAATTTCGCGAAAAATCGACCGAATGTTCGTATGAACCCCGTTAGAAGTGTCTGCTTGCTTCTTCTCAGTAGCCGCGTATAAAAATTATTTGAATGGCAACTCAAAAGAAAAATAATAGTCGCGCGTCGACTTCTAACGGGGCGAACCCCTACCGCAAGGATTTTCCGATATTCAAAACAAGAATGAACGGCAAGCCGCTCGTATACCTCGACAGTGCGGCGACCTCGCAAAAACCGCAGATGGTGCTTGACGCCATTTTTGATTTTTACACCACCTACAACGCAAATATCCATCGCGGAATCCATACACTCAGTCAGAAAGCCACCGACGCGGTTGAAGAAGCTCGCGAGAGCGTTGCAAAACTCATCGGTGCCAAGGAAGCCGGCGTCGTGGTCTTCACATCCGGTACCACGATGAGCATCAATCACGTGGCCTATGCATGGGCCGAGCGGAGAATGGCACCCGGAGACGAGATTATTCTTTCGATATCGGAGCATCACGGGAATCTGGTACCGTGGCTGGAACTCAAAAAGAGAAAACGGGTCAAGCTTTCATTCGTACCGCTCCTCAAGAACTTCGAGCTCGATTACGCGGCGCTCGAAAAGATGGTTTCCAAAAAAACCAAACTGATCTCGCTCGTCCATATCTCGAACGTGATCGGCGTCGCAAACGACGTTCCGCGCATCGTACGCATCGCCAAACGCGTCGGCGCACGGGTTCTCATCGATGCCGCTCAGAGCATTGCACGAGAAACCATTACCGTTGCCGACTGGGGCATCGATTTTCTGGCGTTTTCAGGGCATAAAATGTACGGGCCCACCGGCATCGGTGCGCTCTACATAAAAAATGATCTTGCCGACAGCATGGGACCGTTCATGTCCGGTGGCGGTGCAATACTGGAAGTGACGCAGACGTCGGTAACCTACCTGAAACCGCCACACGGATTCGAGGGCGGAACCCCGCACATCGCGGGCATGATCGGTTTGGGAGCGGCCGCACGCTATATCCTCAAAAAAGGAATTGCCGCGATCAAAAAGAACGAGCTCGCCGTTTCCCGCTACGCGTATACCGAGATTTCCAAAATTCCCGGCCTCACCATGTACGGGCCGCCAAAGACGCACGGCGTGCTGGCTTTTGCCATAAAGGGGCTCCATCCGCATGACATTGCGGAAATCCTTAATCGAGCCGGAGTCGCGATTCGAGCCGGCAATCATTGCGCCATGCCGCTCCATCGCCACCTGGGCGTTTCAGCAACCGCGCGCATTACTCTCGGCTGTTACAATACGCGCGAAGATATTGACGTAGCCGTCAAGGCGATTAAAAACGCACAACGAATGTTTGCTTGACTATGCCGGAAGATGTCTACCGCCATCATATCCTCGATCATTACCGAAGCCCGCACAATTTCGGAAAACTGAAGAAACCGACGCACCGGGCAGGCCACGAAAATATCAGCTGCGGCGATCAGGTGCAGTTCGAAGCCCGCATCGTCAAAGGGAAGATCGCGGAGATCGCCTTTACCGGTTCAGGTTGCGCCGTCAGTGTCGCCAGTGCTTCGCTTTTGAGCGACCATGCGCTGGGGAAAACGCACGCAGCTCTTAAAAAACTTACAAAAAAAGACATTGAGAAATTGCTGAAAATCCCCGTCTCACAAGCGCGCGAGCAATGCGCGATGATGCCGCTCACCACGATACAGGAGCTCGCGGCCCTGCATTAAAAATACTTGAGCAACTCCTGATAGTTCAGAATGTTGAACCATTGGTAGAAAAAACCGACGTATCGCCCGTACGTGTTCGTCAGCATAAGAAAACCCAAAACCACCAGCGCCGCTCCTCCGATTTTCTCAATGACGCCCAGGAACGGCGTTATTTTTTTAAAGTACGTGACCGCCGATCCGGCTGAAAACGCGATAGCAAGAAACGGTACCGCGAGCCCCAGCGAATAAATGGTCAGTAACAGCGCACCCTGTCCGACCGTTGCCGTCGCTGAAGCGACCGTCAATACCGATCCTAAGATAGGGCCCAAACACGGCGTCCAGCCGAGTGAAAACGTTGCACCGAACAACAGGGCGCTCACCGGTTTGCCCGGCGTCAGGTGCACGAGTGCTCCGATGCGATGCTCGATATTGAGTGCCCGCATGCGAAGCACGCCGAGCATGAATAGACCGAAGAGTATTACGAACAGTCCTCCGATACGACTGAGGTATGGGCGATAGGCAATCAAGAACGCTCCTCCTAAACCGACCGCCATGCCGAGTAAAATAAACACGACGGAAAAACCAACGACATAGAGCACCCCGTTCAGCATAATGGAGTTGCGCAATACCATCCTGTTCTCACGATTCAAAACGCCCGTCGTGCTTCCGCTGATAAAGCCAAGATAGGCCGGAAGCAGCGGCAGGGTACACGGAGCAAGGAAAGTCAAAAGTCCTGCGAAAAAAACAGGAAGTGCGAGCGGGTGCATAAACGTATCCATTAGTATACTACATCCGCAACATCGTCGCTCCCCTTGTCAAAACATGATGACAAGTATAGTATACGTTGTTTGGCCCTTTCATAGACGTGGCACGCACACTCTCACACATGCGCGATCCAATAACCGGAGGAGATCATGAGCCGCAACAACGGGAAGATGCCGCCGTTTCCGAAAGGATTTTATGTACAGCACGAGACGGTCGGCACGGTACTCGTGCGCGACCATGCCTGGGAGAGATTCCACGAATACTGCCCACGCGACGAACAATCGGTCGGCGGACCGTTCATGCCGACCCAAAACTTCCTCGCATGGCTTTTCTCCACGTCCTTCGAACGTGCCGCAACCGTGACAGGAGTCGCTCGCCCATCGCGACAGCGTTATCCGTGGAAGCAGCTTCGCTTCTACGATCCGCGGCTCGATCTCACGTTCATCGTCGCGAAAAACGACGGAAGACCGCTTCGCATGATGACCGTTCTCAAGGGCCTGTAGCGCCCGAACGTCCGGCTTCCAAAAAGCCCGCCAAGTAACCCCTCACCATAACACTGGCAAGGGGAGAACGGCGGGCTTATTGTATTACGAGCGTCGCCTTATAATGACACCGTGACGGAAGTCGACGCGGAGTACGTTCCTTCGAGCGGTTGATTGTTGGCAGTCGTAGCTTCTACAACGGTCGCTGTTGTGGTCGTGAGAAAAAAGGTCGGGAAATCAATTGACACCTGGGCCTTTGCGGTAAGCCCAAAAAGCCACGCGAAGATACGTTTCAGGAACGAGGGTTTCTCGGCATAGGGGGATTTGAGTTTAAACGTCAGATCCGTCTGCCATGTATCGCCGCGCTTCAAAAGGCCGCCAGAACTTAAGTCGCATAGCTGCGGATCACTTGACGTATCAAGAGTGCACGTATACTGGAATCCCGACGGGAAGGGCGGAAAATCGATCGATACTTGCGCATGGGCCGTTGGAATAAGTGCATTTCGGATACCGTTTGACGTCTTCGTCTCTCCAGTGGTCATCGAAACCGGAGGTACTATGTACTCGAAAATATTCGGGTCGTATTGATAGGCAAATACCAATTTTTTAACCGACTGCTTCCCATTGTTCGTTGCCGCGACCGTGAAGTCATAATACGTTCCGCCGGCGGTTCTTCGTATTCCCTTCAATTGGTTCGTGAAGCCGAGAATCGAAGTGGTGGTTTGCGGTGCGGCATAAACACCCCGCACGTTCCCCTGCTCACGCACGTATGCAAAATAATTCAGACCGGCGCCAAAAAGAGCTTCCTCCAGAAGCAATCCGAGAAAAAACGTCGTGATGAGGGATAAAACGAGAGCAATGAAAAGCGTGTAATGCATCCCGGGAGTTATCGTCGCGACGTGCGTTTTTTTGTCTGGCATACCGTTGGGTGTTTAATAGTAAACCGTTGTAAGTATAGCATCATGGCGCGGGCTGACAACATGAGCTCTGTACGATACTTGCATTCTTCAAGAAGAGCCAATCCTTTTAAAATCGAACCATGACGATACTTTCTGGACCGATTCAGGCATGAATCCGGTCTCAGATAATCTGATGCTGGTTCGACGGGAACGTGACCGCTTTCTTGATATCGTCGGTTCCCGTAATCCAGCGCAGGATTCTCGACATTCCGAAACCGCAGCCGGCATGCGGCACCGTCTTTTCTTTGATCCGTTCAATATACCAGGAAAAATCATCCATGCTGCCTCCTAAGCCCAGGAGGCGTTTGAACATCCGCGAGTTCTCAAGGCGGTGTGTCAGTATTTTCGGATCGTGGACGCGCGCCGCGGAGCCGACCGCTTCCCCTGCGACCGGAAGAATAAGATCCGCTGAAAGGACCCGTCCGGGATGTTCCGGATCCGGAAGCATGTTGAAGAATTTTTCAACCTCGATTTCTTTACCGTGATCGTACATCGGATCCGGATACCGCGTGATGAACAACGGATGATTGTCAAACTGCTCAACCAGCTCCTGTTCTTTGCGACTGTCGATATCGTCTCCCCAGGAAAGACCGAGTCGTTCAACGGCTTCATCATACGTGAGCTTCGGAAACACCGATCTTACCTGAGACAGCCGCATGTCGTGATCGGGAGTTAACCCCATGGCGTTCTGCTGCCGCCGGTCCAGATCGAGCAGATCCTGCGCGATCGCGTAGACGAATCCCTCGATGTACGAAAGCAGATCGTCAAAGGTACCCTTGAACTCGATCTCCATCATCGCAAATTCGGTCAGATGTCTGTTGTCGCTGCCGGCTTCCGCGCGGAAACTGGGGCCTACGCAAAACGTTTTCTCAAGATACGGAACAAATGCTTCAAGATAGAGTTGCCCGGTCTGCGCAAGATAGGCCTGATGCTTGCGATCGTCCGCTCCGAACCAGCGGAAATCCTTATTTGAACTGACCTCAAAGAGCGTGTTGACGTTCTCGCACGCACCGGAGGCGCGCACCAAACGCGGCGGAAACAATTCGATGAATCCGTGTTCGGTAAGATACTTCCGCCCGGCCTGAAATACCTGCGCTTCAAGAAGCGCGGTTGAAACTTTTTGCTGCATAGTGGTTATTGTTCTTAATAAGCTTTAAAAAATCCTCCCACAAGGGAGGACTATTGATGGAACAGGGGTACCCGCCTTCGTCCCGCAATGCAGGACTTCGGCGGGTTATGCGCCTTATGGTGATTTTTCGTTTTTTTCTATTCATGTCAGCGAATTCTGTTATAGAAAGTTGAGTTATAAGATCCGCCAAAAGATCCACTCTGCGCATCTTTTGTCGGAAGCGGACTTGTCGTCCGAAGCTTTAGCGAAGGACGATAAAAAAACGTCCCCTGACCGGGGACGGATTCCCTTCGTGAAACACTTGATATTCTTTGTATGCCTCTTGGCATTACATAGAATGATAGCAGAAATCTCATTGGCGCTCAAGCCGTGATCTCCTAATGATGAAAGTACCTTCGATAATTGACAAAACAATAATAAAATGATATATTACTTTCTTCCCAAAATAAGGAGGGTACATGCTCTTTCAGAAGAAATATAGTCCTTTCTGCATTGTCGCCGTCATTGTCCTGACGGTGTTCGGAGTAGGGTTTCTCTACTACGACATCCGGCAGATCTTGACCGGCACGGTCGATCCCAACCAGTACTGGCCGTTCCTGCTCCCCCTCTACTTCGCCTTCTGGATCGTAATCGTCGTGTGGATGGACAAACTCAGCCACAAGTCGCCTGCGGCCGAAGCGCGCATGAGGGACGAACTGAAGAGAAATTCGTCATCACCCGGATCATCTGCCCCAAGGCAGGTACAAGGACGGTAGCATCGGCTAGCCGACGGACCAGAGGTCCCGCCCAGACGCCCGAGATAACTTCAACGGCGTTTTTCATTTTTCTGCGAAACAAGAACGTAACACTTCTTTTTTATTTAGTATGAGAAAATTCCCCGTACCTTTATGTTATACTAATATGCACATAGATAATTTGATACACAACAGATGGCCGTTCTGCTGATATTCGCTTTCCTGGGAGGCGTTGTCACGATTCTATCTCCCTGTATCCTGCCGGTTCTGCCGGTAGTGCTTTCCGGATCCGTTGCCGGCGGCAAAAAACGGCCGTGGGGTATTATCACGGGGTTTGTTGTCGGATTTACTTTCTTTACACTTTCTCTCACTGCTCTGGTGAATGCCTTCGGCGTTTCGCCGGATCGTCTTCGCACCGTCTCGGTATTCGTAATTTTTCTTTTCGGTTTATCACTGATCATTCCGCAGATGCAGCTTCTGTTTGAACGCGGCATCGGTTCACTCGCCTCTTCCGTACCGCAAGCGACCGGGGACGGTTTCCGCAGCGGCGTGCTGATCGGCTTGAGCTTGGGGCTTATCTGGACGCCGTGCGTGGGGCCCATCCTGGCTTCCGTAATCGGCGATTTTTCTTACGCTGGCCTACGCCCTGGGCACCGCCATCCCCATGCTTGCCATCATGTACGGCGGTCGGCAGCTTATCGCGCGTGTGCCTGGCCTCATGCAGAATACCAGTAAAATTCAGAAAGCGTTCGGCGTGCTCATGATCATTACTGCGATCGGCATTTACTTCAACTATGACCGGGTGTTTCAAAGTTATATCCTGGACGTGTTCCCGAATTACGGTAGCGGATTAACTACTTTAGAGAATGCCCCGATAGTAAAAGATCAGCTGGACAAGCTGGGCGGTGCGCAGGAGCAGGATAACGGCGGCATTCTTGCTCCGGAACTCATTGCCGGTGGAGAATGGTTCAACTCGGCGCCGCTCAAACTTTCCGAGCTGAAAGGTAAAAAAGTCGTGCTGCTCGATTTTGTGACCTACTCCTGCATCAATTGCATACGCACGTTCCCCTATCTCAAGGATTGGTGGAGTAAATACCGCGACGACGGATTGGTGATCATCGGCGTGCACACGCCCGAGTTTGAGTTTGAAAAAAATCCCGACAATGTTCGTAAGGCCTTGGCGGATTTTGGTCTGGAGTTCCCCGTCATGCAGGACAACGACTACGCTACCTGGGAAGCATACGGCAATCGTTACTGGCCGAGAAAATACCTTATCGATATTCACGGCAGGATTATCTATGACCATGTCGGCGAAGGCGGCTACGACGAAACCGAACGTCGGATTCAAACCGCGCTCAAAGAACGGGCGCGTATCCTGGGTGAAACCGCCGATATGCCGGATACGACCGGCGAATTGAGCATCGATCCCGCGCTGCAGCAGAATGCGGTTGGAAGCCCGGAAACCTATTTTGGTTCTGCGCGTAATGACAGCTTTGCGAACGGTACTCAGGGTACGAGCGGGCGGCAAACACTGACGGCTCCTGCCCAAATTAACACGAATCGGCTTTATCTGGTTGGCACGTGGGATCTCGCCGATGAGTTCGCGCAAACCGCCGCGCACGGCAACAAGATCATTTTTCGCTACAAGGCAAAGAATGTTTTTTTGGTCGCGGGCTCGCAGCATCAGGTAGTCCTAACGATCCGGCGCGACGGTAAATTGGTCGGCGCAGAGCGCGGCAAAGACGTGAATGCCACCGGTACTCTTGAGGTTTCGGAAGAACGGCTCTATCACTTGATCGGTGATCCTTCACTCGGCGAACATACGCTGGAAATTGAAATAGCAGATCCCGGTCTGCAGGCCTTTACCTTTACGTTTGGATAATATTTTTTGTGCGAAGATACTAGTATGCCAAAAGTTGTAAAGATACTATTCTATGTCTGCATGGCGGCTGTCATCACCGGATGCCGGCAGCAGCCCATAGTTCAGCAGGATCGCTCAAATAGTGGCCAAAGAGTAGAGATCAATACCGACTCTTCTCTTCCTTCGGAAAAACAGGAAATCCAAGAGGAGGTTCGAGTTGTTTTTGGATCGTATGATGAGGCGTTTCGCTTCACCGGTTCCATTCCAAACAAGTATCAAGTTGAATACATACCAGAGATTCGTTCAATTAATATTTACGACCAGTCGGCTGGCGGCTCTACCGCACGCGAGCAATCACAAATTTTCATTAGATTTTTCACGGCAAGTACTTTTCTTACTTTGCCTACGGTGGATATTCTCAAACGAGAAGAAACAACATTCAAGGATCATGCGGCAGTACGGTATGAGATCATAAAGAAGCCCCGCGTTGCCGCATTTACAGCACAACCGCAGTGGCGCAACGAGCGTCATTCGTTAATCGATATACGTCTATCTGTAACAAGCCCCACGACGTTTTATGTTTTTGCCTATAACCCAGATTTGCCAGCCGTCGTATTTGAGCGCTTCATGAGCACGATTGTTTTTGACGATGATCGTTAAAGCTTGAAGCCGCTCATTTCTCTACTGACTTGTAAGGGAACCAATCACGGCGACGACGTCCACGGTAACAACTTTTTGGATTCTATTGGCAGTTCCGCTCGCGTAGCGAGACGTCGCGAAAATAATTGATCCGGGTTGAGATATTCAAAGCAGCGGTCACAGCCCTAGAGCGAATAAAGATAGCAGTTTTTTCATACTCAAGGTATAACGCAAAACAGCTCTTTTAGGGAATTGTTCTTTTGGTGGTCCCCCTCAGCGCCTGAGGGGGATGGGACGGCCACATCTCAATGCTGAAGCATGACGGCTCGGTGAGGCCGATTTTTTTAATTTCTTACTTTTTCCGAATACTAAATAACGCTCCTTGACACTATTAAGTGTATGTGTTAAAATATTTAAGTCAAATCAAGCTGTATTTTAAACATAGTCGGGTTTTATTATGCGGTAGTATGATTTTGATATCTTATAAACCAGTTATCTTGAAATATGAATCAAGGAACAATCGCTCGCCTAACCGACCGCGGATTTGGCTTCATTGCTCGCGAGGGACAGGAAAAAGATCTCTTTTTCCACTCGAACGAGCTTAAGGGAGTGCAATTCAACGAGCTTCACGAAGGCGATAAAGTGACATTCGAAACGGCTGAAGGTGCCAAGGGCCCGAACGCCGTCAATGTTAGCCGGGTCTAACTCGACAAAAAACACCCCTCACGGGGTGTTTTTTCTTTTGGCTTATTACTATTCTCTCATCGAGCTGATTGTACGGCTTGACCTCCGTATTCTGGCTCTAAAGCGCCGTAAGAGCGTAGGGCCATGGGACGGCTAGACGGCTTTTCGGGCGAGCAAGGCGAATCGATGAAAATAATTCGAAAGATCTACCGATGTATCGGTCGTCTGTGTCAATTCAGAGCACGCGGTTTCGCGAAGACGCAACAACTCACGTTTTCGACTAAACGAGTGGCGCCCGTCCGCTATGGTCAGATCAAGCAATTCCAAAAACCTGTCGAACGCGTTTTGAAACCGCGCATCATTTTGCTTGCGCCATTTGGACGCGCGATCATATTCGCTCCCGACATTACCCAGCTGTTCCGCAAGAGAGAGTTTAAACCAACTTCCTCTCGCAGCATTCTGATGCTGCATACCTATTGTTGGATTAAATCGTTGACGATGGAGATTATTTACTCGCGTATGAGTGCATTTTCAATATTTCGTGATCGATTGTTCTGGCTTGGCCGAATATTGATCATCGAGTCATACTCAATCCAAGAATCTCTTGGTTGATCGGGGTAGATATTGATCCTCCACAAACTATTCTGCTTGCTTCCTTTATCCAGAAGCAATGCCTCCTCGTCCGCGTGCAGCTCGCCGCCCACTGCCATTATTTTTTTATCCAGATCAACAACGGCTTTCACCATATCGCCAAAGCCCTCCTTCGCGATGCGCTTGAGTTCTGCGGCCGGAATCGGAGAGGCGATGATTTTCATAGGCCAAGCTTATCATAACGGACGGTAAACACAAAACAGCTCTTCTAGGGAGCTGTTCATGTGATGGTCCCCCTCAGCGCCCTGAGAGGGATGGGGCGACTACCTGCCCGCCATCGCTACGCTCAGGCGTTAGCGGGCGGGGACGGAACAGCTGGGAAACTTTCTAAGAAGTTTTTATCACGAAGGGATTAAAGTCGGTATCTTTGTCATAGAAATCCTCATTCTCGAGCTTCTTAAGCTTCCCAACAACTGCATATGTTACTGGGGTGAACACAATTTCAACAACCACCTTTATCAGCCAACCAGCCAGGATTGAATTGATCAATAGATTGTTTGGGAGTACAGAGTAAAGAGCGATTGTATAGAATAAGACCGTATTTGCAAACTCACCCACAATCGTGGAACCGATGGTTCGCGTCCAAAGGTATTTGCCTTTCGTCCATACCTTCATTTTCGCTAAAACGTAGTCGTTCAATATGCCGCCAACCCAAACTGCAATCCATCCGCCTAAAAGAATACGTGGTACAGATCCAAGCACCGTAGTATATGCATCATTGTTTGGAAACCCTACTGCCGGAGGCAGAGAAATAACTAACTGATATACAAGACCGGCGATAATGGAACTGAACAATACCATCCATACGACACTACGAGCTTTTGCATAACCGTACACCTCCGTAAGCACATCCGAGATGATGTAGGTTATGGGAAAATAGAGTACGGTGACAGATACTGGAAAAACAAACAGCTGAATAATTTTACCAGCCGTGATATCAGATACCAACTGCATTGTGATATACAGAGCTATTACTAAGCCGAGGTATTTATACTGCTTCATACGGCTCTAAGTATAGCACTTTGCACAAAGTTCTCTATCCCTGAAGGGGTAGGGCAAAATCGCCAAATTTGGCGAACGCGATTTTTTCATATCTGGTAACGCAAAACGCGTCGTTTGTTCGACGTGTTTTATGATGGGGCGGCTACCTGCCTGCCCACGGCCCCGCATTTGCGTAGCCTCGCC
>Ga0209542_10017989_pt1 | contig 11497 bp, 13 predicted proteins | sample RifCSPhighO2_01_FD_184028 | JGI IMG/M metagenome (GOLD analysis project Ga0209542, IMG submission 184028) | Soil microbial communities from Rifle, Colorado - Rifle CSP2_plank highO2_0.1 (SPAdes) (version 2) | ecosystem: Environmental > Terrestrial > Deep subsurface > Rock core/Sediment ...
GACGTTTCCTGCGGTATCGCTTGCGACGACGCCGCCCGCGGTCGGTACGCCGATCGTCATCGCTTCATATGGGTCACAATTTCTGAATCAGAACCAACTGCGCTCGGCGCTTCTCCAGACCTTCGTCTTCAGTTCGGTGAAAGATGTTTTGACCTTCGGCACCAACACCGTAGACGTACTCGCGCTCGGCGGCTCGAGCGCCGCGCAGGAGGGCTCCTCGGGGGGCGGTATTATTGACGCTTCGGGAACGCTTATCGGCATCATCACGACAAGCACCGTCAAAGGGGCTACGAGCACGCGCTCGCTAAACGCCGTCACCGCCTCCTACATTCGTGCTGAATATGCGCGTGAGACGGGCCACTCCATCGAACGTCTTCTCACCAAACCAGTTGCAGAAGCCGTCACCGACTTTGCTCCACAAATTCCCGCGCTCGAAGCAATCATCACTGCAAATCTTAAATAAAATCATCGGGGCGCCGAGAATCGGACTCGGTCTTCTTGCTCCCAAAGCAAGTGTACTACCGGTATACTACGCCCCGTTGCCCGCATCCTAACACCTTACACAATCTGCGGCAGATAGTTGACTCGCGCTATGCCGTCTCGGCGCCGAGCACTCCATCTACCTGCCACTCTCCTTCCCACCCCTTCTCAAGGACATACCACTCCCCTGTCCGAGCGACTTTACGCACCTTAGCTTCATGCAAATTTATTGACGGATCATACACATCTTCTCCTCTATTCTCCGCCAGAGGAAATTCTTCAGCGAGGACCGTCTTCACTTCAACGAAATGGAGAGTATTTTCCTTCTCCGCTATGATGTCCAGCTCCCCCGTTTTCTTAGTAATGTTACGGTCCCGAATAGAAAATCCGTGCCGTTTGAGGTACTCTACGGCAACATTCTCGCCGATAGCACCTACCTCCTTGCGGGTTTTAGAAGAGATATCCATGGCCCGGTGAGGACAAAACGCCATTACTCCTCGTGTCTACGGTGGCAAGAAGTTCCATATAGGTATTCTTCTTCATGTGCATATGCTGGGCAAATGTACCGAGGAGCATAGGACACGATGGCGTTTTGTCCTACCGGGCATGGCTTTTATAAATATGGCTCATTCACTCTCTATTTTACGGACTTCTTAAACACGCGCATGTCCTTTATCCCCAATGCTAACATGTTTATACACACTTTGGAAATAATCGAATGCCGGTCTACACCTGTATAATACTACATATGCGGCATGACAAAGATGATGCGGCACAGTTGAGAAAGAGCGGGAAAACATACCGGGAAATAGAGTACTTGTTGAAGGTTCCACGTAGCACGCTGTCAGAGTGGTTTGGAGCTTTGGAATGGTCGCAAAAAGTCCGCAAGAATACTGACGCTATCGCTCGAGTAGGACACAGAGCAAGAATCATTAAATTAGATCGAATCCGCGGGGAGAAATTAAAGGAGACATATGCAGAAGCAAGACGAGAAGCACAAAGGGAGCTAGACGTGTTTAAATACCACCCCCTCTTTATCACGGGGCTCACCATATATTGGGGCGAAGGCGATAAGACGGGCAGAGGTTCGGTCAGAGTTGGCACTACGGATCCAGTCATGCTGAAAGTCTTTAAACGCTTCCTCGAAGAAATTTGCGGAGTTGATGAAAGTCATATCAGAACCTGGCTGCTTCTATACCCTGACTTAGATGAGAACGAGTCGAAACAATATTGGATACGCGAGGTCGGCATTAGTCCAGACAGTTTTATAAAGAGCACTGTTATTCAGGGCAGACATAAATCGCGAAGAGTGCGATATGGGGTATGCGCAATATATACGTCGAGCAATTATCTGAAAGAAAAGATTATGGAATGGCTCAGACTATTCCCGATTGAGTTGATAGACAAGAAGTACTATGCGACTATAGAAGATACGCAAGCGGGTATGGTTTAGTGGTAAAACGAGTCGTTGCCAATGACTAATCGGGGGTTCGATTCCCCCTACCCGCACAGCGAACGGAGTGAACTGTGGAATTATACAACTCTGCTCGAACATTTTTTGAACGGAACTGACCGCCTCCGCTTCGCTCCGGCGGAACGCTCGGGCGCGGCGGAATTCCCCCCACACCCCCCTTCCGCCGCGCCCTCGCGGGAGGCCAGAATTTTTTCGCCGCCAATTCAATTAAGGAATGATTTACCATAGTTATACTATAGTATAACCGTTGTCCAGTAAAACAACAAGTGATAAACTGTGAATAAGGAATATGGAAGAAATATCCAAAAAACTAGGGGCGAACATGAAAAAGGTTCGCGCCAAGAAAAAATTGTCGCAAGGTGCATTAGCACGGCTTTTAGAGGTGGATAAGGGCTATATCAGCAATATTGAGAGTGGCAATAAGAATCCAACCCTTGCGACAATTCAAAGATTAGCTGACGCGCTTGGCGTGTCGGCTGACGAATTATTGAAATGATATGCAACAAGATATTCTTCCAACAACAAAAAAGGTAGCTGAAAACGCAAAATCAGTTTCAATCAACAAAAACGGTGTTGAGAGATTTTGTGATTCATTTTCGCTGGATAATGTAACAACGGCTGAACTTGGCAATGCTGCCGGATTAAACATAACTCAACAAATAGGTTTAGTTTGCGTTTTCAACTGCGTAAATTTTTGTTTTTGGGCGGCAAAAGGACAAGAGAAATGGGCGACCAAAATAAATGCTGAAATGATTGATGGAGCGACCGGAATGTTCTGCGCTCTTGAAGAAGCATTAAAGCGTGGTGTACCTCTTTTGGACGCCCATTTCTTACAAAACCTAAACCGAGAAAAATTTAACGAACTGCTAAACGGAAACATAGAAATTCCTGGTACTTATCCCCTGTGGGCAGGTATATTGACAAGTGGCCGTAGACACCCTATCATCGGCAGATGAACAAAAAAACACCGAAAGTCCTAGCCTCCGGCTATCTTATTAGCTTTAATAACTTACCAGTTTATAACCTTGATAACGGCCAACGTGTCTTCCGTTTTACAGACATGACCCTGGCTCTACGCGGTATTGCCCATGGAAAGTTCGCTAACTATCTCGCCCCTGAAAATATAAGGCCATATATACCAGAGAAACTCCGGCCAGACATGGCCGGCGACCGCACGCCGAGTGGTATCACCGAGGCGGAAGATACGAATGGCCAAGTGTTGAAAACGTATGATGCCACGGACTTCATGGACATATGTCTTGGCTTTATTGAAGCCGAAAAAAAGGAAAAATTATCAGTTCCACAGCAAGAGATTGTTGATCGAGCGCGAGCGTTCATTATCGCTTCGGCCAAGGTTGGTATAACTGGGCTTATTGATGAGGCAACTGGCTATCAACTCATACGTCAGCCAAATGAACTGCAAATGAAAATGGCCTTTTTCTTGGCCGATGAACTACGGCCGTGGGAAAAAACCTTCCCCAACCAATTCTGGGCGGAACTTGGCCGATTGACAGGCTGGACAGATTTAAAGCTACGGCCAAAATATTGGGGCAAGTTGGTAAACGAGTTCATATATGAGGCTTTGGACAAGGATATAGCAAAGTACCTGCGAGAGAATAAGCCACCGAAATATACGGGGCAACGCTATCACCAATGGCTTGAGGCCAATAGAGGAGTCAAGGCACTAACAGAACACACGTGGACGGTCATTGGCTTGGCCAAGACTTGCAACAGCATTGACGAACTTCGCTACGAGATAGACATGCATTTTTCAAAGGACCACTTCACTCCAATGCTCTTTGGCCGGAAAGTATTACCAGAAACCCTACGAAAGCCTGCAATAGAGCCAAGTAAAGAGGCCTTCGAGAAGTTGCTTGATAAAGCAGTTAAGCCCGACCAATCAACTCAAGGAAAATAGGCTTAGAATTATCACGGTGATTATACCGATACGCGAACTCGTCCACATACGCCTGTAGGTGTTGGGAGGAAACGAAGTGGTACGTCCCACGGATAGACCGCTTCAACTGCCCCCAGAAGCCCTCTATGGTGTTCGTATGGGCTTCTCCGAGCTTGTAGTGAAGTTTGCCGTGCTTCACGTTCCGGTGCTCGTAGCCGTACGCCGAATAGGAGAGTTTATCGTAGGCACGATATTCGTCTGTCATAACGCGCGTACCGCGCTCAACGTTCTCTTTCACGAATGGAAGCACTATCTCGGCTCGGCGATTCGGTATTTTCTTTACACGGATACGTCCATTGCGTTCTACTGCTCCTATGAGAGCCGCTTTGACCTTAAACTTCTCGGCGTTCACTCCGCGCCTGCCGAAGTATGTTTCGTCCACTTCCACAGTACCTTTCAGAGGGTCGGTGTCTTGCTCCATAAGTTTGCGGATTTGATGTCCCATGCGCCACGCGCATTTATAGGTTACTCCCAATTGTCTTTGTAGTTCTTTGGCCGACACGCCATTTTTGCTGGCCGAGAAAAGATAAATCGCATGGAACCATAGGACGAGGGGGGTAGAGGTTTTCTCAAATATCGTTCCGGCCAAAGGATATATTTGATGTCTAGTAGTCTTATGCGAGTAACACATGCGGTCGCGCACACGATAGTAGCCCTCCGCATCGGAATAGTTCTTATTGAAAATTGCTTCTAGGCAGGTACTATTATTTGGGTAATCCTTTCTGAAGTCGTCAATGGTGTATTTCATATCTCTATCCTATACCCACGGCTACCTGCTGTCAAGGGATAAGTACCATTGACGACGTCTATCGAGACTTAAATAAAGAGTATCTAGAGAAGCGCAAGCGTCGCGGGGTCGAGAAGCGCGGCATTCTCGCCGACACGCCATTCACGCGGAATATGCTCGCGACCTATGATACGAGCGTGACAGACTCTCGGCTTATCAAATATCCAACAGAGCCCTCCAAAACGATTATTCAGATGTACGACGACAAAACAGGCTATATTGTGATGGACCGCACCGAACCAATCTCACTCATCGTGCATGCGCTCCCGATTACGGCCGCACACCGAGCGATATTCGACGTGCTCTGGAATTATGCGACACCTTTTCCCGCGGATGAGAGTCGCTCGAAGACTGCGTAGACGCGATTGCCCTGTTTGAAGTAACGCGTGAGGGCGTAACCTTGCTGGATGAGATTAAGGGGAATATCTTGAGGGTCCTTTCCGCTCATTACCTGGATGGTATCACCAGGAGGTTTCTCAAGACCTGCTCTTACAACCTCTTCCGGGGTCCATTTTTTTGTCACGCTCTGCGCGTTCAGTCTCTCATCGAGCCGTATAGAAAAGCTCTGTAGGCCCGCATAGTCGGCCACTGCAACCGCCACGAATCCTGCCTCGATATATTTCTGCGTTATAGGCGATAACGGATTACAGTCTGCTTCGATCGGCACGCCACGAGCTGTTTCAAGACGAAGTGACTCTTCGAAGAGGGCCTCACCAAGCTTCCCATTACCAAGGGCGGCATCAGAGATAAAAGAGCCGAAGTAGAGCTTTGCTAACTCGCCATTTTCCGCATGTATTTCATCAAAGCGCAGCAAGCTTGCTGGTTCACCCTTATAGCGCAGAACGTAGAAGTGGGTGTCCGCACTTTTTGTCGCGGCGAGAAAACTATGTACCACTGCGGACCGGAATACTTCAGATTCCTGGGCGTATGCTTCGCTGAAAAGCAATTTCGCTTTTTCAACAGCAGCGGTGTCAGCGCCAAATTCTATTCCGCTCTCTTTTTCAAACGTGACATCCTTGATTGTCTCAAATGGAATATCCCGCCCTTCTTTAAGGGTGCGGAAGGCGGCCGTAAAAAGCTCACTATCAGCGCTCGCTCGTTCAAGACGGGCAAGAACCTGTGTACTGTTTGGGTTTCGCATGACTTGCTTGAGAAAAGCATTCGAGCGACTAATGAGTGCTTGAATTGTCTCGCGCAGAGCACCGTCGTCTGGGTCCACGCCGAAAATTCTCTGAAGCTCGTCGCGTCCGGTATCAATATTCCGCACTATATTTGCATAATGTTTAAAAACGCGAGTCGCCATATCAGCAGGCAACTGCTCTGCGACTCCCAGTATTAAGTCGCCTCCCTCCTTCCCTTCGCTAGCAGCCAGAAACGATGTTGCGAAGTCAGAGGAGTCCTCGCCTTGCTGCCTCGCCAGGTTTTCAAAACGGATCGCGCCGGTTCGGTCACGGTCTGCGAGGAACTGGAAAAGGTGCAGCTGAGAACGTAATGGAATACGACCGAGATCCACATGAAACCGTTCCTCAATTGCCGCACGTAAGTCGAGATTGTGGAGTGTTCGAAGAGCGAGCTGATGCTCCACCGGGCTTCCAGGGACGGTAAACGGGAACATCGTTGGATCTTCAGCGAGTTCCGGCCATGAATGAAAGTGTATTTCTGGGAGCGAAGAAAACAATTCTTGCTTGCGGTGGCGCGTATGCTCGAGTAAAGACGTCCGTATCTCGGAATGAGCCGTCATGAGTTGGGAGGCGGCAGTGTGGTATCGGGTAAATAGTGCTTCCTTCTGCTTCCCTAACACCTCCCCAAACTGTTCGGATTCTTTCTCCGCACGAGCGAAATTGTCCATATGTGTCTCACGCAGCTTCTCGCCTATTTTTGCCAAATCCGCACAAGAGTGATCTCTCAGCAGTTCCTGTTTGAGGCGGCAACTCGTCCAAATCTCGCTTGCGGCCTCGTGTATTTTTTCAAGGTCATTTCCTCCAAGAGCCGTCTGAAACGCGGAGACCACCCCTTGTAATTTCGGGTCCAATTCTCCCGTTTGCGCCAGGGTCTCAATTATTGCAGTAGTCTCTTGAATTGCTTCACGGCTCGCACGCTCGTTTCGTGCTTCGGCCTCCACAGACAATTTGCGTTCCTGCGCATGATACGTCTGTATTTCTGCGATTCCCAAGAGGAAGTCCTCCCATATCGGTTTTGGCACAGAAGGAACCGCGGTGGCGAGTCGGTCAACGTCTCCCCGCACTCCTGCCGAAGCTGTCTCTCGGTTCTCGCGACTACACTGGAGGTATGCTTTCACCGCATTAGGAATGTCTCTTGGCCCCCATCGATTGTCAGAAAGGAATGCCTCAAGACGGTCGTACATTCTCGGGTCGGCTTCGATGGGCGGTGGGAGCAGGTCCGCTGCTTATCTCGCAAAGGCAATAGGCATGAGCGTCGCATCGAATGCCACGAGCGTGTCGCTTCCAAGTGGGGCAAACCAGGCGGCTCGGCCGGGTGGGAGATTCGTACGCATTTGACGGCCCAATCTCTCTGACTGTTCTTTGTAGGTCTGGGCCTTTTCTGAATTTAATAGGGTGGAGAGGCGCGAATCATTTTCTTGGCCAGAGTAGCGCACAACCCCAAGTTGAGGGTTCTCGTATTCGTTGTTTATTCGCGCCAAGATAGTATTGGCTGCTATTGAAGTTAAAAGCGGCAGCTCTTTATCGTTCGCCAAATCAATATAGACCTGGTGTATACGCTCGAGCGCTGGTCTGGACCATTGCCCATTTGCTGAAGCGTCCGCGGCAACTGTCTCAAGTTGGTGGAGGATATCGATTTGCTCGCTTACCGAGAGTTCCTCTAGAGTGTCTTCCAAATGGGTGAATGTGCTGTCCTCTGTGAACGCGAGACTATACGTGAGCCCACTGTTCAAATGACCTCCAAATGTTTTTCTTATGGCTCGTATGCGTGTCGCACGGGCGACCAATCTTAATCTATCGAAAAGTGGGATGTACTCGTCCACACTTCCCGTGGACTGGAAGAAAGACTCGCGAATCTCTCCACAGGTGGCGAGCAATCTCGGGTCGTCAGTAAAATGACGATCTGTAACCGCCTCCTTTTTCTCTGCAAATTCAACAAGCGTGCGAAGAAATTCTTCGGGATTCTCGTTTTCGAATATGTCTCCCGTGTCGAAACGAGGGCCCGATTTCTCGGAGTACATATCTTCAAGAATGGACAGCGTCGAGTGGATCTCGCCACCTTTCTCGTGTCGGGCTCTCGGCTCCATCCGGGGATGGCCGAGGTGCGCTTTACGTGTGCGGGGCATTTATAACAAAGTATACCCTCAACCGGTTGTGTTTGGTCACAGATCATTTTCTGCTGAAAATGTCCGCGACCCCGCCTCGGCCCGTCGGCCTGCGGCTCACAAAGCTCCGCACTGCTCGCTTTGTGCCCCGGCCAGGATTCGAACCCGGAATGTCTGATCCGAAGTCAGATGTGATATCCATTTCACCACCGGGGCAATGATTGAAGCGTAGCAGACATGCTACTATCTCGCCATGAAGTTCTCCATCCCCAAAGAGATTTCCATCGTGTCAGATGCGCTCCGCGCTAAGGGCTACGAGGCCTATCTCGTCGGCGGGTGCGTGCGCGACTTGCTCGTTGGGCGAGAGCCCAAGGATTGGGATGTGACTACGAACGCCTCGCCAGAGCAGATTCAGGCAGTATTCCCCGATTCTTTCTACGAAAACGACTACGGCACCGTCGGCGTGAAGACGGGGAGTGCGGACGAGCGCACGGCAATCGTCGAGGTAACCCCGTACCGCACCGAGTCGGCTTATTCTGACAAACGTCGACCCGACATCGTTGCGTTTGGCACTTCCCTACTCGAGGACTTGGCTCGCCGCGACTTCACCATTAACGCCATCGCCCTCGACGCCGATAAAGGACATATCGTTGACCCCTACGACGGCCAAAAGGACATAAAGGACAAGATAGTCCGTGCGGTCGGCAATGCATCCGAGCGCTTCAACGAAGACGCTCTGCGGATGCTACGCGCGGTCCGCTTCGTGGCTGAACTTGGCTTCGGCATAGACGGCGATACGGCCGCAGCAATAAGCAAGAATAGTAAGCATTTGGACCATATTTCACGTGAAAGAGTACGAGATGAGCTCGTCAGAATACTGAATTCAAGCCAGCCAATGAGCGCGCTCGTTCTCGCCCAGCAGCTCGGCATTCTTGAATTTATTGCCGCCGATCTCATTCGCGGCATTGGCGTTGAGCAGAATCAGGCCCACAGTTATGACGTATTCGGCCACCTGATGCGCACGATGCAGCACGCCGCTGATAAGGGCTGGGACTTCGATATACGGCTCGCAGGGCTCTTCCACGATGTGTCCAAGCCAGAGACACGTCGCTGGTCTGACGAGAAGAAGGACTGGACCTTCCATGGGCACGAGGTCGTTGGTTCACGTGTAACGAAGAAGGCGCTGGAGGACTTACACTTTTCACGCGAAACGATAGAAAAAGTGGTGAAGCTGGTACGATGGCATATGTTCTTCTCTGACCCTGACCAGATTACCCTCTCTGCCGTGCGCCGTATGATAAAGAACGTTGGCGAAGAGAACATCTGGGACCTGCTCAACCTACGCATTTGTGACCGTATCGGCACCGGGCGGCCCAAGGAACAGCCATTCAGATTCCGTAAGTATAAGGCGATGGTTGAGCAGGCGCTCCGAGACCCAATCTCGGTCTCTATGCTCAAGACAGATGGAGCACGACTTATGGACAAGTTTCATGAGAAACCGGGTCCAAAGATTGGCTATACCCTCCATGCGCTCCTCGAAGAGGTTCTCGATAATGCAGAGCTGAATACTGAAGACTATCTCGATAAACGTTCAGAAGAGTTACTCAAAATGCCAGAAGGTGAGTTACGAGAGCTTGGAGAGGCAGGGAAGAAGCGTCGAGAAGCCGCAGAAGATGAGGAAGTAAAGCATATAATGGACAAACACCACGTATGTTAGTGCTTGGTTCACGCGAAACTGTATAGACGCAAAGAAGCCGCCCAGGTGGTGCAAGCGGCGGAAAAGGAGCTAGGGCAATTTGGTACCTCTTGCGGAGATAAAGTGTGGGGCGGCTTCTATTCAGAACGAAGCGTAATAGCACGAGAGAGCATACCCAAAGAGTAACGCGGATCACCGCGGTGTAGGCAGACTCCAGAGCTAAACGCACTGCTGCAATCAAAGACCACGAAAGACCAATCAATCTCTCCTTCGCGAAGCATACAGCATAAAGGACATCATAAAGGACACTGTGTGGATAACCTGTCCTTTATGGAATAGTGACCGAAACAGGGCAGTGGTCGGAGCCGTAGATGTCGGGGTGGATAGCGGCGCTTGACTTTGAGGAGGGGAGATAATAAAGTAAGGAAGTAAGGAATCAACATATGCAAACAATAGAAAGAATACAAAAGATAACAAGCAAAGGACAGATTACTCTGCCAGTGGCATGGCGTCGACACACGGGGGCGCACACCATCTCTGTAACGACGAGAGGAAATCGAATAGAGATAGCTCCCGCGAGGCTTCAAAAGGTGTCTGAGTACACGATTTTTAATGCCGTAAGAGATAATAACGGTAAAGGAATAAAAATTGATAAACTCATAAGCATCTTGGAGAAGTTAGTAAAAGAAGATGAACAACATAGAAAAATTACTGCGTAAGGTTCATCCCCATGATAAAGTCGTTCTGGTAGAGACCTTGCGTGCGCTCAAGTATGGTGAGTTGGAGAGGTTTCGTGTAGAAAAAATGTCGGGTAGTGATTTTTATAAAGTACGAAAGGGTAATTTCAGATTCGTTTTTCACTATGAAAGCAATGCAATTGTCGTGGACACGGTAAAACTTAGAAATGAGAAAACGTATCGTGGTTTTTAGCTGATTGTTATTGAGACAGGGCAGTGGTCGGAGCCGTAGATGTCGGGGTGGATGGCGGCACTCTTGAGGCGCTTCGCGAGCTCGCTCGCGACGAAGAAGTAGTCGAGACGCCAGCCGTCGTTACGGTCGCGTGCGCGAGTGAAGAGGTCCCAGTAGCTGTACGCATCTTTGGTATGGGGGTGGAAATGGCGGAAGGAGTCTACGAAGCCGGCGGCCACGACCTCGTCTACCCACGCGCGCTCTTCGGGCAAGAAGCCCGTACTCTCCTGCATTTCTTCTGGCCTGGCCAAGTCAATCTCTTCGTGGGCGACATTCGCATCGCCACAAAATATCGCTGACTTCTTTTTATTTAATTTCTGCACGAACGTGAGGAAGGCGTCATAGAAACGCATTTTGTAGGCGAGCCGAACGGGGCCTTGGCCGCCGTTAGGGAAATAAGCATTAATCAGCCAGAAGTCCTCATATTCGGCACCGATGATACGGCCTTCCTGGTCGAACTCCGGTATGCCCATGCCGTAAATAACAGACAAAGGTTTAACTTTTGTATAGAGAGCGACGCCGCTGTAGCCCTTCTTAATTTGGCAGGATGAAAAGAAAGCAGAGAAGCCGGCTGGCGACAGAAATGTTTCGGAAAGTTGGTCGGGATTCGCCTTGGTCTCTTGCAAACAAAAAATGTCGGGCTTCACGACGCCAAGAAATGACTCCCAATAGCCGTCTTTGGTGAGCGACCGCAACCCGTTCACATTCCACGAGACGATTTTCATAGCGCCATTTTACATTCCCACAAAAGTAACTACTCACACCTCTGAGTGATGCTCCTCCATCCGCTTCTCCAGGAGAGGCAACATCACCTCAAAGAAATTAGTGCTGGGATTCTGCTTCCGCAG
>Ga0209542_10017990_pt1 | contig 11496 bp, 15 predicted proteins | sample RifCSPhighO2_01_FD_184028 | JGI IMG/M metagenome (GOLD analysis project Ga0209542, IMG submission 184028) | Soil microbial communities from Rifle, Colorado - Rifle CSP2_plank highO2_0.1 (SPAdes) (version 2) | ecosystem: Environmental > Terrestrial > Deep subsurface > Rock core/Sediment ...
TTTTTCTTTTAGTCTTAGCCTCCGCCTTCCAGTCTGCGGGCGTACAATCTGCGGGCGTGACAGGAAATGCTGCTGCAGGCATCACGGGCAAAGTGGTAAGCGGCTTCAGCAGCTTCATTGATTTCATGAAGTCAAAGCTTTCAGGGAAGGCGACTTCACAGAGCGTAAACTTAAATATAACTGTTCCAAATACTGCTCCGCAGGTGACATTTGTCAGCACGATAGCGAGCCAGAGCGTGCTTGAAGCGAGCGTGAGAAATACTGAATTTAATTTCCTTGTCTTTGACCAGGATGATTATGAGGATATTGCTTCGGCAAATGCAACATTCGCCAATATTACCGGAAATATGAGATTCAACAGCTCGTGCCTGAAGACAAATACTTTTGGAGCCAAGTACCAGAACTTTTCATGCACTATTGGATTGTGGTATTTTGATAATTCGGGCGTCTGGAATGTTACTGTTATTGCAAAGGACAATAGCAGTAACACTGCTGTAAATGGAACGACTAATTTCGCCCTGCTTCAGACTGCTGCTGTTGTCACATCTCCTGCTACTATAACGTGGGCTGCGATAGCGCCGAATAATACTAACAAGACTGCTTCAAATTTTCTACAGCTTAATAATACGGCAAATACTGCTATTGGCGATGGAAATATAAGCATTAATGCAACTGACCTTGTGGGAGAAACTTATTCAGCATATGCATTGTATGCAGGAAACTTCAGCATTGGAATAACTTCAGGAAATGCCAGCTGTAATGCTACTACATCAACTTCAATGAGGAAGTCATCTTATACGAATATATCAAGCGCCCTGCTTCCTTACGGAAATTTGAGCAGGGCGAACGGAGAGGGGCAGGAGGAGATGTATTTGTGCATGAGATATGCCGGAAGCGAATTATTTGCGCAGAATTATTCAACGGCGGGACAGGGAGCGTGGACGATAAGGGTGCAGTGATGAGCAAGATGTTTGATAATTAGTAAGTTAACTAAGACAATGAATATAGCAAAGGCATAATAAACAATTAGTAAGTTAACTAAGGAAACAAATATAGCAAATGTATAATAAACAATTGGTAAGTTAACTAAGGAAACAAATATGGCAAAAATGAAATGTTTAATACGTGGAGCGGCTGAAGGAGGAACAGATAGCGAGTTAATCAATTGTAATAATAATTCTGTAATCAATTGCACCAATAATTCTGTAATCAATTGCACCAATAATTCTGTAATTTTTCAGAGGATTATTTTAGTGCTGATGTTAGGTATTTTTATGGCTAATCTTGTTACAGCTTTTGCAGTTACGAAGTCGCATTCTGCAGAGATGCCTTTAAGAGTAATGCCAGGAGAGGAAGGAGAAGCATGGATTGAATTACAGAATCATGTTGGAGGGGAAGATGCAAGGGCAGAGATAAGAGTGTTGAGAGGAAAGGAGATGATCAGCAATATGAAAGATGTGGAAGGAGAGTTTGAAATAAGATATGGAGAGGAAGCGAGAATACCGATAATAATAGAGATGCCGTCGAGAGCAAGAGTGGGAGAAAATTATGGCATAAAATTATCTGTTCTGATAAAAGGCAATGAGAGAGGAGTATTGACTTTTAATTCTGAAATAATACAGACGATACCTGTAGTTGCAGGAGAGCCGCCGCAGGTTGTGGAAAATGTTCCTGTATTGTATGGAGACAGCGGAAATTCTGAAGCTGAAAAGCCCTCAAAGAGAAGCTATGAAAAATTCATAGTGCTGATAGTGGTGCTGGCAGGCATACTTATAGTTGTTAAAGTGATCATTGCGATGAACAGGGGAAAAGAGAAATAAATGGAGTGCAGCTATGGGAGCGTCTATGAAAAGTTGTTTTGTTGCAGTTTAGTGCAGATTTGCACTAGTCATATTAACCTATTATAATTGTTAAGAGGATATTAAAAACAATATGGTCAAATCATAAGGCTATTATGTATTGCAGCAAAGTGGTTTTTGCAGGTCTATTGAGTTTTTTACTAGCTGCGCATTTTGTTTCAGCCTTCGGCGTCACGTCTTTTTATTATGAAGGAAGGCCACTCGTCATGATGCCGGGAGAGAGCAGAAATATTTCTTTGATTCTGCAGAATATGGTCGGAAACGATGATATGAAAGCGACGGCGGAGATTACTGAAGGGAGAGAGATTGCCGTAATCCTTGACGGTCTTGACGGCGAGGCGGAGTATTTGGTGCCGCTTGGAGTGAAGGATGTTCAGGTTAATATACAAGTCAGCATGCCTTCAAACGCAAGGAGAGGAGAGAGGTATGAATTTAAGGTTTTGGTCGGGGCTGCCCCGATAAATGAGGGGGAAGGGCAGCTGGGTGTTGTGCAGGGAATTGTTACCACTGTTCCTGTCTATGCCGGAGCTGAAGAGAAAAAGATTGAAAGCACCGGGAGAGGTTATTGGAGATATGCGCTGGCCTTTGCCGTTGCTGCTGCTATAATTATAGTTGTGATTGCATATATTAGAAAGAGAAAAAGTTTAAAAGATAGGGAATTCTATGCTTATCAATGAATTTACTTAAGGAATAATAAATGAATGACTTAATATGATAAATTTACTTAAGGAATAATAAATGAATGACTTAATATGATAAATTTGCTTAAGGAATAATAAATGAATGACTTAATATGATAAATTTGCTTAAGGAATAATAAATGAATGACTTAATATGATAAATTTACTTAAGGAATAATAAATGAATGACTTAATATGATAAATTTACTTAAGGAATAATAAATGAATGACTTAATATGATAAATTTGCTTAAGGAATAATAAAGTATAATTCAATATGATAAAAAAGAGCAGAATCTGCTAAATAGTCAAGGAATAATTCAATATGATGAAAGGGGTTTGCTAAAGAAATAAATATGATAAAAAAAGGTGAAGATGAATTTGCTAAGGTGACAATTTAACATGATAAAAGGGGTTTGCTAAAGAAATAAATATGATAAAAAAAGGTGAAGCAGTTAAGATATTCGGGCTGGCAGTGATGACTTTGTTTATCGTGGTTTTATTAATTTCTCTTGCTTCTTCTGAATCTGGTTTTCTAAAATCTCTCAGGTCTATATTGACCGGAAAGGCAACTTCCCAGACTTTCAACCTGAATATAAGCGTGGGAAACAGCGCGCCAAACATAACAGCAGTTTACATCGGAAGCTCGCAGAGCCCTTCTGAAGGAGGCGTAAGGAATATCCAGTTTTACTTTACAGCGAATGATACTGATGGCTCTGCGAATATTGATACTGCTTCCGGCAAGGCAAACTTTACTTTTTATAATGCTTCATCAACAATAGTAAGGACTAATAACAGCTGCGTATCCTTAGGGGCGATTGATACAAAGACTCTTAACTTCTCATGCACGGTTGGATTATGGTATTTTGACCCCCAATTATCTCTATGGGGGGTAACGGCATATGTAACAGATAATAGTGCTGCGGCAGGGCAGAACACAACGAATAACTTTACATACCAAAGCCTCCAGGCTTTCGTTCTTCATCCATCAGCATTGACATTCAATTCAATAAATCCAGGAGGCACCAACACAAGCTCAAGCAATGATCCTTTAGTATTGAATAATACAGGGAATTATCATTTCAGCCAGACAACAGCCAATGTGAGCATTAATGCTACAGACCTTGCGGGAGAAGCTAACGGAGCTTATGCTTTGTATGCAAATAACTTCACTGTCGGCAATACTACGGGAGGAAGCCCATTAATTGAGTGCGGAGGAGCGGGAAGCTTCTTCATGACAAAGTCAGCTTATAAGAATATAACTTCGGCAGTGCTTGGATATGGAAATTTAAGCGCAGGAAGCGGGACAGCACAAAGCAATACATATGTGTGCTTAACTCTGGCAGGAAATGAATTAACAAGCCAGGCATATTCAACAGGAGGCCCTAACTCAAACGGGGCATGGACGGTGAAGGTGGGATGAAATAAACAGCAGAAAATAAGTTAATTCAAGTGTAGCAAGTTATTAAATAGCAAAATGAATAAAATAGTTAATGTAAATTGATGCAATAATATCAATGAGTACAACAAAAACTAAGGGGCAATAATATAGCAAAATGAATAAAATAATTGGTGAAAATAATTTATATTTAGCAAGGCTAATGGGTTTTGTGCTGGCAGCATTGTTATCAGTTATGTTATTATTGAATTTAGCCAGCGCTTTCGGAGTTGTCACTTACGGAGATCCTGTTAAAGTGAAGCCCGGAGAGAGCATTGAGCTGCAGTTCTCACTGCAGAATATGGTCGGAGATACAGATTACAATGTGGCTTCCCAGATGGGCGCTGAAGAAGGAATTGAGCTGGTGTTGCTGGATAATAAAGATGTTTATGAAGTTCCTCTCGGAAGCGAAGTTCCCGTGAGGTTTAGAGTAATAGTGCCGGAAAATGCAGAGATTGGGAAGAGTTATGTTGTGAGTGCGACATTTACGGCTTCTCCATCGGGAGGAAACGGGCCATTGAGCCTGCAGAGCGCTGTAGGGACTAAAGTTATCATTTTGGTTTCGGATGTCAGCGATGATACATCCAAAATAACTCCACCCATTTATGAAACAGAGAAGCCAAAGAGCTCAAATAATCTTAATGTAATAATAATTGTTCTTATAGTGATAGCTGTTTTGCTCGCAGTTTATTTATATGCTTCAAGGAAGAGAAAATAAATCATGAGGAGTAATAAAGAACGAACTCGCCCGTTAATATATTTTCAGAAGCATAGTATGTTTTTATTTTGAAGAGCTTTTCAGCCAGAATTACATTTTTGAGCGTTATCAGCTTATGGATAGTTATTGTGTTGTGGCATGCGACAAAGTTTAAATATACCTCTCTCTTCATTAGAGGAGTATGTTTTTATCCAAAAAAGGTGCATCAAAAGCATGGGGAGTATTTTTTCTTGGAGTTTTCTTAGTTGTTCTTACAATGTCTCTTGTTTCTTCAGGGTTCTGGGATTCTTTGAGGGCGAGCATTACTGGAAGGGCGACGTCGCAGACTTTCAACCTGAATATAAGCGTGGGAAACAGCGCACCAAATATAACTGCCGTCTATATATTAGGGCCATATGACCCAAGCGAGGAAGCCCAGAGAATGGTAACATTTTACTTTACAGCAAATGATTCTGATGGCTATCAGAATATAGACACGACAAGTGCAAAAGCAAACTTTACTTTTTATAATGCTTCATCAACAATAGTAAGAACTAACAACAGCTGTTCTTCATTGGGCAGTATAGATTCAAAGACACTTAATTTCAGCTGCACTATAGGAATATGGTACTTTGATCCGCAAGGCACATTATGGGGGGTAACTGCTTATGTAACAGATAATAGCGCTGCGGCAGGGCAGAACAAAACAGTGAATTTTACTTACAATAGCTTAAAAGCATTGAAGAGCCATCCCACAGCATTTACATTCACTTCCATAAATCCCGGAGCTACCAATACATCATCAAGCAATGATCCTTTAGTATTGAATAACACAGGGAATTATCATTTCAGCCAGCTTACTCAGAATATATCCATTAATGCCACTAACCTGGTAGGAGAGAGTAATAGCGCTTATGCTCTTTATGCAAATAATTTCACTGTAGGCAATACTACAGGAGGAAGCCCATTAATTGAGTGCGGAGGAGCAGGAAGCTTCTTCATGACAAAGTCAGCTACAAAGAATATAACCACTGCTATCTTAGGATATGGTAATTTAAGCGCAGGAAGTGGAACAGGACAGAATAATCTGTATGTGTGCCTGACTCAAGCCGGAAATGAGCTGACATCACAAGCATATTCAACCAATGGCCCTAACTCAGACGGGGCATGGACGGCGGCAGCACTATGATAACAAAGGAGAAGAATAAAATAGTTAAGATAAATTAATGCAATAATAGCAATAATAAAAACTAAGGGGTAATGCAATAATAGCAATAATAAAAACTAAGGGGTAATGCAATAATAGCAATAATAAAAACTAAGGGGTAATGCAATAATATTAATGAGTACAACAAAAACTAAGGGGTAATAATATAGCAAAATGAATAAAATAACTGGTGAAAACAATTTACATTTAGCAAGGCTGATGGGTTTTGTGGTAGTGGCGGTGCTGTTTGTCAGTTTAGCCAGCGCTTTCGGAGTTGCGGGATATACCGATCCTGTTAAAGTAAAGCCCGGAGAGAGCATTGACCTTGCATTCAGGCTTCAGAATGCGGGAAGCGGAGGAGAAGATTATTTAGTTGAATACAAAATTAGTGCTGAAGAAGGCATTGAAGTGATATCTTTGGATAATGTTACTGAATATGACCTGCCTTTTGGAAATACTGGATTAAGAGTTAATTTTAGAGTTATAGTGCCTGGAAATGCTGAATTAGGAAAGAATTATACAGTAAGCGCGCAGTTTTATACAAGTCCCAAGAATTCCGGTGAAGGTGGTCCTTTAGGAATGAGGCTGGGAATGGGAGACAGGGTTGTAATACATGTAGCTGATGAAACGGATGATGCCTCCAGGATAACTCCTGCTCTGCCGGCAGAGGTAGAAAAACCAAGGAGCGGTAATAGATGGATAGCCTTGGTTGTGCTGGTAGTAATTGCTATATTGATATGGGCTTATGTTTATTATAAGAATGCCCAAAAGAGAAGGATGAGGAAGTGATATAGTTTGTGTTGTTTATTATTCTTAGTGATTAACAACTGTTTTCCATGCTAATTTTTTAACAGTTAAACATCATTAAGACCGGCATTTATGCTTAAATGTTGATGTTTATTAAACAAACGACATATTCGGCAAATCCTGCAGAATTAATGAGAAATCATAATATCAGGTTTAGAATATCTTCTGTTGTTAAAATAGTTATGCCAGATTGTTCCTTTAGCTGCTTATCATTAGACCAAATAGGGCAACCTGTTTTTAATGCAAGGGCCAGATAAGGAATATCCTCTTTGTCCGATAAGGCTTTTGCAGCTTCATGGAAGTAAGTCTTATACTCGTCAACAGAGATAAAAATAACAAAAGACCTTATTCGTCGCAAGACAGCAGCAAAATCCATGAGAGAAGATTTTCTGACAATAATCTCTGCATGTTTTTGTAATTCATCAAGGCAAAAATCCGGAGCAATAAGAGTCAGGTCATAGTTTTCAATAATTTTACTTGTGACTGATGAAGGATTTGCTAACGCAAATAATATGTTTGCATCAACAACAAATTTCACGTTATAATAACCCCTTTTTCCTTAACTTCTCCGCGATGCCTTTATTTACTTTTCTTCCCATTTCTACAGCCCAGTCTTCAAAGTCTCTATCTGTCTTCAACTGCTTTAACAATTCTTCCTTCCAGACGAGCTCTTCAGTTTTTTGTATGATCGACTTTCTAATAAATCCTGACCAGTTAATCTCGGAAAAACGGTCCATTTTTGTTTTTACTTCTTCCGGAATTGCTAATGTAACGCTTACCATATAAAAACGTAATTACGTTTAAGTATTTAAATGTTTCGGTTCAAAGTTTTACTGAAATTTAGTAAGCTTTGATGAAAATTTGTAAATTCTTGGGGTTTTTGAAGCACAGCACAAAGGTTTAAATACTTTAGTGTAACAATATTATTACACTAAATGGAATATTAAGAGGTTTTAAGGAGATGATGGGAAAAGATAATCGCTCAAGGGTCTTGGCGGAGTTTTTTAAGTGCGGTTCTTCTGATGAGAAGGGCAGGAAGGACAAGGGAGAAGGGTTGCAGCTTAGGGAAATAGGAAGAAGTATCAATTTAGCGCCTACTTCAGTCAAAAAATATCTTAAAGAGCTGGAGAGCAAGGGGCTTGTAATAAAAAAATTACATTCTGAAAGCAATTATCCTATTTACTTTCCAAATCTTAATAATAGTGACTTTAAATATCTTAAGAACCTCTATATCCTGCATGCTTTGAAGGAGCTTGGACTGATTGAGTATGTGGAAAAAGAGTGCAGTCCGGAAGTTATGGTGGTTTCGGGAGCCGGGCTTCATGATCTTAGAGGAGATTCTACTAGAGATTCTGGAGAAGCCAGAGAGATTAAGCTCTTTCTGGCGTGCAAAGAGAAGAGATTAGAGCTTGGAGGATATGAGAAGGATGTGGGGGTTAAAATAACCCCTATCTTTTTGAAGGATTTTAGTGATCTGACTCCAGAACTTGAAGAGGAGATCATTAATGGCATAGTCCTAAAGGGTGTTTTAAGGCTTATTGATGTTCCCATTGCCAGCAAGCAGGAAAGAAAACGAGAGCAAGGGAAGCAGGAAGAACTTTCCAGCAAGAAAAACGAGAGAGAAAAAGAGGAAGGGTTCTATTCCAGGATGTTTTCAGAGGAGCCTTGACACTCTTATATGCTCAATTGATATTATAAAAATGGAATTTTGACTAATCACCTAATAATAATGCGGATAGGTAATTATAATTTAATTGTTTTAAGCCCTGTTTATTGAACTTATTTCAGTAATAAACTGAATGATTTATTGTAATATTTTTATTACAGCTATTTTAAGTAGGAATTTTCTTGTTTTACAACCATTACTTATAAAAAGCCCATGAAAAGATTTATATAGTAGTATCTATTGATATTATTATGTTTGATAAGCTAAAGAGAGCAATGGGCATTAAAGGGAAGAAACGGGCAAGATCGCCTACTCTTGACACTATTATGATGGTTGAAGAGTTTATTAAAGCCAATTCCGGGAAATATAAGAAGACTGAAGTGTTTAGAAAGCTGCCAAGGAAGGTTATGTGGCAGACGTATAGCAGGATAATGAGGTATTTGGAGGAGAATTTTAAGATGGTTTATGACAGAAGAGGATATGCAGTTTATATATGGGTTGAGAAGTTGACTGAAGAAATAAAGGAGAAGACAAAATTCACAAGGGGAGAGAGAAATTTAGATGAAATAAAGAAGAAAGTGACCCCAATACTGGAGCGATATGGTGTAACCAAGGCAGGAATATTCGGAAGCTTTGCAAGAGGTGAAAATGACCCTTACAGCGATGTTGACATATTAGTTGAGATGCCGAAAGAGGCGGATTATTCAGCATATCTTGACTTATTAATGGCTCTTGAAGAAGTGCTTGGACGGAAAGTGGATCTGGTAGAATATCCCTTATTGAGAAAGGAAATAAGGGAAGATGTTTTAAGAGAGGAGGTGTTGGTGAGATTATGAATAGAGATTATAAGTTGTTTTTAAAAGACATCAAAGAGTCAATAGATCAAATTATAGAATTGAAAGTTTCTGAAGAAGAGTTTAAGAGTAATAAAACTATTCAGGACGCTATAATAAGGAAACTGGAAATTATTGGCGAAGCAAGCAAGCATCTGCCGCGTTCTTTAAGAGAAGAAAATAAACATATAAACTGGGCTAAAATGGAAAGAGCAAGAGATAATTTGTTGCATTCATATTTTGAGATAAACCTGCATTCTGTCTGGGATTATGTTACTAAAGAGATTCCTCGGATAAAAGAAGCATTGAATAGCCTAAAATTAGTTTGAATAAAGTTTAAAAGCAGGAATAATTTATTATACTCACGCAGGGATGGCACAGCGGCTACTGCAAACGGCTGCAGCCCGTTTTTTCCCGGGTTCGAGTCCCGGTCCCTGCTTAAAATAATGAAAGAGAGGAAAGAGAAATCAGATAAGCAAGACGCTACTGCCAGGAGGTTTATGTGGGAGAAAGAAGTTGGAAGCGTTAAATATAAAGGTTCTTCGGAAAAACTTGTGAGGGAAGCCAGAAAAATACTATCTGAAGAGATAAACGATGATAACTGGGAAGAAGTAAATAAGGTATAGTTCTTCAGGTTTTTAACAAGAAAGATTTATTCAATTGATCATTTAAGATGTTTTATTATTTCTACTCTATTATTGTTCTAGGGTAAAGAATTTCTATTTTGGTTCAACTTTTTGTATACTATGATAGGCAATAGGTTTCACCTTTATAGACCTATCTTTTTGTTGTTTCTACTCTTTTATTCAAACTACTCTCCGAGATTATCCTCTTTTTATCTCTTTTCTCCAAAGATTAAGATAAACTGAAGAATCAACATGAACCTCTTTTCCATAAATTATTGGCTGTATTCTGCAATAAATACTTACCTATACCGATTTTAAACAAAGTTAAAACTCCTACCTCTTGGTAGGAAAAAGTTTAAATACTATTCCTACTTAGATATTTAATGATTATAAAAAGGCCAATAGGAGAGAAAGGACAGGTTGTTATACCAAAGGATATAAGGGAGCTTCTTAATTTAAACCGCGGAGAAAATGTTATCTTTGAGATAAAAAATAGCGAAGTGAAACTGAAGAGGGAAGACCCACAAAAATTCCTGGAAGAATTTTTTAGTACCATCAAGAAAAAAAGAAGCATAACCCCTGAAGAGCTGAAGAGAATAAGAGAGGAAAGCTATGATTTACCTTGATGCAAATATTTTTGTTTATTCAGTGTTAGACACTGGAGAAAAGGGAAGACTCTCCAAAGAGCTCTTAGAAAAAATTGCTCTTAAAAAAATTGCTGGTGTAACATCTACATTAACATGGGATGAAATAGTCTTTTCCTTAAAGAAATATGCCTCTTTTGAAGAAGTATTTAAACAAAGCAAGCAATTTCGGACGTTTCCAAATTTAATATTTCTTGATGCAACTCAAAGAGTAATAGAAAAGGCAGAGGAGTTATGGCAAATTTATAGCCTCGATCCCCGCGATGCTATTCATGCTGCCACAGCCATCATTAATGGAGTAAGAGAGATAGCATCTAGCGACTCTGACTTTGACAGGGTTAAAGAGCTGAAACGGCTGAAAATATAGGTATTTTTGAGTTACTCCACACTAGAACTAAGGGTTCTAGGATTTCTATTTTTAATAAAATTAGCATAAGATATTTAAAGCTATCATGCAGATAATATTCTAAAAGAATTTGCTGATTAGTTTCAACTATAAAAAAGATGGTGTTGTAAGGGCAACCCTTGACACTCAACCCAAAAAAGAGATGGTGTACAAGAAATTCATAAAGAGGAATGGAAAGACCTTCGGGCCTTATTATTATGAAAGTTATAGGGTTGGAAACAGTGTTAAGAAAAGATATATCGGAACATCTTTGCCGTCGGCGCCCCTGAAGGCTCATCCTAAAGTTTCCAGTATATCCAGAACTCTTCACATTGATAATTTAAAGAAGGGTTACGGAAGTTACTCCACAGCAAGACCATCTGTTGGTCATGCTAATCCTGTATCCGGTTTCACTAAACCATGGCATGTTTTTACTCTGATTGGAGTTTTGTTAATAGCAGTGATATTTTCTATTTTATTTATGAAGGGAGCTTTTATAACAGGGCACGCTGTTGCTGAGTTGAGTAGAGATTCATTAGTAATAAATCTGGAAAGAGGAGAATTACTGCCGGCGGAAACAAGAATAACAATAACGCAAGGAGATGATGAGCAAAACTTCACTATCTCGCAATTAGTATCTAATTCTAATCCGGTT
>Ga0209542_10017991_pt1 | contig 11496 bp, 8 predicted proteins | sample RifCSPhighO2_01_FD_184028 | JGI IMG/M metagenome (GOLD analysis project Ga0209542, IMG submission 184028) | Soil microbial communities from Rifle, Colorado - Rifle CSP2_plank highO2_0.1 (SPAdes) (version 2) | ecosystem: Environmental > Terrestrial > Deep subsurface > Rock core/Sediment ...
CCAATTAAAAAAATACGCCAAGGCCGCCGATGAAGTGATTTTGGCTACTGACCAAGACCGCGAAGGAGAATCCATTTCCTGGCATTTATCAGAAGCATTGAATTTAAAAAATCCAAAAAGGATCGTTTTCCATGAAATTACTGAAGGCGCAATTAAAGAAGCTCTAGCGCACCCGGGAGCCATTGATATGGATTTGGTGGATGCCCAGCAGGCCCGCCGTATCTTAGACCGTATCGTAGGATATAAGCTATCGCCATTTTTATGGAAAAAAATCTCCAGGGGCTTATCGGCCGGCCGCGTGCAATCGGTAGCCGTGCGATTAGTTGTTGAGCGCGAAGAAGAAATTAAAAAATTTATAGCTGTTGAGTATTGGAATGTTGAAGCTTTGTTTAAAAAGACCGGCGCTACATTTTTAGCAACGCTCAATAAAAAAGATAGTAAAGTAATTGATAAATTAGAAATTAAAAATAAAAAAGAAGCAGAAGAAATTCTGGCCGATTTAAATAATGCAACATATCAAATAGAAAAAATTACCAAAAAAGAAACAAAAAAAAATCCCCTGCCCCCGTTTACTACTTCAACCCTGCAGCAAACCGCAGCGAATAAATTCCATTTTCCGGCAAAGTTTACCATGTCGCTTGCCCAAAAATTATACGAACAAGGACACATCACCTACCATAGAACTGATTCGCTTAATTTATCGCAAACTTCGCTCATTGCCGCAAAATCCTATATCAGTAAAACATTTGGAGATACGTATTTTAAGGGCGCGGCATTTCGGGCCAAAGGCAATGCCCAAGAAGCGCACGAAGCTATTAGACCAACCTTTGCCGAAAAATCGCCAAAGGTTTTAGAAAGAGAGCTAGAAGGTCCGCAATTAAAATTGTACACCTTAATTTGGCAAAGGTTCATTGCCTCGCAAATGACTCCGGCGTTCTTTGATTCAACTAGCATTGAAATTTCAGCTGGCCAATACGGATTTGGCGTCAATGGCCAAATGTTAAAGTTTGATGGGTTTTTAAAAGTATATCCGATGAAATTTTCCGAAACGGAATTGCCAAAACTAGAAGAAAAAGAATTATTAAATCTAGAAAGCATTACGCCAACACAGCATTTTACCGAACCGCCCGCCCGCTACAATGAAGCCAGCTTGATTAAAGCCTTGGAAATCCATGGCATCGGCAGGCCTTCGACGTATGCCCCAACCCTCTCCACCATCCAGGACCGCCACTACATAGAAAAGAACGAACAAAAACGCTTTATCCCAACAGAGATGGGAACTATCGTTAACGACGTGCTTGTTAAAAATTTTCCGCAAATCGTAGATATTGAATTTACTGCGCGCATGGAAAAAGAATTGGACGAGGTGGCGGAAGGCAAAGACAGCTGGCAAAAAACATGCAAAGATTTTTACGAACCCTTTGCAAAAAACTTGCAGCAAAAATATGATGAAGTTCCCAAAGAAAATCTGGATATTGCAACCGATAAAATATGCCCCAAGTGCGGCAAACCAATGGTTGATAAAATGGGACGGTTCGGAAGATTCTACGCGTGCAGTGGATTTCCAGAATGCAAGCATACCGAATCCGTAGTAAAAAATACACCCGGGCAGGCAACCGCCATAAACCTTGCGTGCCCCAAGTGTAAAGAAGGTAATATCGCCGCTAAAAAAACCCGAAAAGGAAAAATATTTTATGGCTGTGATAATTATCCGACATGCGATTTTGCCGCCTGGGATAAGCCCATTGATCAATTCTGCCCGATATGCAAATCTATACTTGTAGAGACTAAAGCCGGGAAAATAAAATGCTCAAATAAAGAATGCGACTTTAAACAAGAAGAAAAAGTGTAATGAAAAAGGCGGGGCGATAACAATGGCTTGTAAAACCATAATTATCACCCCGCCTATGGACTGCTCGAATTAACCCAGCAGGCCGCGCGCGATCTTGATGATTTCGAGTCCGGGATACCGACCCTCAACCCACTCAAGGTGCTTTCGCACGTGTTCCTTGCGCTGGGCCACGCGGTCGGCGGGCATCTTGCCCACGCACATCAGATTGGCGACGTTGTCGTAGAACTTGAGCAGAATCGCCCACTGACTACGTGTCCAGATATCGACCAGGGGATCCTGGTCTTTGGTGAACGTCAGCTCATGGATCAGGGTTTCCACGAGCCTCGAATCTTTACACCACTCGGGCAGTGGCGCCGTCGTGTCTTCCAACAAATCGTGGCCCAGTAGAGCCTTGATAGAAGTAACACGAAACGATTCGGCCAGAGACTCTTCCTGTGCCACAAGCATGGCCAGGAATGTGGGATGGACTCCATAAGGAGTCTTTCCGTCAAATTTCCGAAAAGCCTTTTCCGGCTTTCTGGGAAACTTGCCGTGAAGCCGAAATACATCGGCGATCATCCGTGAGATTTCGTCCGCAGTCAACATGCGCACCTTTCCCTTCCAGAGAGTTATCGGTGAAAATACCCTGCAAAAATACTAATCTAATAAAATTATTCTGTCAAGCAATATCCAAAAACTCGTTAAAAAAAGTTCTAATCCAAAACTATTACTGGAAGTTTTTGAATTTGCAAAAGAGGCTTACGGCGACAAAAAAAGGATCTCCGGCGACAGTTATTTAACGCATGCGTTAAATGTCGCCTCAATACTCAACAAAATGAACCTTGACCCCACGACGATTGCCGGGGGTATTTTGCATGATATTACCGACACATCATCGCTCTCGCGCGAGAAAAAAATATCGCTAAAAGAGGTGGAAAACCGGTTTGGAGCAGAGATCGCGCATATTATCGAAAGAAGCTCTGAACTAAAAAGGGTATACTATTCTTTTCACGCTAAAACAGCAAACAATAGCATCAGCGAGCAGAAAGCTGAGAATATCCGGAAAATGTTTTTTGCCCTGGCGCAAGATGTCCGTGTTGTTCTTATTGACCTGGCATCGCGGATTGACGGGCTAAAGCATATCGCCCAACTGCCCGACCATATGCAAAAAACATATGCCAATGAAACCTTGCAAATTTTTGTTCCCATCGCCAACCGCCTGAGCTTGGGGGAAGTCCGCCGACAGCTTGAAGACTTGGCATTTGAATTTTTAACCCCAGACACTCTGTCGTGGTTGAAAGAAAACATCGGCCACCAATATGAAGAGCGCCAGAAATATCTTAGCAAATTTATACCGCGTTTTAAAAAAATGTTAAAACGCGAAAAAATACATTTTTCAGACGTGCACTACCGGGCAAAATCTTATTGGAGCTCCTACCAAAAACTCCAGCGCCACCAGATGGATTTTGAAAAACTCTATGATTTAGTCGCCCTGCGGCTCGTTGTTAAAGATATTGCCAGCTGTTACCGCGTGCTGGGCATCTTGCACAAGCATTATCCCCCCATTTCAGGGAAAATCCAGGATTATATCGCAAAGCCAAAAGAAAATGGATACCAGTCATTGCACACCACGGTATTTTTAGAACCCGGCATTATTTCTGAAATCCAAATTAAAACCGAATCCATGCATCAGGAAGCCGAACATGGAATTTGCGCCCATTGGGCCTACAAGGAAAATGTCAATCTCCAGAAAAACCAAACCGACCTACAATGGAGCAAAGAGATGCCGGATTTTTTGAAAAATTTCAAAATTGATTTTTTTTCAGACCAAGTATTTACGTTTACGCCAAAAGGGGATGTGATTGTTTTGCCAAAGGGGGCAACCCCGGTTGATTTTGCCTATGCAGTCCATTCAGATGTCGGCAACCATTGCGAAAGCGCCAAAATAGACGGAAAAATAATCACGCTGAATCAGTCCTTAAAAAATGGCGATATCGTAGAAATCATTACTAATAAAAAAAGAAGGCCTTCGTACGACTGGCTCCGTTTTGTAAAAACAAATTTTGCCAAATCCCATATTAAAAAAATTATCACCAGTATCCCGGTTTCTTTATTTTCTGTGCCCAATTTTGTAAAAAATAAAATCAGCCAGATTTCAAAAAAGGCAAAACACAAAAAAGAAGAAAAACTAAAATTAAAAAAAGAAAGACCGAATCAAATCTATATTGCCGGACACAAAGGGATCATGATAACCATGGCAAAGTGCTGCAATGCAAAACCTTCAGACCAGGTGAAAGCATATCTTACAAAATACCGCTCCACGGTATTGCACAGGGTTTCCTGTGAAAATTTACAGAAATTATCAAAAAAATTCCCGGAAAAAATCATGGATGCCACCTGGGAGCAATCTTGAAAAGTGGTAAATTTGTGATAAAATGAACGAAAATTAGCCTGGGTGGTGGAATGGTTTACACGCGCGACTCAAAATCGCGTGAGCTTCGCTCATGAGGGTTCGACTCCCTCCCCAGGCACATATGAGCAATAAAAAGCTTAATTCAAACAAAGAATTACAAGCTTACATTATCGGTCTTGCTCTTGGTGATGGCAATCTTTCAAGTCCTGGAGGCAGAACAACTCGCCTTAGGGTTACCTGTGATAAAAAATACCCCTTTCTATATAAAAAAATTATAACCTCGTTAGAATCATTACTACCCGATAATAAAGTAGGTATCGTTGACCGTGATATAAATTGCCTAGATGTAAGCATCTATTCTAACTATTTAGAAGATCTTCTTGGTTGGAAAGCAAAAGGAGGATCAAAATTTTTACAAAAAGTTTCTGTACCAAATTGGATTAAGGGAAACAAGGCCTATAAGATTAATTGTTTGCGCGGATTAATTGAAACAGACGGCTCCATTTACATGGACAGGGGCTATAAAATGGTAATCTTTAAAAGCATCATACCAAATTTAACCCAAGATTTTTACACCATGATGACTGATTTGGGTTTTAAACCCCACCTCTATACAATACAGCCAAAGAAAACCACTATTTACCAATTCAACCAACAAACCGCATACCAAGTCAGATTATCTAAAGATGTTTTTGAATTCTTAGAATTAGTAAAACCTGAAAAAATATAAATATGCATTAAAAAAACCTCAACATCCTGTCGAGGTTTTTGCTTCTCAAAATCATTTGATGGCAAAGTGTGCCAACTCCTGGTATACTGCACCATTTTCTTCGGCAAGGTAGATGCACACCGTCCCTAGATCAAAAGACAAATCTACTCTGGGAAGCTCTAGACTTGTTTTGGGAGCCCTGCCTTCTTCCCAACGCAAAAGAGTGATGTGGGGACGATACCGATCATGGGCAAGATCGTAGCCAGTTTCCCTAGCATTTCGCTGTTGCTCTGTGTCATAGATTCCAAAGTAAGACTCTTGGTACGGATCACCGGGATTGAGCTGATACCTCTTTAAAAGATCAAGAAGCATTTCGTGCAAGGCCATAAACTCGAGGGATTTTTGGTAGGAAATCTCAAAGTAGCGGCCCGGCGTTTTGTAGTCCCCAACATATTTGCACTGAAAACTCCTTTGAAGTTCCAATGCACTGCCTACTGCCTTGACGATGTCAGGCACATCACCTTCATCGACTCGTAACATGACCACCGTCATGTGGGCAAACTTAGTCTTTCCGTCTAGCACGGATACCGTTCCTTCCTTAAGCGACTGTGCCAGTACGACACACTGCTCTCCCACCTTTGCTGGAGGGATAATGCAAACGTTAACCAGTACTGAACCTTTGGGCGGCGTATTCATGTTTTTGTTCCCCTGTTGGGTTTGGTACTAAAAATACCCTACCACAAAAATATAAAAAGTCACGTAATTATTTTGGCAGAGGGAATTTTTTGCAAAGCTTTCTTATCTCTTCTCTTACTTTTTTTACCGCACCAGGATTTTTTATTACTTCATTAATCCAAACCGCGATTTGTTTCATTTCTTTTTCCTTCATGCCGCGAGTGGTAATGGCAGGCGTTCCCAGGCGCAACCCCGATGGCTTAAATGGCGGAGCCGGGTCAAAGGGAATGCTATTTTTATTGGTGGACATGCCAACCGATTCCAATAAGACCTGAGCATCCGCTCCCGTAATATTTTTATTGCGAAGATCGATTAGCAGCAAGTGGTTATCCGTGCCATTGCTTATCAAATCAAAACCGTATTTTTTCAATTCTTCGGCTAAAGTCTTGGCATTCTTTACAATCTGGCTTGTGTATTTTTTGAAAGCGGGAGTAGAAGCTTCCTTCAAACAGACGGCAATGGCGGCAATGGCATTTTCATGCGGCCCTCCCTGGAGGCCGGGGAACATTGCCTTATCGATTTTTTTAGGCAATTCAGGATCTTTTTCAATCCCTTTTTTAGTTACCATGATAATGCCCCCCCTTGGACCGCGCAACGTTTTATGGGTTGTGGTTGTTATAATATGCACATATGGTACCGGGCTTGGATGCGATCCTCCAACCACAAGCCCCGCGATGTGGGCAATATCGGCAACTAAATAGGCTCCGACAGAATCGGCAATCTTTGCCATTTTTTCCCATTCAAAAATCCGCGGATATGCGCTTCCCCCGACCCAAATTAATTTTGGCCTTGAATCCTGGGCCATTTTTTCAACTTCGGCATAATTTATTAAATGGGTTTTTGGATCAAGGCCATATTGCACCGCCTTGAAAAACTTACCCGAAAAACTTAGCTTAAAGCCATGGGTTAAATGCCCTCCCATCGGCAAGGCCATTCCCATAATGGTTTCCTGCGGTTCGCAAACCGCCAGATATACCGCGGCATTTGCCGGAGATCCTGAATGGGGTTGCACGTTGGCATGTTCAACCTTGAATAATTTTTTCACCCGCTCAATGCAAAGAGTTTCCACTTTATCAATAAACTGGTTGCCGCCATAGTACCGTTTCCCGGGATAACCTTCTGCATACTTATCGGTTAGTATGGATCCCAAAGCCTCGCGGACACGGGGAGAACAATGGTTTTCCGACGGAATCATTTGCAAAGAAGTCTTTTGCCGATCGGTTTCCAGATCTATTAATTTAGCAATTTGCGGATCCTGGTTTTTTAATTTCATGGTCTTAAAATATTAATAGTATCTTTTGTTGCATCAATTACTTTAGAAGCTTTACCATTTCTGATATCACCTCCGTTTATAATTAAAATATTGGCTTTGCCAAATTGTTTGATAATATCATCTATCTTATCAAGCGGATGTTTCCCTGAAATATTCACCGAAGTCTGTGCTAGCGGAACATCAATTTTTTTAAGAAGTTTGTTTAAAAATTCATGATTTGGAATCCTCACCGCAACCGTATCTTTCCCAACCCCATAGATCTTTTGAGGGCTACGACGTCCGACGTCGTACAGGATTCTTTTAAAAATATACGTATGTTTGCCCGGCCAGAATTTTTTTAGCACGCTGGTTTGCTTTTCATTAATCAGGGCTAATTCTTTCGCCATCGCAATATCTTTGACAAAAAGTGAAAGCGGTTTTGATTTAGGTCTTTTTTTTATGCTAAAAATTTTGCTTACGGCTTTTTTATTGGTTGCATCGGCCAAAAACCCGTATACCGTATCAGTCGGGCAAATCACTACTCCCCCCTTTTTTAAAAAATTTGTAACGTTATTTATTATTTTCGGTGAAATTTTTACTATCATTTTTCAAAAATTCAGCTAGTTTTTCTATATCCTCCGGTTTCCCGAAATCAATCCAATAATCTTCTATTTTTTTAACTTTTACTTTCTTTTCCCGGGCTAGCAATGAAATAATATCCGTGATCTCATATTCTCCCCGTGAAGATTTTTGTATTAAAGGCAATTTTTTAAATACTTCCGGAGTGAATTTGAAAGGGCCCGTATTGATGATATTCCCCACAAATTCCTTCGGTTTTTCTATGATTTCTTTTAAAAATCCTTCTTTATCAAAAATCAGGACGCCGTATTTTTCCGGGGCTTCATGATACATACCGGCGACATAATGATAATCATCATCAATGTTTAGCGCTTTTAAATCTTTTACCGAGTATAAATTATCTCCGTATAAAAAGATAAATGGCTCGCTAATAATATCTTTCACGCACATAAGCGGACAGGCGGTCCCATAGGTACCCTGTTCTTTGGTTCCCAACAAATCGTACTGGCTTATCGCCGTTATTTTAAACTCGCCTGGAACTGGAGGGACATATAAATTTTTAAATGTTTCTATCATCTCTCCCTTATACCCGACCACCAATACAATATCTTTGTAACCGGCATAAAAAAGATTATCCAACAAATATGCCAAAAAAGGCCTATTAAGGACAGTAATAAGATGCTTCGGTTTATCTTTTGCCAAATCCAGCATACGGGTTCCTGTTCCCGCAACTGCAAGCACTACTTTTTTTATCATACGACAATATTAATTAATTTACCTGGTACGAAAATAACCTTTTTAACAATATTTCCACCAATCCAGTTTTTTATCTTTGGACTGGCAAGCACTATTTTTTCCAATTCGTCTTTACTCATGCCAGCTACTACTTCCAACTTATCACGGACTTTACCATTAATTTGTACCATCAATAATACTTTTTCTTCCCTGTTCAGTTTTTCACTGTATTTTGGCCATGCCTGTTGGCTACATAATCCCTTCCAGCCCAAACAATCCCACAACTCTTCTGCCAGGTGCGGCGCGAAAGGAGAAACCAGCATCAATAAATTCTTAATATCATCTTTAGTGATTACGTCCGGTTTTTCATAAAAATCATTTACTAAAATCATCAGGGAAGAAATAGCCGTGTTGAATTTCATGGCTTCGATATCCTCTGAAACTTTTTTAATAGTCTTGTTTAGTAAATTTTGTAATTGATCATTTTTAATTTTTAATTTTGATTTTGCATTTTGAGATTTGAGATTTGCATTCGCTATATGATATATTTTCTCTAAAAACCTTCTCGCCCCTGTGATTCCCTTGGGATCCCAGGGAATCATCTGCTCAAACGGACCCATAAACATTTCATAAACCCTTAAGGCATCTGACCCATATCGTTTTGCCACGTCATCGGGATTCACCACATTCCCCTTGCTTTTTGACATTTTAACCCCGCCTTCCGCCAGAATAATCCCATGCGATGTCCTCTTTTTATATGGTTCGTTGCCAAGGGATTTTGGAACTGCGCCGATATCCCAAAGGAATTTATAGATAAACCGCGAATACAGCAAATGCAAAGTAGTATGTTCCATACCGCCATTGTACCAATCCACGGGCATCCACTGCTCAAATCCTTTCGCGTAATTTAAAATTTGAAATTTAAAATTTGAAATTTTAGAAGCTGTATAAGCAAGGTAGTACCAATTAGACCCGGCCCAATTTGGCATCGTATCGGTTTCGCGTTTTGCAGGACCCTTGCACACAGGACACTTTACATTCACCCATGTCTCCATAACGGCCAAAGGAGACTCGCCGGTATCGGTTGGCTGGTATTTTTTCACATTGGGCAAGGTAATTGGCAAATCTTTTTCTGATACTGGCTGCCAACCACATCCGCCGCCCGGCGGATTGCAATGAATCATCGGGATCGGTTCACCCCAATAATGCTGGCGCGAAAATACCCAATCCCGTAATTTATAAGTCGTTGTTATTTTCCCTTTTACCAATGCCATAATTTTTTTCTTCGCTTCTTTTGAATCCATTCCTGTAAATTCTCCTGAATTTATCAAAACTCCTTCGCCCTGGTATACCGGATTTTTGGCATGTATTTTTTCTTTCCACTGCTCCACTTCTGCGTGCGTCATGTTTTGGTAATTTAATTTTGACTGGTCCAGCCAAATCGTATCGTGGTCATCTTTTTCTTTTTGTGAAATTTCAACCTGTGCATGATTCAATAAATCAAAAACCACGGCTGTCGTATAGGAAATCCTGTTTTGGTCTTTATGCGCGGCAAAATATTCTGCCCGCACTTGACCCGGCAGCACTTTAACCAATTTTAAATTGGTAAAACCGGTTTCTTCTTTTACCTCACGCATGGCGGCATCCACTACACCCTCGCCTTCCTCAATACCTCCCATGGGAAATGTTGTCCAATCAAATTTTTTCCATGCAAGCGCCAGATATTTTCCCGTGGCTGGATCTTTAACAATCGCATGCACATTTTTACGCTGGACAAACTGTTTGCCTTGCACCGGCGGATTTCGTTTATCAATGATGTTTGGAACAACTACTTCCCGTACCGGCAAATCATATTTTTTGGCAAATTCAAAATCGCGCTCATCGTGCGCGGGTACTGCCATAATTGCCCCGGTGCCATAATTTGCCATTACATAATCAGCCACAAACACCGGAATTTCTTTTTTATCGGCAGGATTTATAACCTTGATCCCCTGCAATAGGACTCCTGTTTTCTCTTTTTGGGCCTCCTGGCGCTCCAGATCAGATTTATTTTTTGCTTTTTGGGTATATGTCTGGACTTCCTGCCAATTTGAAATACTGGATTTGAGCAATTCAATAATTGGATGTTCGGGTGCCAACACCAAAAACGTGCAGCCAAACAACGTATCCGGCCTAGTGGTAAAAACCTTAATTCGGAATTCAGAATCAGCTTTCGGAGTTTCCCGCGAGCCAAGCGAAATTCCAAATTCCAGCTCTGCTCCTTCAGATTTTCCGATCCAGTTAATTTGTTGATCTTTAATGCGCTGCTGATAATCAACCGATTCTAAATCTTTTATCAAACGATCGGCGTACTTAGTTATTTTTATCACCCACTGTACCTTATCTTTTTTTTCTACGGGTGTTCCGCAGCGTTCACAGTTTCCGCCAACTACTTCTTCATTGGCTAAACCAATTTTATCCTTGGGACACCAATTAATCGTAAGCGCTTGTTTATGGGCCAAGCCCTTTTTAAATAATTGTAAAAAAATCCACTGCGTCCATTTATAATATTTAGGGTCAGTGGTATTTACTTCCCGTGACCAATCAAACGAAAGGCCTAAATTTTGCATTTGCTTTTTATAATTTGCAATATTTTTTTTCACCGCAACCGATGGATGAATTCCCATCTTAATAGCATAGTTTTCTGCGGGCAAACCAAAAGCGTCCCAACCCATGGGAAATAACACATTTTCTCCTTGCATCCGATATTTTCTTGCAACAATATCAAGGCCGATATAAGGACGGCAATGGCCCACGTGAAGCCCTGATCCTGAAGGAAAAGGAAATTCAACTAACAGATAACGCTTTTTTTTCTTGGAACCATTTTTTGCGGTAAATACATTTGAAGCGTACCACTTTTTTTGCCACTTCTTTTCAATTTTTTGGGGGTTGTATTTTTGCATAATAATTGAGTTATCGTATCACAATATGTGTATAAAAAAAAGCGGTTTTAACCGCTTTTTTGGTTTTGTTAAAAATCAAATCGCAAATAGTTTTCTGGCGTTTTGGGTGGTTTTTTTTGCAATCTCATCAAAACTTACACCTTTAAGTTCTGCTATTTTTTGGATTGTGTGTTTGATAAATACTGGCTCGTTTCTTACATAGCCATCGAACCCCGCCTTCGCTAAAGCTATGGCGGGCAAGGGTGTTAAATACGGGCAATCGGTTTCAAGTAATATATTTTCAAGTCCGATATTTTTAAT
>Ga0209542_10017992_pt1 | contig 11496 bp, 13 predicted proteins | sample RifCSPhighO2_01_FD_184028 | JGI IMG/M metagenome (GOLD analysis project Ga0209542, IMG submission 184028) | Soil microbial communities from Rifle, Colorado - Rifle CSP2_plank highO2_0.1 (SPAdes) (version 2) | ecosystem: Environmental > Terrestrial > Deep subsurface > Rock core/Sediment ...
CCGCCCGGTCCGGCAAAAGTACCTCCAGGGGCGACAGCTGAACATTGAGCGTAATTTGCAGGATCAGAACAGAAGGCGCTACAAGTTTCTGGAGTCTGGCAACCTCCAGGCCCTTCTGTGACATTACCCCCAACTAAACCTACTTGATTGGCAAATTCGCTACATTTATCTGCATTGGCTGGATCATCACAGAAGTTGAAACAAATCTCCGGGCTATCACATCCTAAAACTTCTTTGGCCACTTCCAAATACTCAGCCTTATCAGGTTGATCAGTATAACCTCCTGGAATTTCGTTTCTTTTAGCAAAGCTGTCACAAGATTCATGATTAGCAGGATCAGCACAGAAATTCAAACAAGCCTCTTTAGAATCACAGCCTAATTCTCCTTTGGCTTCAGTCCAGAATTCCTCATCAGCATATTCTGTGACATCATCTTTGTAAAAACCCTGTTTTTTCGCAAAAGTAGTACAAGCATTATAATTAACCGGGTCATTACAATAATTTGTACAATCTTCCAAAGAAGCACATTTATTTAACTCTTCAATAGGGAAGACCAGCTCAACTGATTGTGGGGCTACGCTCCCTTCATCCTCAGAAACCGGGCTTTGTGAAAAAACAGAAGTGGCAGCAAAAAACATTAAAATACAGGCAACTGCTAAAAAGAGAGCTGATTTTAGGTAGTTTGTGGGCAGAAGTTTAGTCATTGTTATATGTTTGTTACAAAAGGATTCTTGTTACCAAAGGGGTTAACATATTGGGTTTCTTTCTTAAAAGGATTTTTATATTCCTCTTTTAACTCAACTTTTGGCCCTGCTTGACCTAATTTTAAATTACTGAAAGGATTTTTAATAACTCCAAAATAAAAGAGGGCAAAGATTCCTGCTCCTATGGCGAGCAGTAAGACTAAGGGTAGGGCTAGATGAATTACTCCTTTTTGATTGTTCACTTTTTAATCTCTATATTTAGTTGTGACATATTTCTTACAATGTTGTCAAGGGACCAAAACAACTTTGCTGAAAGAGAGGTTCAACTCTTTGGCAAAGGGACTCTTTTTGCTTTTTATCAATAGGGTCAGAGATTATTTGGCTCACCACTCGATGATAGCATTCCGATTTTAACTCCTGGGGAACATTTCCACAGATAAACAAAGCCTGCTCTCTTCCTCCTACAGAGTAAAAAGAGCCGGCATTTACCACCAGACAGTTATTGTACCAATTAGGTCCAACCTTTTGACAAAGCTCAAAGGATTTTTTGGGATCTCCATTAGTTAAAGGGTGAATTTGTCTGGCTACATTATCCATACACCAGGCAGTATATTGTTCGTTGCCAGCCCCTTCACAAATTTCTGTAGTTTTTTCTAAATCCCCATTATTCATCTGATAGATTCTAGCTGCCTGATTTAACCAGCAACCTTTTTGGTATTTTTCCTCAAAATGATTGCAGGGAAAATATGGATCCTCAGATAACCAGTCCTGTTTAGGAGAATTCTCTGTACCCCAGTCATGCACCCCGAAAAGATTTTCCATAAAAGCCCCATTGTGGCAGGAGCTTAGGGATTCTGGAAAAGCTGTTTCCTGTTCATATAACTTATCACAGGTTTTCAAAGCTTCTGGTAAATCATAGCTTAACATAGCCAAAATAGCGTGGCCTGCAGCATGGGTGCATTGGAAATATCTCACAGGTGATTCTTTACATTTATCTGTCATTTTAGTAATTTGCTCAAAGCCGGCATCTGTGGCTGCCTCAATAATTGCTCCATGGTAGCAGGCATATAAAAAGTAATCCTTGCACTTTAAAATAGAATCTAATCCATATTTTTTATAAGCAAAAAAACCAATCTGGTGAACTGCTAAATGCCCTTCGCCTGTGTGGGGAAGGGGAGAGTGTTCTAAAATTTCCAAAGCATTCTCTACATCTACTCTTTCTACTAATTTTCTGGTTGCTAAGAGTCTTTTTTCCTGATCAGTTGTTTGCAGGATATCTTCCATCTCAGGTTGATCTTTGTAGTCTAATGAAATAGGTTTTACCAAAACAGGAGGTCTAAAATAATAAAGGCCAAAGGCAATAAGAGCAGCTATTATTAATAAGGCAAGCAGACGTGGCATATTTAGATTTCTTTTCACAAAACTTAACTTAACAAATCAACTGCTTCTTTGCAAGCTAATCTTTCGTCCATCTGGAAATTGGAGTTTTAACGCGGCCTATGAGCTGGCCTAATCTTAGAACAAAAGTTAAAAGAAAATAGTAAAATTTTCCATGATATTTAATAGAGCTTTGAGTAAGAAAGGAGGTGGCTTTATCTAAACCAATTTTTTTAGTGGAGGCACCGTGGTGATGTATAAATTTAGCAGTGGGAACATAATATATAGGTATATCTAACTCTTTTAATCTCCTGCAATATTCAATATCTTCAAAGAAAATAAATTTACTCTTATCCAAAAGCCCTGCTTTTTCTAAAACTTTTCTGGGGATAAGAAAACAAGCCATTACTAATCCTTCTACTTTACTTACTCTTTCACCTTCAGGTTCAAACATAAAATAGGAGCCTTTTTTTTTCAAAAAGTACTCCTGCAAAGCCCCCCAAATTGTGGGTAAGTGAAAAGCTGAATCTTGTTTTGTTCTATCTGGAAAAACTAATTTCCCTCCTAAAACTGCCTCACCTTTAAATTGCTCAGCTACTTTGACCATTTCCGATAAAGCACCATTCAAAACTTCTATATCAGAGTTAAGCATTAAATAATTTTCACCCAGGGAAAATTTAATAGTTCTGTTATAACCTTTTGAAAATCCTTCATTTTCTTCATTTTTTAAATATTTAATCCTAGGTAAGTATTCTTTAATTTTTTCTAAACTTGGGTCTACTTTTCCATTATCTAAGACAATAACTTCCATATTATTCTCATTAAAACCGGAACCCTTTTCAAAAATACTGTCTAATAATTTCCTGGTTAAATCAGCAGTATTGTAATTAACTATTCCTATAGAAAGCTTAAATGGATATTCTATTTGCCCACCTGGAGGGTGGTTTAGCTTGGCACCTGGTATGGGGCCAGAAATCCTTAGATAAAAATCTAAAATCCCCATCCTTTGATATTTTCTTCCCAAAATTAAAAGTTTTAATGATTCCCGGAGTAGTGCAAATTTAGTCCTTAATTTTGCATACCTGAAACCAAAAATTAATCTATTTCTGGAGTGAAAATAATCTGTTAAGTTAGAACCAATACCTGTAGACTGAGAAACCTTGTGATAAATAAAAGTTTTACCTAAGTAGTAGAGTTTAAATCCTATCTCTTTAACCTGTTTATTAAAATCAGCATCTTCAAAATAGAGGAAATATTCTCCATCAAATTTAACTTTTTCTAAAACTTCTTTTTTAACTAAAAAGCATGCCCCTGTTATAAAATCTGTCTCTTCCTCCAGGTCATATTGGGCAGAATCTACTTCATCTATACCTCTATGAATTGATGCCACATTATCCCAATCAAAAGATCCTCCTCCATACCAGATTACTTTCCCCAAATCTTTTTGTTCATATCTATCCTTGTGAAATTCATATCCTTTTTGAAATAAAACCCTGGGAGCCACTACACCAATTTTGGGATCTTTTTTAAAAACCTTAATTAATTTCTGTAAAATATCTGGATCACCAATTATTGAATCATTATTTATAACAAAAAAATAATCTGCTCCCCAGATTTTTCCATAATCTATACCCTTATTTAACCCTTCCCCAAAACCCAAATTAGCTCCAGTTTGTAAAACATCTACTTGGGGAAATTTTTTGTGAATTTCTGAAACACTGTTATCACTTGATGCATTATCCACCACTACAGTTTTCACCTCCAAAGGAGGGGCGTGTGGTTCACAGTTCACAGTGTTTAATTGTTCTACAGATTTAAGCAGCTCTAAAGTATTTTCTTTTCCATTATAATTAACAGTAATAATTGCTACTTTAAACATATCTTAATCCCTCTAAATATGCCTTAGCTCTTTTAGTTTGACCTATTAAAGAAAAAGTAACTATTCTTAAAATTAATCCTAAAATTAAAATAAGTTTTACTAAAAAATAAGAGTTGGAATAATATTTTTTTAAAAAATAACTTATTCCTTTTATTTCTTTAGAAAAAGCTATTTCTGGATTTTCTTTGCTGCTGGCTCTGTGTAGGTGAGTTACTACAATACTTGGGGTGAAACATACTTTTAATCCATGGCTATTCATTCTTTTACACAAATCTACCTCATCCATATACATAAAGATCTTTTCATCAAATCCACCTAACTTTACAAATATCTCCTTTTTAATTAATAGGAAAGCTCCCATTACCCAACCTACCTTTTTTTCTTTGGAAAAAAACTGAGGGGATTTAGGATGAAAGGTAGCAATTTTACCTAAACCCAAAATCCAAAAAATACTATTTATTGGATTAGGTAAATCACCAGCAGAGGGTTGCAACTTTCCATTTTCATAAACTAACTTCACTCCTAAAACATCACAATTATGATTGCTGAAATATTCCAGACTCCTAACTAAAGTATCATCTTCTACAAAAACATCAGAGTTAAGAAATAGAATTAAAGGATACTTAGCCCTTTTCACAGCAATATTATTACCCTTACTGTAACCCGTATTTTCCTTTGATTCTATTAAAGTAGCCCAGGGGTGATTTTTTTTAATTATCTCCACTGATCCATCAGATGAAGCATTATCCAAAACAATTACTTCAGCCTTGCTTCCCATCTTCTCTAACCTGTCCACTGCAACCTGTAGCCTGCTTAAACATTTATCTGTGATATCCCTGGTGTTGTAACTTAAAATAATTACTGAGAGATCCATATTTTAGCCTTTCTATAGTGTTCCAATAGTTTAATACCCACCAAAACTGCATCTCTCACTATGGGTGGATATTTTTTATAGTAATGCTTCTTATAAAAAATTCTCATAGCAGAAGTCCCATGGGAAGCTGAACTAAGCTTTGTATCTTTATCTACAACCTGCTTACCAGAGCTCCAAAGCCCGGAGGAGGAACCTTTATAATGAATAATTTTAACTTCTGGATAAAAGAAAATCTTCCAACCCTTCTCTTTTAAAGAGTAGCAAAACTCTATATCCTCACCATTAAAAAAATAATCTGTATCCCAAAAATTTATCTGTTCTCCAGCAATTTTTCTAACCATTAAGAAAGCTCCAGTTATACAATCAATTTCGTGAGTAGTATTAATATCTAAATAAGTGGCAGCATAACCAGCAAACAATCTTGATTTAGGAAAAATTTTTGATAATCCAGAAAAATAGCAAAAGGAGTTCCAGGGAGTAGGAAAGCCCCGATGACTTGAGTAATCCAATCTTCCATCTGGTAATTCTACTCTAGCAGTAATAGCTCCAATATCTGGATTTCCCATTAAATATTGATAAGTTTTCTCTATAGCATCACCTACAATTACAGTATCTGGATTAAGAAATAAAATCACCGGAGCTTTAGCCTTTTTAACGCCTTCATTATTTCCTGCAGAGAAACCAATGTTGGTTTTGTTGACTACAATTTCCACTTCAGGAAATTTCTCTTTAACAGCTTCAACTGAATTATCCATTGAGGCATTATCTACCACAATTATTTGCCATTCATCTTCCTTCCCTTTGTGCTTAAAAATAGACTCTAAACAATCCAGAAGTAAAAGTTTTACATTAAAATTTAAAATAACAATAGATAAATCCGGGCTTTTTATATCCGCCATAAAGATAATTGTATCAATTATCTAACTTTGTGTCTTCTTTTGATCCTAAGTTGAGCTAGAGATTTTTCTAAGGAAGCCAAAGTTTCTGCATATTCTTCATCTGATAGGGTCTGCTCCAAGGCTACCTCAGCTCTTTTTTTAGCTTCTTCCACTGCTTTTTCATCTATATCTTCTTCATTTACAGCTAAATCTGTCATTACCGTTAAAATATTATCTGCCACCTGTAAAAATCCTCCTCCAATTGCCAGGGAATCCTCTTTGCTGCCTATTTTGATAACCAGCTCACCTGGGACAACTTTAGCCATCAAATTAGCATGATTGGGGAGTATACCAATTTGTCCTAAATCTGTAGAAACATTAACCTGACTCACTTCTTCATCAAATATTAACTTTTCAGGGGTAACAATCTTTAAATGTAGGTTTACCATAATATTATTATACAATAACTAATTCATTCTGGTAGAATACACCCCATGAATGATAAAGATTCTATTGTCTTCCCAAATAAAACAAGTGTCACTAACTCTGCTCAAAGTGTTGCTCCTACCAGAGCTAAATCTTTTAAGGTGAGGGCCTCCCTTAGGGATTATGGACAATATGTAAATACTATCAAGGCTTATGCTCAGGCAGGGATGCCTTTTGAACATATTGCTAATGCAGGGGAGTTTTTGGGGGATATTGTAGAGAAAGAAGAAGTGGATGCATCTATTCAACAAGGCTGGCAAAGCAAAGCTGGAGAAATTGTAGAAGATGAAAATAAAATTCTTGCCTGGCAAAGCAGGGGAGAAAAAGTACCATTTAGTCACCAATTAACCCAAGGCCCAACTACAGGGAGGGAATTAATTACTATCTCAACCGAAGTTACAACAGAACCGAAAGCTGAAAAAACTATTGAGGTAATAGAGGGAATTGGGGTGACAAATCAACAACCAAAGGTGGAACAAACTCCCATAGATTATTTAGAAAATAACCCTTATTTACAGCCTATCCCAGATAAAAAACCTATAGTTTGAATTACTCGATTTAAAGGTATATACTGTTATTAATGAGTATGATAGATAGAAAATTAGATCCTTGTGAGCAAAAAGTAGTTGATTATATTAATTATGGTGTGGATTCTACACTCCGCAGAGAACCACTCACTAAACCAACTAATCTTATATTAAGAGAGTACTCAAGGTACGCTACTTTGGTAGGAGATAAATTGGTTGTTTTTTCACTTAAAGAGGGGGATGATCTGACAGAATTTAGAGAGAGAATCCCATCCTTAAATCTGATCAGGGAACAGGTTATAAGCACAGGAAACGTTGAGGCTCAGGAAGGAGCAGTGAGAGAAGGTGCTAAATCTAGAGGGAATCCTATTGGTGTAATTATTGAAGGTGAGGGCCCAAATCACCAACATATCATTACTTTAATTATCCCAGAAGGAATTAATCCCAGAAAAGCCCTTGAGGAAATCAAAGAATGTGCACGTCAAGCTCAAGCTGCTTCTCTGGCAATAGTATAAAACTTGACAACCAAGATCTAATTGGAGTTAGAATATAGATATGACCAATGAGGATTTAGATAAATTAAAAACCCTGATTCAAGAGCAGTTAAAACCTCTTAAAGAACAACTTGAGCACCTTCATTCAGACATCACAGGAATTAGGGATCAAATCTCCCATAAACACAAAGAAGTAAAAGAAGAAGATTAAGAACCTAGCTCTAAAAAGTACTAACTTCATTACATTTTTCTTAAATTTTTATGTTAAAATGTTTTTATGACTAAAAAATTTTGAAAAGAAAAATCCTACTAAGGCTCGAATTATAAAGAGGGCTGTTAAACGTGGTGTAAAAGAATATGCAGAAACCTTCAAAAGACTCGCAAACACCTAATTGGTTAAACATTGAAGACTTCGAATTTCTTTGTTTCGACCTAGCTCGAAAGTTGATGACCTTTGAAGAACCTATTCCCGATTATTCTACCAGAGATAATGGACTACTTGAATCAGCTCTAGGATCTCCCAAACAAACATTTGGTGGGAAATTATTATATCCATCTTTAGAGAAGCAGGCAGCAATATTATTTTATTCACTCATCAAGAATCATCCATTTAGAAATGGAAATAAAAGGGTGGCTGTCATGGCACTTCTGGCTTTCTTAAGCTTGAATAAGAAGTGGCTCTCTATAAAACCAATGCCATTGTATATACTAGCTCACTCATTATCCGCATCCAAACCTAAAGAAAGAAGTAAAATACTAAAAGATCTGGATGAGATCATCAAAAAATTTCTAGTAGATTTTAAACGAAGTAATATTTGACAACCCAGATCTAAAAATTTACTGTCTATTTGAATTCAAAGCAAGTTCTATTGCATTAGCTTTTTGTTCCATTTTTTTGCCACGATCCAATAAAAACCTACCTCCAGTAAGAAACACTGGAGAAAAACCGATTGGAGAAAGAAATTCTAGAGATCCAGTAGATGCCCAATTGAAAATACCCCCGCTTATTATTCCCACGCCACCAATTATAGATAGCACCCCTATATTAGAGTCAAACTGACTCCAAAATCTTTGTCTTCCTACCTCTCTTAACCATTGCTGTGGAGTTTTCTCAACTACATGATACTCTGCTAAATCTAAAGCCATCAGATCAGGCTTACTTGCTGAAACTATGTGAGCTGTAAATAAAGGGTTATCTGCATTAGCCATAATAGAAGATTATACTATTTTGCTATAAGCTATGCAAATTTACTTGAGGTCTTCTAATCCACCGATCATGTAGAAGGATTGTTCAGATTTAGAATCATGTTTACCATCCAGGATTTCTTTAAATAATTTTATGGTATCTTTAACTGAAACATATTTTCCTTTTCTACCTGTGAAGGCTTCACCCACAAAGAAAGGTTGGGTTAGAGCTCTTTGAATTTTTCTAGCTCTAGAAACTGTTAATTTATCCTCATCTGATAACTCCTCAATACCTAAAATAGCTATAATATCCTGTAAATCCTTATATCTTTGCAGAACTCTCTGTAATGCCACTGCTACCTCATAATGTTCTTCTCCTACTATCTCTGGAGTTAAAGCACGAGAGGACGATGCTAAGGGATCTACTGATGGATAAAGACCCTGTTCAGCAAGCGATCTTTCCAAAGCAATTGTAGAATCTAAATGTGCAAAAGTAGTAGCTGGAGCTGGATCTGTGTAATCATCTGCAGGCACATACACAGCCTGGACTGAGGTAATAGATCCTTTTTTAGTGGAAGTAATTCTCTCCTGTAGCGCTCCCATTTCTGTGGCTAAAGTGGGTTGATACCCTACAGCAGAGGGAATTCTTCCTAAGAGGGCTGACACTTCAGAACCAGCCTGAGAGAACCTAAAGATATTATCAATAAAAAGTAATACATCCTTACCTTTATCATCCCTAAAATACTCAGCCATAGTTAAAGCAGAGAGTGCTACCCTGGCTCTGGCCCCAGGAGGCTCATTCATCTGTCCAAAAACCATAGCAGTTTTATCTATAACTCCGGATTGAATCATCTCATGATATAAATCATTTCCTTCTCTGGTTCGCTCACCCACCCCTGCAAAAACAGAAAAACCTCCATGTTCTGCAGCAATGTTTCTAATTAACTCCTGAATTAAAACAGTTTTACCCACTCCAGCTCCTCCAAATAATCCTACCTTTCCACCTTTCACAAAAGGGGCTAGTAAATCAATCACTTTTATTCCTGTTTCAAAAACTTCTGATTTTACAGATTGTTCAGAAAATAATGGAGCAGCTCTGTGAATTGGTAAGGTCTTTTTAGCTTTGTGTGGACCTTTAAGGTCAATAGTCTCTCCTAAAACATTAAACAGTCTTCCTAAAACTTCTTCACCAACCGGGACAGAGATTGGAGCACCAGTATCTGTAACAGGTGTTCCACGCTTCAACCCATCAGTAGAACCCATAGCCACAGCCCTGACTTGACCCTCGCCTAAGTGTTGTTGAACCTCTAGGACTAATTTGTGTTTACCAATTTCAGTTTCTAAAGCATTGTAGATGTTAGGCAGATCTTTGGGATCAAATTCACAATCCACAACTGCTCCAATAATTTGTGTAACTTTTCCTTTGCTCATATTAATTCATTGCCACCTGTGCTGTTGTTATTTCTAAAAGCTCAGTTGTGATGGCTGTTTGTCTGGTCTGATTATAAGTCAAAGTTAGATCTTCTACTAATTCTTTGGCATTATCTGTAGCATTTTGCATAGCCATCATTCTGGCTGAGTGTTCTGAAGCTTTAGTCTCAAGCAAAGCTTGATAAATTTGCTCCTCAATATGGTGAACCAATAGATAATCTAGTAAAGCATCCGCAGCTGGTTCAAATAAAAATTCACTTTTGTCATTCTGAGCGACTAACGAAGAATCTGTTTCAGTCAGATCTATAGGGAGAAGTTTCACTTTCCTTGCTTCCTGTCTTAAGGTGGAGATAAATTGAGGATAAACTATAAAAGCCTCACCAATTTCACCTGACTTATATGAATCCATTAATAATTTGGCTAATTGTTTAGCCTGCCTAAAAGTGACAGTATCTAAGTTTTCAAAATCAGCTTTTAAATCTTTACCACTTTTTACTACAAAACCCCTACCTTTTCTTCCCACAGTATAATAAACTGTGTTCCCACTTACGATGTTGGAAGCTAGAGTTCTAATGATGTTGGTGTTTAAAGCTCCAACTAAACCTTTATCTGTAGATAAAACTACCAGAGCTTGGGTTTTAGAATCATTTCCACTCAAAAGCGGGTGAGCTTGAGGATTTACTTTAGGTAAAAGCCTGCTTAAAGAAACTGCTAAATTCTCAGAGTAAGGTCTGCCTGAGGTAGCTTGATTTTGAGCTCTTCTCATCTTTGTTGCCGCCACCATCTGCATGGCTTTGGTAATTTGGCTCGTATTCTTAACTGATTTAATGCGTCTACGCAATTCTCTAGTGTTAGCCATTTTTCTTTACTCCTTTTGTAAAAGTACTGACAAATGCTTTGGTAGCAGACTCTAAAGTTTTAATCATTTTCTCATCCAATTCTTTTTTAGAAGCAATTTCTGAAAGTAATTTTTTCTCTCTTAGTCTAAGATTATCTAAATATCTTCGTTCAAATTCCCTTACCTTTTCAACTTCCACCTCATCTAAATATCCATTAGTAACAGCCCAGAGGGACACTACTTGCTCCTCAATTTTAACAGGGGAGTAGGGAGGTTGTTTTAAAATCTCAGTAATTCTTTTTCCTCTTTCAATTTGAAGCTTAGTTCCTGGATCTAAATCAGAGGAAAATTGAGCAAAAGCAGCTAATTCTCTAAATTGAGCTAAATCCAGCTTTAATTTTCCAGCCACAGATTTCATAGCTTTAGTTTGAGCAGCACCCCCAACTCTGGATACTGAAATCCCTACATTAAGAGCAGGCCTGACTCCTGCAAAAAATAAATCAGGTTCCAGATAAATCTGTCCATCAGTAATGGAAATCACATTAGTAGGAATATAAGCTGAAACATCATTAGCCTGAGTTTCAATAATAGGCAGAGCAGTTAAAGAGCCTCCACCATATTCTTTGTTTAATCTTGCAGCTCTTTCCAGTAATCTGGAGTGAAGGTAAAATACATCTCCAGGATAAGCCTCTCTTCCAGAAGGCCTTCTTAAAAGTAAAGATACTTGTCTGTAAGCCCAGGCATGCTTAGATAAATCATCATAAATAATTAAAGCATCTTTGCCTGCATCCATAAAATATTCACCCATGGCTACCCCCGTGTA
>Ga0209542_10017993_pt1 | contig 11495 bp, 11 predicted proteins | sample RifCSPhighO2_01_FD_184028 | JGI IMG/M metagenome (GOLD analysis project Ga0209542, IMG submission 184028) | Soil microbial communities from Rifle, Colorado - Rifle CSP2_plank highO2_0.1 (SPAdes) (version 2) | ecosystem: Environmental > Terrestrial > Deep subsurface > Rock core/Sediment ...
GTGATCCACACCGAAGAGTTTCTTTCCGCGCTCAATCGCGAGCATCTCAACGAGGTCCACGAATTGCTGCCCCTCGTAGTAGCGCTTGCCGGCATACCCCTCTGAATATTTATTCGTGAAGATGGACCCCGTCGCTTCCATCACCGCGCCCGATGCGTAGTTCTCCGATGGAATCAAACGGACTTTCTCCGCCTCCCTCTTCTCCTCCGCGATAATGAGATCGCGGATTGTGGGATCGTTCTTTTTGAGTCCGGCGAGGTACGTCATGCCCAAAGCATACGTCCTCCTGAGCACATATTCAAAATTGGAGGGTATGCGTCAATGAAACGCACACCCTCCGAATAATAAAAGTATAAATACTTTGGGGACAGGATAGAGGGCTACAGGGAGCTGTCAATGATTATTTACATCATCTTCCCCCGTGCCGTCAAAACGCTATCCATGCGCTCATCATGCTCTTCGGCGGGAATTTCCCTCACCATCTGGCATTCAAAGCCTATCCCGAGGAACTCAGCATCGGGGTTCTGCGCGCGATAGAACTTGATCCAGCGATCGTAGCCGCCGTTTCCCCGCCCAAGGCGCCCTCCCTTCAAATCAAAGGCACGACCGGGCACGAGAACGATGACGCGCGCCTCCGTGGGAAGAAGTTCGGCAGAAGCCAGAGGTTCCGGAATATTGAGCACCCCCTTTGGAAGATTCGAGAAATCCTCCGCTTTTCTGAATGTCAGCATCCCCGCTTCAAACCGCGGAAGAAAGACCGAATATCCCTCCGCGTGTAATTCTTTGAGGAGAGGCAGAATATCAACTTCGGTTTTCAGGGGAATATAGCCGCAAATCATAGTGTCGCGCTGCAATACATCTGTCTGCTCCCGAATCCTCCGGCAGACCGATCTGCTTTCCGCTGCGCGGTCCTTTTCACTCATCGCCGCAATCCTTTGCGCAATCGCTTCGCGGAGGCGCGATTTCTCTTCCTGAAAATTCATATCCCTATGATACAGCCTCTTACTTCCCGAAAATCTCCGCCACGGCATCCACCATATTCACCGCACTCTCCTCCTTCGTACCTTTTGAACCCTCCGGTTCCGCATGGAGGACGCAGTGCAACGGAACGACGGTTTTAAAATGATCTCTGAGTACATCTTCCACAAGGTGGAGCGCTTTTGGCTCCGCGACTTTGTCGCGGTGGAATTTGGAGGAAAATGCGAGGACGGCTTTCCCCTCTTCGATCCCCTGAATCACCGCGTCCTTAAAGGACATGCGGATGGAAGCGGAAGGGATTTTTGCCACAATGTCCCCCCATGCCGCCGCAAGCGTTTCCTCAGTGACTGCGAGCGAGACCACGGTTGCATCCTTCGGTTTAGATTCAACGGAAGCATCGGCTGCCATCACCTTTTTCGTCATTGGTCGGTGCTCCTTTTCGGTGAAAGGCTCTTCGGGCTCGCCGCGGCAGAGCTCTACGAGAGCGACTTCCAGCGCGACAGCGGGAACCGGCGAAAGACGGAGATCTTTGAGCGCCTGCAGAGCGGCATCGATGCGTTGCAGCGCAGGAAGCGTGGGCAATTCCCCGCCGATGCGTTCGTGGAGATCCCTCCGCGCGCGCGAGAGGAATTGCCGAAGAAACACTTCGAGAGTGATGCCGTTCTCCTCGAGAGACATACTGATCATGAGCGCCCTCTTGCGGTCATGCGCTTCGATCGCGTTCCAAAGCTCTTCCACATATTCATCAGTACTCTCCCCGATGCGCAGGCGCACGTCCTCCTCCGTGATCTTCCCGATGGAAGAAAGCTGATCAAGGAGCGACACGGCATCGCGCATGCCCCCGCCCACATGGCGCGCAATGGCACGCAGCGCTCCGCGATCCGCCGTAATGCGCTCTTTATCGGCAATGTTCTGGAGCGCACGCACGATGTCCTCCTCGCCTATTTCGCGGAAAGGAAAACGCTGGCAGCGCGATTGGATCGTATCCGGCACTTTGTGGAGTTCAGTTGTGGCAAGAATGAAGAACGCGTGCGGAGGGGGTTCTTCGAGGGTTTTGAGGAGCGCATTGAAAGCCTCTTTCGTCATCATATGCACCTCGTCGATGATGTAGACCTTGGCCGAAGCGACGACCGGTGTGAATTGCACCTTCTCCTTGAGCTCCCGAATGTCATCGATCTGGCGATTCGTGGCGGCATCAATCTCGATGAGATCGACCAAAGATCCCTCATCGGCGCTCTTGATGATCTGCTTCTGGATGTTTTCGTCCTTCACATCCCGAATGAGGAGGATCTTCGCAAGAATTCTCGCAACGGAAGTTTTACCGGTTCCGCGGGGACCGAAGAAGAGATACGCGTGCACCAGCTGATTGCGCTCCACGGCATGCTCCAAGGTGGTCACGATGTGCTCCTGCCCCACGACATCCGCGAAACTTTTCGGTCGATATTTAAGGTACAAACTCATGGGATAAAATCGTAGCGTGAGGAAGGCAAAAGGCAAAGCGCAAAAGGCAAAAGAAGGACAGAAATGAATGACCCTTTTGCCTTTTATCCTGCTTCTTTTCCCTTTTGCCTTTTCACTTTTTCCTTTCCCATGTACCCTATCCCCGATGAAAAAACTTCCCCTCCTAGGACTTCTCATCCTCAGCGCCTGTATCAACAAAGAGGGTCTTTCCGCGGAATCTACAAAGCCGCCGACCGGCAATGCCAACTCCTCAATCCTCGTAGAGGAGTTTGCCGATCTCCAGTGTCCCGCATGCCGCGGCGCACACACGCAGATCGTACAGCCGCTCCTGACAAAGTACGGTCAGAACATCCGCTATGAATTCCGCCATTTCCCGCTATCGCAGATCCATGCCTTCGCGCAGGAAGCGGCGGAGGCTTCGGAGTGCGCAGCGGATCAGGGAAAGTTCTGGGAATTTGTGAACGATACGTACGAGAACCAGGAACTTCTCTCGCGGGATGACATTATCACGCGGGCGGAGAAAATCGGCGTGAGCGATATGGATCTCTTCCGGCGCTGCGTGCAGAGCCGCATCAAGCGCGATGCCGTGCTGAACGAATACAAAGACGGTCACGGGCGCGGCGTGCGTGGTACCCCTACGTTCTTCGTTTCCGGTGAACGCGTTGCGCGGAACACGATCGAAGGCATCAGCGAAATGATTGATGCCAAAGTGAGCGGTCAGAAACTATAGGAATCGCTTAAAGCAGCTCAGAACCCTTTCATACTTTTCCCGTTCGTGGTAAAAGTCCCCTCCCTCTTGCTTTCGTTAAGCAAGAGGGACGTTTAGCCTGATCTTTCAAACGATCGGCAGGGTGCGCATCAATACTCGAAATTCCCTTATGGGAAGGAGAAAACAATGAATCAGATTCAATGGTGGAGTGTATTGCCCTTTGCAGTTCTACTGGGTTGCATCGCTGCGTTTCCGCTAATGCCAGGAGTCAAAAAACTCTGGCATCACAACGCTTTTCAGCTCGCGATTTCGTTATCACTTGGATTGCCAGTCGGTGCATGGATGTGGATTGCCCACCACCACGACGTGATCCACGCCATGGTCGAGTACGGGCAGTTTATCTGCCTGCTCACAGCACTGTTCGTTGTCTCCGGCGGCATTTTCGTCGCTGGGGATATCCGGGCCGTACCGAGGAACAACGTGAAATTCCTCGCGATCGGAGCGGTAATCGCTTCATTCATCGGCACGACGGGGGCAGCAATGCTCCTCATCAGGCCAATCTTGAATACGAACAAAGAACGAAGGCATAAAGTCCACACGATCGTGTTTGCAATCTTCATCGTTGCAAATTGTGGCGGACTTCTTACCCCGCTCGGGGATCCGCCACTTTTCCTTGGCATGCTCAGGGGGGTACCATTTCTCTGGACAATGACACTCATTCCGCAGTGGCTACTTGTCAACGGACTCCTCCTCATCATCTATTATGGGCTGGATCGAAAGATGTATGCGGAGGAATCAGATGATGCGATTCGTTGGGATAATACGATGATCAGCCCCATCCGCATTCGGGGGAGTATCAACTTCCTGTGGCTTGGATGCATCGTAATGGCGGTGGCATTTGCACCTTCAATTGACCTGCATGCCATCCATGAAGGACATGCCAATGCAAACGCGTGGCTCCCACTTCGGGAGCTCATCATGATCACAATGATTGCGCTTTCATTATGGACGGGAAAGAAAGAGGCGCGCCGTTTGAACGGATTTGAATGGGGGCCGATCAAGGAGGTCGCGGCTCTCTTCATTGGTATTTTTCTTACAATGGTGCCTGCTCTCCTCTATCTGAGGATAGTTGCACCATCGCTGCCTCTGAACAAGATCTCCTTCTTCTGTTTTACAGGAGGTCTATCGTCGATATTGGATAATGCGCCGACATACGTCACATTCTTCGAAATGGCGAAGGAAATGGGAGGAACTCCCTCTGTCGCAGGAGTATACGTTCCCTATCTCATTTCCATCAGCCTTGGCGCCGTGTTCTGCGGTGCCATGACGTACATTGGTAATGGTCCGAACTTCATGGTGAAGGCAATCGCCGACAGCGCCGGCGTGGAAATGCCGACCTTTGTCGGCTACACCATAATGTGGGCATTCCGGAATCTGCTTCCGGTGCTCATCATCATGGTGATGATCTTCATTGTTGATGATGTCTGGGTAAAGGTACTTGGCATTGTCTGGACGACGGCAATTGTCTTCCAGGCGGTGTACCGAGCGTATCGGTACCAGCACCCTTCTGAATCGCCATGATCAGGCACCTTACCCGCAGCGCACGACGTGCTGCGGGTTTTCTTCGTGGCAAAGCTATACTATTCAATTGAATAGTATAATGGTGTACTCCGAGAGTTTTGAGCTTTAGCGCACCTTGCCGCGAATCTGCGAAAAACCGATGATCTTCTTCATCGGCTTCGAATAAAAAACGACGGTACGGTATTCGTTCCAGTCTTTATCTGAGAGAGACGCAACCGCATAGCGCTGCGCTCCGCTGTAACTCTTCAGCCCGCCGAGAGAAAGCGTATCTTCCGAGAATAATTCATCAGACGTTGCGGGGCCTACGTGCTTTGCAAGATAGACTTCGACATCGGGCGCCATGCTTAATTCAAAATCATAACTGGTATAGAGAGTTTCATCTAAAAGCAGTACTTCCCCAAAAGCGGTGTTTGAACCCCGCGGCTGAATCATGCCCATCTTGCCCGCATCCTGCGCATCATGCGCTGCCTCCCGCACTTTCACATACTTCACCAACACATCGTCAATCGCGCGCAGCACGGCGGGATCGGTAATTTTCTCTCCGGTTTCCTGTTCCTGAATCCTTAGTTCCGTCACATACTCGATCATGTGATCCGCAACATCTTCTGCAGTGAGAGGATTTTCAAGTTCATACGAAAGTCCGCCATTCACCCCCTGTGATGTACAGGAGATAAGAAGAATACCGACAAGAAAGAGGCCGATGAGGATCAGGGAGCGCTGCATGGGTCGGGAGTCTAAAGGGAACTTCCGGGGATAGCAATCCAAAGAAAATGGATTAATGCAACAATCCATCAATGGAACAATGGATCAATATTGTTCCATTGATCAATTGCTCGATTGATCCATTTACTATGCCGCCGTCTCCCCAGAATCCCCCTCCTTCCCCCCTCCCGCAGCCTCCGCCTTTCCCTTCAAGAGAACCTTCGTCTCCCCGTGCACATAGTGCTGTCCGCGCTTTTCGAGGGATGCGAGGAACTTTCCGATTTTATAAATTTTCTGCTTTTCGGCCTCTTGCCGGTCGAGACTCATAATTGCGCCGCTGCTGTGGAGAATAATATTGGTCCAGTACCACGCACGGTGATCGTTCTTCGTGCGGTTCACGGTTTCGCGCATGGCAGATTTTGCTCCAGCATCCGTCGTATCAAGGCATACGTTCGTCGCAGACGTGCGGGAAAGTTCGAGGTATTCCTGCTCGCCCGTTTCGCCCTGAATCGTTTCGCTCACCACACCCTTTCGCTTCTGGCGCCGCACTTTTTGTTTTGCCTGCGATTTTCCCGTATGTAATGCCATAAGCTCGCGCTCGGGATTCAAATATCCCCGATCATTGCACCACCAGCGATTATGGAGCCCCCAGCCGAACATGCGTATCTGAGCGGAACCCTGTTCCGCCAGAGGGATAACGATATCCTGTAAATCAGCGGGTAGATCATTCAGGAGATTATCGATTTCTTTGGCTTCGGATCTCTCTTTTTCGATCTTGCGCACTTTGTTCTTCTTTTCCTTTCCGTGTTGCTTCACATACGCCTCCATGGATTTCAATTGCTTCTGATCATCTTCTCCGAGAGCTTTCTTCTTCCCTTCTTCGATGAGCTCGAGAGCTTCATCAAAATTCCGGCGATCCATCTCGTGGCGGATCAGGAGGAAATCCGGACGGTTGCGATCAAGCTCCAAAAGGCGGTTCTCCATCTCTTCGACGTTCGCAAGCTGCAGATCGTAGTGCAGCTTTAAAAATTTCGATTTCTCCGGAATTTTCATACCGCGGATTCCGTGATGCCTCGTAGCATTCGTCTTTGCCTTTTCGTACCGGTGATAGACCGCCATCTTCGTTTCGAGCCTTGTCGCCATGTTCCCGTTAATGATGCTCTCAAGTTCCTGCAGCGTGTGATTTCCGTTGAACACGTACTCGTTGAGCCATCGCTTTGCGCCCCCCTGATCGAGCGCTTTCGAAGCTCCCGTGATAAGCGAATAGGCGCGCGACCGGAGAGCTGCGGCGCGATCGCGCTGGCTCTTCATCAGGGCAACATACGAAACCCTCTCGTCGTAATGTTTCCAGAGGAATGCCTTCGTATCGATGAATTCGGTTTTCACTCCTGCAAAAACCGGATCCTTCCGGAATGTCCAGAACTTGATCGCGACATTCCGCCATGTCGTAATAAGATTTTTGAGAGCACCGTCTTTAATGAATTTCTCCATTTCCTCGAAGGAGGCTCCTTTCTTCGGACCTTCCTCAAAAATTCGCTTCAGCCATGTCCCGACCTTATCGCGATGCATGGCTGGCTGCGGAACTTTGGTGGCATCAAGAAGAATTTTTTCTGCATCTTTCTTGAGTTGTTTCAATTTCGGACTTTCCCCGACCGCGAGATCTGCTCTGATGCGATCAATCAAATTCTTTCGCTGCGTGAACTCCATATCGCCAAACCACTTATCATCTTCTTTGAGGAACCGGATTTCATCGCGTAGCGCAGGATCTGTGACACCATGTATGCGCGGATCGCGGAGAAGTTCAGCGCGCTTTGCAGCAAGCTCCCTGCGTTCTTTGAGGTATGCGGGGAGCGCACTGCGGATGGATTGTTTCTTTTCGGGTGCGCTGCGATCCGGATCGCGGATCCACTTCACCCATTCTCTGTGTGATTTTTCCGAGATCTCACGCCTTTCCTTCGCATCATCGAGTGGCCGGATGAAATCCTGATAGTACATCTTCAGGTTCTCCTCAATATTCTGACTCGCGAATGTTCCGACGTACGCCTGCCTTGCTTCCTGCAACTTTTCCGCATCAAATTTCGCCTCATCGATAAACTGCCGCTGCGATTCCACCTGAGCCCGCGAAAGGAATCCCGTTTCGTGAAAGTTCACCCGCATAAACTCCTCAAATCCCCTGCGCACTTCGCCGTAAACAGTCGAATCGGCAAATGATGTCTGATGATCAATTCCTCCCCGCGCCATCCCCTCTTTTGTGTACGAAGTGACCATGGGCAGGTATCGTACGATGCTTCTCCCCCCTGCTCAATGAAGAACCGGCATTTATCCCCCGCAAAGTTTCTTTCGCTTGGGAAAGGGAAAAAGAACCGCTATGCTTCGCCTCACGATGATCCTTTCTGATCGAGACATCAAAGCGGTTATTGCATCCGGACGCGTAAAAGTCGAAGGATTCACGGGCGAACCCCACATCCATGCCTCTTCCATGGATCTCCACCTCCACAACGTCTTTAAAGTCTACGAGCACAGTAAATTTGCCGTGCTTGATCCGCGAAACATGGACACATTCAGGAACAACATGCGCACGATCGTCGTGGAAAATGATGATCCGTTTATGATGCAGCCCGGTGAGTTCGTCCTCGGTGTTACAACGGAGAGGATTACAGTACCGGACGACCTCGTCGTACGCGTGGAAGGCCGCAGCTCGCTCGGGAGGCTCGGCATCATTATCCATTCCACCGCAGGATTCGTGGACCCGGGGTTCTCCGGCACGATCACACTCGAAATCAGCAACCTAAACCGCCTCCCCATCGCGCTCTACCCCGGCATGCGCATCTGCCAGATCGCATTCGAAATGATGTCGAGCCCCGCGGAAACCCCCTACGATAAAAAACCGTTCAGTAAGTACATGGGGCAGGAGCTGCCGGAGGAGAGCAGACTCGCGGGGGATCCGGAGTTCGCGAAGAAGCTCTGATCGTGGTAGAATGGTGCCATGAGCACGTTTACAGCGGTCATTTTTCGGGAAGGCAATCTCTTCGTTGCGGAATGTAAGGAACTTGGTACCGTAAGCCAAGGCAAAACGGCGGAGGAAGCTCTGGCAAATCTAAAAGAAGCAACCGAGCTCTACATGGAAGAATTCCCTGAGAAAAAGCCACAACAGACCCTGATCACGACATTCACCATGGCTCATGCCTAAACTGCCACACACCTCCGCATCAGTCGTCATCAAGACGCTTGAGCGGATGGGATTTGCAGCCGTGCGCCAGCGCGGGAGTCATATTGTGATGCGCAGAGGCAGCGATGGCTGCAAATCTCCAAATCATAAGGAAATAGCAGTGGGTACGCTCAGTGGAATTCTGAAACAAGCGAATGTGAGTGTGGAGGAATTTTTGGAGCATATGTCTTGAACGGTTTATGAACTATTACTTAGAGATTTCTAGAAATCTCTAAACATATTCATCTGATATTCTTGTGCCAGTAATACGCATTTGCCAGATCGCGTTCAAAATGATGTCGAGCCCCGCAGAGACGGCGTACGATAAAAAGCCGTTCAGCAAGTACATGGGGCAGGAGCTGCCGGAGGAGAGCAGACTTGCTGGGGATCCGGAGTTTGCGAAGAGAAAGTAACGCTACATTTTCCCCAAACGATTCAATGCCTCTGTTCTCGGAAGGATTTTTTCCGCTTCTCTTCTTGAGTCCAAATTTATCCCATCTTTTCTAGAAGAATACACATACTTGTACGCCTGCCATACGACCAAATTATTAATCACTTCTGTACTCCTCTTTTTTATTTTCTGATTTCTAGAAGCTAAAAAACATGTCTTAGGGCTTAACGGAAATATCACTTCGGCATCTTCATTACCAAGTGATTGCCTCCATAGGTTTCTTGATTCTGACCATGTAAGAACTGGATCATCGCAGGTGCAATAAAACTCATTTGGTTCCGCACGAGCTATAACCCAATACATCTTCTCCAAAATTATCTTGGCAAAATTTGACGCGATTGTGCCACTAATATGATACTGGCCTACCTGAGATACAATATTCTCGTCCGTAAATGCCCCTCGTTCAGCATCACTGATTAATCCATTGATTTTCTCTTCACTGCGGTCTCCTATTTCTTCGGGAGTTGCAGTGCCATTTTTTATTTTTTCGACCAAATTTTTGAGCCTTTCAAACATCACTGATACCGATTCAAAGTACTGTGGTGTTCTCACAATCATGGACCCTACAAACATCGCAAAATCTGCACCCTCTTCAGGGCTCAAGTCGCCCACTTCACATCTCTCATCAATTTTTCTAATCACTGCAGACGCTTTCCATTCAATTTTAGAGAAAGACTTCTCAAGTGAATGATCATCTTCACCATCCTTTTGCCTTATGCGGTACAAATGCGTTTCTACTGCTTCGTTTGTTGTCTGCCCTATACGTACACCATCTCCGCATACCTCTTGGACAGTAATACAAAGTGGGTTTGTACCAGGTATAGCAAAGGATTTTAGATAAAAATCCGGCACATAATGTGATCGCTTAGTCAGGCTCATACAAACTCCCTCATAAACTCACTCACATCCCTCTTTGCGACTTCGTGCACGGGAGTCGTCGTTATCCCCTTTCGCGCTTCGAGACGCTCATAGAAGCTCGGAATATTCGTATTTTGATACAGGATTCCAGTTGCGATGCGTTCGGTCGTATCCGTCGCGATCTTTCGCGCCTGCCCGAAATCGCGCACATCGTGCCCCTCAGTCGTGACGTCGTAACATTTTTCGAGCAGGTACTCGTGCGTGGCAAAATGATTGTAGGTGGGGCACGCCTGCAGGACGTCGACAAAGGCGAACCCGTGCTTCTGGTGTTCGATGGCGGCTTTAAACACTTCCGTAAGCTGCTTGATGTTGCCGGAGAAGGCGCGGGCGACGAAGGTCGGCTGGAGCGAGAAGATAAAATCCATGCTCGCAATCGTGCGCTCGGGGATTCCAAAGGGCGATGCATTCATCGGCTGCCCCTGCCACGTGAGCGAACTCGCCTGTCCCGTCGTGAGCCCGTAGTTCTCGTTATTGTGGAGGATGAATGTCACCGGATAATTACTGCGGATCGCATGCACAAGGTGCCCCACGCCCTCGGAGAAGCTGGCGCCATCGCCCCCAAACGCAATAACAGGCACATCCATATTGGCAAGCTTGGCGCCGGCGGCAAACGGGAGAACCCGACCATGGAGCCCGTGGAAGCGATACCCCATGAGCTTATCCGACGCATTCCCATGGCAGCCGACGTCGAAACAGAGGAACACCTGCCACGGATGGAGTTTGAGCGCCACAAGCGCGCGCTGGATTGCCGTCCAGATGCCATAATCGCCGCAACCGTCGCACCACGTACACTGGTTTTTGTGATGGTAATCGGCCATGGAGGGACCGTTCGTGTTGTCCGGTGATTGGAGAGGGATGTTCATGAAGCGGTTTGGAGGTTTGGAGGTTTGGACCAGCCTTCGTCCCGCTCTGCGGGACTACGGCCGGCAGGGGTTTGGAGGTTTTGAAGAATGAGGTTCTGTAACTCGTCAAAATAAAACGGACGACCATCGTACTTCAGAATCTTTTCCTTAATATCAATCCCGCATTGCTGTTTGAGGAGCATCCCCAGCTGTCCCTGATAGTTTGCTTCTACGAGAATCACCTTCTTCGCTTTCGCAGAAAGTTTTTCAAACATCTCGGTCTTGAGAGGCCAAAGATACGTGTAATGCAAGTATCCAATGCTCACATCTCCTTTGTTTCCTTTGTTTCTTTTTATTCCTTCCAGTACATCCAGCACCGTCATTTTTGTACTCCCCCATCCGATAAGCAGAACATCTACTTTTGTCTTCGTAATTTCCGCATTGGAGCCTGTCCTGAGCTCCGTCGAAGGGTATTTTCGTATTTTCGTATTTTCCCCAACCAAAAAGAGTTCCGGCTCAGGCAATGCCTTTTCCAAAGCCGTCATCTTCCTCATTCTCTTCTCCATCTGCGCCTTCGCAGTTTCCGCCGATTCATCAATGGAACCATCCGCACTGTGCTCGTCTGCCTGCGCATTGAATGTTTCT
>Ga0209542_10017994_pt1 | contig 11494 bp, 11 predicted proteins | sample RifCSPhighO2_01_FD_184028 | JGI IMG/M metagenome (GOLD analysis project Ga0209542, IMG submission 184028) | Soil microbial communities from Rifle, Colorado - Rifle CSP2_plank highO2_0.1 (SPAdes) (version 2) | ecosystem: Environmental > Terrestrial > Deep subsurface > Rock core/Sediment ...
AATGTTTTAGCCAGAGATCCTTCCAATGACATCGCGATTGTGAAAATTGAAGCCGCTAATCTGCCGGTGGCGGAGTTGGGCGATTCGGATGCTTTGCAAATCGGGCAAACCGTGATCGCGATCGGCAATAGCTTGGCGCAATATCAAAATACGGTGACCAAAGGCGTGGTCTCCGGTCTGGCGCGCAATATCACGGCCGGAGGCGGCGGCGCATCGGAGAGGTTGGAAGATGTGATTCAGACGGACGCGGCCATAAATCCGGGAAATTCGGGAGGGCCAAGTGGTGGGAGTGAATACAGCCATTGATCAGGAAGGCCAATTGGTTGGATTTTCCATACCGATCAATTCTGTAAAATCGGTAATTGAAAGTGTTAAGAAAACCGGAAAAATAGCGCGGCCGTTTATCGGCATCAGATATTCGCCGATCACCAAACAATTCGCTCAAGTCAATAATCTGCCTTTTGAATACGGCATTTATATTGTGCGCGGTTCGCGATCCGAGGATTCGGCCATTGTTAAAGACAGTCCGGCGGACAAGGCGGGATTGAAAGAAGGCGATATTATTTTAGAAATCAATGGCGTAAAAATCAATGAAGATCACAGCCTGGTCGGCCAGCTGGCCAAATACAGCGCCGGCGATGAAATCACTCTCAAAATTTCCTCCAGCGGAACAATTAAAGATATAAAAGTGAAATTGGAAGAGAGGAAAGAGTAAGAGTAATCGCGAATATACAAATATGAGACAAATATACGAATATCGATCGGATTTGTATATTTGTGTTTGATTCGTATATTTGAGAATACTACTTATGAAAGAATTAATCACTAACCTTCAAAATTTGTTTGACAAGATCGCGAAGGCGCGGGGGTTTCTTTGATATTGAGGGATTGAAAAAGCAAGAATCCGAATTGGTCGCCCAAATGGATAATGCGCAATTTTGGAAAAGAGAGGACGCGCAAAATGTTTCCAAAAATCGCGAGGCTTTGCGGCGCGAAATTGCCGTTTGGGAAAAAATTTCCAGCGCCGTAAGCGAAGAGCTTGATGTCGCGCGCTTAGCCGAAGCTGAAAATAACAAAGAATTGGAAGGCGATATTCAGAAAAAATATGAAGAACTTAATGCCCAATTTGAGGAGCTTGAGTTTTTTTTATTGTTTAGGGATAAATACGACAGGAGCAATGCCATTGTGGCGATTCATGCCGGCACGGGCGGTACGGACGCGCAAGATTGGGCGGGGATGCTTTTGCGGATGATCTTGCGGTATTGCGAAAGACGGGGATTTTCCGCGAGGATTGTTGACGAGCATAAAGGCGGCGAAGCCGGAATCAAGAGCGTTATAATTGATGTGCAAGGCGAGTGGGCGTACGGATATTTGAAATCAGAACACGGAGTGCATCGGCTGGTGCGCATTTCTCCCTTTGACGCGGAAAAAATGCGGCATACTTCGTTTTCGCTGATTGAGGTGCTGCCGGAAATCGGCGAAGTGGAGGAAGCGAAAATTGACCCCAAGGATTTGCGCATTGACACCTATCTGGCCGGAGGCCATGGCGGCCAATCCGTGCAGACTACTTATTCGGCTGTGCGCATTGTGCATATCCCGACCGGCATTATTGTCACTTGCCAGAATGAGCGCAGCCAAAGACAGAATAAAGAAACGGCTATGAAAGTAATGCGCGCCAAGCTTCATAAAATCGCGCTTCAAGAAAGACAAGACGAAAAACAAAAATTGCGCGGCGAATACCACGAGGCGGCCTGGGGCAATCAAATCCGTTCTTATGTTTTGCATCCTTATAAAATGGTCAAAGATCACCGCACCGGCTTTGAAACCGCCGACCCCCAAGCCGCTTTGGACGGCAAATTGGAGCCATTCGCCGAGGCATATCTGAAAGCTGTAAAGTCCTAAGCCGTATAGCCGTAAAGCTAAAAACCGGGAGTTTTTGCGATTTTGATTTTTGTGCTATAATAATTCTCGTATCCTGTATCTTGTATCTCGCATCTTGAGTTAATTATTTCAAGATTTGAGTTACAAGTTACAAGCTATAAGTTATAAGTCATTATTTATGGACGACACCAAATCATTAGCCGCGGCTATTGCCATAGGATTGGGCGCTTTAGGGCCCGGCATCGGCATCGGCATTATCGGCGGGGCGGCGTTGATCGCCATTTCCCGCAATCCTAAAATCGCGGGCCTGGCGCAAATCACCATGCTTTTGGCAATCGCCTTTGCCGAAGCCATTGCCATTTACGCGCTGGTCGTGGCGCTGATTATTAAGTTTGTATAGAAAGCTCAAAACGCAAAGCGCAAAACTCAAAACGACAACTCAAAATTCAAAACTTTTGAGATTTGCGTTATAACTTTGAGTTTTAACATTTGAGTTTTTAGTTTCTATTTTATGGAATTATTCGGCAAATTGGGCATTGAATGGAAATTGCTTTTGGCGCAGGGTTTGAATTTTATCCTGTTGCTTATTATTTTGCGGAAATTTTTATACAAGCCGATTTTGAAAATGCTTGATGAGCGCCGCGCCAAAGCCGAATCTCTGCAAGTGGAAAGTTCCAAAATGGAAGAACGGAGAAAACAATTTGAGCAATGGACCGACGATCAAGTAAATGAAGCGCGGCGCAAATCCGAGATGATTTTACTGGAGGCGGAAAAATTTGCCGGCAAATTGAAAACCCGCAAACTTGACGAAATGTCCGTGGAAAAACAACGCGCCATGCTGGACGGCCAAAAACAATTAAATCGCGATGGGGTCGCATTGGAGCGGGAATTGCGCGAGTCAATAGCCGGGGAAACAGCTGAAAGAATGCAAAAATTATTTTCGGAAATAAGCAATGATCTTGAGCTTCATAGCGTTTTGTTTGATAAAACAATTGCCGAGTTCTCCCAATACCAGTTTGATAAAACGCAAATGGCGAAGGTGGCGCAAATTGAAGTCTGGACCGCTAAAGATTTGTCAAAGCAAGACAAAGACAAGCTGCAGAAAATTTTGATAAAGCGCTTGGGGCGCGAGATTAAAATAGCGCAGTCTATTGATCCGAAATTGATCGCCGGAGTCAAGATTATTTTGGGCGGCTTTGAATTTGACGGAAGCTTAGTCGGGCGGTTAAGAAAAGTTAATAATTCAGCAAATGAAAAATTTTCAAGATAAGTCTTCATTAAGCGTCCGCGAGATCGGCATCGTGACGGCCGTGTATGACGAAATCCTCCGCATTGAAGGATTTCCCGGTATTTCCGAGGGCGAAATATTGGAAGGAGAATCGGGACGGGCTTTAGTTTTGGGATTTGATCGGGAAAAAGTTTTTGCCGCCGTGCTGGGCGAATGGAAGCATTTTGGCTCCGGAACAAAGTTGGTTCGAACGAACAAGCTCTTTCAAACGCCGGTCGGTGATAATTTTTTGGGACGGGTGGTTAATATTTTTGGAATACCATTGGATCAAAAGGGCGGCATTGAGGCTGATGGATTTTTGCCGATTGAGCGGGAAGCGCCGCCTATCATCCATCGCGAATCCGTGGACAAACCGCTGTCAACCGGAATTTTATCAATTGACGCGACTATTCCTCTGGGCCGCGGTCAAAGAGAATTGATAATCGGCGATCGCAAGACCGGGAAAACGACTATTGCGCTTGAGGCGATCATCAGTCAGAGGCAGGCATGGTGGAATAGAGGAGCAGTTACGGCGGACAAGCCGGTGGTTTGCGTGTATGTGAGCATTGGTCAGAGAAAGGGGGACTTGGCCAGAGTGGTGAAGACTTTGGAAAAACACCATGCTTTGGAATATACGGTCGTGGTCGCGGCCACGGCATCTGATTCGGCCACGGAAAATTATTTGGCGCCATATGTCGGATGCACTTTGGCCGAGTATTTCAGAGACAAAGGCATGGATGTTTTGGTAGTTTACGATGATTTAACCAAGCATTCCTGGGCTTACCGCAATATTTCGCTTTTATTGGGCCGGCCGCCGGGTCGGGAAGCGTATCCGGGCGATATTTTTTACGCGCACGCGAGGCTTCTGGAGAGAGCCGCCAGGCTTGATAAGAATCATGGCGGAGGATCGCTCACCGCTTTGCCCATCATTGAAACTGTGGAAAGCGATATTACCGGATATATTTCAACCAATTTGATTTCCATCACAGACGGGCAAATTTATCTTTCTCCCGAACTTTTCAGAAAAGGCCATCGTCCGGCCGTCAATATCGGGCTTTCAGTTTCTCGCGTGGGATCAGCCGCGCAAACTTCAGCTATTAAAAAATTGACGGCAAAATTAAAACTTGATTTGGCGCAATCGGCCGAACTTAAAAAAGTGGCGGAAGTTTCTCCGCAATCGTTATCCAAAGATGCGCGTTTGATTTTGGAAAATGGTGAAAGGATTTTATCGGTTTTGCGCCAAGGCGAGCATAAGCTTTACGGCTTATCCGAGCAAGTTTGCATTTGGTCAGCGCTTTTTTCCGGAAAAGTTGATGATGTGCCAACCGCTGATCTTCCAAAATTTTTCAGCGAATTTATTGATTTCATCAAGCACGCAAACTCTAAGCTTTTTGCCGACATAGAAACGAAAGAATGGGGAGAAGAATTGCAAAATAAAATTATTGAAAATTTGGAAAAGTTTAGGCAAATGCGAATCGTGTGAGCCGTAGAGCTATAAAAGCCGTAGAGCCGTAAAATGACAATGGCTTTACAGCTTTACAGCTTTACAGCTTTACAGCTTTTATGCGCAATATCTACGATTTGAAACAAGAAACCGGCGATTTGAAAGATGTTCGGGATGTGATTGCGACGCTGGAAAGAATTTCCGCGGCATATATTCCGGCTTTGCGCAATCATTTGAATACGCTGGATGATTATGTGGCGGCCGCGCGCAATATTTATAAAAAATTGGGAGTTAGAGAAAAAAAACAAAACGATGAAGACAATCGCGAATTGCTGATTGTATTTTCCACGGACCGCGGTCTGGTGGGCGGCCTGAATGGTAAAATCACCGACAGTGCGGCCGGATATTTGAGAGAAAATCCCGGAAGCCTTTTGGCGGTTTTTGGAGAAAAAGGCAAAGAATTTTTACAAATGCTTCATTTTTCCCCGGATTTATTTTTTAAAGCCCCGAACGACAAACCGGAAATTAACGAAATTGATGATTTTTTTGAACAAATCTTCGGCCAGGATTTTAATTTTTCGCGAATTTCGGTTTGCGCTCCGCAGTTTGTAAGCGTCTTGGAGCAAAAGCCGGAAATTTCCGTTGTGTGGCCGGCCGAAAATAGCGATGATGAGTCGGAAAATCTTGAATCGTATTCTTTTGTTGATCCGTCAAGAAAGAGAGTGGCGGAATTTTTGCGCCAAAAATTGCTCAAATTATCCATTTATGAAAAAGCTTTAAACGGCAAATTGTGCGAACACGCGGCGCGAATGATGGCGATGTCCGATGCCGGCAAATCAGCCGGAAAAATTATTGAAAATCTGGAGCGGCAGTATTTCAAATCCCGCCAGCAGATGATTACAAAAAGGCTTTCAGAAGTATTTGCGGCTAAGCAGAGCTTAAGACAGGAAGTTTGATAAATTTTTAATTTCCAATTTTATAAATAATGTTTAAATTTTTAAAATTGAAACATTAAAAATTGTTTAAAAATTACAAAATTAAAAATTGTTATTTTGGGCTTTAATTTAAAAAAACCGTTTGAAGAGTTATGACAATAAATGATAATAAAAAACAAAGTAGAAGATCAGCTGGCCGCATTATTGCCGTTTCCGGCCCGGTGGTTGATGTTGAATTTTCTTCCGAAAGCGAAGAGAGCGTAAATTTGCCCGGAATTTATAACGCGCTGACGGTTGATTTGCCGAAAAGTTCCAATGAACGCAAAAGAACCGCGCTGGAAGTGCAAAAGCATATGAACGGCAAGGTGGCGCGGACGATCGCTTTGTCGGATACGCAAGGCTTGGAATTCGGAATGGAGGTAATTGATACCGGCGGTCCTCTAAAAGTGCCGGTGGGCGAAAAGCTTTTAGGGCGGATGATCAATGTCTTAGGAGAACCGATTGACGCTAAAGGAAAGATTGGTGAATTTAATCAGCCGTACGCGAGCATTCATCAGGAGGCGCCGGCTTTGGCCAGGGTGTCTTCCGAAGAGAAAATTCTGGAGACCGGCATCAAGGCGATTGATGTGCTTACACCATTTTTGCGCGGAGGAAAAATCGGATTTTTTGGAGGAGCCGGGGTGGGTAAGACTGTCTTGATCACCGAGCTGATTCACAATGTGGCTTTTCAAGGAAAAGGCTATTCGGTGTTCGGCGGCGTGGGCGAGCGATCCCGGGAGGGCAATGATTTGTACCGCGAATTGGAAAGATCCGATGTTTTGAAAAATACGGCCTTGGTTTTCGGCCAAATGAACGAACCGCCCGGCGCGCGATTTCGCGTGGGGCTTACGGCCGTGACGCTGGCCGAATATTTTCGCGATAATCTTTCTCAAGATGTTTTGCTTTTTATAGATAATATTTTTCGTTTTGTCTTAGCCGGAAGCGAAATGTCAGCGCTCTTGGGCCGGACGCCGTCGGAATTGGGATATCAGTCTACTTTGGCGCAGGAAATGGGCAAGCTTCAGGAGCGCATTACTTCAACTGACAAAGGATCAATTACGGCTGTGGAGGCGATTTATGTACCGGCTGATGATTTTACTGACCCGGCCATTACCGCCACCTTTACTCACATTGATTCATCCGTAGTGCTTTCCCGGTCGGTCGCCGAATCGGGAATTTATCCGGCCGTTGATCCTTTGGCATCTGTGTCCGCGGCCTTAGACAGCGACGCGGTTACCTTGGAACACGCTAAAATAGCTCTGGAGGTGAAGAAGATTTTACAGCGCAATAAGGAGCTCCAACATATTATTGCCATTTTGGGAATTGACGAGCTTTCCCCGCAAGACAAGATGTTTGTTTCCCGCGCCAGAAAAATAATCAAATTTTTATCCCAGCCGTTTTTTACGGCCGAAGCGTTCACCGGCCGCCAAGGAAAATTCGTGCCGTTGGAAAAATCCCTTGAGGGATTTAAAAAGATCATTGAAGGAGAAATGGACGAGGTGAGCGAAGAAAAGTTGTATATGATCGGATCTATTAATGAAGCACTTATCTAAAAACGCGAAATCCGAATATCGAAATCCGAAACAATATTAAATATTAAATTCTCAAAATTCAAAACGCGTTTTAATTATTTTAATTTGGAGTTTTGGATTTATTTGGAATTTGGTGCTTGGAATTTAGGATTTTTCAATTTTATGTCTTTTAAAGTTCAAATTCTGACTCCCGATAAAACAATTTTTTCCGGCCCGGCCGATGCTGTTTACGCTCCGGCGGAAAACGGCGATATTGGCATTTTGGAAGACCACGCGCCATACGCAAGTACCCTTAAAGATGGTATGATAGAAATAATCCATTCCGGCAAAAAAAAGGAAATACAGATTGCGGACGGGGCATTGGAAGTGAAGGAGGATGGGGAAGTGGTAATCCTTGTTTAGAAATTTTATTATTATGTTCTCCCAAATTGACGAAATCAAATCAAGGCTGGATGTGGCGGAGGTGATTGGAGAATATTTAGAGCTAAAGCCGGCCGGGCACCAGAGCTTTAAGGCGCTTTGCCCGTTTCATAACGAAAAATCGCCTTCTTTTTTTGTTTCGCGCGACAAACAGATTTGGCACTGTTTCGGATGCAGCTTGGGCGGCGATGTTTTTGAGTTTATTAAAAGGATTGACGGCGTGGAATTCCCGGAAGCTTTGCGGATTTTGGCTAAAAAAGCCGGAGTAGTTTTAAAGCGCGAGGATGCCGCCGCTTCAAACCAACGCACTAAGCTTTTGGCGGTAGAAGAAACAGCGGCAAGATTTTATGAAAAAAACTTACGGGAAAAAGACAGCGAACCGGTTTTGGAATACTTAAGGGAAAAAAGAGGATTGCGGGATGAAACGATCAAGCAATTCAGATTTGGCTATGCTTTGGAGTCCTGGGATAATTTGTCGTCCTATTTGCGCAAAGTGGGATTTTCCGACAAGGAAATTATTGAGGCCGGATTAGGGATAAAAGGCCAGCGCGGGATTTATGATCGTTTTCGCGGACGGGTGATGTTGCCTATCGCCAATCATCACGGGCAAGTAGTCGGCTTCACCGGCCGAGTGGCGGATTTTTTGCCGTCGTACAAAAAAGACGAAGACAAAAGCGGAAAGTATGTCAATACTCCGGAAACGGAAATTTACCACAAGCGATTTATTCTTTACGGCTTGGATCAGGCCAAAGTCGCCATAAGAAAATCGGGATTGGGAATAATCGTAGAGGGCAATATGGACGCGGTGGGCTTGCATCAAGCCGGATTTACAAATACCGTTTGTTCCGGAGGGACCGCTTTGACCGCGGAACAATTTTCCTTGCTCGCGCGCTACGCGCAAAAATGGATTTTATGCTTTGATCCGGATGCGGCTGGAGAGGAAGCGACCAAGCGCGCCTTTCGCGATTGCTTGAAAACCGATTTGGAATTTTACGCATTGCCGCTGCCCGCGGGCCTTGATCCGGACGAAGCGGTGCGGGATAATCCGGAGATTTTCAAAAACGCGGAGAAAAACGCCCTGCCGATGATGGAATATTTTTTCAAGCTGGCGCTTGAGAAATTTTCGCCGAGTACTTTGGAAGGGAAAAAGGGGATTACCAAAATTCTTTTGCCGGCCATCAAAGACATCTCGAGTCCTGTTGAAAAATCGCATTTTTTAAAAGAGCTTTCCTTACTTGTCAATGTTGATGAAAAATCCCTGAAAGAAGCTATGGATAAAATAAAGGCCGCTCCGGCGCAAAACCATCCGATTGTTTATAATCTTTCCCGGAGCAGCGGCAAAGCGCCTCCCGTTTCGCGCGAAGAAAAAATTTCCAAAGAATTACTCGGCATAATTATGGGCCGCTCGGATTTTATAAAAGCGGCCGAACAAAAATTGCTGCCGGAAAATTTTTCAAACAGCCGTTTTGCCGAGCTTTACAAAGAAATCGTTTCGTATTATAATACGGCAATTCAGGGCGCGGATTTTAAAAATGATTTTTTTGCTTCTTTTACCAAGTTTTTATCAGTTCATCATCCGGATTTAGCGCCGCTCGCCTCGGAGGCGGCGCTTTATTATGAAAAGGAATTTGCCGCTAAATTAGACGAGGAATTGGAAGAAGACGCGGTGGAGCGGATGCAGGTCATTTTGCGCGAATTTACGCGCCGCCAAATAAAAAATCTTCGGGATAAAATTTCCAAAGCCGAGCGGGAAAAAAATAAAGAAAGGGTGGAGGAATTGACGCAAGAATTCAAAATATTGATGCAGGAACTTAAGAATTTAGAAGAAAAATAGTGGAAATCCTAAATCCTAAATAATATCAAAATTCAAAATATTGAAATTCAAAACCGTTTTGAATTTGAGATTTGATTATTTGAGATTTATTTGTAATTTGGATTTTGTAATTTGTAATTTTCAATGTTTATGGCCAAACGACAACCCAAAAAAATTATTAAAAAATCCGCCAAGGCAAAATTGTTAGCTAAAAAGGAAAAAGCGGCAAAGAAAAAAAAATTGCCGGATGAAGCCGTTTTGCATAAAGTTTTGGAAAAAGGCAGAATGCGCGGATTTATCACCGAGCAGGAAATTCTTTTTTGCCTTCCGGAATTGGAAGAATATCCGGAAGCGTTGGATGATATGCTGGATCGGCTGGATAAGCTCGGCGTGCCTTTAATTGAGACTGTCGGCATTCTGGATACGCATAAAGCAATAAAATCAAAAAAAGAAGAAGCAGAGCACCATTTTAATCTGGGCGACATTTCGGAAGATTCCATTCAAATGTATTTGCGGGAGATCGGGCGCGAACCATTACTGACGGGCGAAGAGGAGGTTACTCTGGCCAAAGCCAAAGAGCAGGGAAGTAAAGAAGCGTGCCAAAGATTGATTCGTTCCAATTTGCGTTTGGTCGTATCTATTGCCAAAAGATTTACAGGCCGGAGCCTGTCTCTTCTAGATTTGATTCAGGAAGGAAATATCGGCTTGTTTAAGGCGGTGGAAAAATTTGATTATCGGCGCGGATATAAATTTTCCACTTACGCCACCTGGTGGATCAGGCAGGCGATCACCCGGGCGCTGGCCGATCAATCACGCACTATTCGCATTCCCGTGCATATGGTGGAGACAATTAATAAATTCCAGCAAATTGAAAGGCAATTGATCCAGAATTTGGGCCGGGAGCCTTTACCCGAAGAAATCGCGGCCGAGATGGGCGAGGAGATTGAAAAAGTATTGCACATTATGAAAATATCCCAAGACACGATTTCCTTGGAAACATCGGTGGGGGATGACGACGAGGAATCAACTCTCGGCGATTTCATTGAAGACATAAAGACGATTTCTCCGGATCGGATGGCGGCGCTGGAGCTTTTGAAAGACCACATCAAGGATATTTTGAAAGAGCTAAGCCCGCGCGAACAGAAAATTTTGGAAATGCGCTTCGGCTTGGTGGACGGCGTGGCGCACACTCTGGAAGAAGTCGGTTTGGAATTCGGCGTGACCAGGGAGCGCATCCGGCAAATTGAGGCCAAGGCCATAGAGAGAATCAGAGATCATCGATTCGTGAAGAAATTGGGGCATTATTAGAGCGGCGGATGGCGGGTGGCAGACGGCGTATGGCAATATTGCGGAATTCATAAGGATTTAATATAATAAGACCTATTGATATGTTAACGGGTTTAATTATCGGAATTATCGTTTGGCTGATATTTTGGAGTACCAAAGAATTATTGAAGGACAGAATGATCTGACCATTATACCGGACGGAGAAAAAAATAAATTCCTCACCCAATTGCTGGCGGCCGATTCCGGAGAGGAATCCAAGAAAGATAAGATTTGACAAGTATCGGATATTTTGAATATAATGCGATGGTTGGCTGTTAAGTTCCGGCGTTAGCTCAACTTGCCCGCCCAAATTTTTTGTGTTAAGGTGATAGAAAGAAGATAACGCGCAAGGCAGAAATTCGAACTCCGGTGTAGCTCAATGGTAGAGCAGCTGACTGTTAATCAGCGGGTTGCAGGTTCGAATCCTGCCGCCGGAGCTCGGATGTTTGTGTAAAAAATTTAGGCGGGTGAAGCAGAGTAGCTGACTGTTAATCAGCTTGTTGCAGGTTCGAATCCTGCCGCCGGAGTTTAGCAGCTTGATTTGCAAAAATACTGGCGTTTGCTATACTTACAGCAATTATTAACAAGTAAATTATTAGCTAACTAATTTAAGTCATCTATGGCAAAAATGACAAAAGCGCAGATTTTGGCCTCGTTGGCCGAAACATCAAATGTTGCCAAAAAAGATGTGGCAACCATTATGGACAAAATGGTCGAATTGGCGTATTCGGAAGTGAAAAAGAGCGGCGAATTCGTCGTTCCGGGCATCGGCAAGCTCGTGAAAATGAATCGCAAGGCCCGCACCGGCCGCAATCCGGCCACCGGAGCGACCATTCA
>Ga0209542_10017995_pt1 | contig 11494 bp, 13 predicted proteins | sample RifCSPhighO2_01_FD_184028 | JGI IMG/M metagenome (GOLD analysis project Ga0209542, IMG submission 184028) | Soil microbial communities from Rifle, Colorado - Rifle CSP2_plank highO2_0.1 (SPAdes) (version 2) | ecosystem: Environmental > Terrestrial > Deep subsurface > Rock core/Sediment ...
ACTACGACTTCGGCTACCATTGGGCCTGTAAGTGTGTTTGATGAAAATGTGTTTTCTGCTGATACGAAAAGATTTGCGTTGTGTGCTGCACTTGCATCCGGCATTATGCCAGGAAATGCAAATACTAGCCCACCTGCAAACATAATTGTCATTAGTGTAAGACTAGTTAGTTTCCTTACAATTTCGTTTTTCAAACATTTGTTTGAAAATTTTTAAATATATAAAGGATTATGTAAGCCAAAGTGACTAACACGCATGAACAAAATGTTTTAATACACAACTATTAGAATTGCTCATGTTGAATAAATTTCTGATTCCCGCAGCGTTACTTGCAACAGTTGTAATAGCTGGGATCTTTGCTTTTATGCCAGTTGAAAAAGCAAGTACAGTTCATGGAACTTTGGCCACAACAACATCTCAGACTACTAATACTAACACCATTACTACAAATACAGATGCTGAACTTGATGCTCTTGATAGATCCATTACCGTTAGTTTGAATATGAGCAGAACTGCCGATAGTGGAATTCATACCATAATACCAGCAAAGAGTGGAAAGACCATCAGTGGTAGCTATATACTCTCAGTCATACCAAATAACCAAACAACTGTTGGTGGAATGGGTGTTGCAACCACATTCTCATGTGGATTAGTGGATGGCCAAGGAAATGTCTTATCTGCAACAAATGCTTCAAAAGGCATATCAGCAAATGGAACATTAGCTCCTACTGCCGGAAGAGCAGTTGCAGTACAATATGATAGGCTGAATAGTAATGTAGGCGGAGTTTGTAATGTATACCTATTCCTTGATAGCAACGCAGGCGAATAATAAATATTTAACACCAAACTTGTTTTTAATCCAATATTTTTGCAAACCTTAAATCCTCTTTTAAAAAATAAATTCGTGTGAGCAATAGTAAATTATCATTCATAAATGGAATAATTGCTGGTGCTGGATTATCTTTGGCAATCATGTCAATAGCATTTCTACAAATGACAGGTCCACTTGAAGGAAAAATGGGTTTTTCTACAACAGAAATTCGAGTGGCAATCTTTCTAGGTTTTATTGTTTTTACGATTGCAGTGCTATATGAAATCTATAGGAAAAAAAATGACACCAAAAATCAATTTCAAAATAAATTTAAACAAAGTTCTTCTGTAGATATCTAAAATGAATAGAACATTGATTGTAGGTGTTCTGATCACTTCTGTCATATTTTTGATTTTCCCATTTTTGCTATACCATGGAAATGATATAATGGTTGTAACTTCAGATAGTATGATTCCAACCTTATATCCAAATGATCTTTTAATAGTTCAAATGATTGGAATTGATAAAATAATAGTTGGCGATATCATTGTGTTTAATACTCATGTTGAAGATTTCGGAATTGTAGCTCATAGAGCAATTGAAAAATTTGACGACAATGGAAGGATTGCAATTAATACACAAGGAGACAACGTAGATGAAGTGGATACTTGGGTTGTGCATGATGAAGATCTCATAGGCAAAGTCACAGGACATATTTCGTTTATTGGCATTTTATTAATTGAACCTGTGCGATACACTCTGGTGGCCATAATTATAATTACAGCAATTTCATTGTTAAAAGAAATTACTTCTGAAACAAAGTTACAAAAAAACAAATAACTTAACTAAAAATCTAGATGTTTTGAATGTGGAAACATGTTTCATAATTTGCTAAAAATTATTATTGCGGGATTTTCTCCAACAGGCCTTATCTCAGTCTTGATTCCAATCTTTCCAAATTTGTCATGTTCAACTAATATTGTTACAGGAATGCTTTGCCATCCATATTTTGGAGTAGATAGAAATTGAATTTTTTCTACAAACGTTGAAGATACAAACTCTTTGTGAAATGAGGTAGGCATTCCAAGTATTTCTAGAGTCACATTTTTTGTTTTATTTGACTTATCGTGAAAACTTATTTCAACAAATCCATCATTTTCAAAATAAACCGCTGATATCACAAATGTTTGCTCTAAAATTTTCTGATCTGCAGTATTAAAGTTAGTAAGCATGAAAAAACCCAAAATGATTATTACCACACCAAAAATAACCCCTATAATTTTTTTGTTCATTAATTACCAGTAAAAATTCTGTGAACTACAAATAAAGCTTTTAAAATAATGAAGTTAGCCAAACAATATGAAACAAAAAACTGCATCTCGTAAAATCAAAATTTTAGTTGCAAAGTTAGGTTTAGATGGCCATGATAGAGGCGCCCTTGTTCTATGTAAAGCATTTAGAGACGCAGGGATGGAGGTAATTTACTCAGGACTTTTTGCAACCCCTGAAAGAATTGCTCAAATTGCAGAAGATGAAGATGTGGATGCAATTGCCTTGAGTCTTCTAAATGGTGCACACAATACGTTGTTTCCAAGAGTAGTAAAATGTCTTAAGCAAAAAAGAATTAATGATGTTCTAGTAGTTGGCGGAGGAGTTATTCCACAAGAAGACAAAAAAGGATTAGAGAAATCTGGAATAAACGGTGTGTTTGGACCAGGAACGCCACTTACTACAGTAATTGATCACATAACAAAACAAGTTGCAAAGATTAGAAAAATTTAGAGTTTATTCCGAAGATCCAGGCCACATCATTTGACGCATTTTTCTACCAACTTGTTCAATTTGATGCGATTCTAACTCTTTCATATATCTATCAAAAGCATTTTTTCCGTTCTTTTTGTAATCGTTTATCCATTCTTCATTGAATGTACCATCCTTTATCATTTCAAGTACCTTTTGCATTCTAGATTTTGTTTCACTATTCATTACCATAGGACCTCTTGTTAGTCCACCATATCTTGCCGTTTCACTTACTCGTCTGTACATTCCAGCTATGCCATATCGTTGAATCATATCCACAATAAGTTTGAGTTCATGCAAAACTTCAAAATATGCAATTTCTGGTTGATATCCAGCTTCAACGAGGGTCTCAAATGAATTTATAATCATTGAGGCAGAGCCTCCACAAAGATCTGCTTGTTCTCCAAACCAATCGGTTTCAACTTCTTCTTTGAAAGTTGTTTGGATTACTCCTGCACGCGTACTTCCTATACCTTTTGCAATTCCAAGTGTTCTATCCCATGCTCTTTTTGTATAATCTTGGTGTACAGCAACAATTGAAGGAGTCCCAAATCCTTCAAGATATGTTTCTCTTACCTTTGAACCTGGTCCTTTTGGTGCAACCATTATAATATCAACAAAATTTGGTGCCTTTATCCATCCCCAGTGAATGGCTGCAGCATGTGAAAATGCTAGTGCCTTTCCTTTTGAGAGATTTGGTTCAATTTCATCTTCGTAAACTTGAGCCTGCATCATATCAGGAATTAACACATGAATAATGTCTGCTTTTTTGCATGCGTCTGCAACAGACATAACTTTGTGTCGATCTTCTTGCGCTTTTTTCCAACTTTGACCTTCTTTGTTTAAACCTACAATTACATTAAGACCAGAATCACGCAGATTGTTTGCTTGTGCGTTTCCTTGTATTCCATATCCAATAACTGCTATTATTTCATTTTTTATTGGATCAAGGCTGACATCTTTGTCTTTCCATATTTTTGCCATATTCGATTCTAAAAATATTGCAAATAAAAACTAACAAGCTATATCGATATTATTTTACTACATCTTAGGCATCTTACTTTAACAACTCTGCCTTTCAATAGCTCAAATTTTTTTGAACCACAGTTTGGGCAAATAGGACATGCGTGTAACCCTTTCAACTTGAAATCCCTACGGTTTTTAGATCTTGATTTAATTAAAGTCTATCAATTGGGACTTGCAGTCAAAATGTTATTTTGTATTCAAATGTTTATTTACAATTTGTTAGCTAATAATCAAATATGAAATTAGCGATCATTATTTTGTTTATTGTAATTCTAATTTTCCCCATTCAGATTTCATTTGGGCAAAACCAAACAGAGCCGCAAATAAAAGAATGGAGCTCAATTGGCGCATCACTTATGCAAGAAGGAAAATTTTTTGAGGCGATAGAATATTTTAACAAGATTTTAGAAATGGATCCTACTGATTCAATTGCACTTGGCAACAAAGGTGCTGCACTTACGCAACTAAATAGACCTGATGATGCCATATTGGTTTATGATCAAGCTTTACAAATTGATTCTACCAACATAAACATCTTAAACAATAAAGCTGCAACATTATTTAATCTTGGAAAAATTGATGAATCACTTTACACATTAGATAAGATTTTAGAAATAGAGCCTAACAACGTGGATGTTTTGATTCTAAAGGGGAAAGTGCTCTCAGAAACGGAAAGATATAGTGAAGCGTTTTCTATCTTTAAAAAAGCCTTAGAAATTGATCCTACAAACGAAAGTGCTAAAAAACAAAGTTATTTTGCCATAAATAATATTCGCCTAATTCCAATTACAAATTCTAAATATTTAGGACATGTTGTTTTGCAGGTACGCAATTCACAAGGAATGTTAGTAGGTGTTTTTGTTTCAGACGCATTAGGATATTTGCCACATGAAATTACTGATGAATATTTGAATTCCTCTCCTGTTAAGGAGCTAGTTGAGATCAATGGTCAGAAATATGAGAAAAGAGAACTGGTAGAAACATTACATGCAAAAAAATCAACTTTTATTGGAAGGGCCGTTCTAGGATATGACAAGTTAGGATATGACATATACACTTTTGATGTCTTACCACATGGCATTACCATTGAAAAAGGAGATACTCTCCGTGCAGATTGGACAATATTAAAAAAAATCAACTAGTTTTTTTTGACAAGAAAACACCTATTCCTGTTGAAAAAAATACAAGTAGCGGAACAAAACGATAAGGCAGAATAACGTAAAAATCGGTTAGCAATACTAATACTGTTCCTGCAAGAATCGTACCTAAAAATAATATCAGAATTGAATCTGCAGCTTTTATTCCCTTCATTGACATGATAAAAAGACCAATTGTCAATGGCAAGAATGTTAAAATAAAGAAATAATCAAAACGTAATTGATAAGCCAAAACTGTAAAACCTAGCCAAAATTGAAATGGTTTGAAGGTTATTAATTCTCCATAAATTGTATCAGCAAATATGAAAATAGTTAGTGCCGCTATAATTATTGTAGCGTAAAAAATCATTATTAGGATTTTTTTCTTTTTATCTAGTGAGCTTTTGTATACAAAAAACATACTCATGAATACGAATGGAGCTGCAAATGCTTTTGTAAATATTGAAAGCAGATACAAAATAGGTGACGAAAAATACCATTTTTTATTGATTATATATAATGACAAAACATAAAACAAAACCCAGAAATTCTCATAAACAGCTATAGTATCATATTCTAGAAAAGTATAGCTTTGTAATAAAACAACCATCGATATTAATCCTGCAAATCTTTTAGATGATAACTGATACGTAAAGAAATATGTCAAAACTACTAACAAGATGCTTGCTACAAATGGAAGTAGTTTAATATTTTGAAAAATATTCTGCGATATGTAAAGTAAAAAAATGCGTACGTATCTATCATTTTGTTCTTTTACATAAAGATCAACAGAATCTCCAAAAGGCCAAAGATCGAGTGCTTGTTTAAGTACTTTATAATCTCCTGCTTGCTCTTCCTCATTCAATGTAAGTTCAGGCATAGAAAATCCAATGTAGATTGCCAACAGTATGATAGCAACAATTATTGTTACACGTTTTGACACTTCGAAATTTAAGATAAACTCGATGGGTTTGCTTACATATGTAGGTAGTTTTCGCTTGTAATATGCTAATCCAATTCCAATCAATACAGAATTTGCTATTACTAATGGAATTGCTAATGGTCCTGTTTCTAAAGGATCCAAATTAGTTTGATAAGGACTAGCAATTGTGACAATTAGCGCAGGAAATATGACAGAAACCAAGCTTAAACATACAACAAAAAGTGTAGAAAAAAATACACTATATGATATAGCAGATGTACTTACCATATCGTTTCATTAACACACCGTAAGGAGGCTTAATTAAATTGTTTATTGGATGGAAAAAATTATCTAACCGTACCACTGCCAAGAATTCTGATATTTTCAGAATCTGGTTTCAATATCACACAGATATCATTATCAAATATTGCGGGTTTGTCTAGTCTAAGCTTTATTGGATTTGATGATACAAATTTAGCTGCTTTTACTTGCATGTCAATACTTACCAAGCACATTTGATTTTCTGAAATTTCACCTTTATAGAATGGATTTTTTTTAAAGTCAAGTTCGATTTCGGATTTTATTTGACATGCAGATGAATCTTCACATAAAATATCTCCTCTGTTTATTTCATCGGGTTTTGCTCCTTTAAGAGAAAGGCCAACTCTTGCTGGGGATTTTGCCTCAGACACAGAATCATCATGCATTTGAATGGATTTTATCATAACATCAATACCTGCAGGTAAAAGTTTCAGGGTATCGTATTGTTTTACTTTTCCCTGTGATACTTTGCCTAAAACTACTGTTCCAACACCCTTTACATCAAAGCAATGATCAATTACGATTTTTGTTTTACCTTCTTTTGAAATTGGTTCAAGTTTGTTGGTAACTTGTTTTAGATCCGATGAGTTAACCAGTTTATAGTGTTCAAGTACAGTTCCTTTGATCATTGCAGTTAATCGATTTTCATCCACTTCATATGTGTGGCTTAGAATGCCTTCTTTTTTCTTTAATAGATCAAGTGCAATTATTTGCTCGCCAGTAAATTTATCAAGTGAACCCACATAGAATATTATGTATTCGCCAAGACTAATTGCTTGAAAAAGCGGTTGGATTTTGTCGGGAAAACCGTTTGGGGCAACCCAAGTTCGTATAATGTCAGATTCTTTTCTATCATACAATGTAATATCGGTTTTTGTTCCCTTCTTTCCAAATTCGTCAGCTATTGATTGCTCACCCAAAACTACAAAGTTTACAGATCTCATTACTTTAACAAAAAATCACATCTAATTCAACGTTATCGTAATAAGTTAAAATAAATACCAAATGTGTTACTATGAAATTTTTACTATATTTTTTTGTATTAGATATTGTATTCCTTTTACAAATTCTTCATTAGATATCTCACCTTCAGACCACCAACCAGCGGTTTTTCTTAGCCAAGATGGAATTTGTTGTGATACTGTTTCAGACTCTTGAGTAGTTTGAGGGATTTTGAGTATATCTTGCTTAATGAGATATTCTATCCCTTTAACAAAATCATTGTCTTGTATTTGGTTTGAAGCCCACCATCCAGCATTGGTTTTAATCCACGGCGGAATTTGTATTTCATATTCGCTTGAGTCTACATTATTTACAACAAAAGAAACCTTTCCTAGATCTTTTTCTTTATAACTTGCACTGACTTCATATGTGCCTGATATCCAATCATCTTTTATCATAATTCTTGTTTTAAAATCACCTGTTCTTTCCACTTTAGCAGCCAAATCTTTGGTGGTACCGTCAGGTTTTTTGATGATAAATATGATAGGGGCGTCTTCTTCGTATCCCATGACGTTACCATAAATTTCAACAATAGTAGTTCCATTTTTTGAGATGAAATACTCTTCTTTTTCTATATTGAAGGTTCCAATGACTGATGTGGTAACGATGTTTGGACCTTCGACTTCAGTAATTACAAAAGTTACAACACCAATTTGATTTCCCAGATAAACTGCACGTATTGAATAATTGCCGACTTGCCAATTTGCATCAAACAAAAGACTTGTCGAATATTCACCAAAATTATTTGGGAGTGTTTTTACTTCTGCTGTAGAACCATCTGGTTTGTCAACAAACAACGATAGTCTGACTCCACCTGAAGCATTTACAACTTTGCCAGTAATTTGCGCAATAACTAATTGATCTTCTTTTATGGAAAATGAATCATTATCAATTCTAATTGTTCCGTAATTGGATGTGCTTTCTTTTTCTCCGTTTGCGGTAGCAAATACAGATAAGCTAGTTATTAGTACAAATACAAATACCCAAGTACACGAGATTCGTGTTATCAATAGTACTAGTTTATTCAATCGAGTATTAAGTTATCAAGTCAGAAAGTTTTATGGAAATGATTCTAGTTTTGAAATTTCTTTTTGTAGTTTTGTATATCAGACTCTTCAACTTTTGAAAACAGTGGCGTTACATTGCCAATATTGTGATCTTTTTTTATTAGTAAACTAGATGCCGAATCCCATGATTGATCTGAGATTTTGTTATTCATTCCAAGTTGCGACCAAATCTTTTCTGCTGATGCTGGCAAAAAAGAATACAAAATGATTGCAAGGCTTGCAACTGCGTTTGTAGAAATGTATACCGTAGTTTTAGTACTATTACCATTTTTCCATGGTTCTTTGTGTTGAAAATATTGGTTAAAGTATGCTGTAAATTCAAGAATCTTTTTTACTGCTCTATCAAGATGATTCTGTTCCATTAAATTGCCAACTTCTGAAGATAGTTTTTTTATCTTTCCTTCTGCTTCCTTGTCATGATTATCAAAGCCTTCGGGTGCAGGTATTTTTCCATTAAAGGTTTTTTTCGCAAATCCAAGTGTACGATTCACCAAGTTTCCAAGGTTTCCAATTAATTCTGAATTTATTTTAGTCGCAAACTCATTCCAGTCAAAATTCAAGTCATCCTGCGAATATGGAGTTATAGAAACCAGGTAGAATCGCAAATAGTCAGCAGGATAATATCCTAAAAATTCTTTTAATCCAATGTACCAATTACGACTCTTTGATATTTTTTTTGACTGTAATGTAAGATGACCACGTGTTGGAATATAATCTGGAAGTTTGTACTCTTTTTCAATTCCAATCCTCATTGCAGGCAAGAAAAGATAGTGGTGATAAACAATGTCTTTTCCTATAAAGTGGTAGATATCAGCAGAATTCCAAAACTTTTTTCCATTTAGTCCTTTGTCATTTAAAAATTTTACAGCTGATGAAATGTATGCGAGATGGTTGTCAAACCAGCCATAAAACACCTTTCCATTTGCACTTTCTATTGGTATTGGGACGCCCCACGATATATCTCGAGTAATATCCCAATCAATCAATCCTCCTTTTATCCAGTTTTGGACATATTTTTTTACGTCTTTTTGCAGATTTTGGTTTTCATCAAGCCATTTGTAAAGTTCATCTGAAAAGTTTTTGAGCTTGAAAAAATAGTGTTTTGTTTTCTCCTTTACTGGAGGTTTATGACATAGTGCACATTTTGGATTTTCGATTTCTTCTGGCACTCTACCACATTTTTCACAAAGATCTGAATACTGATCTTCAGCTTTGCAATAAGGACATACGCCTATTACATATCTATCAGGAAGGAATTTTTTATCGTTATTACAGTAAAACTGGATTATGTCTTTTTCGTAAATATGACCTGCATCGTTTAGCTTTGTAAAAACATCCTGAACAAATTCGATGTTTTCCTTTGAGCTTGTCTTGTAAAAAAAATCAAAATCAATATCAAAAGCTGTAAAGTCTTCATAATCGCGCTTATTCCAATATTCAACATATTCTTGTGGGCTTTTTTTTTCCTTTTCTGCTTGAATCAAAATTGGAGTGCCAAAATCATCTGATGCACAAATGTAATAGGCTTCAACTCCTTTTTGCTTTAGAAATCTTGTTGTTATATCAGCTGGAAGATAAGTTGATGCGACATGACCAAGGTGAATCTCACCGTTAGCATATGGAAGTGCGCTTGTAATTATTGCCTTGTCTCGCATATTAATTTTAGAATTAATGTAGCTTAAGAAGCTACCAGCTGTTCATATATGAAATCTGTTCTTTTGTTAGTTTGTCTGTTTTAACACCCATTGCTTCTAGTGCATCGACTGCAACTTGTTTATCAATTTCTTGTGGAACTTTCATTACCTTATTTTCTAGTTTTTTATGATTTTTTAAAATGTATAGGATAGAAAGTAGCTGGTTTGAAAATGATTGTGCCATTACCTCAGGAGGATGTCCTTCTGCTGCAACTAAATTAGCTAGTCGTCCTTTTCCTATCAAGTATATTTTCTTGCCATTCTGCAACACACATTCATCAAGGTTTGGCCTAACTTCCCTAACAGATCTTGACTTTTTCAAAAGAAAACTACTGTCAATTTCTACATCAAAGTGACCAACATTTCCAAGTATTGCACCATCTTTCATATTTACAATGTGTTCTTTTCTTATCACACTAGTCATTCCGGTACATGTGACAAAAATATCGCCAATCCTTGCAGCCTGAGCCATTGGCATTACCTCAAATCCATCCATGTGGGCTTCTAGTGCCTTGATTGGATCAACTTCAGTTACTATAATCTTAGAGCCCATTCCATGGCATCTTGCAGCAACTCCCCTTCCAACCCAGCCGTATCCTACAACAACTACGCGTTTTGATGCAAACAAAAGGTTCATAGCTCGAAGGTATGCGTCAACTGTGCTCTGACCTGTTCCGTATCTGTTATCAAACATGTGTTTTGTGTATGCTTCATTTACTACAATTACTGGATAGCGAAGCTTGCCTTGCTTTTCTATTGCCCTTATTCTGGTCACTCCAGCTGTTGTTTCCTCTGTAGCCCCAAGAATTTTCAATGATTTGTATTTTTTATCAAAATGTGCCTTGACATTCATGTCGGCCCCATCATCTGTTAGAATTATTGGTTTGTGATTTAGTACTTGTTCAATACACCAATCATACTCTTTTACCGTCTCACCTGTCCACGCGTAGATGTGTATTCCTTGTGAGGCAAGAAATGCTGCAATATCATCCTGTGTTGTTAACGGATTACCACCACAAGCAACTACTTTGGCACCGAGCTCTTTTGCGCCCATCAGTAAAACGGATGTCTCTTTTGTTATGTGCAAGCAAACTCCCAAAGTGATACCCTTGAATGGTTGTAATTTTTTTAGCCTGTTAATTGTATTATCAAGAATTTGCATGTGGCTTCTTGCCCATTCATAGGAAAGTTTGCCTTTTTTTGCAAGTTTTGTGTCTTTTACCTTACTCAATAAACATCACATCGATCCACACTATAAAATTCTATCAAATCTATTCCCAACCTAAATAAATCCATATTACAGACAAAATTCATGGTTTGGAAAAAGATTGCAGAAAAGGATTCAATTGAAAAAGGGAAAGGTAAAGAATTCAAAATCGATGATAGACGAATTGCGATCTTTAATCAAGATAAATATTACGCACTAGATGCGTTATGTGTTCACCAAGACGGCGCAATTGCACCAGGAAATCTAGAAGGCGATATAGTTGAATGTCCAGTGCATTTTTGGCATTATAATATCAAAACAGGCAAGCTTCTCGATTATCTTAATGATGTCAAACTGCAAACATACAAAGTAGAAGAACGAAAAGACGGCATCTATGTTGACATCTAATTCTAGTACAACTTTTATGCCAACGACTTACTAAGACTATAGTGAATCAAGAAATATTAGATGAAATTAAAAATCAGGATTATAGAAAAATTATCCAGTC
>Ga0209542_10017997_pt1 | contig 11493 bp, 14 predicted proteins | sample RifCSPhighO2_01_FD_184028 | JGI IMG/M metagenome (GOLD analysis project Ga0209542, IMG submission 184028) | Soil microbial communities from Rifle, Colorado - Rifle CSP2_plank highO2_0.1 (SPAdes) (version 2) | ecosystem: Environmental > Terrestrial > Deep subsurface > Rock core/Sediment ...
GGTAATGATTCTACCAAGGCCAGGCCTTAGCAGATGCTAAGGCCTGGCCTTGGAAAATTCAACAAAGGTTCATATCAACTCATTCGTCCCAGTAGTGACCCGCATCGCGGGTCACTACTGGGGCAGGAAGTGGTAAGGTGGGCGAGGCATTTTAATATAATATGGAGAAAAATGTATAAAAACTGTTCCGAGGGTTGTCCACCCGGTAGTGAATTTTAAGGTCGTTTCCTGTGGAAACAGAAATGGCTGGGACGCTTCTTTCGTTGACACACATCCTTACCGGCTAGGTATTCACATATTTAGATACCATAACCTTAAAATCTACTACCGGGTTGTCCACATTATCCGTTGAAATTGGACAATTGTTAGCCTAAAATGATCATGACTACCATAAAGTTATTAGTCATGTGGGGTCGTCTTTTTAATAGTAATTTATTAGTTTCATGAAAAAAATCACCACAGTAGCGCTTGTAGCAACTTTCGTTACTTTGGCCGTTGCCGTTCCAATGGTTGCTTTCGCACAGCCGACGCCGCCAGGAACCGGAAATCTCTCGAATCTTGAGGTGCTCGTCGAATCTGTTCGCCGAATCGTCAACATGCTGATTCCGCTTGCATTCGCGATTGCGCTTCTCGTGTTTTTCTGGGGGTTGGCCAAATTTATTCTTGCTTCGGGTAATGAAGAAGCAAAGGATACTGGAAAGCGAATCATGATCTGGGGAATTATCGCACTCTTCGTCATGGCTTCAGTCTGGGGAATTGTAGCCTTTATCGGCAATGCGCTTGGAATCGGACAAGGGCAGAACATTCCATCTGTTCCGGGAGTAATCGACCGAGACGCAGGATTCTAAATTTTTCGTTACCTCTCTTAACCTTATTCCTGTGCCAAGGATTAGCCATGGCACAGAGGGTCTAACTCTATGGTCACTATTTACCCGCTTCTCAACAAGATCAATGACATTATCTTGAATCCGCTCATTGTTCTCGGCTTCAGCATGGCGCTCGTTGCATTTTTCTGGGGGTTATTTCAGTTTGTGTCTGGGGCAAGTGTTGAAGAAGTGCGGACAAAAGGGAAGAGTAATATGATGTTCGGGCTTTTGGGTTTCTTTATCATGATCGGCGTGTACGGTATTATTCAGATTATTCTCAACACCTTCGGAATCAAAGGCCCTGCTTATCTCAAGTTAAATTAACCGAGCACCATCCCGGTGATCGATTGTTTCTTACGCATTCAACCCCGCACTTATGTGCGGGGTTGAATGCGTAATGATGTATCGCAAGCCTCCGCTCGCAGTTTAAAGGAAACTGGACTCGAGTCCGGGATGACGCCATTTTGTACTTATAATACGCGAAGCGATTTCCCCGCGGCTTGCCGCGGGGTAGTTTATTTTTTATCGGATAATTTACATCTCGATTGCTTGCATAAAGTTTCTAAATCACTTGTCATATTATTTTTGCTAGTATACTAACTTCATGCTATGGCGGTCATGTCTGATTATATCGGTTGATATATTTCTTCTTTTCTTCTGGCGGCGCGCAGCGAATTTTCTTTCTTGTTTTGCAAACGCAGGTAATCCACTCATTTAGCACGGAAACATTTTTGAATCCTCGTGCACGACTTCCAACCTCCTCGACCAAACCAATGAATGTTTCGGCCGTATTGTTGGTGATGGGAAGACGGAGTTGAGGATGATAGAGATATGTGCGGAATTCTTGGTAATGGTTCACAAAACCTTTCAAAGTATTTTTCAAATCTTTAGACGGCGTTTCCCATCCAATTTCTTCAAGCTCATTCACAACTTCTTGAAGCTGTCGCTCATTAGATTCGGTGAGCACGCGCTTTACCAAACAGTAGAGATGCCTTCCTTCTTCGTAATGTTGGCTTGTTTTCCATTTTGACCGTCTGCTTTGTATACGGGCAATGAGGTGAAAATGGCACCGCTCCAAGAGCCAGCCGCGCCACCTGGCTTCATACACTAAACCGGTGTGTCCATCGCATACAAGGGCCTTAATACGATTCCTGATCGGAGCGTTGAGAGCGTCAAATGCCTCGCACCAACCAGTTGATGTTTCTGTTCCTATGCGGTGGAACGGCGGCAGAACGGTTGCTTCAGTTTCTTCCAATGCTCTCACGAGGACAAAATACCAGGTGTGCCACGTACCCTCGACGTACTTCACCAAGGCATCGGCAACCGCAATTAGATTTCCTTCCGGCACGATGGGCCACGGGCAGAGGCTTGCGCATCGAGTTCTCGATTGTCCAAGACGATACGCTCGTTCATTTCTGCTAAGCATTGGCCCGGCTTGAGGCGATCGAACTGGAAGCAAGCGGTGCATCACGAACCGATGTGCAATCTCGACAGAGACTCGAAGCTTCTTTCTTCCGCGTCTCGTTTTCCATACCCGCCAGGTCTTTTTACACATTACACATTGCCGTCTGCGACCGCCGAAGCGGCGCACCTGTCCCCGACAGCAAGAGGATTTCTCGTGTTTTTTCTTCATACACAAGAAAGTGTCCTACAAAAAGACGAGATACCCTTCATTTGAAAGGTATTGTAGTAACCCCATCAACCAAATTTTTCAGTCAAAGTGGCTATAGCACGAAGTTAGTACACCTATAGTACTCCAGAGAATCTTCAATATGAAAAAATTATATGAGAATATCTACGGATTGAGTAGAACGATGACGTGGCTAGGTTTTACTTCCACAAAACCAGAAGAGACGGTAAATTTTTTCTCACCGCGCTCCCCTTCTTTAACTAGTATTGACCCTTGCTTAAGCGGAGCTACAAGTGGAATATGGTTTTGCATTACACTTATTTCGCCGCCCCGTGCAGGCAAAACAACGACTTGGCCGTCTCCTTCGTACAGTGTTTTTTCGAGTGAGTGGATAAATACACGCATGGAATGTAATTTCTAATTTCTAATTTCTAATTTCAAAAGCGATTTATTATTTCTCATTAGATATTTGTTATTATCAATTTGATATTTTTTACTTCCTTGCCTCATCAATCGTTCCGATCATATAGAAATTTTGTTCAGGTACATCATCCAATTTACCTTCGATAATATCTCTGAAGCCTTTGACCGTATCGGCGCGCGACACGAACTTTCCTTGTCTTCCGGTAAACGCCTCGGCAACCATAAAAAGCTGCGACAAAAACCGCTGAATTTTTCTTGCACGCGCCACAAGCAACTTGTCGTCGTCAGAGAGTTCTTCAATGCCTAGAATAGCGATTATGTCTTGCAAATCTCGATAGCGCTGAAGCACACGCTGAACTTCACGCGCCACTTTATAGTGCTCCGTTCCCACAATGTTCGGATCAAGCGCGGTTGAGTTTGAATCAAGTGGGTCGACAGCTGGGTAAATACCAAGTTCGGCGAGAGAACGAGCCAACACAATAGTTGAGTCGAGGTGCGCGAACGTCGTCGCAGGAGCAGGATCGGTAATATCGTCCGCAGGAACGTAAATGGCTTGGACTGATGTTACAGAACCTTTTTTGGTTGAAGTAATGCGTTCCTGCAGTTCACCCATTTCTGATGCAAGCGTAGGCTGGTATCCGGCGGCGGAAGGCATTCTACCCAAAAGAGCCGAGACCTCGGAACCGGCCTGTGTAAAGCGAAAAATGTTGTCTATGAAAAGCAACACGTCTCTTCCTTCAGTATCACGAAAATATTCCGCCATGGTAAGACCTGACAGAGCAACTCTTAGACGAGCACCCGGAACTTCGTTCATCTGCCCAAAAACAAGAGTTGTCTGGCCAAGCACGCCTGAATCCTTCATCTCATGATAAAGATCATTTCCCTCGCGAGTTCGCTCTCCGACTCCTGCAAAAACAGAATAACCCTTGTGTACAGTGGCAACGTTTCGTATAAGCTCCTGCAGAAGCACCGTTTTGCCCACCCCAGCGCCTCCAAAGAGCCCGATCTTACCTCCTTTGATAAAAGGTGCGATGAGGTCAATAACTTTAATTCCAGTCTCAAATATCTTTACTTCAGTCGATTGTTCCGTAAAAGCAGGGGCTTTCCGGTGAATCGGCCAATGTTCTTTTATGCCCTTTACCTCTCCGAGCCCGTCTATCGGATTACCGAGCATATCAAACATGCGGCCAAGAGTTTCTTTGCCTACCGGCACCGTAATAGATTCCGAAATATATTTTACGTCATCGCCTCGGCGCAGTCCGTCGGTCGCACCCATGGCGATGGCTCGTACACGCCCGCCGCCGAGATGCTGTGCAACCTCAAGTACTAGACCTGCTTTTCCGTCAACAACAATCTGGAGTGCAGAGTGAATCGCAGGAACATCTGTTTCAAAATCAACATCTACGACAGGACCGATAATTTGTGAAATTTTTCCGTTTTTGTTCATGTTCGACATATTATTAATTTGCATTAGCTAAGGCCTCTGTTCCCGCCGTAATTTCAGAAAGTTCCCTCGTAATCTGCGCTTGTCGTGATTTATTGTAAAGAATGGTTAGTTCGGTGATAAGCTCACTCGCGTTTTCTGATGCGTTCTTCATGGCAACCATGCGAGATGAATGTTCCGACGCGTTAGCTTCCAAGATTGCCTGGTACATTTCGATATCAAAGAGCAAAGGTAAAAGTTCGCTTAGTACTTCCTGCGGTGAGGGTTCAAACACAAATTCCCTGTTTTCCTGTCCAAGATTTTCTGTTGGCCCTGAATACTTACCCTGAAGCGGTGCTATACCCTCCACAATTTCCTGGAGCGTCTTACGGTCAAAAGGCAGGAGTCGTCTCGTTATCACTTCTTGTCTAAGCGCAGTGATAAAGTTTGTGTAGATAACCAAAACCTCGTCACACGCCGTCTCAATGAACTGATTTTTGAGATATGCGGTAAGCGGCTGGACTTCTTCGATTTTTACTGAATCGCCAAAATCCACAAATTCTTTGATCACTTTTTTACCGCGGCGAGTATAGTAGTCCCTTCCTTTTTTTCCCACTGCAACAATAGATACTTCTTGTGTAGCGTTTTTCAAATAGGTGTCAGCAACGCGGAGCACATTTGTATTCAGTGACCCTGCAAGCCCTTTGTCTGAAGTAACGACTACGAGAAGCGGCTTTTCTCCCTTACCGGAACGAAGAAACGGAGAAAGCGCGCGTTCGTTTCCGATACTTGCTGTAACATTGCGAAGTATCTCGAGTGCTGCGTGAGCAAACGGGCGGGCGCTCAAGGCTACCTCCTCACTGCGACGCATTTTGACAGCAGCAACCGCTTGCATCGCCTTTGTAATTTGCTTAATGTTTTTTGTCGACCGTATTCTTTTTTTTAAAACTCGTGATGTGGCCATAGGAATAGCGTTTAGGGTTTAGGGTTTAGGGCGTTAGCTTTAAAGTAATGTTCGGAGAAATCTTTAATGACTGCTGCAAGTTCCTCGGTTATTTCCTCGGTCAATTCACCGCCCGAGCGGATCTTTTCAAATATTTTTTTATGACGCTCGCGGATAAAGCTAAGCATTTCTTTTTCGAAACGGGAAACCTCACTTACCGGAACCGTATCTATATGCCCGTTCACCGCGGCAAAAATTGATACCACTTCTTCTTCAAAAGGAAGTGCCGAATATTGGACTTGTTTCAAAAGCTCGGTTAGCCTCATGCCGCGATCAATTTTCTTTTTTGTAGCCGCATCAAGGTCCTGTCCAAACTGTGCAAAAGCGGCAAGTTCCCGAAATTGAGCAAGGTCAAGACGAAGTGTGCCTGCCACTTTCTTCATAGCCTTTGTTTGAGCCGAAGAACCAACACGAGAAACGGAAAGTCCTACGTTTATGGCTGGTCTTATTCCCTGATAAAAGAGTTCTGATTCAAGATAAATCTGGCCATCAGTAATGGAGATCACGTTCGTCGGAATGTACGCTGAAATATCGGAAAGTTGCGTCTCGATAATGGGAAGTGCAGTCAGTGAGCCTCCGCCGAATTCCTTACTAAGTTTCGCCGCCCTCTCCAGTAATTTTGAATGAACGTAAAAAATGTCTCCGGGGTAAGCCTCACGTCCGGGCGGCCTTCGGAGGAGCAAAGAAATTTCGCGGTATGCCCATGCATGCTTGGTGAGGTCGTCGTAAGCAACGAGCGCGTCCTTGCCTTGATCCATGAAATATTCTCCGATCGCACATCCAGCGTAAGGAGCCAAGTATTGAAGTGCCGGCCCTGCAGATGCTCCCGCCACAACGACGATTGTGTAAGCTAGCGCACCCTCTTTGCGAAGTTTTTCAACTATTTGAGCTATCTTTGACTCCTTCTGACCGATAGCGACATAAATACATATGGGGGCAGGATATTTGGTCTCTTTTTTCTGATTGAGAATCGTATCTATAACGATCGCCGTCTTACCTGTCTGACGATCTCCGATTATAAGTTCACGCTGGCCTCGGCCGATCGGTATCATCCCGTCGATGGCTTTTAAACCGGTATGAAGAGGCTGCTTAACGGATTCTCGAGCAATAACTCCGGGAGCAATTTTCTCGAGCGGGTATCTTTTCATTCCCAAGCCAAGCGACGGACCGCCGTCGATCGGCTCTCCAAGCGGATTGACCACGCGGCCGATCAATTCTGGTCCAACCGGAATAGAGAGAATTTCTCCGGTGCTTTTTACCGTATGACCTTCGGCAATTAAACTCGCATCGCCTAAAATGATAACCCCCACCTGATCCTCTTCAAGGTTTTGAGCAAGGCCATAGATTGGTTTTTTTGCACCGGGAACGACAAACTCGACAATTTCGGAATATTTTACACTACTAAGTCCCCGTACAAGCGCCACAGCGTCAGAAACACGCACCACTTCACCAACATGAACAACTTCAGGGCCGCTTCGGAGTCCCTCTATTTCATGTTTCAATTCATCGTATATTTTCTTTGTATCCATCCCGTTTAGAAACCCGCCTGCCATCGCCTGACACACTGATGGGAGGACGTGCGATTAATTGGTAATATGATCATCATTTTATTAAAGCTACCACATATTTCGCTCTGGCTGTGGCGGGCAGGTAGGAAATGCCCAAGATTATCTTGAATCGGCTCCTATGTTACTTAAGCTGATAATGGTTCGCTCACATGTAATTATTGATAGCATTTCCGCGAATCGGCAAAAAAAAGTTTGATACGCTGGGGTATTCTGTGTTTTTTTAAAATATAAATTATACATAACTTTTTGATTTCTAACGGGATCCATGGGGTAGTGAAAAATGGCTCGCTCTTTTTGGAGCAATTACGCCATCATACTTATTATTGCTGTTAATTTTTTGACTTGCATACAATCGAATTTTATTTTTATTTCTCCAATGCCATTTTCTACTACTCCATCTATGTGGTGAAATTTATGCTCTTTGTAATTAACTTAATGCAGTTTTCAAATCGCGCAGGCGTTTGTCAATTGAATTCTCTATTCGGAGATCTCCAACATCCACCGTAATGCCTGCCACAAGATTGGGATCTTTTTCCTGTTCGACATAGAGTTCGGTTCCGTGCATATGGCGCGGTAAAACATTCTCGTCGCCGTAGGCACTGCGAACCCGAGAGCGGATTCTTCCTTCGGCCTTGAGTTTAGTCTCGTCATAAAATCTAACAACGTCCTTCACTTTCGACGTATCTCCATTGCTAAAAAGAAATCGCGCAAATGCATGTAAAATCGATTTCATCTCATGCTCACTTTTTCGATGCGTAAGCTTATAAAGTGCGAGCCCATATTGTTTGGAATTCAATTTCATGTGTTCGCTTTATTTCTCCAATCCCATTAAAACTTGCCGCGCCTCTTCTACTAAATATTCATGAGCCTTCTTGTCCATTGCCTTGGCCACGGTCTTTTCGACGGCAATCGCTATAAGCGATCCCATTTCCCTGCGGAGAACCGTCTCTGCATTTTTTGTCTCGTCCGCTAATTGCTTTTTTCCGGCAGCCACAATAGCTGCTACTTCCTTCTCCGCTGCTGCCACACGTTCGGTTCGGAGTTTTGCCGCTACAGCTTCAGCATTTTTTATAATTTTTTGCGACTCTTCGCGTGCAACGATAAGGATCGCTTCTTTTTCTTTTTCCATGTCCGCCACCTTAGACTCTATTTTTTCCGCTTCGGCGCGGTCAGATTCCATGCGCAAAAAACGCTTATCGAGTATCTTCATGATTGGTCCGACCGCAAAACGCTTAAGCACATAAAAAAGAATCGCGAAGTTTATAATCTGCGCTATAAGTACCTTCCATTCAATGCCGAGACTGTGGACGAGCTCCCCCATTTTTACTTTATACGAATTTAATGATAAGAGCGACTACAAGCGCGTAAATTGCGATTGCCTCCGTGAAGGCGATAGCCAGAATCATCGCGCCTTGAATCTTTCCTGATGCTTCAGGGTTTCGTCCAATTGCCTCCATCGCTCGAGCCGCAAGAAGACCAATGCCAATACCGGATCCAATGGCTCCCAAACCTATTGCTAATGCTGCTGCAATACTTTCCATTTTTGTATGTAGATTATTAATAAAACTATTTAAAAAGACTTTTAATAAAGCCGTTCGAAAATACTACCAAAAAGGAGGGGCTTTGCAAACTTCTACAAATCAATGCGCTTCAGCATGACTTTGAGTGGCACTTCCGAGAAACAGCATTGCTAGGACCGAAAAAATGAGGGCCTGAATAAAGCCGACAAAAAGCTCGAGTCCCAAAAAAGGTACCGGCGCAAGATACGGTACAAGAGACGCGATAATAACGAGAAGCACTTCGCCGGCAAAGACATTACCAAACAATCGAAAGGAGAATGAAATTATTTTAGCGGCCTCGCTCACAAGCTCGAGGATCCCCGCAAAGGCATTGCCGAAACTCGAAAAATTAAAAAACTTATGAGCGTGCCCTCGAAGTCCGATAGTCACTACTCCGACAATATGAACAAGCGTAACAACAATAAGCGCGAGCGCCAGCGTCATATTTAAGTCTGAATATACCGATCTAAAGAGCGGCACAAATGTCTCACCGCCTTCATGGATCTCGGTAAACCCTATACTGCCCACACCCGGCAAAATGCCGATCCAGTTAGCCGACAGAACAAAAATAAATATCGTGAGAGCCAGAGGAAAAAACTTTTTTGCTGTCTCGCGATTCGGCGCAAATCCCGCCATAAAATTAAAAATGCCTTCGAAAAACGCCTCAACTGCATTTTGAAATCTGTCTGGCACTTCCTTTATACGTTTCGATATGACCCAAGCAAAAATACAAAGCAGAATGATAACAATCCAGCCAGTTAATAGTGTATTGGTTACCGGAAAACCGAATATTTCGAATAGATGCTCTGACTGTATTGAAACGTGGACCATGCCAAATACTAATATACTAATTCATACCAATTATACGAATCCAATGTATTTCTCTTTATTGGTATTATTGGCATACATTCGTATATTGGCATCTTACCTTAACACATCCTTTGTTTTTTTATAAATCAGGGCAATGGAAACGATCATCGATACAAAAATGCCAATTAGTAGTAGCCATGGCGACGTTCCCCACCATCTGTCGAGCAGTCTACCCAAAAGCGCAAGGAGCACAATCGGTATAGCTATCGTAAATCCGAGTTCAAGCGCAAAATTCACAAGCTTAAGCTCTTTGTATTTGTCTTTTCCTTGTTCATTAGTTTTTGGTGTTCCAATCATTAAATCACTACACATCAAACATGGGGCTTAGCGTTAACGTCTTTCTCCAAAATCGAATCTTGAATGAATAACATTATTTCAGTCTTTTCTCGAGTCGCAATACTCTGGTTTCGAGGAGTTTGAACTCATCCCGAGTTACTTGATTATGCCGGATAACAGTCAGCTCGCCTTTGACAAATTCTATGTTTTCTTCAAGGCGCACAACTCTTCCTTCAATTCGATCAACTTTTCCGTCCAGTTGATCTACCTTTCCGTCAAGGCGGTCAATTTTTCCATCCAGTTGATCTACCTTTCCGTCAAGCCGTTCAACACTACCTCGAACTGCCTGCAATTCCTCTCCAAATAATTTAAAATCACTTCGGACATCTTCGAGCACAATCGTATATTGATCCCTTTTGGACGATTTCTTTTCTCGCATAGATTTAGTATAGCATTTTTGTGCGTCGGGAAGGAATTTCTCTCCCTACGGGAGCGGTACAGGTTTCGTATCTCGAAGACTCGATATACTCAACCTCTTCGAATCCTTCCCGTAATGCGTGCACACGCATTACTCCTAGCACACTCACTTCGTTCGTGTGCGTCGGGAAGGATTCGAACCTTCGTAGGCATAGCCAGCGCTTTTACAGAGCGCCCTCGTTGACCACTTGAGTACCGACGCAATATTTTGACTCATAGTACTTTATCAGATTTTTGATTTCTATCAATAATTTTTTGTCATGATAGCGAATATGGATGAGACCATGCAGCATCTTTCTCCCATCTATTCTAAAATCTTGACGTATGTATGGTTTCAAAAATTGAGATGTGGGAATATCCGTAGTTTCAGCCCAAAAGGAAATAATACCTTTGACATCTTGATCAGCATAGCAGTAGAGATAAATCCGAAATCGCTTTTCGTCTAATTCGTATGTTGTCCGTAGAAACTTCAGAAACAATTTAATCATCTGGGGGTTACTATTAGCGAAATCAACCCCTTTCCCTTTTGGACTGTTATACCCTTCAGCCCAATAGAGCATTGCCCCCGCGCTTTTGAGTTCATTGTACTTTTTTTGCAGTGAACGAATTCTGTAGGAAGGAATTTTTTTTGAGAACCATTGATGGTTCGCCTCATGGTGGCTACGTCTCTTGAGATCATATTTACGCATGATGTGCACAACCATATCAAGCGAGACGCGATAATGTTTCGCCACATCATTCATACTATACCCTTTTTCGTAGTATAGTTTTTTAATTCTTTCGATATGCTGATCCAAAACACCCATGGGTGTATTTTATCACTCACGGCTCAAATGCACAAAGTGGATAAGTCGTATGTGCTCATAGATTTGACTGCAAGGCAACAAAAACTCCGCCTTCGCTCAGTTTTTCGATTTAATAGTTATGCCTGCGCCTCCGCCATTTCTGGCTGCTCCGCAAGTTCTTCCTTCTCAAAGAATGCTCCCTTCTTTCCCTTTTTGACGTCGAACACATATTCACTTCCCTTAACATTTACTGTAATTTCTCCTCCTTTCATGATACCTTGCGAGATCATAAGTGACGCCACAGGATTCAAGATTTTATTCTGAATAATACGCTTTAGCGGCCGAGCACCGTACTGGGGGTCATAGCCTTCGCGAGCAAGCTGACTAAGTGCACCGTCTCCTACAATGAGGGTAATCTCCTTTTGTGCCAGTCGCTCTTTCACAATATTGACCTGGATTTTCACAATTTCACTTATGGCTTCAGGAGACAAAATATCAAAGACTATAATATCATCGAGGCGGTTAAGAAACTCCGGTCGGAAGTAATCTTTCAAGCTCTCGAGCACTTTATCCTTGACCCCCTCGTAGTTGCTTTTTGCGTTTCTTTCATTTG
>Ga0209542_10017998_pt1 | contig 11492 bp, 12 predicted proteins | sample RifCSPhighO2_01_FD_184028 | JGI IMG/M metagenome (GOLD analysis project Ga0209542, IMG submission 184028) | Soil microbial communities from Rifle, Colorado - Rifle CSP2_plank highO2_0.1 (SPAdes) (version 2) | ecosystem: Environmental > Terrestrial > Deep subsurface > Rock core/Sediment ...
TGTAGTATCCCGAAATTACTTCACCCCTACTTAGAACGCTATTTCTCTGAAATTAAGACAAAAAACTATGATATAAAGGAAGCTATAGCATTCCTTAGAATGGTAAGCAGAAAAGAGAGGAAACTCGAATGGGCTTTCAAGGAAAAAGAGAAAGGATTAAAGAATAAAGACTTATCTTACTTATGTGGGATAGGCATAAGATGGTTCCAACAGCTTTATGCAGAATACAAAATGACAGGTAAACTACCTAAACTGAACTGGAATAGAAGACCTAAGACATCCCTCACAGAAGAGGACGAAAAACTGATAGACAAAGCTTTAGAAGAAAGTAAGATGAGCGGAGCTGTTTACCTGAGACTTTACATTAAGAAATGCTATGAGAAGAATATTGCTCATAATAAGATTCATCAATATCTTCTTAAGAAAGGGATTGCGCAAGAAGATGCGAAGAAAAAGAAACAAAGAATTTACAGACTTTATGAAAGAGATCATAGCTTCTCTCTGGTTCATCTAGATTGGCATGATTCTGATCTATTTCCTGGAAAGCACGTATGTTCAGTTATAGATGATGCTTCAAGAAAGGTATTATGCGGAGGAGAGTTTGATAATGAGTACGAAGAACACGCAATAGCTCTAATGAAAGAAGCAATAAAGATAGCTTATAGAGATTATTCTTCTGTGATAAGGGAATGCAATTCTGATAAAGGATCTCGGTTTTATAACAATACGAAAAACAAAGATGGAGAAAGGAATAAGAATGAATTTGAATTGTTTTTAGAAGCAAACAATATCAAGCACATTCCATCAAGAAGAAAGCATCCGCAGACAAATGGCAAAGAAGAAAGGTGGTTCAGGACGTATGAAGAAAAACGTATGTTATTCAAAACATTTAAAGAGTTCATTAAATGGTATAATCATAAACTAAACTTAGGGTTATCAAGAAAAGAAGGAATAACACCTAATGAGGCCATGATATTTAAGCTTCAACCAGAAGCTATTTTAGGTCTCTTTTTCAGAAGAATTGAATAAAATGGGCAAGAGAAATTATAGGGTAAAGCAGCCATGCATTAATATCAGGATACTACAATTTGCAGAAATAACCAAAAGCCTTATTAAGAAAAAAGATACCTCTTTCTTAAAATGATTGATAAGACTGATTCTATTACTCCTGGTGCAGGCATTCGTTTAAGAAAAAAAGGAAACTTTGATTTAAATGCTCTTTACAAGGATATGCGCGCATGGTTTAGTGAGAGGGATTATGCATTCTTTGAAAAAGAGAATAAGAAAAAAGACAGTGAAACAGGACAGTTTGTTTCTTTAAAATGGGAAGCAGTAAGGAATGTTGATGATTATGCCCAATTTAAAATAAAAGTGCAGTTTTTTATTGAAGATCTTGAGCCTGTAAGGGAAAACAACAAAAAAATTCATCATGGCTCTTTAGAAATAAAGTTTTGGGCTGATGTCATCTTAGACTACTTGGATAAATGGGAGCAAAAGCCATTCGGGCAGTTCTTGTTTAGGATTTATAATAACATGGTAATTAAGAACAAGATTCAGGATGTTTATGAAGACAAATTAGATACTGAATTACAAGAGCTTATTAATATTGCAAAAGGTTATTTGTGATTTCTCATGAAGTAAAACAAAAATCTTATTAAGGCTTATTTTGATGATAATTGTATGCACAAAGATGCTGATGAAGTCAAGATAGTTTCGGGATTAAAGCTTAAGTGGAACGGTGTTTTTAACCTTTCTGATCTTTACCAGAAAACTAAGATGTGGCTAGATTATGAAGGTTATGGTGATGAAAAGAAAAACTTTAAAGAGGAAAGATATATAGAAAGAGTCAAGCCTGGAGGAAAGCAGCTTGAAATTGTCTGGAAGGGAGAAAAAAACTTAAGTGATTATTTTAGCAATGTGATTCAGGTAAATTTCCAATTTCTTGGGTTAAATGACATTGAGATGCAGCAAGATGGCAAGAAAAAAAAGATGCAAAAGGCCAACGTTACAATTGAATTCAACGCTTCCTTAATCAAAAATAGGCAGGGGAAATGGCCTAGGGATTCTTTAATGAAAAAGATTTATGAAAAATTTGTTGTAAGAAAGAGGATAGAAGGCTACAGCATTGACTTCTACAATCAGATATATAGCTTCCATAATGAAGTTAAAACTTATTTAAATCTGAGTGAGTTCTAATAAAACGTAACTATTTAGCCAAGTGAAGAATAGCGACAGTAAGCCATTTTTATCATTTTTACTTTATCGTCTGGTAGTTCCTATGGCTAAATAACTACAATAAAACACAATCTTTATTAAGATAGTTCTCTCTTTTTAGGATATGTCTGAAACTGATATTGTTGTGCCAGAATTAAGGATTGTTCAAGAAACTGTTTGCGATATTCCTGCTCTTCTTAAAATGATCAAGGCTTGGTTTCATAATCATCGCTTCCTTACATCAGAAGACGAGTATGAAGAAGGAAAAAAAGGAGAAGCCAGGAATTTAAAAGTAAAGTACACAAATGCCAAGAAAGCAGATGATTATACGCAATTTAAGATTGTTGTTGTAGTAAAGGCTTTGGACCAAAAACCTGTTATGGTTGAAACAAAAGGAAAAAAGCAGAGAAAAACGCAATGTACCTTAGACTTTAAGATTGTTTCAAAGATTCAAAGTGATTATGAAGCAGTTTGGGAAGGTCATCCTGTCAAGAAATTTTTCCGCGGTATCTATGATTCTTTTGTAACTGGTGAGAAAAAGGCAAAACTTGAGGCTGAATTGAAAAAACTTACTGAGGAATTTTATAATGAAGTTAAGGCATATCTTACTCTGCAAAGGGCTTAATCCTTTTTTACATGAATTACTTGTGTTGGGAATGCTATTTGTATTCCTTCTTTCTCAAACTGCTCTTTAATAGCAAAATTTATTCTTTCTTGAATGTCCATATATATTTTTACATCTTTATCATTTACGTGATACACTATCTCATATATTAAGCTGAAATCTCCAAATTCCTTAAAATGAACCCTTTCAAACTCAATCTTATCTATCTTTTTAATGATATTAGCAATAATAATGTCAACATTTTTTAATTTTTTTAAATTTGTTGAATACTCTACACCTAATGTAAATATAACCCTTCTTTTCTCCATTCTTTTTAAATTTCTGATGCGAGTATTTGTAAGCTCTCTATTAGAGACAATAAGCTCTTCTCCCTCTAGAGTCTGGATTCTTGTTGTTTTTAAGCCAATATGCTTTACTTCTCCTCTATCTTGGCCTATTAAGATAATATCTCCTTTCTTAAATGGCTTGTCAAAGTAGATAGTAAATGAGCTAAATAGATCTTCTAAAATATTTTGCAGGGCAAAGGCAATTGCAATACCGCCAATGCCTAATCCAGTAATTAAAGGAGTGATATTAACACCCAGATTAGAGAGTACCAATAATAAAGCTATAACCCATATGAAGAATTTCACAATCTTGCCTAAAACTAGAATGAAAGAAGTGTCTTCTTCTGCATCTTCTTCCTGTCTTTTTTTTATCTCTCTTAAGGCTATGTAATCAATAACTCTCATCACGCCTCTTCCTGCATAGAATACAGCAAAAATTACAAAGCCATAGTTAAACAATGATTTTACAATCTCTGGCAAGATAAGTGTTTTTGACGCTATATAAAAAGAGACAAAGACAAAGAAAGGCCAATGAATCTGGCTGACAAAATCAATCACCATATCATCAATGTCATTCTTTGTTTTCTTGGCAGCTTTTTTTAATACATGGATTAGATAAGACTTGAAGATTTTAAGCGTGATGAAAGAAATAGCGAAAATAAGGAGCGCATGGAAATAGTCTCTGCCTGTATTCCCAATTACCTGCATTTGTAAAATTTGTTCGAATGTTACCATAGTTTGCTACGAGAAAAATCCTGCTTTAAATAGTTTCTCTTTTCCTAAAGAAATTATTTCTCTTATTCGAAAAAGGGAGATTATTTTACCTTTGCTTGCATGCTCTCTTTTCTAAAAAGTTAAAAATCGAAAAATTTATAAGATGGTACGTAATATTACGTAATATGGAGATAATAGGGAAGGTCAGCAAGGGAAGCAAGATGGACCAGATCTATATTCCAAAAAACAGGGCTGGTCTTGCTATCGGGGATTATGTTGTAGTTAAGCCTTTAGAAGGAAAAAAACCGATTGAAAAATTTTATTTTTATGGCATAAAGGGTGTTGAACCTATAAAATTGGGAATAATCAAAGATATTATGAGGATTATTGAAAAGAACATTGAAAGCTATGGCAATCTTATAGTTACAGGCTCTTTTCTTGACGAAGGGTTTCATTTTAATGACTTAGATCTTATTTTTGTAGCAGAAAATGAAATAAAAACAAATATAGTAAAGAAAGAAATCAAGGAAAAAACAGGAATCCAAGCGCATATCTTAACTTTGAACAATAAATCTCTTGTTAGGGGCTTAGAAGTAGATCCGCTTTACCAAATGATGCTTAGCAGATGTATTGTTAGCAATAGGCTTGTTTTCAAAGCAAAACATAGAGTGGACTACAAATTACTCGATTTGCATCTTTTAAAAAGCAAAACATTAATTGATAATTTTGATTTTTTGAGCGGAAATGAAAAATACGATTTGGTAAGAAATATGCTGGCTATTTGGCTGTATATGAATGGTAAGAAAGTAAATAAAGAAATAGTTGACCGTGAAATTAAAAAAAGCTTAGGTCTAAATGATATTAATAAGCTAAAGCAAAATATGGTTGATAAAAAGATCTTTTTGAAAAAATATAAGTTAATGTATGACAAGGTCTTTGCTAAAATATTAAGAGGGATAGAAAGTGGTGCAAAACAGGAATAAACTCATTGAGCTTTTTGTCGGCAATATATCTAATTCTATTGTTCATGATATCTTAGAGAGATCTGTAAGCGAAGAAATCGTGGCTCATAAATATAGGAAGGAGCTTATCACCAGCCTAGGGGTCGCTAAAAAATATAGGGAAAAGATAAATCCAACTAACAGGCCTCTTCCTATTAGAGATATTGCATATATTAGAACTAAAATAATTAATAAAGTAAAAACTGAACTGATGACGAGAATATTAAAAGGTTACAAAAATATTGATTTGCCTCTTATAGATAACCTGGTCGATAAAGCGTTGAAAGATGCAAATATTACTTAATATTAGTTTTCTTCTGCATTTTCATGAAAAATCTTTCTCTTTCCTCTCTGAATACAGCAATTTCTTCTTTATAAACCTCTTCTTGTAGTCTTTCTTCTAAAACCTTTTCCCGTTTTATATTTGCAGAAGGGTTTGCTCCTAAACTTTCGTAGGCCTTTTCTAAGGCAGTTAGATAGTTATTTGCCAGTTCTATTTTTGTTGGATCACGCAAACCTATGTTGAGGATCATATCAACATATTTGTTATGTCTTATCATTTCAGCAATATCCATCATTATTTTATTAAAATCTATTACATGCAAAGGATTTTCTCGCGCATTTTCATAAATCTCTCTCGCTCTTTTTTTGCTATCAGCAAGAGCGTCATATGAGCTAATAACCTTTTCAAGCTGTTGCACCAACTTGTCAGCAGAGTCTTTTTCTTCTGTTTTATCTCCAAATAATGAGCCTAAAAAAATGCTATTTGGAAGTATACTTATATCATCGAAAGGAATTCGCTGTTTAAAGAGATATTGTCTTACTCCATCCTCTAGTTCGTTAAGAATTCCTACTATCCTTTCTTGCGTATATTCTCCTCTTGTATAACCTTTCATTGCTCGTGCTAACGAATCTGGAATTAAAAGATTACTATCTCCGTATATAAGTTCTAATGCTCTCTTATCCTCAGAGTCTCCTACTCTTCTTTTCATGATGTCAATAACTTTCAATGCTAATGTGGCATTTGTTCTTTTAGTTAATTGCATATTTGCCATAGAAGGTACAGAAAGCAGGAATTCGGCAATTTCTCTTACTTCTTCTTTATTGAAGTATTTTTGAGATTCTTCTATCATTTTTATTTTCCTTTAAAATTAGCGAATGTTATTTAATCTCTTATTTAAATCTTTCTATTTTTTACCACTTTAGAATTACATTAAATAATCTGTAAGTCCTTCAGTGTTTTCTTGTTCATATCAAAAATTCTAATGAGATGGTTATTTGTATCCGCAATAAGCAATTTATTTTTAACTACAATCACATCATTTGGCTCATATAGAGGAAGCTCGTTGCAAGAAACCATTTTTCCTTCATTTATCATACATACTTTAGGATTATTTTCATCTGTTCCTATAATCTTTATTACTTTATCTGAATTTAAGTAAGCTACTTTAATTGAATTATTGTAAGTATCTGCTATATACAACAATCCTTCATTATAATGAATGCCTATGCAATGTTGCAATAGAGTTTCTTCGAACTTGCCTTCTTTGTTTCCAAATTCAAATAAGCCTTTTCCAATTAAAGTGCTGACATAGCCTGTCTTAAAATTAATTGCCCTTATTGAGCTTGTTTCAGAATCCGCTATATAGAGGAATTCTCCATCACTATCTAAACCAGATGGCTGTGCAAATAATGCTGTATTCTTTAATCCATCTCTTATACCTTCTTCTCCCGTGCCTGCATACGGCTCAATTTCATGAGTCATTAAGTCTAACTTATATATCTGATGAGAACCAGCCATTGCAATGAAAAGAAAAGATTGATGTATAAGAAGATCCCAAGGAGAGTTTAAAGCTGTTTCAACTCCTTTCCCTCTTTTAGGAGATCCTCTAGCTTGCTGTCCATTGCCTACAATTGTTTTTACTGTTTTCTGTTTTAAATCAGCTAAGCGAATAGCATGATTTTCTGTATCAGCAATATAGAGAATATCTCTCTTTCTAGCAATGCCTTGAGGATGATTGAATTTTGCCTTTTCAAAAGGTCCATCCTCAAAACCAATTTCACCAGAACCAATTTGCTGAACTATATATGCTTTTGTGTCATCTAACTGTGTCGCAAGAATTCTGTTATGATTAGAATCAACTATGAAGAGTTGCGAAAATACTTCTGAATATTCAATTTTGCTTGGAAATGATAATGTTGTTTTCTTTTGTACTAGTTTTTGCTTTAAATCAATTTTCAGCAATGAAAGCCTTTTTTCACTTTTTTCTTTCTGCAGTGTTGCTTCTATAACTGCATCTAAAGATTGTGATTGTCCTTCTCCTGATTGTTTGTGTACAACATTTCCTTTAGTGTCCAATACCACAATGGTTGGCCAGCCAGAAATTTCATAGCTCGACCAAAGAGCATGATCTTTATCTATTACTACAGGGCGAGTTATCTCATAGCGCTCTATAGCTGATTGGATATTCCTTTTGTTATTTTCATTAGTGAATTTTGATGAGTGTATGCCAATAAAAATCACTTGATTATCTTTGTATTTTTCTTCTAAAGGTTTTAATTCTGTAAGCATGTGAATGCAGTTAATGCAGCAATAAGTCCAGAAATCTAAAACTATAACATGTCCTTTAAGATTTGATTTTAAACTTAATTGTTTGTCCGTATTGAGCCATTCTGCATTCTCAGGAAAGTCAATTATTTTTGGCTTAGAGGAAAATAGTTTAAACATACTTTTGTAATTATTATTTCATATAAAAAACTATCTTTTGATATTTGGTATTAATAAAAATTTTAGTATAGAACGTTACTACCAAGTTATCATCTTACTTTTCTAAAATAGATTTTTCTCTTTCGATATATATATATATATATATATATCATAGCCTTTTCTTTCTTCTTATCAAAAATAAAAGAAATACAAGGGGGGGACAAAATTGAATAAAAAACTATTTTTTGTTTTTAGTATTGTTTTTGTTTTGTTGGCTTCTTCTGTTTTTGCCGCAACTGTGACGATAAGACCAAATAGACAAGGAAAGTATATGGGCTGGACAAATGTAGGATGCTCTATAGGTTATGGTGAATGGCAATGCGTAGATGAACCAGTAGCAGACACTTCTGATTATTTACAGGCCATTAGCACCGCAAAAGAAACATTTACATTTACAGATATAAATTTAACAAATATCACAATTAGTAAGCTTGGTATGTGGTATTATATGAAAAGGCATAATTACGACACGAATCGCTGTTTTAGTCCTTTGATACGATCAAATAATACTGATTACCTTTCTGCAACACCCATCTGCATATTTCCAGGTTATGATGCCTGGGTTTATCGTGACTACAACTATACAACAAATCCAGCAACAGGAAATCAATGGACAGTAGCGGAAGTGAATGCACTAGAAGCAGGCATGCAAGGCACAGATCCTGATAGCGGAGGTAGAATAGCACAGGTATATGCTGTTATTACTTACACTTAATTTTTTTCTTATTTTATTTTTCTTTAACTGCTTTCACAATTGCTTCTGCATCAATGCCATATTTATTCATTAACTCATAAGGCTTGCCTGATCTTGGAATCTCTTTTACATACAAATGTGTTATTTTTCCTAAAATAGAATCAACCTTACTTCCAATTCCATTGGCATAATGATCTTCCACAACAATAACTTTATTATCACACTCTCTTGCATTTTTAACTAATCCTTTTTCATCTATTGGTTGAACAGAATAAAGATCAACGATGCGTATGAAAATTCCTTTTTTCTGTAATATCTTATATGCCTGCAATGCTTCATGTAAAGTAATGCCTGCTGCAATTACCAATGCTTTATCCCTCTTACTTTTATAAATTATTTTTATTTTTCCAATCGGAAATTTTTCATTCTTTTTATATATCACAGGAGTAGCTCCTCTAGTCAAGCGTAAGTAAGAGATTCCATCAATTTTTGCCATTTCTTGCAATAGATATTGTGTAGAATGAGCGTCTGAAGGATATAGAATAGTTGCTTGTGGTATTGTAAGAAATAAGCCAATATCTTCTAAGCCCATTTGTGAAGGGCCATCTTCCCCAACCTCAATACCAGCATGTGAGCCGACAAACTTAATATTGGCTTCGCTATACCTTGCCATTCTTATTTGATCATGTGCCCTAGTAATGAAAGCAGCAAATGTAGAAACTATAGGAATGAAGCCTTGTTTAGACAAACCTATAGCCATTCCCGTCATATTCTGCTCTGCAATAAAGCATTGGAAACTTCTTTCAGGAAAATTTTGGAAGAAAGCATCAGTTTTTGTGGAATTCTTTACATCCCCATCTAAAACAACTACTTGCTTATTCCTTTTCCCTAATTCTATAATAGCCTTTTCAAAAGCCCCCCTAGTAGAGATCATATCACCTTTTTTATAATGATAAAATTTGATATTTGTTTTATGATGCTTCCATTGCTTCTTTTTTATTTTTGAATGCATTTTTACATCTATTTCTTTTAACTCTTTCATAGCTATTTCTAATTCTTCTTTTAATAGAGCTTTTCCATGCCAATTCTCTCTATCTTCAAGGAAAGAAACGCCTTTTCCCTTTAGTGTTTTTGCAAGAATTACAAAAGGTTGCTTTATCTTTTTTTTATAATTAAATGCATTTAAGATAGACGGGATAGAATGACCATCAATTATTTTTGTTTGCCATTTAAATGCTTTGAATTTTCTTTCATAATCTTCTATATCATGACCATGCATAGTTTCCTGAGACTGTCCTAGTCTATTAATATCTATAATAGCGCAGATATTATCTAAATTATAGTAAGAAGCAATATTAGCAGCTTCCCAAATAGATCCTTCTGCGCACTCTCCATCCCCAATTAGTACATAGATAATGCCTTTTTTTTTTCTTAGCTTTTTTGCTAAAGCCATTCCTACTGCAATAGATAATCCTTGACCTAAACTTCCTGTAGCTACTTTAATATAAGGCATTCTTGGAGTTGGATGTCCTTCTAAATTGCTTGTTATCTTTCTTAGATTCAATAATTCTTTCTCTTTGATGAGTTCTGCTTCTGCATAAACCGCATACAATAGAGGAGCTGCATGACCTTTTGATAGAATAAATTCATCTTCTTTTTTTAAGATAGAGAAGAATAAACAACTCATTATATCTGCTGCAGACAAACAAGAGGTTGGATGTCCAGAGCCCGCTGCTGTGGTTGCTTTTAAAGAATAGAGTCTTAACTTAGTTGCTATCTCATCTAGTTTTTTAGTATCCTGCATTTTAGATAATTTTACTCCTTATTATGAAGAAATCCTGCTGTATATTTTCTGAATCTATGAGGTAGGAACCGCAGGCAAATAGGTTAGCACCTGCCTTCAATGCCATTTCAATTGTTGCATCTGTAATGCTGCCATCTACTTCAATATTGAGAGAAGGCTTTAACTTTCTTAGTACTGTTACTTTCTGCAATACGTTTGGCATAAATTTGCCTCCATAAAAACCAGGATGAACTGTCATGATAGTTACTTGATCAATCTCATTTAAGTATTTAGTTATATTATTAAGGGGAGTTTCTGGGTTAATTGCAATTCCTATCTTCTTTTTGTTTTCTTTGACAAACTGGATGAGCCTTGAGGTATTTTTAGAGGTTTCATAGTGAATTAAAATTTTATGGACCTTTTTCAGGTTTTTCGTAACCCACTTATCTGGAGCTTCAATCATTAAATGTGCTTCAAATTTACATGAGGTTTTTGGTAGAATGAAATTAAAATCAAGCGATTTATTAGGAACAAATTTACCATCCATGATATCTAACTGTAGCCAAGAAGAGAGATTACTAACTTTCTTTATCTTCTTTTCTAATTCTTCTTGAGACTTTGCAATTATTGAAGGAATGATCAATTTTTCCATTAGGATTCACGTCTTGAAATTTTTCTTATTCTTCTTTGATGCTTTGCTTTCTTGCTAAAAGTGGTTTTTAGCCATATTAAGACAATCTTCTCTATCTTTTTATAAGGGAAATTTCTTCCTCTTAATCCAAGAACATTAGCATTATTATCTAATCGAGACATCTTTGCAGAATAGGCATCATAAGCCGAGACTGCTCTAATGCCTTTTATTTTATTTGCCGCAATGACCATGCCTGTGCCAGTTCCGCAGATGAGAATGCCTTTGGTATTTTTGTTTTTGGAAACTTTTTGCGCAACTTTAAAAGCGTAATCTGGGTAGTCTGCAGGTTTTTCAGAAGATGTTCCTAAGTCTTCATATAAGATATGTTTTTTCTTAAAATATTTCTTTAATCTTTCTTTTACTTTAAAACCTGCGTGATCAGATCCTAAGATAATCTTCTGTTTATGGAGAGAAATATTTTTAATAGCAATCACCTCTTTACTCTTTAGAAGTTTTCTCTTTTAAAAAGGTTTTTACTTGATACAAAGCTTTAAATATATATTAACAATAGTGAAAATTTTATAGAAAGAGGATATTCTCTTGGGGTTAAAATGGCAAAATATAAGGTAGAGGTGGACAAGGAAACATGTATCGGATGTTCAGCATGCGTTGCTGCTTGCGATAACTTTGTGATGGACGACTCTATTAATATAGCTGTGCCTGTGAAGAAAGAGATT
>Ga0209542_10018000_pt1 | contig 11491 bp, 12 predicted proteins | sample RifCSPhighO2_01_FD_184028 | JGI IMG/M metagenome (GOLD analysis project Ga0209542, IMG submission 184028) | Soil microbial communities from Rifle, Colorado - Rifle CSP2_plank highO2_0.1 (SPAdes) (version 2) | ecosystem: Environmental > Terrestrial > Deep subsurface > Rock core/Sediment ...
TTGCTCGGTTACGTACTAGCCTAGTTGTTGAAAGAAAAAACTGAAACTTTACCCAGGACTCGCCAAAAGCGAGGGTATTTTGCGCATGGGTTTAAAAGTGGGATTTGTTGAGTTTCGTAATTCAAAGATCTTTGGGGGCCTGCCCCGATAGAGACAGGTCGCCTTGCGACCATTGTCTCTATCGGGGTTATCCACACGCACCTTGCTATTTTCCCTCCCTATAGCTTATACTCTAAGCATATAAGTAAATAAGGTCGGCGCAGGACTCCTGCCTATACACACTAAGCGGGCGTCCTATTATTAAGAAGTTATCAGTTTATAAAATGTCACTTAAAAGAGGTTTTACGCTCATTGAACTGTTGGTTGTGATTGCCATTATCGGTATTTTGGCCAGTGTCGTGCTCGCGTCGCTTAACTCCGCTCGCAATAAGGGCACCGATGCTGCTATTAAGAGCGATATCGACGGTATCCGTGTATCGGCTGAAGTTGATTTCGACACTTTGGGTAATAAGTATAGTACAACTGGTACAGCAGTTACCGCTTGTTCGGGAGCTGGCACGATATTCGCCGCTACCAGTACTGCTGCCGCTATTGCGCACATTACCAGTTTGGTCAGTGCTTCTGACTGCGGTATTACCGCCAATGGTGATGCTTACTCCGTCGCTTCTCCTTTGAAGACCGGTGGCGCATGGTGCATTGACAGTACCGGTGTCTCACGTATGAAGACTTCGGGTGGCGCGCTCTACAGTGGTATCACCGGCTCTTCTGCCGCTGCTCACACCGCCGCTGGAGCCACTGTTTGTAACTAGTGTTTGTTTTGTTAACGTAACGTTCGAAAACATCCCTCCGGTGCTTCCGGAGGGATGTTTTGTATTCGATAGTTGATGTATACATGCTAGAATAAAGGAATGGGATCGGATCCTGTTTTTATCCTTTTATTCGTTTTTATTTTCGGTGCGATTATTGGCAGTTTTTTGAACGTACTCATTTTGCGTCTGCACACCGGTCGCACGCTTGGCGGGCGCTCTTTTTGTTTTTCTTGCCAGAGTCAATTGCGCTGGTACGAACTTATCCCCATTGTCAGTTTTCTTTTTCAGCGCGGTCATTGCCGGAGTTGCTACGCCAGCATCTCATTCCAGTATCCACTTGTTGAATTTACTTCCGCCGTTCTCGCTGTGACACTAGTTTATTATTTCGGGCTCACGCTCTCCGCTCTTGTTCTTTTCCTTGTGGGTTGCTCACTTCTCGCCATCGTAGTCTACGACCTTCGTCATACTATTATTCCCAACGAACTGGTTTATTTTTTTATTTTTTCGACATTCTGTTATCAATACTTCAATCAACCCCAGTTTTTTTCTTGGCTTTCCTCGCTCGATTTCCTCGCCGGCCCAATCCTCTTTTGTTTCTTTGCTTTTTTCTGGCTTGTTTCCGGTGGTCGCTGGATGGGACTAGGGGACGCTAAGCTGGCCCTCGGTATTGGTTGGTTGCTTGGAATATCTCTAGGTATAACGGCGGTAATTTTCTCTTTCTGGGTCGGGGCATTCTGGGGGCTTGGCGCCTTGTCTCTGTCCTTGTTTCGGCGTCGCAAATCTCTTACAATGAAAAGTGAGATACCCTTCGCTCCTTTTCTCGTACTCGGTTTGGTACTCGTGGCCCTCACTCGTTTTTCCATTCTCGATTTTATATATGCTGGATACTAAAATGTTAAAGAATGGAAATTGCCTGCCTATCGGCAGGCAGGTAAAATTGAAAATTGAAAATTTATCCCGTGGTTTACCCCCACACCCAGGATGGTTTCATCTGGCGTTTTCACTCGAACACATTTGATGATATGAATTTCTTGCAAAAAATCATAAAACAATCGTTGTTTTGTCGGCTAGACAGGAAAACAAAACCACTCTGGGTGACGGGGTTCACCATGCTTGAACTGCTCGTGACCCTAAGTATTTTCATTATTATCACGACTGTCATTATGTCTAACTATCCGAAGTATGGCAGTCAGGTGGCTCTCGGCCGTATTACGCGTGAAATGGCCTTACTTATTCGTCAGGCTCAAGTATTTGGCATTGCCGTGCAAGAAGTGAGCATTGGCTCAACCAGAAAGACACCACCGTTCGGCGTATCTTTTTCCACGGACAATTCGGAGCAATTTATATTTTTCTCTGACAAGGGATTGGTTAATGGTCAGAATACGCCGAATGTATACGATGAGGGTGATGGATGTAATCAGGCCGGTAACAGTGAATGTGAAAGCTCTTTTGAGTTACAGCAACAAGTCTATATTGCTTCAATTACCGTGGGTACGCCCGGAAGCGACGGGGCGGTTGTATATTCTACCGACCAGAATGCTCCACCTCACCACATTGTCATATTGTTCGTACGTCCCGATCCGGACGCGCTTTTTTTCGTGGATGGCACACCCCAACCTTTGGCCGCGTCGGTTACCATAGAGTTACGTAGCGCGCGCTATCCCGATAAAGCCAAACGCGTGCGTATTTGGACTACCGGCCAGATTGCCGTAGTAGATTAGAACGAATAGAATTGGCGCATTTCTTTGTCAGCAGGCGTCGGTGTGCGCTCGCTGTATGGGGAATACAGCTCGCTACACACCTCCTGGCTTCCTCGAACTGCATCCAATTCTATTCGTTCTAAAAAATTGATACAATCAGAATACAGAAAAAATTAAAATGAAAAATTCCTCACCCCTCACCCCTCTACCCCCTACCTTGAACCCTGCCCGCGGATTTACGCTTATCGAAATGCTTGTGGCGGTCACTCTGTTCGTATTTGTTATTATGATTGCGGTGGGCACACTGCTTAATTTAACTAAAGCAAACGACCGAGCCCAGGCGGTACTGGTAGCTCTTAATAATCTTGATTTTGCCATTGAGCACATGTCTCGCAATTTGCGTACGGGTGCTGGCTACGGCAATCCCGTCGGACAAAGTTCAATCGCGTTTACTGACAGCTACGGCAGGGCCGTTACGTATTCTCTTACGGCAAATATGCAAAATAATCGTGGCAGGGTAGTACGAACAAAAGATGGTGTCGGCCCCATCGCACTTACGGCTGATGAAATCGATATTCGAGAATTGGCATTCTACATTGATGGTACGGACACAAATGACAACAAGCAACCACGAGTGCTTATTACAATTTCCGGTCGTACGGCCGTGAGTAGTATAAAGGAAAACGAACAGTCCGAGTTTCATTTACAAACGACAGTATCACAAAGAACCCCTGATATTTAAACTCAATTTTAAATTTAAATGAAAATTACAAAATTGAAAATTAAAAATTCATCCCAAGGACTCGTCCCGTTAGAAAATCACGGATGCGATAAATCACTTGCTGTGGTTAAGGCGGGAGTTCATACCCATAGGCACAGACGCTCATCCCGCCATTTTCTAATGGGATTTACTCTTCTCGAATCCCTTGTCTCTATCGCTATTCTGATGGTAGCTATGGCCGCTGCTTTTACTATTGTACCTTCAGGCCTAGCCGCTGGTCGTTATGCTAGGAACCAAATCACCGCCTCGTCTCTTGCTCAGGAGGGTATGGAAGTTATCCGCAATAGGCGAGATAACGGTATGTACTTTAATGCTGATGGTACGCAGTGGTTAAATAATGAATTATCGGTGGGGGTTAAATTACAAGATTGTCTCGATCTGGTTAAGGGTTGCCAAGTAGATGGTCGAGAAAACTCAATTTACCTGTGCTCTTCTGTTCCTTGTGAACCATTGAAGTATAAAGATATAAATAATGAACGTATATACGGCATAACCCTACAAAACGCGCCCGATTCTATTTTTACGCGGAGTATCTATGTTCGGAGCATCAATGACCACGAAATCGGCATTCTTGTGCGCGTAACTTGGCCAGAGCCGGGACGAACGGGACTTGTTGAAATCCGCGAAAATCTTTTTAATTGGTGGAACTAGCGGGGAAGTAAGTAGCCCCGACGTCCGCCCGTGGCGGAGTCGGGGTCCCGGCCAAAGCGTCGGGATAAGTAGAAAATAGTAAAAAGGAAATATAAGACTCAAATATTTAAATATTTAAATTTTTAAATAAAAAAATAACAAAGATGAGAGGAAAAGTTATTAAAAACAAAAATAAGAATGGAGGCATAAGACAGCAAGGCTTCGTGCTTCTTGTGGCCGTTGTCGTGGCTTCTATCCTGCTTTCCATTGGCATCGGCATTGCTAACTTTACATATCGTGAATTAATCCTTTCCTCTACTTCACGTAACTCGACTTACTCTTTTTATGCCGCCGATACCGGCACCGAATGTGCCTATTATTGGGATAACATACTCGATAATATCACGCGCGCGCCGAGCGCTTTTGCCCCTGTGCCACCCGGTGACCCGGATGACCCGAATGACTCGGATCGGCCCGCTCGTCCAGATATTTTATCTTGCAATGCTCAAGATATTGACCTTACCTCTTGCCAGCCACCGAATGAAGAGAACGATTACAATACTAATTGCCGAAGCGATGATACCGGGACAACCGTCTTTGGTTTCAGTCTCGCCCAAGACCTCAGGAACGTAAAGGTGAGCCCATACGCGCGCGTGTTTGTGGACAAACATATTACAGACCAGAGCGTGACTGAAGCGCGTGGGGTGAACATAAATAATCCGAATAATACACACCGAGTGGAGCGGGCTATTAGGACCACGTACTAGAGAATACACACATGGATGCGCGACCATTTTCAAAAACTGATGCACGAGCGCGCGTATTGAAATTGCGCGAGATCATAAATCACGAGCGTTATCGTTATCACGTGCTTGACCAGGCGAGTACAATGCCCGAATCGGCCATTGATTCGTTGAAACATGAATTACTGACTCTCGAAGAACAGTTTCCCGAACTGGTTACTCCTGATTCACCTACGCAACGTGTGGGAGGAAAACCCCTTGATGAGTTTAAGAAGATTAAGCACAAGATAGCGCAGTGGTCTTTTAATGACGCATTTTCACCGGACGAAATGCGCGAATTTGACGCGAGAATAAAAAGAATGCTGGCCAAAAGGTTTGACCTTGAGTTGGAAAAAAGGTTGAGCTCTGATCTCGGGTATGTGTGCGAGCTGAAGATTGATGGCTTCAAAATCGTTTTAACTTACGAAAGGGGTGTTCTTATCACCGCCGCCACGCGTGGTGATGGCACGGTGGGCGAAGATGTAACCGAGAACGTGAAGCGCATCGAGTCTGTGCCACTTCGGCTGGAAGAAGAAGCGGATATTGTAGTCGAGGGTGAAATCTGGTTACCCAAAAAAGAACTTGTACGGATTAACAAAGAACGCGAGAAAAAAGGCGAGATGCCATTCGCCAATACCCGTAACGCCGCCGCCGGAACCATTCGCCAACTTGACCCATCAATTGTGCTTGGCCGTAAACTTTCTTGTTTTGTGTACGATTTGTCATTGGCAAGTTTCACCTTGCCAAAAACACAAGCTGAAGAATTGGCACGTCTGAAAACACTGGGTTTCAAAATAAATTCGCATTGGAAGAAGTGCGCGGACATAGAAACCGTCATTGTATATTGGAAACACTGGCAAAACAAAAAAGATAATGAAGAGTACGGCATTGACGGTGTGGCGGTCAAAGTAAACGAGCGTGCGTACCAAGAAACGCTTGGTTACACCGGTAAGGCGCCACGTTTCGGCATTGCCTTTAAGTTTTCGGCCGAGCAAGTTACTACGTTGGTGGAAGGAATTGAAATACAAGTCGGTCGTACAGGTGTACTCACGCCCGTGGCTCATTTGCGTCCAGTGGTGGTGGCCGGTTCGACCGTCTCGCGTGCCACGCTTCACAATGAGGACGAAATAAAGCGTCTTGATGTGCGTGTGGGAGACACGGTTATTTTACAAAAGGCGGGCGACGTCATTCCAGATATTGTTTCGGTTCTCAAAGAATTGCGCCCAAAAAATTCTCGCACCTATGTTTTCCCCAAAACTTGCCCAATTTGTGGTAGTCCTGCCATGCGTGCCGATAGTGAAGCGGCACATAAATGTACTAACAAAGATTGCTTTGCCCGTTCCATTCGCGGTTTGTATCACTTTGCCAGCAAGCATGCATTTAATATTGACGGTCTAGGCCCGAAGATTATTGACGTGTTAGTTGAGCAAGATTTAGTTGGTTCACCGGCGGATTTCTTCGACCTTGAGGAAGGTGACCTGACCGCGCTTCCGCGCTTTGCTGAAACATCCGCCAAGAATTTAATTACAAGCATTAAAAATGCTCGCAAGATTACCTTGTCGCGTTTTATTTTTTCCCTCGGCATCGGCCAGGTAGGGGAGGAGACGGCCATATTGCTGGCCGGAAAGTTTCGCACACTCGCCAAACTAAAGAAAGCGAGCGTGGAGGAACTTTCCAGCATTAACGGCGTGGGCGAAGTGGTGGCGCAATCCATTTACGATTTCTTTCGCGACGCGCGCAAGTTGCACGTGGTGGAAGAGCTTGAAAAGCGAGTCCGCATAATCACCCCAGAGGTTCAACCTGCCCGACTGGCAGGCGGGCTTCGGGATAAAGCCGTATTATCGGGAAAAACAGTAGTAGTTACCGGCACGCTTCTCGACATGAGCCGCGATGAAGCGCACGATTTAGTCCGCAAAGCTGGTGGCAAAGTGGCGAGTTCTGTCTCCAAATCAACCGACTACCTCCTCGCTGGCCAGAACCCCGGAAGTAAACACAACAAGGCTCTAAAACTGGCCGTCAAAATAATTTCCGAAATAGAATTTAAAAAACTTCTCCATCTTCTCCGCTAGCAATTTGCATTATAAACGCGGTCGCGAATATGTGGTAAATTGTATAAATTACATACCGCATAAGTTGCATAAGTTTGACATAGTAGAGTTTTTATGTAAGATGGTTTTTGGATAGGTCAACACAACTCCATATTCCGAATCCAGAAAGGAGACGGTAGTGAACGAAAATCAAATACCGTCTCCACGTTGGGTGGCTCAGCAAAAGATAATCGAGGAGGGATGGCAAGAAGTCGCCAGAACACTCCGGATGAACGTCAATGATGTGAAAAGGCTTGCACGACGTAGGCATCAAGGTAGGGGGAAGGTTCCAACCGACTGCATGCGTGCCCGCGTAAAGATCATAGAAGTCCTTAATCGTCGTAGACTCAGCAAGGTTCGAGTAGGAATCGAGCTTGGGCTAACAAGGGAACGTGTTGGTCAGATTATGCGCACGCTTGCTTTCCAGAGGGGGAATGAGGCTTAACCATCAAGGGAGCAGATAACATGCTCGGGCGGATGAGAGTGACAGCACTCCCTCCGCCCCTTTTTATGCTAAAATAGGCAAATGATTTCAATTGAAGAGGTTGAAAAACTAGCCGAGCTGTCGCGTATTGCTCTCTCGGAAGAGGAAAAAGTCAAACTTCAGGGCGAGCTTGAAGGTATTTTGGGTTATATAGACGTTATTAAAAATGCTCCAACCGATAGCGCCACCAAGGGGGACCTACCTCTGCATCGCAACATTTTCCGCGACGATGGCGAACCTCACGAAACAGGCGAATATACCGACAAACTTTTGGCCGAAGCCCCGCGCAAAAGTGACGGATATTTAAAAGTAAAAAAGATATTGGAGAGTGGAAGATAAATTTTTAAATCCGATTTTTTAATTTTTAAATAAATTGTAATTCCTTAAACAATACCGTGAAGTACGATCTTGAAGAACGAGTGGCAAAATTTGGTGAAGCAGTTATAGATTTTGTAAAAACGCTTGAAAAGAATACAATCAATGATGTGCTTGTTAGGCAACTAGTTCGATCAGCCACGAGCATCGGGGCGAACTATATGGAGGCAAACGAAGCAAGCTCAAAGAAGGACTTTAGAAATAAGGTCCACATATCAAAAAAAGAATCAAACGAAGGCAAGCATTGGTTGCGCATGATTGCTCGAGGAAATGAGTCAAAGAAAAAAGCATGTGCTAACTTGTGGAAAGAGGCTCACGAATTGACCTTAATATTAGCGGCTATTTCAAGGAATTCTGTTTAGGATTTAGGGTTTCTTTAAAAATTATAAAATTAATAATTAAAAATTTGGACATAGCGAATTTAACGATCAGAAAAGCAGGGGAAGCCATGGTTCGCGGAGATTTTACTGCGCGGGAATTAACCGATGCCTATTTGGCGGAGATTGAGAAAAGGAATGGCGAACTGAATGCGTACTTGTATGTATTTACCGAGCACGCGCGAGTGCAAGCAGACGAAGTAGATAAAAAACGTGCGGGGGGGGAGAAGCTCGGACCACTGGCCGGCATCCCGCTTGCCATTAAAGACAATATTTTGATTGAAGGTGAAATTACCTCGTCTGCCTCAAAAATCTTAGAAAACTATAAAGCGACATATGACGCCACTGTCATTGCACGCTTGCGCTCGGCCGGCGCCGTATTCCTCGGTCATACCAATATGGACGAGTTTGCCATGGGTGCTTCAAATGAAAATAGCGCTTACGGACCCGTGAAAAATCCTCTTGATACAACCCGTGTTCCCGGCGGTTCCTCTGGCGGTTCTGCAGTGGCCGTGGCCGGTAATATGGCCCTCGGTGCGCTCGGTAGCGACACCGGTGGTTCGGTGCGCCAGCCGGCAAGTTTCTGTGGCCTTGTAGGAATGAAGCCGACATATGGCGCCGTGTCACGCTATGGACTGATTGCGATGGCAAGCTCGCTTGACCAAATTGGACCACTAGCGAAAAATGTTGAAGATGCGCAGATTATTTTTGATTGCATTAAGGGTAGAGATAAAATGGATTCAACGAGCGAAGAGTATCCAACGAACGAAAATGTTCCGAAGGAAATCACCATTGGTGTGCCAACGGATTTTCCGAAAGAAGGTTTGGACTCCGAAGTACTGAAAAACTTTGAACAGTCCGTGGAGAAGTTGAAAGGTCTGGGATACAAAATTAAAGAAATATCTCTGCCCAATATAAAATACTCCGTGGCCTGCTATTACATCATCATGCCGGCGGAAATATCGTCGAACCTAGCGCGGTTTGACGGCGTGCGCTACGGTCTGCACGTCGACGGGAAAAATTTACTCGAGGATTATAAACTCTCGAAAGCCGAAGGATTTGGTCCGGAAACAAAGCGTCGTATCATTCTGGGAACGTACGTGCTGTCGGCCGGTTATTATGATTCGTATTACGGTAAAGCACTTGCGGTGCAATCACTTATCAGACGAGATTTTGATACCGCGTTTAATGAGGTGCAGGCAATTATTATGCCGACCACGCCGGGTCCGGCATTTCGTTTCGGAGAGAAGTCCGACAATCCGGTCGAGATGTATCTAGAAGATATCTTTACCATTTCGGCCAACCTGTCCGGGCTTCCGGCTGTCTCGGTCCCATCCGGTCTTGTAGAAAAAGAGGGGAGCAGTCTTCCGCTTGGTCTGCAAATCATTACTCCGCATTTTGCCGAAGCGATGATGTTTGGCATTGCGGAGCGCTTTCGGCAAGGTTTGCTATAATAGTAGAAAATAATGAGCACTGCGAGTATATTTTCTTTACCCAGCCGTAGTTTCGAAAACGACATTATGAAACCACAAAATACAAAACCGAATTCTGTCATTTCGATGTCACATAGCTCGAGTATCAAAACTACGGCTGGATGCTCAATTATTATACTCACTAGCGTTCGTTAATAATTGGCATGCCTCCTCCTCCCGCAATCAATTTTCCCAAGCCAAATATTTTTGACGTACTAGGTAATCCGCAAGAGTACTGGGGTGTGTTCGTGCAAAAATGGGATGCCTTTTTCGGAAGTACCGAGGTGCTTTATGCCGAGTTTGTTTTAATCGGTCTTTCGCTCTTAATGATTGTGGCCATTGTTATTGTTCTTCTGCGTATTGTGGAAGTATGGAAGCGTTTACACCACCAATTTTATCCTTCTCATTCTCATATTTCCGCACACGCGAAAGAAGCAATGCGTAGCGAAAGTCCCGTGCGTCACGGCGCCATGAGGGAGGCGTGGGAAACCGTTTCTCGACATATGACCAGCACTAATCCTTCCGATTGGAAACTGGCTGTGCTTGAAGCAGATGCCATTCTTGATGAGCTGACCGAGAGTCTTGGTTATCCGGGGGAGAGTCTCGGCGAGCGTTTGAAGATGGTTACAGAAAGTGAAATGAAAACACTACAATTTGCTTGGGAAGCACACAAAGTGAGAAATCGTATTGCTCACGAATGGGGCAAGGCGAACTTGGTGCGGGACGACGCCGTGCGTGTGCTTGGCATGTATGAACGGGTGTTCCGCGAGTTTGACTACATTTAGGTAGAACGTAATAAATCGGCGCACTTCTTTGTCGGCAGGCGTCGGTGCGTGCTCACTGTACCAGCTAGTACAGCTCGCTACACACCTCCTGGCCTTCTTACAGAAGCTGTACACCTCTCGCATTTTCAGAAGGCAAAATGCTCGAGGTCTTGCGGAAGCTCCACGTATTCGCTTCCTCACCTCAAACTGCATCCAATTTCTTACGTTCTACGAAAAATATTTGGCGCATTTCCTGCGGCCAAAGGTCCGACCTTAAGCTCCCCCAAGGTCGAACCTTGAACTTTTTGTGCTGGAGCCGATGGTCGGAATTGAACCGTCGACCTCGTCATTACCAATGACGTGCTCCCCGCCTGCCTACGCCTGAGCCCACGCGCGGAATTGAACCGCGGACCTTCTCCTTACCATGGAGATGCTCTACCAACTGAGCTACATGGGCTTAGGCGATGGCGGGCAGGTACCAACTGAGCTACAACGGCACATACAAACTTTTACCATGCCACTATAGTATAAAGCCTAAAGTTTTTCAATCTCCGACCACTATTAAATTTGACATCGGTCGTACATTATATATGCTTAATGCATGGTAATGCCAAAAAAAGTAAGAAACAGATGCTTAACTTGTGGCGAGATACCCGCACGTACACAGTATAAGTATTGTAGTAATGTTTGCCAGTTAGACTACCAGTATCAATCTTATATTCGTAAATGGAAGATAGGTGAAGAGAGTGGTCTGATGTGTTTGGGTCTTGTTTCTCGACACGTTAAGAAATATCTGCGCAGAAAGTTTAACGATAAATGTTGTTTGTGTGGTTGGTCAAAAATAAATTCCAAAACAGAAATTGTACCTCTGGTGGCTGATCATATAGACGGAGACTGGCGAAATAATAACGAAAGCAATCTTCGTCTGCTTTGTCCGAATTGTGACTCACTAACCCCAACGTACGCCGGGTTGCATAGAGGAAATGGAAGAAATAATAGGGCTTTGAGTAAAAGAGCCAAAGAAGGTAGAATGCTCAGAGTCAAATAAGCCGAAGTAGCTCAGTTGGTAGAGCAACCGATTCGTAATCGGTAGGTCGCGAGTTCAACTCTCGCCTTCGGCTCCGAACTTATAATCAAGGAAATTTCCCCGCAGCTTGCTGCGGGGGCATAGATACACCACAATAACCATGAATGACCGAACACATCAAACGAAGTCACAACAAGTCGCTT
>Ga0209542_10018002_pt1 | contig 11489 bp, 9 predicted proteins | sample RifCSPhighO2_01_FD_184028 | JGI IMG/M metagenome (GOLD analysis project Ga0209542, IMG submission 184028) | Soil microbial communities from Rifle, Colorado - Rifle CSP2_plank highO2_0.1 (SPAdes) (version 2) | ecosystem: Environmental > Terrestrial > Deep subsurface > Rock core/Sediment ...
ATAGGCAAAGGGTGCATAGAAGTTAAAAATCGGATATCCGTATCCGTATCCCAAATCCGCAGCCCATCTTACAGGAAACATTCCATCTGAAAGCGCCTTTCCCATTTCATAGATTCTTGCCACTTGAGTATCATCGTGCATCGGAAAAAATCCCGGTGCAAAAAAAGGCTTAATCGCCCAATATGATAATAAAATCACTAAAATTATGGGTAAAAATTTTTTAATTAAATTCATGAAATAATTTTTTCTTAAAACCTATTATAAAAAGCAGAATTATGCTTCCAATCGAAATAACATCGCTTAAAACTCTGACTGATGTTTCGGAAAAACTTACTCTTATCATATGCGATCCTTGAGGAATTTTAAACCTTATCAACCCGTTAGAATTTGAATAGGATATCGGAACTTCCCTATCGTCTATTTTTACTTTCCATCCAGGGAAATAAACTGTATTAATCTGAATTTCGTTATCAGTAGGCGAGAAGATGTTAAAGCTAATTTTATTGCCATTATTAAATAAGTTTTGAACCTTACCGTCTCCATCTATTACTTCTAATTTTTCGGCATAAATTGAGGCCGAGATCTCTTTAACCCACTTTGGCATATATTCATTTTTGACCGTTGTTGTTGCCTGATTTGTAGAATAAAAAGAATCAGGATAGTTCTGAAAAGTACTGGGATAAAAGAAATTTTGAGCAGAATAAAAAGAAACAATAATAAAAACAAAAGAGTAAATTAACTTAGTCTTATTTTGAACTATAGATATTTGATAAGAAGCAATAAATGCAACTCCCAGAATAATTACCGAAATAAGCCTAAATGGAAATTGGACAAAATTTGATAGCAGGCTCTTCCATAAAAAGTCGCTTAAAGGAATTGTTATTAAAAAAACTAAAATAGTAAAAGCAAAAAAATAAGTAAAAAGTTTTGTTTTCTTTTTGAAAAATGTAAAAATACCTGAAAAGATTGCCAGAAAAAATATTGGTCCCATAAGACTAACATTTGAGTAGTTTATAAAATATTCTTTGTAATTTGAAACTTCTGTTTTGTTAAAAACCGTATACTGCAGATCGTAAATAGCAGGTATCCAAAAAAACGCACCGAGTCCGAGTCCAAGCAACATACTTAAAACTTGATATCGAAAATTTATCTTTTTAATTATCATATAGCCTATAATTACCGGCAGGAATAAAAGCGCTAAGGTATTATGCGACACTATTAAAAGGGCCAAGCCAACGCTAGTTAAAAACAAATTTTTTCGCTCTATTTGCCATAAGATAAATGGAACTATTGAAAGAGCTAAAACTTCCCCGACAGATCCTCTTTTATAAACATTCCATAAATGGTATGGAAAAATTGTATAAACTACTGACCCGACTAATGATTCAATGTTTCCGAATATTTTTCTAAGCCAAAGAAAAGAAAACAATGCGCTAGCGATAACACTTCCTCCGAAGATAATTTTAACCGTATCCACAAAACTAAAACCTAAAACATGAATCGGAACACCTAAATACATAAAAAGCGGGTATAAAAAATCTGCAACCGGATAGCCGTAACCATTATTAAGTCTTGTTAAAAAACGAACGGGAAATTGTCCATTTATTAATTCTTCGTAAAAAGAAGAAAATCTAATTATCATCCAATTCCCATCATCTGTTAATGGAAATCCTGGATGCATTAGCCCAGCTACGCTTGGTATGCTAACTACCACAGCAAGGAGAAGAAAAAGAATGTTGGTATTTTTCTTAATTTGATCAAACATAAGCTTCATACGAAGAAAGAAGAAATAGGTTAATCATAAACTATTCTAAACACCCTTGTTCCATCTTTTCTGGTTATGTATAAATGCCTATGACTTTCTAAGCCTTTGTAGTCCGGACACGTGCCATTATCAATGAATATTGTTTTATTAACTTTTGGAAACTTATTGTCTCTATCTTTTGACGGACAGGGAACAAGAGCAAAAAAGAATTTTCCAAAACCAGTAAAAGCTTTATCTTTCGGCGACCCTTCTTTAAGATAAACTCTAGGATCATAGTTCATGTAAAACAAAATAAGGGGATATATTCCGCCTTCGGCTTTAGTTACAATTATTTTGTCGTAATTTGTATAATCTTTTCTTACGGCTGACAGCATTTCTCCAAAACCTTCATTCCTATACCAATTCCTGTGAACTTGAGCTTGAACGAAATACTGATGCATGAAATAAGACAAATTCCAAGCAAGAATAATTACAAAAATTCCCGCTACGATTCTATACTGAAATTTTTTAAATTTATTTAGAATTGTAATAAATCCGTATGCTGCGATAAGCTCAATCATGGGAAACATAACTATTGCCCGCTGTATATTTGGTACATCATCACGGGTCACAGACGCTGCAAGAGGAGAGAGCATCAACCATATTAGAGGAAGCTTATGATATCTATTTTTCGATGAAAGCAAATAAAAAATCCCCACAATTATAAATGGGGATTCTACAATATATATAAGTCCCATTGAGGGAACTTTGTACCATATAGGTAAGCCTCCTTCGATAAACAAAAATTTTCCGGAAAAGTAAGCAAAATAATTTTCTATAAAACCTAGAGAGTAATTAAGTGGTTTATTATGAAAAAATCTTGTAAGAATAACCGGTGTTTGAAATAATCCGTCTTCTTTTATTTGTTCCTCTTGCAATAACCTTATTTGAGGATATCCAAAAATATTAACCTGAGAAAATCTTCCTGTTCCTCCTTTTATTATAAAAACTAGCGAAAATGATACAATTGAAAGAATAATAAAGGAAGATAAAAGATAAGCCTTATGTTTGTTTGTAAACTTTTTCCATATTGGGTAAAGATATAAAACTGAAACGAGAAAAAGAAGCGGAATAAATACCCTCGGGGTATGGTAAAAAAAGAAGCTCAGCAAAAGCACAAACGCTCCTAAAAAAAAGTATATTTTTTTTTGTTTTTTAAAACCGGTTAACAACAACATATAGCCTGAAATAATAAAAAAAAGCGCTACGACTGTTTCGGCGCTTGCTCGTGATAAAACTACGTGCCAAGGAGCAATTGAAAGAAGAAAAGAAGAAATAAGACTTACCTTCCTATTTCCAAATAGTATTTGCGCCAAAAAGAAAAACGGAATTATTGTAAATGATCCAAAAATAGCTCCCGGCAGTCTAGTTGCGAGCTCATTCAAACCTAAAAATTTGATTGGAAGCTCTGTAAGATAATGATAACCTGATGGCCTATTGTCACCAAACATATCTATATACAGAGGGTTCTTATTATTATTTTCATCCTTTCCTGTTAAAAGAAGAGAGTATCCATTATATCCCAGAGATGCCTCATCAATATGAAATCCAAGAGGAACAGAGTTTAAATTATAAGTTCTAAGCACGATTGCCAATACGAAAATGAAGCAAAGAAGAATAGCTACGGTTAAATCCTTTTTACTTAAATTAATTATTTCTAATAATTTCTTCACTATCTTTGAGGAATAATTTGATAAACTCTGAAAAAATAATTACTTTTGCCTTCTCTAAATTTTGAGATTAGTTTTAGAGGAAAATTATCCGGAATTACTGCATGTTGAGGCTGATAAAACACAAAAAATGCTGGCATTTTTTGCGCGTAATCCAAAGATTCTTTTGGTAAGGTATCGTTATTTATTGGCCAATATCCCTTTATGGTAATATTGGAATCATCAATCAGGTATGTTTCATAAGCTGCGGGCATAAGACCAAACGTTCCCTCAGTTCCAATATAAATATGCTGGTTTTGTGCTTGCTTCTTAAAAAATGCGACTGATTCTTTTACTCCTCCGCCTGCCGACCAGCCATTTACATATTGATCAAGATCGGGATTTGCGATGGGCGCATTTTTAAAATCATTTAATATAAAATAATCTGCTCTCAGAAAAAGCACTAAAAAAGCCAAAAGTGTCAAAACACCTGTAAGTTTAATTTTTGTTTTTGAATAAATCTCATATATTGAAAAAGCAGCAAGTGGCAGGAGAAACAAAGTCATAAAAAAAATGAACCTTGGATAAAGAGTTTTTCCAAAAAATACAAGAGCTGCGAAAGGAACTAAAAACCAAATGAGGAGAAGCAATTTTTCTCTTAAAAACTTGAAGTTAATAAAAAAAGATAGAATTATAAGAAGAAAAACAGGCCATGTCATGTAAGTTATGAACCAATTCCAAAGACCTGAAAAGTTGCTATAAAGATAAGTAATAGGATGCATAAGCCATTCTTTAAAAGAGTAAACAAAGAGAACATTTTTTTCATTTATGATATAAAAAAATGGAGAGAGTCTAAGAATTGAATAATATCCGTATGCAAGAGCCGCGGAAAATGCGAATAAGACCATCCATCTAAAAAAGCGTATGGCCAATTTATGTTTTGAAAAATCAAACAAAAGAAGAGTGAAAGGTATAAGGTATATACTAAAAAACCCCGAAGTTTTTGTAAGAATTCCTCCACCTAAAATCATTCCTAAAATAAGGGCAACATCAAGCCTTAATCTTCTAATAAGTAGAATCTCAAAATAAAGACTCCAAACGGCAAAAGTTCCAACTAGGCTATCGTATAATGCCATGCGGTCATAAACCAGAGCGAAAGGAAAAATTAAATACAAGAAGGCCGATAAAATTCCCATCCATCTGTTTTTAAAAATTTCTCTTCCCAAAAAGAATAATCCTATCATTGTTGCAAAGCCTGCAAAGACAGAAACAAGTCTTGACGCAAGAAGAGGATCTTTTACAACTCGCATTAAATTCAGAGCTATCCAGATAAACATCGGCTGCTTTCCGTCGGTAAGCGATATAAAACGCCAGCTTGCATCTTGTCTTGCGATCTGTGACCACCTTACATAGATCGCCTCATCTGTAAAAATCGGAAGAGACATTATCCGGTATAAGCGCAGAAAAAAATATGCCAACGTTAATAAAACTAAAATGGCCAGCTCAAGTCTGTACTTTTTGACCATGTTCCAAAGAAGAATCATAGCTTATTCTATCATTTATTATTCGAGGCAAACAACCTTACAACAAAAGGTTTCCCTAAAAGAAGAGCTATTGATAAAACAAAACCTATCATAGTCAGCCAAAAAAGAATATTTGGGGTAGGTTCGTTCCAGTCTCCCTTATAAAGAAATGGAACATATTCCAGTAGCGCAAAAAGGGGAAGAACAGTACTAACGATAACTGAATAATATCTATTTTGAAGAAATGGAGAAAACGGAACTATATACAAAAGGTACCACGGCTGAAAATTAGTTCTTAAAGTAACTAAGATTAGAGGGATAGACATGAGAGGAACTAAAAAATTGAGAAATCTCGCCCAATCAATTTGGTTTTCTTTCTTTTTAAAAAGAGGGTATAAAAAAAATGGAATGAGTAAAACTGTTGCAAATTTAATACCGATTGAAAAAAACAATGATAGGAGAAACGGAATATATTTTTTATTGATAAGAAAGTATAGAGATAAAACTGCAAAGAAAATCATAGGTAAATCATTGTGCGATGAAACTAGGCCCTCAATAATTATTAAAGGGTTAAAAACAAATAAAGTGAGTCCAAATAATTCATTTTTGGGGGAGATTTTTTTAAGAATTTTCGCAGTAAAATAGGCAGTTCCTAAGAAACTTAAGGAACTGAGAAACTTAAACAAAAAAAATGTCGGGAGAAAGAAATTAAATCCAATAAAAGATAAAGGCGCTGTTAATACAAGCCAGGCCGGTCCATATGGATAAGTCCTGTGAGTCCAGCGCATAAAGTTAAGCATCGGATCGTTGGGAAAATCCAAAGCCTTATGGAGATACGGATTCTGAGCGTAATAAGTAATTATCTTTGCGTCAAACATGTAATTAAATAAATCATAAGAAAATGCATTATAGGAAAAAGAAAGAATTACCGTAGATATGATAGTCAAGGACCAAACTTGTTTTTTACTTATTTTGTTTTTTGATGCTAAAGATAAAAAGAAAAAATAAAACCCAAAAAGCAGTAAAATGATTAATATATAAAAACTTGTGGAAAGCGGTCTGTTAAAATAGCCGATTTGCTGAAAAAATTTTTGAGCTATCTGCCACAAGGAAAACTGTGACAGAGTAAGATTAAGGTCAACTTGGGTAAAAGAATATAAAAAGAGAGCGATGATAACCAATAGATATGTGATGCTTAATAATTTGAGATTTGACATTTGAGATTATTATTTGTATGTTCCTTTGATAGAATTCATTTTAATTTTAAATAAGTCAAAAAGTCCGTCAATTGAATCCTTCAATGGACTTACTCTTCTTGTTTCTACGTAAAGCCAGTCAACAGGAACTTCTTTAATTCTAAATCCCATTTTTTGAGCCAAATACAAAAGCTCAACATCAAATCCAGCAGATACTTTTGATCCCGAAATTTCCCCAAATCCGTTATTTATATTAGATATTTTTCTAAATAGTTTTTTTGCAACTTCATTTTTAAACATTTTAAATCCGCATTGAGTATCGGAAATCCCCGAAATTCCAACTAATATTGTGCGAAGTGCCATCATTCCCCGTGCCATTACAAGTCTTGTCCATGGAGCTCCTTTTCTCTTTGAATTTCTCGAACCGATGACAACATCGTAACCCTTATCAAAATAGGGAAGAACTTTTTCAATCTCCTCAATAGGCGTTGCCTGATCCATATCTGTAAAAAGTATAAATTCAGCGTTTGATGAAAGAACACCTTTTGTTACTGCCCCTGCTTTGCCCGTATGATTATTTTTTACTAGTTTAAATTTTGGGTTTTCTTTTACAAACTTTTCTATAAACTCTCTGCTTCCATCTGTTGAGCCATCATCAACCACGATAACTTCCCAGCTATATTTTTGTTTTGAAAGATAATGCTCTACTTTATCAAGAACTCCTTTTTGAAGATTTGCCCTTTCGTTATAGGAAGGAATTACAACGGAAAGAAAGATTTTATCCACACGAAAATTATACTAGAAAAAAATTCGTACCGCCAGCGGGAGTCGAACCCGCGATCTTCACGTTGAGAACGTGACGTCCTGGACCACTAGACGATGGCGGCGCTCCATAATTTTACCCCAAATTACTATTTAAAACAACAAAATAACCTAAAGTATTAGTATGGTAGACTATTTTTTCAGATCCTCTTCGGAGAGGCCGAAGTGGTGGCCGATTTCATGAATGACTGTCGTTCTGACTTGTGCTTTTATTTCTTCTTCTGTCTTTGAAACTCTTTGGATCGGGTTTTTAAAAATGGTGATCTTATCCGGGAGAACTCCCGAATAAAATCCTCTTCTAGTCTGAGGAACTCCCTGATAAAGCCCAAAAAGAAGCGCCCATGCAGGAAGTTTTAAACTTTTAAGAAGCTTGGGGCTCGGATCATCCTCAACTACAACAGAAACATTATTCAGTCTTTTTGCAAACTCTTCCGGCAAAGAATCAATCGCCTCTGCCACCAATTTTCTAAATCTTTCTTCATCCATTGGCACTATTGTAACAAAAAATCTGTTTCACCACGTCTGACGTGGTTTCACCTTTCAGGCAGAGATTCTCCCCTGTTAGAAGTTTAATAAGACTATAGAGAGGTTTAGGACAGAGGCAAAGCTTACCCAAAGAAGGTACGGCTGCGAGACTACTCCTCTTAATAAACTAATCCGCTTGGTAGGGGGTTGCGTGGTTGATTACTGATCAGGGGATTCGAGCTTGGTAATTCTTATTTCATGATCATCAACTCTATCAGTCAATCTTCTGATCAAACTGGTTCCTGCTGCATTTTCTTCTCTCATCGTTTCGAGCTCTTTCATGACCCCATCGAGTCCTGTCAAAACCTGATCTCTATATTCTCTATTTTTCTCATCCACATCTCTTACAACTTTTTCTAATGAAACATCCAGCTCGATTCTTAAATCTTTTCTTGTTATTTCCAACTCCTCCCTAAGAATCCCTCTCGTGATAATATCCGAGTTTTGTTTAATTTTTTTCATTATTTAATACTAGTAGTATTTCAAACCCATGTCAATCTGAATAAATAAATCAAAATAGATCAATAAATTTTGAAATAATTTTACTTAGTCTGCTTGGTAGGGAGAGGGGGCGTGGAGGACAGGCCGCGGAACAGTTTCTTCTGTTTTTATCTTAAATCTTGGTAATGATCTTGTTAGAGCAATGTCTAAAACTTCATCCATATGGGAAACAAATTTGAAATTGAGATCTGTTAGTACTTCTTTTGGCACATCTTCTAAATCTTTTTTATTGTCCTTTGGCATAATTATTGTCTTAAGACCTGCTCTATGTGCTGCGATAACTTTTTCCTTAATTCCTCCAATTTCCAAAACTCTTCCCCGCAAAGTTATTTCTCCTGTCATTCCTACTTTTCTATTGACTGAAACTCTGATTAGAGCAGATACAATAGCCGTAGTTATAGCAATTCCTGCCGAGGGGCCGTCTTTTGGAATCCCGCCTTCCGGGACATGCACATGAACATCAATCTTTTGATAAAACTTTTCCGCAAGTCCAAGCTCTCGTGCTCTTGCCCGAATGTAGCTCATTGCCGCCTGGCAGGACTCTTTCATAACATCACCAAGCTGACCTGTTAAGATTAAGTTTCCCTTACCCGGCATTAAAGCAACTTCTATAAATAGGATGACTCCTCCCGCCTCTGTCACTGCAATACCGGTAGACATTCCGATCTCGTCTCTCTTCTCAAGAATTGTAGATCGTATTTTTATAGGCCCTAAAAATTTAGTAACATTTTTAACTGTTACCATAACTTTTTTATTTTTTCCTTCTGCAATCATTTTTGCAACTTTTCTAAGGACTGCTGCAATTTGCCGCTCAAGACTTCTGACCCCTGCTTCTCTTGTGTAGTGCGCAATTATAAATCTAATCGCATCATCTGAAAAATCAACTGTTTTATCACTTAATCCATGATTATCTATTTGCTTTTTCAAAAGAAACTCTTTTGCAATCTTAAATTTTTCAAACTGGGTATAACCTGTAAAGTTAATAACCTCAAGCCTGTCCCGTAAGGCAGGAGGAATTGTATCTAATACATTTGCGGTTGTAACAAACATTACATCGGATAGGTCAAATGCAACCTCTAGATAATGATCGGAAAACTGATTGTTTTGCTCCGGATCCAAAGCCTCCAAAAGTGCTGAGGAAGGATCTCCTCTAAAGTCGGTTCCTACTTTATCAATCTCATCCAGCATAAATACCGGATTTCTGGTATCTGCGTCTTTTACTCCCTGAATAATTCGCCCGGGAAGTGCTCCGACATATGTTCTTCGATGACCTCTAATTTCTGCCTCGTCTCTAATTCCTCCAAGAGAAACCCTTACAAATTTTCTCCCTAAAGCCCGGGCAATTGATTTTCCAATAGAAGTTTTACCAACTCCGGGCGGTCCGACAAAACAAAGGATGGGTCCTTTCATTCTTCCGGCAAGTTTATGAACAGCCAAGTATTCAACTATTCTTTCCTTAACCTTAGAAAGTCCATAGTGGTCCTCGTCTAGAATTTTCTCGGCTGCTTTTATGTCTATGTTATTTTTACTTTCCTTACTCCATGGAAGACATATAAGCCAATCTAAATAATTTCTAATATATCCTGCCTCGGGATTAAACTGATTCATCTGCCCCAGTTTCTTAAGCTCCTTTCTGGATTTTTCCTCTACGTCTTCAGGCATACCCGCGGCTTTTATTTTATCTGAGAGTTCCTTGACTTCGCTGTCTTCATCACTTTGACCAAGTTCCCTTTCTATAGTCTTTAGCCTTTCTCTAAGCATTGCCTCCCGCGCACCCTTTTCAAATCTTTCATGAGTTTTTGACGTAAGGCGTCTTTCAAGTTCTAAAACTTTAATTTCTTTACTCAAGTATCCCGAGATTTTTTCAAGTCTTTCTTTTACACTTGTCATTTCCAGAAGCTCCTGTCTCTCGACCGGCTTAACATCCAAAACAGAAGAGATTAAATCGGCAAGTTCGGAGGGAGAATTGTCGGACATTATATTCATAAAGGCCAAAAAATCAACTGATTTTCCAAGATTTATTGCTTTTTTGAATTGGTTTGTTATGTGATTGCATAAGGCTTTAATTTCGGGAGAATCGTTAATTTCATCGAAAAGTTCCTTGACTTTTGCAAAAAGAAACTGTTCGTGAGGCTCATAAGACAATATTTTGACTCTTGAAATACCTTTTACCTGAGCGTTGATCTCCCCATCCGATCTTATCATTCGCTCAATTTTTGAAAGAGTACCAATTGAGTAAAGATCGGCGGGTGTTGGTTCATTAAGCTTGGAATTTTTTTGAAGAACAAAACAGACTATTCTTTCGTTCTGAAAGGAACTTTCTAATGCGGCTAAACTCTTGGGCCTGCCAAACGTTAAAACCGAATCAATATTTGGGAAAATTATTCCGTCTCTTATGGGGATAATAGGTACTAACTTTTCCATATCTCCGCCGGATTATCCTTCCAACGTATTAGCACTCTATCAAAATATCTGCTAACTGTCAAGAGCTTATAATATTAGGGTTGATCCCGATCCAATCGGGGTTGACAAAGCAAATTTGATAGAACTACAATTAAGTATGAGAAGAAAAACACGAGAGATATCCCTTTTGCCTGAGGGCGTAAAACCTGAACAACTGCTTAAGAGGCTTCATTCATTTGAAGGAAAACTCGCCGAGTTTATTACAAATTTTGCAGGAAGCATGTTTTTTGTATATTTCCATGTAATATGGTTTTCTCTATGGATTATTTTAAACAACACAAAATTAGTAAACATTGTCCGTCCATTCGATCCTTTTCCTTATGGTCTTTTAACCATGATTGTTTCTCTTGAAGCCATTTTTCTAGCCACATTTATTATGTTAAATCAGAACAGACAGGCGCTTATCGAGACTTATAGAGATCTTGAAGAGGAAGAAGAACAAGAGGAAGAAGAGCGGGAGCAGGAAGAATTAGAAGGAGAAGTAGAAGATATTCAGAAAGATTTAGACGATATTAAAAGTGCTATGAGATTTATCCAGGAGAAAATAACTGCGATCGAAAAGTCCCCGGCTTCACAAAACGGAAACGGCAATAATAAGTAGATAAAGTTTTTCCTTCAGGCTTCCAAAAAATCCAGCTCCCTTTTTTATATCGCTGGTCCTAAGATGATCCGTTAGCAACCAATACTCTTTCTTTTGAACGGGCCAATTCCATACTGCTTTCCCAGAAAAATCCCGCCATTGTCCATGTTTGATTTCTGCAACTTTCTTCACGCCCGTTATTAAATAAAACGTATGAACCGTTTTCTCTCCTAAACTGTTCTATAAACGAGCCAAAAAGTTTTATTGCAGTACGAGGCGCTCTTCTCACTTTTTCTCCCTCTTGTACAAAACCTAATTTAATCAAACCATCGGCAATCATGTAAGAAGTGACTGGCCAAAATACATTTTTTCCGCTATGATAGCCTTCTTTATCAAAAGTTCTTTGATATCTGCCAAATGTCCTAA
>Ga0209542_10018003_pt1 | contig 11488 bp, 11 predicted proteins | sample RifCSPhighO2_01_FD_184028 | JGI IMG/M metagenome (GOLD analysis project Ga0209542, IMG submission 184028) | Soil microbial communities from Rifle, Colorado - Rifle CSP2_plank highO2_0.1 (SPAdes) (version 2) | ecosystem: Environmental > Terrestrial > Deep subsurface > Rock core/Sediment ...
TATGGTTATGGCTTAGTTGAACTTGGTGGACAAAATCCCAATGTGGTCGCGCTTTGCGCGGATTTGGCTGAATCAACGCGTTCACTCTGGTTCAAAGAAAAATTTCCTGAAAGATATATTGAAATGGGCGTGGCTGAACAGAATATGGCGGCGATTGCCGCCGGGCTGGCGGTTTCCGGAAAAATTCCTTTTATTTCTTCTTACGCTGTTTTTTCTCCGGGCAGGAATTGGGAACAAATCAGAACCACAGCTTGTTATAATAACGCTAACGTAAAAATTGCCGGCGCGCATGCCGGAGTTTCGGTTGGGCCTGATGGCGCCACTCATCAGGCGATTGAAGATATCGCTACAATGCGGGTAATCCCCAATATGAAGGTTTTTGTTCCTGCAGATGCGATTGAAGCGAAAAAAGCTACAATTGCGGCCGCGCAAATTTATGGGCCTGTTTATTTAAGATTTGCCCGGGAAGGAACGCCGGTTTTTACCACCGAAGGAACCCCGTTTGTTCCGGGAAAAGCTTATGAAATTTGGGATTCGCCGGCTGGCGGAAAAAAACCGCAAGTTGCCATTATCGGCGCCGGCCCTTTATTGTACAATGCTTTATTGGCGGCGAAAGAATTAGAAGAAGAAGGAATTTTTACGATTGTTTTAAACAGCCATACCATTAAACCGATTGACGAGAAAAAAATTATTGAAGTTGCCAAAAAATGTGGCGCAGTCGTGACAGTTGAAGAACATAATGTTATTGGCGGTTTAGGAGGAGCTGTAGCCGAAATTTTAGCTGAAAATTATCCCGCGCCGATGGAATTCGTTGGAATGAAAGATTGTTTCGGCGAAAGCGGCCAGACGAGAGAATTGATTGAAAAATACGGAATGGGGGTGAAAGATATTAAAAAGGCGGCAAAAAAAGTTATAAAGAGAAAATGAATTATAGAATTTTATGTTTGATATAATTACAATTGGCACGGCTACTCGCGATGTTTTTTTAACAAGTTCTTTTTTTAAAGTTTTTCGCGATACCGAGCATTTAAAAAAAAACGGTTTTCCGACTGGCGAAGCCCAGTGTTTTACTTTGGGCGGCAAGGTGGAAATTGACAAGCCGATTTTTACCACCGGCGGCGGAGCAACCAACGCGGCAACGACTTTCTCCAGGCAAGGATTAAAAACCGCGGCTTTGGTCAAGATAGGAGAAGACAAAGAAGGCGAAGATATTGTCAATGAAATGGCGAAAGAAAAAATAACGGCTTTTGCGATTAAAGATGAAAACAAAGGCACGGCTCATTCAACCATTCTTTTGTCAACGGCCGGCGAGCGGACGATTTTGGTTTATCGCGGCGCTTCCGGAGATTTAACGGCCGATGAAATTCCGTTTAAAAAAATAAAAGCTAAATGGGCTTATATCGCGCCGAGCAATATCGCTTTTGACGCAATGGAAAAAATTTTTGACTATCTTTATGAAAACGGCGTTCTTATCGCTTTTAATCCTTCAAAATATTATATTGAATTGGGCATTGATAAATTAAAGCTATTTTTAGAGAAGAGCAAGGCGGTGATTTTGAATCGCGAAGAAGCTTCTTATTTAACGGGCGTTGATTATCAAAATGAAAGAGAGATTTTTAAGAAACTTGACGAAATCACGCCGGGCATTGTAGTAATGACCGACGGCCCGAATGGCGTTATGGTTTCCGACGGCGCGAATATCTATCAATCCGGTATTTTTAAAGACCAAAAAGTAGTTGACCGCACCGGCGCCGGAGACGCTTTTGGCAGCGGTTTTGTCGCCGGTTTGGCGCACAAACGGGAAAATTGCGAAAAAGGATTGTGCCGGACGGATAATATTGAGTACGCCATTCGTTTGGCCTCGGCCAACGCTACTTCGGTAGTTGAGCAAATTGGAGCGAAAAAAGGAATTTTAACAAAGGAGGAATTTGAAAAAGATAAAAGATGGGAAAATTTTCAGATAAAACGTGAAATAATATGAAAGCGTACGAAAAAATAGCTAAAATTTTAAGAGTTGACAAAGATGTTGTTAAAAACATTGAAGAGCAACTCGGGGCTTTAACTGGCAAAAAAAACGTAATGGATAAAATAAATGAAGATAACGATGCGATTATCGACGACCGTTTAAGCGTTTTGGGGCTTAACAGGAATTCCGGCGCCAAAGAAATTTACGACGCGTTAATTAAAAAAATTGAATCAGATAACCAATTGCTTTTTGATTTTTTAAAAAAACCGCTGTCTTCCCGCTCCGGCGATTGGCAAAAAGTTTTATCCGTTGCCGCTAAAATTGCCGGCCGTCCCAAGGGATTTTTTTTAAAAACAATCAAGGCCGAAGAATTTTTAAAAAAACAGCCGCCGTATCAAGTTCTTAAAATTCTTGGTTATAAATCGGTTGAAGACATGCTTAATAATGAAGATATTTTTGAAGTTTACAGCAGTTTGAGGTTTATTGAAGGAAGCGAATGGCTGAATAACGTGTTTTTCAAGCAATATGAAGGGTTAAAGCCGTCTGATTTTGAATATCGGGAAATTACCGTCAAAGCCCTGTCGGAAAAATGGGCAGCTTTGGCCAAAGATTTTATCAGAAAAAAACATCATAATGTCAGTCACTTGAAAGAACTCGGAGTAATTTTTTATATTCCTTTGTCTCTTAACATTTCCGGAGAAACGATGCGAAATTTCAGTTTGGTCATCCATTATTTCAACGAAATTCCTTTTTATTCTTCGCTTTTTGAAAAATTCGCCAAAGATTCTTCGGAAAATCTTTTCGCAAAAAAAATAATTTCTTTGCTCCGCGGCGACGTGCTTGATGACGCGCTGCCTGAAAGCGGCAAATCTCAATGGATGATTATTCAAAGATATTTAGCCAAAGACGATGAGAATGATTGGCGCTTGTTTGTTCCCCATATTAACCCCGAAGCGCTTCATTGGGAAAGGGCGACCGGAATGCTGATTAAATGCGGCGAAGAACTTGACGGGTTCGCGACTGATTTGTTTTTTTGGCAGAATCTTGATTGGGTGGGGGATTATTTCCAAAGCGACGCCGGAGTGCCGATTTTAATCAGCTTTAATTTGGTTGATACGGCGATGTCATTGGTTAAAGAGAAAGAAATGATAAAATACCTTTATCACCATCAGGAATCTTTATGGAATAAAATTTTCAGCGAATATTTCGGCGAAGAAAAAATGAGAGAAATGATTAAGGAAAATATTATCAAAGGGTGGATAGAAATATAAATCAAAATTACAATGCAAAATTTAAAATTATTAGAAATAATTAAAAATGCGGAAAATAATAAAGTGGCCATCGGGCATTTTAATATTTCCGATTGCGTCGCTCTTAAGGGAATTTTTCTGGCTGCCAAAGAACTCAATTTGCCGGTGATTATCGGCGTTTCCGAAGGAGAGCGGGAGTTCATCGGCGTTAAAAGAGTCGCCGACGCCGTCAGAAGCGTTCGCGAAGAATTTAATTGGCCGATTTTTTTGAACGCCGACCACACGCATTCTTTGGAAAAAATAAAAGAAGCGGTTGAGGCCGGTTTTGACGCCGTGCTTTTTGACGGCGGCAAACTTTTGCTTGAAGAAAATATCAAAAAAACCAAAGAAGTCGTTGAATATGTTAAAAGCGTTAATCCCGATATTTTAGTTGAAGGCGAGTTGGGTTATATCGGAGCGAGTTCGGTGATTTTAAAAGAAGTTCCGGAAGGCGCCGCGGTTGAAGAAAAAGATTTGACCAAGCCGGAAGAAGCGGGACTCTTTGCCAAAGAAACCGGAATTGATTTACTTGCTCCGGCTGTGGGAAATATTCACGGTATGTTTAAAAACGCTCCAAATCCGAATTTAAGCATTGAAAGAATCGCAAAAATCAGAAAGGCGGCCGGCGTTCCGTTGGTGCTTCATGGCGGTTCAGGCATTAAAGACGAAGAATTTATAAAAGCCATTAATGCCGGAATTTCAACCATTCATATTAATACAGAAATTCGTTTGGCATGGCGAAAAGGCATTGAAAAAGCTTTGGCGATGAATCCGGAAGAAATTGTGCCGTATAAAATTTTACCTGCCGTTATTGATGAGATTAAAAAAATAACTAGTGGCCGTTTAAAATTATTTAATAAACTATAAATCGGCCAGCCCGTTCTTGCCAAAGAAAACGGATTGAAATATAATAATTAATCGAGTATAGACCTTATGTTTTTTTCAAAAACTTTTACTAAAATGAATAATCAAAAGAAAAAAATTATTATTATTGACGATGAAGCGTCTTTTTTAAGCATTTTCACCAAGGCATTAGAAGGCGCCGGTTTTGAAGCAAAAGGCTTTTCCGACCCTAAAGAAGCGATTTTGAAAATGCCGGAAGAAAAGCCGGATTTGATTCTTTTGGATATTACCATGCCGAACCTCAACGGCTTTGATGTTTTTGAGCAGCTTAAAAAAGAACCAAAGACAAGCGCGGTTAAAATCATATTTTTAACCAATCTGGGAGAAACAGTGGCTGGCACTTCAGTTGACGAGCAATATGCCAAAGACATCGGTGCTCAAGGTTATCTTAAAAAAACAGACGATTTGAATTATTTTGTCAAAAAAATTCAAGAAATCCTCTAGTAATCGCCGTAATTATATTATCGGCATTGATGAAGTTGGCCGGGGCGCTTTAGCCGGGCCGGTTGTTGTTGCGGCAGTGGCCGCTCCAATAAAATTCAAAATTCAGAATTCAAAATTAAGAATTAAAAAGAAAACCAAAAATTCTGCATTTTTAATTCTAAACTCTAAATTAGCTCCGCTTAGGGATTCCAAAAAACTTTCTTCAAAACAACGGGAAGAATGGTTTAAATGGATAAAAAAACATACCAACAAACTTAAGAATGTAAGTATGTTTTATGCGGTGGAAAGCGTATCGCCAAAAATAATTGATAAAATAAATATCTCTCAAGCGGCAAATTTAGCGGCCACAAACGCCTTCAGGCGTTTAATTAAAAAAGTTAAAATTAAGAATTGTCGGGTTTGTCTTGACGGCGGACTATATTTGCCAAAAATTCTAAATTCTAAATTCCATATTCTAAATTCTATTATTAAGGGCGATGAGAAAATTCCGGCAATCGCCCTGGCTTCAATTGTCGCCAAAGTTCATCGCGACAAATTGATGAAAAGATTGCATAAAAAATATCCGCGTTACGATTTTATCAATAATGTCGGTTATGGCGTGAAAAAACACATAAAAGCGATTAAAAAATACGGCTTGTCGCCGATTCACCGGAAAAGTTTTAAAATTCATTGAATTTTATTTATTTGACTTTTTAATTGAAATTATCTATTTTATTGATAGTTATTTAAATCAATTTATAAGGAGGAAGCGATGAATAGAATGAAAGTATTATTTAAAAGGCCTTCTTGGGACGAAATTTTTATGTTCCAGGCGATTGGTTGCGCTACGCGTCACAGTTGTTTGAAGCGAAGCGTTGGGGCGTTATTGGTAAAAGATAAGAGAATAATCAGCACTGGTTATAATGGGGCCGCGGTAGGAATAACCAGCTGTCTTGAACTTGGTTATTGTTATTATGAAAATTTAGCCCAAAAAGAAATGGCGATAAATGGCGGTAATTTTTTGGAGATCAAAGAGAGATTTAAAATTTATTGCCATGCGGTTCATGCCGAAGCAAACGCTTTAAGCCAATGTTCAAGAACAGAAGCAAAAGGAGCGACTCTTTATCTGACCAATTATCCATGCCCGAAATGCGTTCAGGATTCAATTATTACAAATGAAATTGCGGCAGTACGCATTTGGAAAAGTTATCTGGAAAATGCGGCTCTTACCATTGACGAAAAGCGGGCAAGCGAAATGAAATTGCTTGAAGCCGGTATATCCGTTGGTTATATTTTCCTTTCAAAAAAAAGGATTATGGAAATCGCGGGTTATATGACCAATAGTGTTGGCGAGCGGACTGATTACAAATTTAAAGGAGGTGAAAAATAATGAAGTGGCCGGTTTTTTCTGAAAAAGAGTTGGTAATAGGCAATCTTGATTCAAGCATCGGCGTTTGCACTTTGTGGTCGCCAAGAAAAGAATTCGCCAAAAAATATCTTGACAGCATTATGGATAGAATCGCCATTGTCGGCAATCTTTATTCCGTCTATGGAGCAGGAATTTTGATAAGAAATTTTTTGGCTAATCCGAAAATGAGATATTTGGTGGTATCCGGCGCGGAAATTGGAAATTCTAAAAAGGCGATAAAAAATCTTGATAAAGATAATTCTTTATTGTTAAAAATGTTTTTGTCTGAAAGCGATGTAAAAAGATTTTTAGCTCAGACAAAGATAATTTTTATAGAAACGAAGAATATAAAAGATTTTATCGTCAACGGCGCTTACAGGGATATTGATTATGAGAAAAAAGAATTTGAGCCGTTTTTGATTCCTTTGCCCAAACCGGAAGCGAAAAATTTTCCCACCGCTGGTTCAAGCCATCTGATAAGAGTAAGAACTATAGCCGAAGGTTACGAGGCGCTTTTAAAAGAAATACGCTTTTTCGGTCATATTACGGGTAGCGATTCAGAGGGGCACAGAAGGCAGGAATTATGGGAATTGAATATGGTTATAAGCGAGCAAAATCCCTTTGGTTTTGATTCTATTCCTCATCCGGAATACGGTAGGGAAGAAATAAAACAATATTGCGAGGATTTTTGGAATGGAATCAAAAGAGGCGACACTGCTTACGCTTATGGCCATATAATTCGTTTTGCGTTCGGCGACCAAGTGGAAGCGGCCATCAAAGCGTTTAAGAAAAAGCCCGATGAAACATTTCGGGTTGTAATATCGCTTTGGGACCCGCGCGTTGATGAAGGTTCAATAAACGCCGAAGACCCGCCTTGCGTGATTATGTTTCAATTAAGGATTATCAATGGCCGTTTGTATCAATGGGGTTATATCAGAACCAACGATATGTTCGGCGGCTGGCCTTTGAACGCGATTGCCATGGGACATTTTCAATACAGATTTTTAGAGCGGCTGCGATCGGAATTAAAAAGGCCGGAGCTTCAATTGGGCGATTTGGCGATAACCTCCGGTTCCGCTCATATTTATGAGCGGGATTGGATACAGATTGATGAATTCCTTAAAGACGCTCTTCCGAAAAAATTCCTCCCTGATCCTAAAGGAAATTTTGAAATTAAAGTTGATGACGGGAAGATAATCGTTAATCACTTTTCTCCGGAAGGAGAATTATTGCAAGTGTTTCAGGGAGATGATGCTTTGAAATTAAGCAGAGAAGTGGCGCCGTTTATTTCGCAGATTCAGAACGCGCTTTATGTCGGCCGTGAACTTCAAAAAGCGGAAAGGAGGTGCAAAAATGGGATTAATGGAAAAGATTGAACACGCTCCAACCGAAAACGGGCATACGACATATTATCTTTTTTTGCAAAAAGATAATATTGTTAAACCGTTTCCTTTATTTAATTTTATGCAATGCAGAAAAGAGCATAAGGATAAGACAGAAGTTCGATTAAAGGAAATGGGTCTTCAACTGGTTTTAGATAATTAAAATAATCGATTTATACGGCTTCTTGGTTTGATGTTTAAACCAAGAAGCTTTTTTTATTGACTTTTTATTCTAAATTCTATATTCTAACTTCTAAATTCTAACTATGGGTGGCGTACCGGTAAAACATCATACTAAATCAAAAGTCGGCCGAAGGCGGTCGCATTTAGCTTTAAAACCAAGCCAGATTTTTGCCTGCCAAAATTGCAGCGGTCCGATTTTGCCGCATAAAATGTGCGGCCAGTGCGGAAATTATAAAGGAAGAATCGTCAAAGAACCGAAATTAAAAATAAAAAAATAATGGCAACTCGTCATCTTGCTCGTTCAATCGTTCTTCAATCTTTATACGAGTGGGACTTTTACAATCAAAAAGAAGATTTGACCAAAATAGTTGAAAGGAATATCGGAGATTTCGGCGCCGGCATTGACGAGCCGGAATTTATTTGGCGGATTATTAAAGGCGTTATTGAACATTTTAAGGAAATAGACGGTATCATCGTAAAAGCCGCTCCGGAATGGCCGCTTAGCCAGATTTCCATTGTTGATCGCAATATTTTACGCATCGGGCTTTACGAGCTTTTATTCGCTGATAAAAACGAAGTGCCGGAAAAAGTGGCGATTAACGAAGCCGTTGAATTGGCGAAAAATTACGGCGGTTCAAGTTCCAGTCGTTTTATTAATGGCGTTTTGGGAACGATATATAAAGAAATGGCGACAAAATAGTGGATATCCCTTTATTAGAACAGAAACTCGGCGTTATTTTTAAAAATAAAAACCTCCTCAAAGAGGCCTTAACTCATCGTTCTTATTTAAATGAAAATCCGTCGTGGCCTTTGCCGCACAACGAACGTCTGGAATTTTTAGGCGACGCGGTTTTGGAATTGGCCGTAACCGAAATTCTTTTCAGCCGTTATCCAACTTCTCCGGAAGGCGAATTGACGTCTATCAGGTCGGCTTTGGTGAATTATCAGATGCTCGCCGATATCGCTAAAAATATGGAGCTCGGCGATTATGTTTTTCTTTCCAAGGGCGAAGCTAAAGACGCAGGCAAGGCCAGAGAAGTTATTTTAGCCAATGCTTTTGAAGCTATTTTGGGAGCTGTTTATCTTGACGCCGGTTATGAAAGCGCCAAAAATTTTATTGAAAAAGCGGTAATGGGACGCTTGGATGAAGTCATTGAAAAAAAACTTTATCAGGACCCGAAAAGTTTGCTTCAAGAAATCGTTCAGGAAAAATTGAGAGCAACGCCCACTTATTCCGTTTTGTCGGAAAAAGGCCCGGATCACGCCAAAATTTTCAAAGTCGGCGTGTTTTTCAACGGCGATTTGATTGCCGAAGGCGAAGGCGCGTCAAAACAAGAAGCGGAAGTGGAAGCGGCGAAGAACGCATTAAAAAATGTTTCTTAAATCATTAGAACTCAATGGTTTTAAATCTTTTGCCCAAAAGACGGTTTTGGAATTTCCAAAAGGCATTACCGCGATTGTAGGTCCGAACGGAAGCGGTAAGAGTAATATTATTGACGCTATCCGGTGGCTTTTGGGCGAACGCGACGCCAAAAATATCAGGGGCGAAAAAATGGAAAATTTGATTTTCGCCGGCACGCCGAAAAAATCGAAAATGGGAATGGCTTCGGTCGGGCTTTTTTTCAATAACGGCTCCGGATTTTTTCCGATTGATTTCAGCGAAATATCCATTGTCCGCAAAGTGGCGCGCGACGGTTTGTCGCAATATTTTTTGAATAAATCGGAAACCAAATTTAAAGAAATTATTGATTTTTTCGCCCGAGCTCGCCTTGGCACCAAGGGGCTGACGATTATCAACCAGGGTTCAAGCGATTTATTCGTAAGGGTGACGCCGGAAGAAAGAAAAATGATGATTGAAGAGGTTTTGGGGCTTAGGGAATTTCAGATTAAAAAAAATGAAGCGGAAAGAAAACTTAAAAACACTTTTATCAATTTGGAAAAGGTAAAAGCCATGATTGAAGAAGTAATTCCGCGGTTGAGAATTTTGAAACGCCAAGTCGGTAAATGGGAAAAAAGGGCGGAAATCGCCAAAGAATTAAAAGAATTGGAAGATGCTTATTTTTCTTTTAAAATAGGCAAGATTTTAAAAGCCAAGCGCGATTTGGAACCGCGATCGCGCCAGCTTTCAAATCTTATCGGCCAAAAAACAGATGAATTAAAGATTCTGGAAATTAACGTTAAAAAATTGGAAGAAAAATCGGAACATCGCAATCTCAATGAAATCAAAATTGAAAAAAACGGATTGTTAAGCAAAAACCTTGAACTTCAAAAGCAATTAAGCCGCTTGGAAGCGAAATTGGAAATTTTAGGGGAAGATTTCGGCGCTGATGATTCTTTTGCCAAAGAAGAAATTTTGAATCTTGTTAAAAGCATAAAAAATTCTTTGGAAGAAAGTTTAAAACTCGGAGAATTCGGAGAAATCGCCAAAGCGATTGAAAATTTGATAAAAAAAATAGCGGAATTTTTAAACCAGCCGAAAGTCCGAAAAAATCAGGAGCTTGGCGACTTGAGCAAGTCAAAAGACGAGCTTATTAAAGAAGCCGGCGTTATTGAAAGTAAAATCAAAAAATTGGAAGCCGAAGAATCGGAAATAACGGTGAAATTGGAAGAATTCAATAAAAATTTCCACAAAGCATTTGAAGAACTGGAAAATAAAAAAGAGGAAATTAGAAAATTAAACAGCGAAAAACAAATAACGGTTTTTGAGGCGGAAAAATTGGATATTCAGCTCGGCGATTTGGAAAACCAATTAACGGCCATTAACCGAACATTGAAAGAATTTTCTTTTAATAAAGACGCGGTTGAAAATAGGCATAATTCCGATGATTTAACGGAAATGGAGCGCCGGATGCTGAAATTTCGGGCAGAATTGGCAAGTATCGGGGAAATCGACGAGTCCCTTGTCAAAGAAGCCGAAGAAACGAATAAGCACTATAATTTTCTTTCAAATCAAATGGCGGATTTGGAAGCCGCAGGCAAAAATTTAAAAGATTTGATTAAAGAATTAAAAAGAAAAATTCACGATGAATTTAACAAGGCGTTTCATTCAATTAATGAAAGTTTCAATAAATTTTTTCGGCTGATGTTTGAAGGCGGGCACGCGAAATTAAAAATTAAGAAATACGAATTAATCAGCCAGCTGACGGATAAGAATAACGATGAGAACGAAAATATTGAAGGAGAAAAAAATAAAGAAAGCGAAGGAGATGAAGAAAAAGAAGAACAGGAAGAAAAATCCGGCGTTGAAATTGAATTAAGCCTGCCAAAAAAGAAAATCACCAGTTTGGAAATGCTTTCCGGAGGAGAAAAGAGTTTGATTTCCATTGCCGCGCTTTTCGCTTTGATTTCCGTCAGCCCACCTCCGTTTCTTGTTTTAGATGAAATTGACGCCGCTTTGGATGAAAAAAATTCAAGGCGTTTTTCCAATTTAATCAAAGAGTTCGCTCATAAAACGCAATTTATCATCGTTACCCATAATCGCGCGTTAATGGAAGTCGCCGATGTTTTATACGGCGTTACGATGAACGAAGACGGAACGTCTAAATTATTGTCGTTAAAATTAGAATCTGGAATATAGAATTTAGAATTTGGCAAATATCGTCTGGTCTTGATTTATTTTTTTAAATCATATATTCTATGTTCTAAATTCTAAACATATGTTAGCCATAAAATTCAAAAGAATCGGCAAGAAAAAGCAGCCGAATTACAGAATAATCGTTACTGAAAAGCGGTCCAAGGTTTTCGGCCGTTTTGTTGAGGATCTTGGCTGGTATAATCCCCGCACCAAGGAATTCAAAATAGACAAAGAGAGGACCGGTTATAGGTTAAAAACCGGAGCCCAGCCGACTGACAGCATTCACAATTTGTTTGTCAGGGCTGAAATTATTTCCGGACCAAAAAGACAGGTTCATAAAAAATCAAAATCAAAGGATGT
>Ga0209542_10018006_pt1 | contig 11488 bp, 7 predicted proteins | sample RifCSPhighO2_01_FD_184028 | JGI IMG/M metagenome (GOLD analysis project Ga0209542, IMG submission 184028) | Soil microbial communities from Rifle, Colorado - Rifle CSP2_plank highO2_0.1 (SPAdes) (version 2) | ecosystem: Environmental > Terrestrial > Deep subsurface > Rock core/Sediment ...
TTTTTGCGGGACAATTGGTAGGGGAGCTTCCTGATAACAGCGAAGCATAGTTGTAAGACCAGGTGGAGTTATCAGGAGTGAGAATGCTGGCATAAGTAGTGAAACCTCCGATGAAAACTCGGAGTGCCGAATACCCAAGGTTTCCTCAGCAACGTCAATCAGCTGAGGGTGAGTCGGATCTAAGGAGGTACCTTTTGGTGCCCCCGATGTACAAGCAGTTAATATTCTGCTACAGAAAATAGAACGTTAACACTTGCAGAAAGACAGAATTTGAATACCCAAGCCCTCTATATGGGGGTTTAAGTATTAAAGTTTACCGCAAGGTAAATTGAGATACGAATACAATTCTGGCGTAACGCCAGTTGAGTTGGGTCACTTTACGTTCTCAGGAAAATTTCTGTCAAGGAGTTTTGTTTTTTTCCGTACCAATAACCAACACAGGTGGGTTGGTGGAGAACACCAAGGCATACGGACAAGAGTGATTCAAGGAACTCGGCAAAAAAACTGAGCGTAAGCTTTGCAAGATGCTCTGAGGGTGCCATACGGTACCCTCTACAATAAAAGTTTGTCAACCGACTGTTTAGCAAAAACACAGGCTCCTGCAAACCTGCAAAGGAAAGTATAGGAGCTGAGACCTGTCCGGTACTGGTAAGTTAATCACTTTGGGTGAAACTAAGCAATTAGACAGCCTGAGGTGCAAGCTCCAGTGAACGACAGCTCTAACCCTGAGAGTTCTAAGGTAGCGTAGCCCCTTGCCGGGTAAGTTCCGGCCCGCATGAAAGGTGTAACGAGTTGACAACTGTCTTGAATTACCGTCCGACGAATTTGAAATGGCTGTGAAGATGCGGCCTACCTACACCTGGACAAAAAGACCCCGAGAGCTTTACTGTAGTTAGATATTGGTGAAAGGAGATAAACTGTTGAGCGTAGGAGGGACCTTGCCGCAAGGCGAGGGCCAATGAAACACCTCTCTTTTAGCTTTTTTCTCCTCATCCAGCGCAAGCGGGAAACAGTATTTGACGGGCAGTTTAACTGGGGCGGTTTCCTCCAAAAAAGTAACGGAGGAGCGCAATGGTCAGCTAATTCCGGATGGAAATCGGAATGTTCGTGCAAACGCATAAGCTGGCTTAACTGTGAGGGTGACTATCCGAGCAGATGCGAAAGCAGGCGTTAGTGATCCTCGATCCCGCCGTGATTGCGGGACGAGCTTAACGGATAAAAGTTACCTCGGGGATAACAGGCTGGTCGCGCCCGAGAGTTCATATCGACGGCGCGGTTCGGCACCTTAAATGACATTGGGGTGCGATAGAAGTAATTCTATAGCTTTGTAATCTAAAACAATTTAGGTCTTTTTGCAAAATATCAGCTCATAACGGTGAACTCCTTACTGTAAAGTAAGGACAATACCGTGGGAATCCCGACTTAGTCGGGACCCGTAACGACTTATCTTGATGCGAAATCAAGGTAGACTCTTTGGCCTTATGGCAAAGAGTAATAAGGCTGACCCCCGCTTAGCGGGGTGATGGTATAGTCTGATACTTCAAGTAATTGAAGAAAACACGCGATGTCGGCTCACTGCATCCTGGGGCTGAAGTCGGTCCCAATGGTCGGGCTGTTCGCCCGTTAAAGCGGTACGCGAGCTGGGTTCAGAACGTCGTGAGACAGTTCGGACTCTATCCGGTGTAGGCGTTTAGAATTTTGAGGAGGCTTTTCCACAGTACGAGAGGACCTGGAAGAAGAAATCCCTGGTGTACCGGTTGTCCTAAAAGGGCACCGCCGGGTAGCTATATTTCTACTCGATAAGCACTGAATGCATATCAAGTGCGAAGCGAACTCCAAGATGAGAATTCCTTACAGCTTCCCTGAAGATTACAGGGTAATAGGCGTTAGGTGTAAGTTCTGCAAAGAATTTAGCCAAGACGTACTAAGTAGCGATCTCCCATCATTTTTGTTTTTTACTTCTTATTTACACTATCTTTAAAAACGTATAAAATGTTTTTATGATTGTTCTTTCAGTCGATTCCGGTATTGAAAAGACCGGTTTTTCGTTGTTCAGTAAAAGTAATTCGTCAATAGACTATAAAATCTCTGGCCTCATCTTTACCTCAAAAGATTTTAAGATAGAGAAACGATTTAAAATAATATACGATATTTTACGTAAAACTGTCCGTAAATATAAACCGGATAAAATAATTCTTGAAAGACTTTTTTTCTTCCGCAATCAAAAAACTGTGATTTCAATCGGGCAGGTTCAGGGAGTAGTGATGCTTCTTGCCTCGCAGTATAATATACCACTGGAATTTTTGACCCCGTTGCAGATAAAGCAAGCAGTTACCGGATACGGACAAGCCGACAAACAATCAGTACGTAAGATGCTGGAATTAACGCTTAAATTGCGAAAAAAAATAAAGGAAGATGATGAAATTGACGCAATCGCTTGTGGCCTTGCTTATTGTTACCTAAATAGAGTTAAGAAGTAAAAATTAAGTATTAAGAAATTTTTTTGATTTTATTTTTTATTCTTGCTTCTTCCTTCTTGCTTCTTTATACTTATTTAATGACTCCTGTAATTCTTATCGTGCTTGATGGATACGGAATAGCGCCCCCTGGACCGGGCAATGCCATTCATCTAGCGAATCCCACAAATATAAGTACCTATACTTTTAGTTATCCCAACACCATTTTAAAGGCCTCGGGTCAAGCTGTCGGTCTTCCAGCTCAAGAGGTGGGAAATACCGAAGTTGGGCATCTTAACCTGGGAGCAGGGAAGATTGTCTACCAGGATTTACCGCGGATTAACATGGCGATAGCTGATGGCACATTCTATAAAGACTCCATCTTTTTGGAAGCAATTAATCACGTCAAAAAAAATGACTCAAATCTTCACCTTATTGGTTTAATAGGCGAAGGTATGGTTCACTCAAGTGCGGAACATTTGTTTTCTCTCATATTCCTTGCAAAAGAACAGGGTGTGCAAAACCTTTTTATTCATGTTATCACCGACGGGAGAGATTCTCCCCCTAAATCTGGAATAAACTCTATAAAGCTCCTACAGGACAAACTTGACACACTTAAAGTGGGGAGAATCGCGACGGTTATAGGAAGATACTATGCTTTAGATAGAGACAGAAGGTGGGAAAGGACAGAGAAAGCGTATAAGTGTATGACACAAGGCATTGGTAATCCAGCTAACTCAGCACTGGATGCAATTCAGTTTTCCTATAGTCAACAAAAGACTGACGAATTTATTGAACCAACTGTTATCGTAGACTCCCAAAAAAAACCGCTTGCCAACGTGAAGGAGAATGACGCTGTCATCTTCTTTAACTATCGTATTGATAGACCAAGGCAGTTGACTAAAGCGTTTGTACTCGATAACTTCGAACAAGATGCGAACAAAATTACGTCGTTTGATCCCTACGCGGTTAAATATTTTAAAACCCATCTGCCCCAAGAGCAAATAATCAATCCTCCCTTTGCGAGAGGTCCCAAATTAAAGAATCTTTATTTTGTTACGATGACGGAGTACGAAAAAAATTTACCTGTGAAGGTGGCATTTCCTCCTGTGACGGTTAAGATGCCGCTCGGAAGAGTTGTTTCTGAGGCCGGCCTACTTCAGTTGCGTATGTCAGAATCAGAAAAAGAGCGATTTGTCACTTTTTACTTTAATGGGCAAACTGAAGTTGCCTTTACGGGTGAAGACAGACTAATAATTCCTTCTCCAAAAGTTTCTACCTATGATCTAAAGCCGGAGATGTCTGCTGTTGAGCTCACTAACGACCTACTGCAAAAAATGCGCGAGAAGAAATATCATTTTATCCTAGTTAATTACGCCAATGCAGACATGGTTGGCCACACCGGCAATATCCAAGCCACTATACAGTCGGTAAAAACAATAGATGAGTGCCTACAGAAAGTCGTAGCGGGAGCTTTATCGCTCGATTACTCCGTGTTAATTACGGCCGATCACGGAAATGCGGAACAAAAGATAAATGCACGGACTGGGGAGATATCAACGGAACATACCAATAATCCAGTTCCGTTTATCGCCGTTAGCAATCTATATCAGGGAAGGTTTGTGAAACTCCAGATGGGCATACTTGCTGACGTCGCTCCTACAGTTCTTTATCTTCTTGACCTACCAAAACCTACAGACATGACAGGAAGAAATCTCCTTGAGGAGATTAGATAAAATAATTATTGACTTAAATGAATGAACCGGTCGATGCTTCTCCAGCTTTATTGGTTACATCTGATATACCTGTATTGGCCAATAAAAATCTGTTTGATGATAAAGGAAGACTAACTGGACCGTTTAAGGACAGGGTTCAGTCAGTCTGGAAGATTGCCAAAAAGACCTTTCCACAAATAAACTTAAGGGGGATGTATTTAATTGGGAGTCAGGGAGAAGCTGCAAATAAACCTGAATCGGATATTGATATACTCCTCTTCACAGAGGAAGGTTATTTTAGAAGAAATTCTCCGGAATCTGTGCAAATTATGGAGTTTGCTAACCCAGGCAAAGACGTTAAAGGAATGATAATAAATAATGAAGTTCTTACGATTCCCGAAGCAGATAAGCCAAATTTTTTAGATATTTTTATCAATGATCGAATAGCAGTTCAAAAGAACGGTCAGTGGTTTTATAATTTAGTTGATGAAAAGTGGGAGTGGTTTGATAAGAAAATGGAAGGTGTAATATAGTAAATTCAATTCGCACCCATCTTCGAAAGTATTTTGGTAGCATATTTTGCTCCTCTTTCCATTGATGAAAGTATGTTTTGTGATTTAAAATAATCGGAAATGAAGCCTGCGGTAAATGCATCTCCTGCTCCTGTTGTATCTACTACTTTATTTAATTCGAACGCCTTTTGATGGTAAATTTGATCGTTCAAATACGTGTAGCTTCCTTTCTTACCTTCCGTAATGACTACGATTTTGTCTCTGAGGGCGGGAAAATACCAATTCACTACATTTTCGTGGAAATGTATGTCTCTATAGGGGGCTTTGACCAAGTCTGCAAACTCGTGGCCATTCAGGATAAGGACATCAACCTTATTAAGGAAATGGGTGAGTTGGTGCCTTGGTCTTCTACAGTCCTTTACTCCTAAATTTACGAAAGTGGTAACATTGTGACTTTTAACAAAGCTTAAGAGTTGTTCACGCTCACTCATTGGAACATCGGGTAGGTTGCCGAGATAAAGAAATTTAGTTTTGATAATATTCTCTAAATCTTTCTTTGATTTGAGTATATGCACATGGGCTGGGGCATAATGGATAATCGCTCTTTCACCTTCAGCTGTAAGCAATATACTCGATATATTTAGATAATGTTCCTCTATTTGACAAAGCGAAGTGGAAACATTTTTTTCCCTCAGTTCATCTAAAAACATGGACTTGAAGCTGTTTTGACCTATTTTTCCCAAAACTGCGGTTTTGAGTCCATTCATAGATGCACCTATTGCTACATTTGCGCCGCCGCCGCCAACACTTTGATAAAGAGTATTGACGAAATATTTTCCACCCACCGCCAGTTGAAATCGATTTTTCTCATAGGTAAGCGATTCTCCTTGAAAGAAAAGATCAAGTGAGATATTACCAATTGAGATCAGATCGTACATAATTTCATAATAACAAAATCCGAACCACAATTAGTCTCTACTTATTTGTCTTACTCTATACTCATTTACCCGTTTTTTTATCTCAGGATACGTGTCAATTGCAAAGGTGCTGATAAAATAATCAGCTGCTTTTTTTGAAGCCTCAATTAATTTGAAATCTGATAACGAGGCAACTTTCAAACTCATATACCCATGTTGGGTCGTGCCATAGATATCCCCAGGTCCCCTCATTTTAAAGTCATATTCAGCAACTTTTATTCCATTATATGTTCGAGAAAAAACTGCGAGTCTTTCAAGTGTTGCCGCGTTTTGCGTATCAGAATAGAGAAGACAATAGGATTGTTTTGATCCTCTTCCCACCCTACCTCTTAATTGATGTAACTGAGCCATCCCAAATCGATCGGCACCCTCGATAATCATAATAGTTGCATTCGGAACATCTATTCCTACCTCTACCACCGAGGTCGCAACTAAAATATCATACTTGCGCTCTCTGAATTCATCCATTACCCTCTCTTTTCCTTTGGATTTAAGTCTTCCGTGCAGAAGAGCGAGCTTGAATTCGGGAAATATGTCTTTCTGCAGTCGTTCGAACTCCTTCGCAGCTGCTTTCACTGATTTCATCGTCTCAATATCCGACTCTTCAATGAGTGGACAGATGATGAAAACTTGGACTCCAAGCTCAGTAATTTGTTTTTTAATCCACTGGTAACCCGAGGGTCTTTTTTCCCGAGGGACAAAATAGGTTTTGATTGGTTGCCGACCTTTAGGCATTTCATCAATAATAGACAGATCCAGCTCACCATAAAGTGTGAGGGCGATCGTCCTTGGTATTGGGGTTGCAGTCATCGTAAGAAGATGTGGATTCATTCCCTTTTCCTTCAAAAGCGATCGCTGCTTCACACCGAAGCGGTGCTGTTCGTCGATCACGACGAGGCCAATCTTGCCAAAATTAATTTTCTTCTGGATAAGTGCATGAGTACCTATGACGATATCATAGTTATCGATCGTCTTAGCTTTTTTGTCGCTTGTTATTTTGTTCGAACTCGTCTGAATTGCGATCTTGATCGGGAATTTTTTAAAAAGTATGGAAATAGTCTGATAGTGCTGAAGCGCGAGGATCTCTGTCGGTGCCATGAGGAGCGTCTGGTATCCATTGAGGAAACTAAGATAAGCTGCAATCGCGGCTACCACTGTTTTTCCCGATCCGACATCTCCTTCGAGGAATCGATTCATCGGTATCGGTCTCTTGAGATCGGTAAGGATTTCCTCGGTTACTTTCATTTGAGCATTTGTCAATTTAAAGGGGAGTCCGCCAATAAATTCTTGGAGATTTTTCTCGAATTTCATGACTTCGAAAAGATTGCCTACTTTTTCCTTCTGCCACTCTTTTTTGACGAGCGCCGATGAGAGCTGGATTGTGAAAAGCTCTTCAAAAGCCAGTCTCTCCCTGGCTGACTTAGCTGAAGCGAAATCTTTAGGGAACTGAATATTCCTATATGCATCCAGTTCAGAGACGAGATGATTGAAGTTTACGATCACCTCCGGAAACATATCCTTTGCAGTAAATTCGATTAATCCTTCTTCGATCTGCGCTAGTACCCTAAAGATCTTTTCCCTCAAAAGCCGTGAGGAGAGTCCGAGCTTCTCCGGATAGACGGGGACAAGCCTTCCGGTATGGATAGGCACGCTGTCCGGAGTTTTGAGGATATCATATTCCATAGGTTCAAGGGATAGTGTATTGCGGAATCCCTTGACCGGTCCGGCAAAAGATACTTGCATGCCCGGACGGAGGATCCGATAAAGATAAGGCTGGTTGAACCAGACGACATCGATCTTGCCGGTTTCGTCCGTGACGACTCCCTTCTGGATCTTCCTCCCGTTTTTAAGATACACATTCTTGAAATCGGTGAGCGTTCCTTTGATCGTCGCAACCTCCCCGAACTGGACTTTGTCGATTGGGGAGAGCAAGGAAAAGTTATCATACCGGAACGGAAAATAGTTAAGGAGATCCCAAAAAGTACCAATCCCGATAGCTTTCAACTTGCGAATTGTGTCACCCCGTGTATTGGGTAACTGTTCTATTGAAGTATTGATTGCCATTGTTGCACTCTTATACATAATACACCACTATAATTTGTTTATACCAGTTTTATCTGACCAACAGCAAAGGTGCAAAGGAGGTTAAAATCAAAAGAATAGAGGAGATGATAATGATCACCTTCCATATAGACTCTTTGTGTATCTGTCTATTAAATACTTTCATTGCTAGACTAATTATAATACGTGTCCTGCAGACGTTCAACCCCCAAACACCACTTCCTGCTATACTTAATGTATGTATATTCCCCGCCGAACGATAGCAAAAAAAAATAGTTTTAGGCAAAAACTTCCCCTCTATCTAACGTTAACACTCATTGGCTTTATTTTACTGGGATTCGTTTTTTCGATGCTAGCGTTTGCCTGGTATGCAAAAGATCTCCCTTCTCCGGGAAAATTAGCCCAAAGTACGCAAAATTCTACCGTGTTTTACGATAGAGAAGGCAAAGTCCTCTATGATATGTATAAAGACAAAAACAGGGTCCCCGTAAACTTCAACCAAATTTCAAAATATCTTAAAGAGGCAACAATATCAATTGAAGATAAAAATTTTTACAAACATAAGGGTATTTCTGAGACAGGAATCATCCGCTCTTTTGTCAACATCATTCTCGGACGTGGACTGCAGGGCGGATCGACAATCACTCAGCAACTTATTAAAACGGTGCTTCTCGACTCACGCCGAACCCCTTCCAGAAAGATCAAAGAAATCATCCTTGCCTTTGAAGTGGAGCGCAAATACAGCAAAGATCAAATTTTAGAAATGTATTTGAATGAAGCTCCCTATGGCGGAATATATTGGGGGGTGGGATCAGCGGCGAAAGGTTATTTTGACAAAGAGCCCAAAGACCTATCGCTTGTCCAATCGGCTATGCTTGCCGGCTTGCCCCAGAACCCAAGTATATTTTCGCCTTTTATAGGGGTAAAAGATGCTTGGAAATCAAGGACCAAGGACGTTTTGCGCAGAATGAGGGAAGATAAATATATAAGCGCAGATGAAGAGCAAAGAGCTCTCAAACAGATTGAAAGTATTAAGTTTATCACTCCGAATTTATCGATAAATGCTCCTCATTTTGTATTCTATCTCCGCGACCAAATTGAGGAAGAGTATGGGTCCAAAATATTCGATCAAGGAGTCAAAATAAAAACTACCCTATCTCTTGAAGTACAGAAAATTGCCGAAAAGATTGTCAAGGAAGAGCTTGCAAAGCTAAAAGGCTTTAACGTCTCAAATAGCGCTGTTGTTATTCTTGACTCACAGACAGGAGAAATTCTTGCGATGGTTGGATCATACGACTTCAACGATGATAAATTCGGTAAATTCAATGCAGTTCTTGGGCTCCGTCAGCCGGGAAGCGCAATTAAACCCATAACGTATGCGTTGGCTTTTGAAAAAGGATATACACCCTCGACAGTACTTATGGATGTCAAGACAACCTTTCCTCAGTCTCCCGGTCAACCAGACTATGTACCCGAAAACTATGATGGTAAATTTAGAGGTCCCATGCAGCTTCGTTTTACTCTCGGTAACTCAATAAATATTTCAGCAGTCAAACTTCTTGCAATGGTAGGCATTAAGGATTTCTTACAAAAGGCTTCAGATATGGGATTAGAATCTTTGGCACCCTCCGATAGTAATTTGAAAAGGTTCGGACTGGCAATTACTCTGGGTGGAGGTGAAACTACTCTATTGGATCTCACTTCCTCGTTTTCCGTCTTTGCGCGTGGTGGGACCAAAAGACCAGTGAATGGTATCACAGAAATAAATGACTTCAGTGGAAAAAATATATATAAAAAACCGAAAATCAGCGATCAACAAGTCCTAAGTAAGGAAGCTTCTTTTTTAATCTCACATATCTTGTCCGATAATAATGCTCGTGTTGAAATTTTTGGTCCAAGCTCATATTTAAATATTCCGGGAAAGACTGTTGCAGTAAAAACGGGGACAACCAATGACAAGCGGGATAACTGGGCTGTTGGCTATACGAACTCACTCACCGTCGGAGTATGGTCCGGAAATAACGATAATACACCCATGAATGCAAAGATAGCATCAGGGGCAACTGGTGCTTCACAGATCTGGTACCGCTTATTGGGAGAACTTCTTAAAAAATATAAAGACGGAATTATGGAGAAACCAGATAAAGTCAAGGCGGTTACTGTCGATGCTTATCTTGGGGGACTACCAAGAGATGGGATGCCAACAAGATCCGAATACTTTATTGACGGAAGCGAACCTAAGGAACAATCGCCCTATTATAAGAAATTGATGATTTCGAAGTCTACTGGCAAATTGGCAAATGACGTAGAAATCAAAAGTGGGAACTATGAGGAAAAAGATTATATTGTGATAACAGAGAATGATCCTGTATCAACGGATGGCAAGAATAGATGGCAAGAGGCGATCGATGCCTGGGCGAGAGACCAAAAGGATGATAAATATCATCCGCCAACCGAGAAGTCTGACGCCTCTTCTGATCTTGTAGTTGTGCAGATAAAATCTCCGAGCGATAAAAGTACGGTGGACAAGGGAAAAATTGAGATTAAGGGTAAAATCGCAAGCGTTGCTTCTATTAAAACGACCAAAATTTATATCAATGGAACTGAAGTAAAAACACTTGATGGAAATATCAGTGAGTTTAATGAATCATACGAATTTAAGGACGAGGGAGTATATGAGATCAGGGTAAGATCCTGGAACGAAAAAGACAGAGATGGCGACTCCGTTGTTAAAATAGGCGTAGGTAAACCTTGGGATTCTGCCACCCCAACCCCCTCTCCAACTCCTTAATATTAAAACCCACCAAACTTAGCTTTTAGACGAGCCAATCCATCTGAAGTATCAGCAGGATCGGGAAGAAAATTCTCTGATAGCAAAGCCGGCAAGGCTGGCTTTACCACAACTAATGCAACATTTGCTGGCCGCTCGTGTTCGCCAACAACTACTACTAAGTTACTAGTTGGAGTTCTTAAATCTTTATTAGGAGCAAAACTAGGATTGTTTACAGTACCCGCCATATCTATACACCTCCTTTTAACAAATGATTATAAATGGATTCTAGTTACAGTTATAACATATTGCAGTGTTCTAAATCACATAATCTCCTGAAAGGTGAAAGAGTAATTGATTCTACCAACTCTTATCGTTTTTTCTAAGAGAACTTATTCCGCGCGGGCCAAAAAAAAGGTGAGCAAGCCCAACTCGAAAGTTATCAAGATCGAGCTGTCTTTGTTCCAAGGTGCTTCTATATATGTGGGGTTCTTGCAATTGGAAGTAGGTGATACGTTCGTGTCGTGTCCTCAGGAATTGCCCTTCATCTGCATCAACCGGGTTATCTCCCTGGTTAAGAACGAGAATATGCTGCTTTCCTATGGGATCCCACAAAATTTTGAATTGCTGATCCGAGTTCGGTAAAGGAAAAGATGGAAGGGACAACAAAATATTACTTACATTCACGCATTGCATACAGAATATAACCTCTTTAGCCATGAATTAGAAATTCTTCTTAATTTCAGCCAGTTCTCTAACCGCTTCTTTTTCGGTGATATTTCGATCTTGCGAGGAGAAATAAAAACGGAGAGAAACCTTGTCTTTGAAGACAGTGACTAATTCGATTTTTTGCAGGAGTGGAGAGGTCTTAAAGCTAATCTTCTTGAGTTGCGAGAAGGTAAGTTTTGACGTTGATGCATAGGTTAAGTCTAGTTTTATTTCCGAATAAGGATTGATTGGTTTATATTTGGCAAAAGGTCTCGCAACTTTTATCAAT
>Ga0209542_10018007_pt1 | contig 11487 bp, 12 predicted proteins | sample RifCSPhighO2_01_FD_184028 | JGI IMG/M metagenome (GOLD analysis project Ga0209542, IMG submission 184028) | Soil microbial communities from Rifle, Colorado - Rifle CSP2_plank highO2_0.1 (SPAdes) (version 2) | ecosystem: Environmental > Terrestrial > Deep subsurface > Rock core/Sediment ...
CGAACGCCGTGAGATTTAAGTAATTTGCACAAAACATCCGCGCTGACTGCCTCGCCCTTTTTATTTTCCCGGTCTTGCCGGGCGTAGGGGAGATAGGGGATAAAGATCGTAATTTTCTTTGTAGCTTTTTTAATTACAGAAAGAATAAGAAGCAATTCGAAAATATTTTTTTCTGGATCGGGATAAAGCCTTTTATATATAGTTACACTCTTATTTTTCAACGAACGTAAATTGCGAACCCGGACATAAGATTCACCGTCCGGAAACTGCTTGGTTAAAATATTGGGCTTCATCATGTTATAATGTATTATATAATATATTATAAACATGAAAGAATTACTGAAGAAAAAGTGCGTCCCCTGCGAAGCCGGTGTTGAGCCGTTTACCGAAAAACAAGCCAAGGATTACTTGGCGGAGCTTGCCCCGTCTGGAGAGGCGGCGGGAACTGACTGGACGCTTGATGAGAACATGAAAAAAATTTCCAAAGAATACAAATTCAAGGATTTTATCGGAGCGATGAATTTCGTGCAAAAGGTGGCGGACCTGGCGGAAGAAGAAGGCCACCACCCGGACATTCATATTCATTACAACCGAGTGTTGCTCGACCTCTGGACGCACGCCATCGGCGGGCTTTCCGAGAACGACTTCATCCTAGCCGCCAAAATCAACGCCAGCAATTAAAATATGGAGCGCGTTATTCTGGTTAGGCATGGAGAAACGGAAAAGAACAAAAGAGGCTTAATTCATCCATATGCAGATGAAGAACTTTTAACCGAAAGAGGTGTTAGCCAAATACTTGCTACCGCGAAAAGATTGAAGGATTTTCATCCTGATAAAATTTACTCTTCGAAAGGGAGAAGGGCTCAACAAAGCGGAGAGCTCATTGCAGGAGAGCTTAGTTTAAAGTTGAGAACGCTCCAGGGGATTGAAGAAAGAAATTGGGGTGATTTTTCGGGAAGGACATGGGAGGAAGTGCAGAAAGTCTTAGATAAAATGACGCTTGGGGAGAGATACAATTATGTTCCGCCCAATGGGGAATCATGGAGAGAATTCGAAACGAGATTAATAAAGGCAATAACTGGAGTACTGGAAGAAAATAAAGGCACAACCATTGTCGTTCTTTCTCACGGTGGAGCCATTCGAGCACTCATGCCTTATTTTCTATCGATGCCAAGAGACGAAAGCTTCAAACACAGCCCGCACGTTGCTTCCATAACAATTTTTGACTATCAGAACGGAAAGTTTTCGCCGGTTGCCGTAAATGACACTAAACATTTGAAATAGTTGTGGATTTCTCAAAATAGGTATATAATATAAGCATGAAAATAAGTTTTAAAAAAAACGCCAAAGAAGTCGGAAAGGAGGCACTTTTGGTGGTGGTTGGACCAAAAAATAAAGACGAAATTGTTAGAGAAAACGGCGTAAAAACCTTATATCTCAAATCCGAGGAAAAGATGAATCTGCGGAAGCTTTTTTTGTTAGTGCGAAAAATGGTCGCTTTGGCGAAAAGCGTAAGGGCAGAACGCCTTGCATTTGATTTTGAAAATTTAAAATTGAAAAATGCAAAATTAAGCGATGCCGATCTGGGCGAGCTTATCGGGACCCAACTCGACTTCGCCAATTATGAATTCACGGAATATAAAACCCCGCCGAAAGAGGGCTTTTCTTTCATCAAGGAAACCATCATCACTGGAGCAAGCCCAGTTGCGCAAAAGGCGATCATTAAAGGACGTGAAATCGCCGAAGAAGTGAATAAGACCCGCTCTCTGGCTAACACTCCCGGCGGTGACATGACGCCGCGAATTCTTGCCGAGCGAGCAAAAGAAGCGGTTAGGGGTTTGCCGGTTAAGGTAACTATTCTCGGCGAACGAGAAATGGAGAAGGCAAAAATGCATGCGATCCTCTCGGTCGGGAAGGGAAGCGACGAAGAATCAAAATTCATAATTATGGAATACTGGGGCGGGCCCAAATCCCATAAACCGATTGTGCTCGTTGGCAAGGGTGTGACTTTCGACACCGGCGGAATAAACTTAAAATCTTCAGCCGGCTTGCTCGGTATGAACATGGATATGTCCGGCGGGGCGGCTGTCATCCACACCGTTGCTCTAGCGGCTAAAATGAAATTAAAGAAAAACGTCATCGGCCTCATACCCTCGGTTGAGAATATGGCATCCGGTAAAAGCTACCGCCCCGGTGATGTCATCCGATCGCTCTCCGGAAAAACGATCGAGGTTCTCAACACTGACGCGGAGGGGAGAGTAATACTTGCCGACGCGCTGACCTACGCGGAGAAATACAAGCCGGAGGTAGTGATCGATGCCGCGACTCTGACCGGCGCGGCCACAGTTGCCCTCGGCGAGAGAGCCAGCGCGCTTTTTACAGACAACGACGAGCTTGCAAAAAAACTGACTGTGGCCGGCGAGGAGACGGGAGATTACGTCTGGCGCCTGCCGCTTTGGGAGGAATATGAGGCTGATATCAAGGGCTCGCTTGGCGATTGGACCAATATTCACAACAAGGACTCCAAATACGGCGGAGCGATTCACGGGGCGATGTTTCTCTATCAGTTTGCAAAGAATTATAAATGGGCGCATATCGACATTGCTCCACGGATGACTTCAATAGCCGGAGAATATTTGGCGCAGGGCTCGCTCGGCACTCCGGTCCGGCTTCTCTATAAATTCATCGAAGAAGATTAAAGTGGACGTTGAGTACAAAATTAAAACGGGGGCGTTCGAAGGACCGTTCGGGCTCCTGCTGGACCTCGTTGAAAAAAGAAAACTTTTCATCAACGACGTATCGCTCGCCGAAGTAACGGAAGATTTTTTAAACTACGTAAAAAGTTTGAGCGAAAGGTCCGGCAATGAGGAAATTTCGAGCTTCATCGTGGTGGCGGCCACGCTCATTCTGATAAAATCAAAATCACTTCTGCCGAATCTGGACCTGACCGCCGAGGAGGAAGGCAATATTCACGACCTCGAAGAGCGGCTGCGATTATACGAAGAGTTCAGAAAGCTTTCGGCGAATATCAAAAACCGGTTCGGCAAAAAAATAATTTTTGCCCCACTGGAAAGGAAAAACAAGATTCTGGTCTTCCTGCCGGACGAACAAATCACAAAAGAGCGGATGATGAGCCTGGTCGAGGGTGTTTTGGGCTCGATGCCCAAAAAGGAAAAGCTCCCGGAAGTGCCACTTAAAAAAATTATCAGCGTTGAAGAAATGATAAAAAGATTGACCGAGAGAATCGAGAAGTCGGTCAAAATAAATTTTAGGGATTTCGCCAAGAACGGAACCAGTCGCGAGGAAAAAATAGTTGTGATCGTGGGATTCCTGGCCATGCTGGAATTGGTGCGGCAGGGAATACTGGAAGTGAGACAAGAAAACAATTTTTCAGATATTTTAATAGAAAAAGCAAATTAAATGGATTTAGAAAAGAGGATAGAAGCAATACTTTTTTGGAGGGGGGAGCCGATTTCGATAAAAAGGCTCGCCGAAATCTTGAAAGTGAAAGAGGCAGAGCTCAAGGACGCGATTTTTAATTTGAAAAGAAGCCTCGAGGGCAGGGGAATCGTGTTGCAAGAGACGGAAGGCGAAGTTACTTTGGGCACGGCGCCGGAAGCATCAAGGTTAATTGAAGACTTGCAAAAGGAAGAGTTGAGCAAAGAACTTTCCAAGGCATCGCTCGAGGCCCTTTCGATCGTTCTCTACAAAAACGGCGCGACTCGCGCCGAAATTGATTATATCCGCGGGGTAAATTCAACCTTCACCCTCCGAGCGCTCTCGGTGCGGGGCCTGGTCGAGAGAACTCTCGACCCAAAAGACGCCCGGCGCTACCTCTACCGGCCGAGCTTCGAGCTGCTTTCCTATCTGGGAATAAAATCGATCGAGGAGCTGCCGGATTACGGTGAAATAAATAAAACGATTTTGAACGCCGAAGAGAAGATGGCAGAAGAGAATGAACGAGGATAAACAAAATCGCTTTTTGCTTTTGCTCTTGGCTTTTTTCGCGCTCTTGGCGATCTTATTTTCGGCCGGGAATTTCAAACTGGAAGAAATCATCCGACTCGAAGACGCCAGAGTGGAAAAAATCGCGCGAGGGCTTGCTAATTTGGGGTTGGAGGCGAAAGCGGTATCGGTCTATGATTTTAGCGAAAATAAAAAACTTTTCGGCGTAAATGATGATGTGGCATTACCGATCGCGTCGCTTGCAAAAACTATGACGATTCTTGTGGCTCTTAACAACCACAAACTAAACGACGTCGTAAATATTCCCATGGGCGCTATTTCGCAGGCTGGGGATTACGGAATTTTAAAGGGCGAAAAATGGTATATGAGTGATCTTGCCAAGGCGACTTTAATCGCTTCGGCTAATGACGGGGCCTATGCCCTCACGGCCAATGATCCACAATTCGTTGATAAAATGAATGCTAAGGCAAAAAGACTCGGTATGGATAATACTTTTTTTGAGAGTCCGACCGGGCTCGACGTCGACCTGATTAGCCCCGGAGGGGTCATCTCAGCCGCGGATGCTAACACCCTGGCAATCTTTGCCTTAAGGGAATTCCCGCAAATTTTCTGGGTTACGACAGTATCGGAATTAAATATGGCTTCGCTTTCCGGTTTTACTCACACTTTCAAAAATACTGACGCACTTATCGGAAAAATTCCTAACTTACTTTTTTCCAAAACGGGATTCACCGACCTGGCCGGAGGAAATTTAACCGTTATTTTCCGGAATAAAAATAATAATCTGCTCGCAATCACAATCCTCGGCTCCACTTACGAAGGGCGATTTTCCGATATGGAAAAGATCGTAAATGTATTGTCTACCCGGTAGTAGATTTTTAGGATGCTCATTCCGAGCGTGCTTCGCACTTCCTAAAAATTCACTACGGGGTATAATTCTTAAATGCAAGCCGAAACTCGAAAGTGTCAGAACTGTAAGGCAGATTTCACGATCGAGCCGAATGATTTCGGCTTCTATGAAAAAATCCGCGTCCCGCCGCCGACCTTCTGCCCGGACTGCCGCAGGCAGCGGCGCTGGGCATGGCGAAACAATGTCTCGCTCTACAATCGCAAGTGCGACCTATGCGGAAAATCGGTAATTTCAATTTATTCGCCCGACTCGGGCCTCGTTATCTACTGCAACAAATGCTGGTGGAGCGACAAATGGGATCCAAAAAGCTACGCCATGGATTACGATTTCTCCCGGCCGTTTTTCACTCAATTTCGAGAGCTTTTGCAAAAAGTTCCGCAGATGGCGATTGTGAACGACGACGGCATCGCAAGCTTGAATTGTGAGTATACACACGACTGGTGGTTTTCCAAGAACTGCTATATGTGTTTTTCCGGGTGGTATGTGGAAAATGTCATGTATGGTTTTTTTATTCTCGCGGGAAGAGAAATTGTGGATTGCAACAACATTCGCTCAGCGAATGAATGGCTGTATGAATGCATGGTTATGAATACGTGCTATGGGGTCAAAAATTCATACTGGTGTAAGGCATGCATTGATTCACAATTTCTTTATGATTGTACAGATTGCTCAAACTGTTTTATGTCTGCAGGATTACGAGGGAAAAAGTACAATTTTAAAAACAAGCAATATTCAAAAGAGGATTATGAAAAAATACTAGAGGATTATCATTTGGATACCTGGAGTGGAACGGAAAGGGCGAAAAAAGAATTCGATAACTTTATTCTGAAGTATCCCAGGAGGTTTGTTTTTATATACCAAAGTCTCAATTGTATTGGGGATATTATTTCTGCGTCGAAAAATTTGAAATATTGTTTTCAGGGCAGAAGATCAGAAAATTGCAGTTACTGCGATTTCATTTCGGGTGATAAAGATTCTTACGACATGACAATGTCTGGTGAATTATCCGAATGCTATGAGTGTTTCGTAGCCGATCATTCACAACTCAATCGCTTCGGGATTTTCTCGGTTAAAAGCCAGGACATCCAATACACCCAGCACTGCCACAACTGCAAGCACTCTTTCGGCTGTGTCGGGCTTCGCAATACCAATTACGCAATTTTCAACAAGCAATACTCGAAAGAAGAATATCAGAAACTTGTGCCGAAAATTATAGAACATATGAATCAAATGCCATACAAAGATAAAGCGGGAAATATTTACAAATACGGAGAATTTTATCCGATCGAGCAATCGCCCTTCGGCTACAACGAAACTTTCGCCCAAACCTTAGTTCCGCTTAAAAGGGAAGAAACACTAAAGAGGGGATACAAGTGGCAAGACAATATTCAGCGGACGACGGGAAAAGAAACGCTAAAACCAGAAGATATTCCAGAATCAATTAATGACGTCAAGGATGATATTTTAGAAGAAGTGCTTGCCTGCATCGACTGCGGAAGAAATTATAAAATCGTGATAAACGAACTCAATTTCTACCGCAAGATGAAAATCCCGATCCCGCGGCGATGTTTCCACTGCCGCCACGCCGCGCGCCTGGCGCGCCAAAATCCGCTCAAGCTTTGGCATCGACAATGCGTCTGTAAAATTGAAAAGCACGGCCACTCTGGCACCTGCCCGAACGAATTCGAGACAAGCTATGCTCCCGAGAGACCAGAGGTAGTGTATTGCGAGCAGTGCTATCAGAAGGAAGTATATTAGTGTTATACTTTTTATATGGAGCTCATGAATCTGGTCAAAATTTTCCTGCCGACGGCGGTGGCGTTCTTCTTCGGCCTATTTTTCACGCCGCTGGCGACCCACTACTTCTTTAAATACAAAATGTGGAAGAAATTTTCCCGGAACGGCACGGTCACCGCGCCGGACTTCCCGAAAATCCACAACGAGCATGAGGAACTGAACACGCCTCGGGTCGGGGGCATCATTATCTGGGTTTCCGTCCTTTTCACCACGCTCCTTTTTTACTTAATTTCGATTTTATTCCCGGCTCCACTTACCGAAAAACTGAACTTCCTCTCCCGCAACCAAACCCTAATCCCATTTTTCACTCTGCTCCTGGGCGCGCTCCTGGGTCTCTGGGAAGATTTAATTCAGATTTACGGCTCCGGGACAATCGCCCGGGACGCCGGATCCTGGCGCAAGTGGAAGGTGGTCTTTATTTTCGTTATCGCGCTTCTGGTCGGCATTTGGTTTTACTACAAGCTCGGAACGGTTTCATTCCACATTCCTTTCGGGGGCGAACTTTTCATCGGGAGCTTGATCATCCCTTTTTTCGTGCTGGTTGCGCTCGGAACCTGGTCCGGAAGCGTAATCGACGGCATCGACGGACTCTCCGGCGGGGTGCTCGCTTCGATCTTCGGCGCCTACTCGGCGATCGCCTTCGCCAACAATCAGATTGACCTGGCCGCTTTCTCCGGAGTGGTGACTGGCGCGATCTTGGCTTTTCTCTGGTTTAACATTCCGCCGGCCAGATTCTATATGGGGGAGACAGGCATGATGGGGCTCACCATCACGCTCGCCACCCTCGCCTTTCTTACCGACTCGGTGCTGATCCTCCCGATTGTCGCCTTGCCTCTGGTTGCCACGTCGCTCTCGGTGATTCTGCAGAGCTTGTCTAAAAAGTTTCGGGGCGGGAAAAGACTGTTCCGACTCGCGCCTCTTCATCACCATTTCGAAGCGCTGGGCTGGCCTTCCTATAAAGTCACCATGCGCTTCTGGGTGCTCTCGGTTGTCTTTGCCATCTTGGGAATCATACTCGCAATCATTAGCCGCTAAAATGAAGAAGGTCCACGAAAGAAAAAAGAAAGTCGATAAATTCTTTTTAACCATTGTCCTCATCCTCGGAGCGGTGGGCATCGCGATGTTTATTTCCGCCTCGCTGGGAGTCTTGGCGAAGAATAAAGAGACTTTCTACTCGGTTTTAATCAGCCAGCTCGGGCTCGGACTCGGCGTAGGGCTCTTGGCAATGTATTTAACTTCCAAAATAAATTATAAGTTCTGGCGCAAAGCCGCCCTCCCCCTTTTTATCGCTTCGATCCTGCTCACCGCCGCGGTTTTTATTCCCGCCCTCGGCATAAGCCATTCAGGCGCAGAGCGCTGGATCCGGCTCGGGCCGGTATCTTTCCAGCCAGCGGAGCTTTTAAAGCTGAGCTTCGTAATTTACTTTGCCGCCTGGCTTTCTTGGGCGAAAAGCCGGGTGCAGAATTTTAAATTCGGAATGCTCCCGTTTATGATCATGCTCGCGGTGGTCGCTTTCATTTTATTTAACCAGCCGGACACCAAGAGCTTTATCCTGATTACCGCGACCGGCATCGCCATGCTCTTCGTTTCCGGGACGCCCCTTAAGTATATTTTCGGAGTGGGCGCGGCGGCGGCCATCCTTCTTGGGCTCTTGGTCGCCTTTACTCCATACTTGAAAGAGAGAGTGCAAACTTTCATCGATCCGTCGCAGGACGTTCGCGGGTCGTCTTATCAGATCCAGCAGTCCTTGATCGCGCTCGGCTCCGGCGGAATTTTCGGGCGCGGCTACGGGCAGAGCATCCAGAAATTCAGCTACCTCCCGGAACCGCAGGGAGATTCGATCTTTGCCGTCATTGGCGAAGAGTTCGGATTCCTGGGAACGGTGGCGATTATTCTGCTTTATCTTTTTTTCGCCTTGCGCGGATTTCGCATCGGGAACCAGGCACCGGACAACTTCGGTAGACTTTTAACTTTCGGAATTGTTATACTGATTACGACGCAGGCCTTGATGCACATCGCTTCAATTACCGGCGTCTTTCCTTTAACCGGCGTACCGCTTCCATTCGTGAGCCAGGGCGGAACGTCGCTCGCGATCAACCTGGCGGCCATCGGAATTGTCTTACAAATTTCTAAACACCAGAGTTAAAACATGAAAATTGCTTTTGCGGGGGGCGGAACGGGCGGGCATTTTTATCCGATTATCGCGGTGGCGGAAAAAGTCAACCAACTGATCGACCGGGAAAATATCATTGGCGCCAAACTTTATTACTTTTCGAACGATCCGTTCGACCGGGAGCTTCTTTTTGAAAACCGGTTGATCTATACGGAAATAATGGCCGGAAAAATACGGACCCACCCGGGCTTGGGGGGCGTGCTTTCCAACTTTTTGGACATCTTTAAAACCCTCTTCGGCATGGTCAATGCGATTTTTAAAATGTTCTCGATTTATCCAGATGTTGTTTTCGGTAAGGGCGGATTCGCCTCTTTTCCGGCAATTTTTGCCGCGCGCCTCTTCCGCATTCCGGTCTTGATTCACGAATCGGACTCCGCTCCGGGGCGGGTGAACAAGTGGGCCGGGCGCTTCGCCAAAAGAGTGGCAGTTTCCTGGAAAGATGCCGCGGAATATTTCCCGAAAGAAAAAGTCGCCTGGACCGGACACCCGATCCGGGTGGAAATCGAGCAAGCGGCGGGAAGGGAAGAGGCGTTCAAATATTTTAAGCTGGAAAAAGATCTGCCGACTATCCTCGTCTTGGGAGGCTCGCAGGGCGCGGAGCTCATCAACAACACCGTGCTGGACTGCCTGCCCCAACTGGTTAAAAAGTATCAGATTATCCATCAGACCGGTGTCCGGAATTTAAAAATTGTCTCCGGACAGGCGAATGTGATCCTGGGCAAAGAAGAAAACAAACTGCGATACGTGCCGGTTGCTTATTTGAACTCGCTGGAGCTCAAAATGGCAGCCGGGGCGGCGAAGCTCATCGTCTCCCGGGCGGGTTCGGCATTATTTGAAATAGCTTCCTGGGGAATACCATCGATTCTGGTCCCGTTCGCCCATTCGAACGCGGATCACGCGAAAAAAAACGCCTTCAACTACGCTCACGCCGGAGCTTGCGCGGTCATTGAAGAAGCGAACATGACCGGGAATATTTTGGCCTCGGAAATCGAGAGAATTTTGGCAAGTGGCGAAAATTGGCAAAAAATGGCGGCGGCGGCCAAGGCCTTTCACCAGCCGGGCGCGGCGGAAAAAATCGCGAGGGTGCTCATCGACATGGCCCTCGAGCATGAAAAATAACAACCAATCCATCCCTAGCCCTTCCTTTGTCAAGGAAGGGGAACAGAACAAAATGCAAGGATACAAATTCAGTCCAGTCAGAAGTAAAAAGGAGCTTTTCAATACGATAGAATATCTGCATGTCACTTGTAACGAGTTGTGTAAATTAACTTTCGGTAGATATTTACCTCCTGCTGGCAATATCGGAATATTTTGCCACTTCGAAGACGAATTTAAGTTTTTGACTAGTTTGTGCGAGGAACTCACTGACAGAAATGAAAACTGGAATCAAAAATATTACCGTTTGCATGAACCTATTATTGTTTCTAGCAAAGGAGACATGCCTAGAGCTGTATACACTTACCTTTACATTCGTAAACCTGACCCCGACAAGCCCGAGGTCGGTGACATAGATTTTGTCTTAGAAGATAAAAGGTTTGCAGAACTCAAGAATTTTCTTCACGACAATAGTAATATTAACGGCGTTGATATTTTTTACAGACCAGATTTGGATATGTTTCGATTATCTAGCCCGGATTATGATGTTTTGCCTTACATTACTACTACAACCATGAAAGAAAAGGGTATATGAAATATGTATTTTTACCGTATGATAAAATTCTCGTTGCGAAAGCCAGAGAGTTGAGATCAAAACCTACTGCTGCTGAAAAAATTTTTTGGGAGAAGATTTTAAAAAGCAAGGAATTAAACGAATTCGTTTTCTTAAGACAGAAACCTTTGGGGCATTTCATCGTTGATTTTTACTGTTCAAAATTAAGATTGGCGGTTGAGGTTGATGGTGACATACATGATACAGTGCGTGATAGAGAACGGGATAATATCCTAAGGCAAGAATTCGGAATAACAATAATAAGGTATAGAAACAAGGAAATAATGAGGAATCCAGGAAAAATTCAGAGAGATTTGATAGAAAGAATAATACCTCCCTTGACAAAGGGAGGATAGGAGGGATTGTATGAGAGGAGAGGCAAATGAATTGGAATAAAGTCACCCTTGATAAAGGGGGATTAGGGGGATTATATTAATATGTTAAAATGGCCTTTATGGGCCATGATCAGAGAAAAATAGTCACACGATTTGCTCCGTCGCCGACGGGGTTTATGCATGTCGGATCGGTGAGGACCGCCCTTTATGCCTGGCTTTGGGCAAGGAAAAACAACGGGTCTTTTATCCTGCGGATTGAGGACACGGACAAGGAGAGGGAAGTGGCGGGCTCGACCGAGCACATTATGGAGTGCCTGCGCTGGCTTGGTTTTGACTGGGATGAATATTTTCTTCAATCAGAGCGGCTTCCAATTTATAAAAAATACGCAGAAAGACTAGAAAAGGCCGGGCATGCCTACCCTGATCCGCTCTCCGAAGAAGAAGTAAAAAGACTCCGCGATCAAGCTGTGGCCGAGAGACGACCATTTCTCTATCGCGAGCATCGGCCCGCCTTCGTCAAGACTTCGACGGGCAAGCCCGAAAAATGGGACGGAAGGAGTGCGCTAAGATTTCGCGTGCCGGAGATAAAAAGCTATAA
>Ga0209542_10018008_pt1 | contig 11487 bp, 9 predicted proteins | sample RifCSPhighO2_01_FD_184028 | JGI IMG/M metagenome (GOLD analysis project Ga0209542, IMG submission 184028) | Soil microbial communities from Rifle, Colorado - Rifle CSP2_plank highO2_0.1 (SPAdes) (version 2) | ecosystem: Environmental > Terrestrial > Deep subsurface > Rock core/Sediment ...
GGTCTATTCTGGTGCAATTGTACTGGCATCAAATCCGTTTTTTTATCTCGCTTTGGGCTGTCGTGATTTTAAAGAAATCGCCGTTGGCTCTGTTGTCGGCGCAGCTGTGGGAGCAGCCATCGGCACACCTTTAGGTTATGCTTTTGATTGGTTTCGGGACTTGACGGGAGTAGAGCCTTCCAAGCGGATGCCGGCGTGGATGAAACAAGCGAGCTCAAGAACAAAGAAAGCCCTTGCTGTTGGTTTAGTGGCGGCATCAGTCAGTCTTACGGCCCTCGTCTATCATTTTGTTCCGGATCAGCAGGATGTTCCGGATCAACAGAAAGAAAAATCTGCGCTTGTTCAGATTCAGCCGTTTCTTTTGGATTACAACCATTCAAACCTATCCTCTTCAACGGAATAATGCTTATTAACCCTTTTCTTCCGCAGAGCTGAATGTTCCTCGAAACGGTCATTGCTCTTTCCCTGGGCATCGGCACGGGCGTCATCACCGGCTTAGTCCCCGGCATCCACGTCAATCTGGTTTCCATGCTGGTTATCGTCTTCTCGCCGCTCTTGCTGATCTACACTTCGCCATTCATCCTCGGCGTGTATATCATCAGCCTTGCTCTCACCCACACTTTTCTCGATGCCCTTCCCAGCATCTACCTCGGCGCGCCGGATGAAGCGCAAGCCTTAAACGTCCTGCCTGGCCATCGTCTGCTTCTGCAAGGGCTGGGCCATAATGCCGTTCTCTGCACGGTCATTGGCTCTTTAGGCAGTGTTCTGTTGAGTATTATCCTCTTCCCTTTGTTTATTTTTTCCATGATCTGGCTGCAGCCATTAGTTGCGGAGAGTATTGGCTACATCCTGATTGTGATCGTCCTGTTCATGATCTGGCGCCAAAAAGGAAAACGGCTGTATGCTCTTCTGGCTTTTCTGTTAGCCGGGGTTCTTGGTCTGCTTGTGTTCAACATTTCCTCATTAAAACAACCGCTCTTCCCTCTCCTCTCCGGCCTCTTCGGCCTTTCTCTCCTGCTGGTCAGCCTCTCCGCAAAAGTAGCCATCCCCGCGCAGAAGACAACCTCGCCATTGACTCTCTCCAAAAAGAATCTGTTCAAAACGGTCTCTGCCGCTTCGGGAATGGGATATATTGCTGCTTTTCTTCCGGGTTTTGGCAGTAGCCAAGCAGCCATTGTCGCGACGGAAGTTGTCGGGGACGTTGGCGATGAAGGCTTCCTCACTTTGGTCGGCGGAATCAATACGGCCAACATGCTGATCTCCATCGCGACCGTCTATACACTGGAAAAAGCGCGCAATGGCGCAATCGTTGCCGTCAAAGAATTATTGACGACGATCACCACCGCGCAGCTCCTGCAATTCATCGCTATTGCTTTGGTCGTTGCCGGGTTCGCTTCCCTTTTGACTATCTATTGCTCTAAAATCTTTGCCTCAGTAATCGTCAAAATACCTTATGCGAAACTCATCATGGGAATCATGCTCTTCATCACCGCGCTCACCCTCTATTTTGACGGTTTGCTGGGATTGCTGGTCTTGCTCACTTCCACTGCGCTTGGCCTGCTTGTTTCACAGTGGGGCGTGGGAAAGAACCATCTGCTCGGATGTTTGATCCTGCCGGTGATTTTGTATTTTACGTTGTGAAAAACTCATTCCGCTGTGCGTGTGACCGGCGATGGTCGCGAGCATTTTGACAATAACGATCCAGAATTATTTTCAAGACCAAAATACATATTAAGCAAAAAATATTCTGTCTCTTATCCCTTTGGGAAAAAGAGGTAGATAGAGGTGTGGCTCCAGAGCAGAACCATTCTGGGGCCGCATTTTTATATTCTCCATTCCAGTTCTAACAACATCGGCTGATGGTCTGATCCTTTTCCGTTTAATTGTTTTCCATCAACTCTATTTATTTTTTCTCCACGATAAAAGAAATGATCTAGTTGTGGAGTAATCCCTCTCTTAACAAAACCTTTGGTGAATCCGGCATTCTCTAGATCAGCAATCCCTTTTTCCAAATACAATCCTAAAAAAGTATTGAAGTCGCCGCCCACGACCACAATATCATCATTCTTCTTTTCCATAATCTCAAGTAGGCGTCTCATTTGATATTGTCTTCCAGAGGAACCAGTTCTATTCTCTAGATGAACATTATACACTCCGATTCTTGTTCCATCTTTACATTTAGTCTGAGTGTACAAAGCAACCCGCGTAATCAAGTGACCACCACCCAGAGATTGTCGTGCAACGGGTGGAAGAGCATGCACCTCAACCTCCTGATAAGAAATACGCCCTAAAGTTAACTGTCCAGAATGTTCAAAATCATAAAAATCACTTTTTCTTGCAACCTGATGAAGAGGGGCGTAGGCGATGTTCCAGTGGGAATAAAGATCGTTTCCCCGTAGAGATGATTGGTCTCGGACGGGTGCTTCTTGGAGTAATACCAAGTCTGGATTATAATCTCTGATGATTTGAGAGAGCGAAGCGTTGATTTTATCTTGGTGATATCCTCTGAGGATGTTCCAAGAAACAATTCTGATCTGATCATTAAGATTTGTCTTGGTATCTCTTTGATCATTAACGACCCGTCGACTAATATCTCTCTCATCAAAGCAGTATTCTGTTCGTACGGGAAAGCAGATAGATGAGAAAAATCCCCCGATCGTCCTGGCGATTTCAACTGTTTGTTCCAATACTCTTTTCATTTTGTCTATCCATCTCAAAACTTCATCAAACTCAACTGTCCTTTGCGCGTCCCTTTAGGAATAACTTCTACGTCTTCCCCGACTTGCTTCTTGACATCTTCTGTAACTGCTTTCCCCAGGATCTGCCCCAATGTCGTGGCATCCACTTTCTTGATGTCGCCAATATCGCGGATGCCTGCCGCGTATAAGCGCCGGGCGCGCACACGGCCGATCCCTTTTAATTTGAGCAGCAGGAGCAGTTCTTCCCGCACCCCATTCTTGACGCGCACACGCAAGGTCTGGATCGCTTTCTCCGCCTCACGATATTGGCACAAAGCCGCCAACTCCTGGCTGGCATACAACAGCCATTCGGCGATATCTAATTTCACTTTGATTTCTCCGGGCCTGACCTCAAATTTTTCGAGGAGATATTCTTCATCTTTCTCCTGAATCCATTCGTCAAAAAATAATGCCGTCTTGATTGAATTCATGAAGAGGCCATATTCAATATCAAAAACACTTGGTTCTTTTTCGAGTAGAATCTCCAGCCGCTTATTGAACTCTTCCTGGATGAAATCCTCTTCTCTCTTCTTGACGGTCAATGGTGGACGCATTTCTAATGTATGACAGATCATCTGCAATAACGAGAAAGGTTTGCTTCCGGAGCTGTATTTTTGCAAACAATCCAGCAAGTGCCGTGCTGTCAACGGGTCAAGATATAATTCGGACGTGCGTTTTCCTAATGCTGTCGCCTTTAATCTCCTCTCTCTCTTCTGTCCTAAGACTGCCGCGCTGACAAAATCAATGGTTGTTTTCTCTCCCCCTTCAACGACGATAAATTTCCATTCTTCCAGCAAGGCCAGCATCCGCGACAAAATCTCTTGTAGTCGTTCCATATCTTTGAATTGATGCGCCCAGAAAGTTTTAGAAAAGAAATCCTGCATCCCCTGTTCATCGCGGATGATCCCTGATGCGATCAACGACAGGAGATAGGTCCGCAATACAGGTTCGACCGCCAATTTGGAATAGATCTCTTCCGGCACACCGCAGACATATTTTTCATATAATTCCTCTTTTTCTGCTTCGTCTTTTGCCAGGATGATCGCCTGACCTTCTTTTTCATACTCTGGTCTTCCCGCTCTCCCGGCCATCTGCAGATATTCGAGTACGGGGATCCAATCCATTCCCCAGCCGCCGCTGAAGCGTTTAAGACTTTTGATAATAACCCGGTACGCTGGCAAAGAAACTCCCGCTGCTAAGGTTGGAGTGGCACAGATGATCTTTATTTTTCCTTGGCGGAAAGCATCTTCCACTAATTCTTTCTGTGCGCTGGTCAGGCCGGAATGATGAAACGCGACTCCTTTTCTCACGCAGTGGGAGAGGCGCCGGCATTGCTTTGTCGGAGATGTTACCACTTTCAGAACTTCTTGTTCTAATTCCGGCAGATGCCCCGAAGTCATCTTGGCAATGTCTTCTGCTGTCTTCTCTGTGCTCGCTCTGCTCGGCAGGAAGATCAGGGCCTGTTTCTGCATTTGGATTGTTTCCAGAGAGAGTTTGACCAGGTCGTCCATTCTTGAGCTGGTTCGTTGTTAATTTATTAATGTATTGATGACTTGGGCTCTGTAGAAAAAGTAAGCTTCTGAAGAAGTCCATCAACTCAAAAAAAAGAAGTCGATCAGTTCCTAAACTCCAATTCATATACCTGTACCGTGAACGGTTCTTCTTGCATCTCTTCTGCGGCGGTTCTGTCTTCCACAACCAGCACCGTCCATTGCTGTTCAACACTATCCCATCCGTCACTGATCTCAACGACAACTTTCTTCTCGCCTGTCGTAACAAATGTCCGTTCAATCGTATCCGTACCGACAACCCGGGGTTCGTGCAGGTTAAATTTCCAGGTATAGGTCAATTCGTCCCCGTCTGCATCCTTGCCGACGACATGGAACACCGCCGGCTCACCAACTTTAGCGACAACTTGCCGGTCGGGCAGGAAATCCACGATCTGTGGTTCTCGGTTATGATTGACAATCTCTATCTTCACGGGGTGGATGACGCTGGCTTCCCCGTCGTCAACGAGGAATTCCAGCATTATTGCTGCTTTATCTGGACTGAATCTTGTCCCCAGATAGGGGATTCTGCCCATCAGCGCGTTCCACCGGGAATTGCTCCTATTCACCACGCTGTTAAATCCGGGCTGCCAGACAAAAACACCATCATTGAACGAAGCCACCGCTGGCGGATTGCGCAGCTTTAAAGTAAGTTCATCTTCATCAGCATCCTGTGCCGTCAGGCGCAGTGTAAATTCCCGTCCTTCTTTGACGCGGAGCGCATCATCGACGATGATCTCGGGCAGTGTGTTTTTCTTTGACACGCTGATCCGGATGGGAGCCGTCACCTGTTCTTGGCCATCCGTTGCGGTAACAACGGTGGTGTACTCTCCCCGGTCCCCTTTTTTGGTCTTCCAGACCGGCTGGCGTAAAGAAAGCGGATTGGTATAGGAATAATGAACAATATCTCCGTCTGGATCAACTGCCGCTACGGTCAGTGAAAGTGTTTCCGTCTCTTGAACGGTCGCATTTAACAGCGTTTCCAAGACCGGCGGCCGGTTTACGTTTCTTAAGCGCAGCAGCATCTTGGCGGCTGAACATTCTTTTTTCCCGCAGGCGGTAACGGTAATCGGGAATATTCTCTCTTTGAGGAAGAAGTATTCCAGGCGGAGTGTATTCAGCACGTCGCTGACCAAACCACCCTTTCTTCGGATCGTATCATATCCAGGATTCCAGCGGAGCGTGCCTTCCGAGAAAGTCATGCCCTCCGGCAGATCACCCGCGGAAAAGAAGACATCATCCTCATCCGGATCAGAGGCAGCGACGGTAAGATTCCATTGCTGGCCTTCAAAAATGACTTCCTCCTCCGGCAGGATGATGATCGGTTTCTGATCAACATCTGTAACGGTAATATCAACAGAACCGCTGGTATTCAGCACTCCATCAGAAGCCCTGATCTTAAGATGATATTGTCCAGAATCATTGAATCCCGTCCGCCATTCGCCCCGTTCATCTAATGGTGCTTCAAATAAATAGACCACTTCGTCCCCATCAATATCTCTCGGGGGAAGATCAAGCCTGACGGTCTCCCCTTCATTGACCACAATGGGAATATGCTCAAATTCCGGCTTCCGATTTTTCTTCTTAACGATAATTTTCCATTCTTCGGTCGTGTTCAACGCCCCATCGCTGATGCTCACCTGAAGAGCATATTCTCCTGCTCCACCATATCCAAAATAGTGGGAGATGTTCTTTTCTGTTCCCACTGTTTCATCTGCTAATTGCCACTGGTATTGTAGTGAATCACTGTCATCATCCCGAGCATCAACATAAAAGTCAATCGTTTGGTCCTCTTCAAAAATAACTTCTTTCTCAGCGGAAAAAGCATCCATCACGCGCGGCGGCTGATTGACATCACGCACCTCTACTTCCAGGCGGAGGATTTTCTTTTCCAGGCTGTCATCCGCCTGAATTTCAACGCGATATGTTCCCTGATCACTTCCCGTCGTTAACCATTCTCCATCGCGGTTAAATGGCGGGGAGAAAACAAAAGTAAGCACATCCCCCTCCGGGTCTTCTACGCTATTTTTCAGGGAAATCATTTCACCCTCATCCACCGTGACTTTTTCGTGCCGGAGCTGCGGCGGCCGGTTCTTTTTATCGACGATCAGCTTTACAAATTCTGTTGTTTCCGCTTTTCCATCAGAGGCGGCAATCCTCAGATTGTACTCGCCGGCATCGCCATATGTTGTCTGCCATTCTCCTTGCTGATTTAAAGGGGGAGAGTAGGTATAGACCAACGGGTCATCATCTGCATCGTGTCCATCTACCTGAAGCTTGACCAGATCTGTCTCCGTCACACGCAGGATCTGAACAGAAGCAAGAGCAGAACCTAGCAGAAAGAGAAAAAGTATTCCGATAAAGATGATGTGGGTAGTTTGCTTGGCCATTGCTGCACTCTGGGTGATAAAATCTAAAAATAAAAAAGAAGATGTTTTTTGTACCTATTTCTGCAGGCTGATCTTGATAATTTCCGGCGGCATGTTTACGTCGCTAACGGTCAGCTTGACCTGTTTTGTCACTTTCGCTTTTCCATCATCTGCTGTAATCGTGATCACGTAATCACCATGATCAGTATAGCCCGTCTGCCAAACGCCGTCATCCCCAACGGGGCTGCTCAAAGTCACTTTGACATTATCCAGATCGATGTCGGTAACTACTGGCTTGATCGTGACAAGATTCCCTTCATTGACAACTAGATCTTCAACAGCCCCGATTTCCGGAGGAACATTGACATCTTTCACCGTCAATTTAAATGTTTTTTTTGTCGTCAATTCACCATCATTCGCTTCTACGTTGATCGTGTATTCTCCGGCGCTGGTATGATCTGTCTTGAACACGCCCGCCTGTAATGGTTCAGAAACAACGACGGTCACTTTGTCGTTGTTCGGGTCTTTCACTGTTGGGGTGAAGGTTACTTCTTTCCCTTCGTCGATAGTAATATCCTGGACGGGCTCAATGACTGGGGCGACATTGACGCGTTCCACGACAAGCTTGATCTTTTTTATCGTGGTCAATGCCCCATCAGTAACCGTGAATGTGGTCAGATATTCACCAGCATCGCCATAACTGGTTTTCCATTCGCCTTTTTCATCGAGCGGTTCGGAAAAAGTGAAATGGATCGTATCATTGTCTGGGTCACGTACCTGGGCGACGAGACGGATCTGCTCATTCTCTTTGACTTTGATCACCAGCATCTCTTCAGCGAAAGCTTCTTCTGCGTCCACGGCTGTAGGAAGAGACACTATTTCTTCCACTGTCTTATTTTCTTCTGCTGCTTTGTCCGTACCCAAGACATCAGCCATCTTTACTTCTGCCGCACTCGCGCTGACCTCTGGTACGGCGCTGACTTCCTGTTCTACTTTGGCAATCTCTTTGAGAATATCTTTTTCACTCAGCGGTTCTGCCCCCTGTTTATAATTAAAACAGCCGGCGACAAGAAGAAACGCGAGCAATAACACTACTATCATCATTAATTTAAATTCTTTTTTGATCATCATATTCTACCCCCCACTCATCTGTGAATATCGCTCTTTTTTTTCTGTTCGCTATTTAAACATTTAGAGGGGACATCATATATACTCAAAGACTTAAATGAGCAAGACTTAAATCAGGATTCAATTTCTAGAAAGATGTAACGGAAAGAACTTGGTCATGGCTTTCTTTGATCAGTGAGTGATTCATCGGGGAGCTGATCGGTCATCTCATTTTCTTCTCTTTTCGGCATGCCAATATCTACAATCACGCTTTTCTCTTGCAATGCTTCTAATCCTTTCTTCAGATCATGCAAGGCGACAATCAGATCAACTGTGCAGGCCGTTTCCGAAACTTCTCCTGTATCGGGATGGATGCCTGTCGGCACATCTACTGCCACTTTAAATCCATCTAAAGAATTGAAATAGCCGATGCCCCGCTTGATGTTTTCATTCGGCGGCCCTTTCACTCCCGTCCCGAGGAGGGCATCGATGAGAATCAACTCTGCCCCTTTTTGGAATCTGAACTGCTGCAGATCTTCTTCGGCATTTACTTTAATCACGGTGATCTGCTTGTTGATCTTCGTGTAATTCCGCAGGGTCTCTGTTCCCATTTTCTCTTCTGCTCCAAAGAACAGAACGATTACCGGACATTCCTGGGCAAAGTAGCGTGCCGCGACAAAACCATCTCCCCCATTATTGCCGTGGCCGGCAAAGACGACAATGTGCTTGCTTTTTAGATCCGCTTTTTTTCGGATTGCACGAAAGACCTGCTTCCCGGCATTTTCCATCAACTGATTGATAGATATGCCTCGGTCAACAGCCAGAAACTCTAACTCTTTCATCTCATCTATCGTAATCACCATCAGTGGGGGAACCAGAACTTTAATTTATATAAGTTATTGTTGTGCAGTTACTAAGAGAGATGGTTGGAAATCATCTTCACCCTGTCCATTGATAGACGGCTGCATCTCTGAGCAGGCATTGGGGAGACCCTTCCAGAACATATTTTTTCAAACGTAATCCTGGATGGGGTTCTTTAACATTACCAAAATAGGAATCAACACCGCTCATGTAGACCAACCCCCCTCTCTGAAGATGCGGGAGCATCGCAGTAAGTTGTGCTGGTCTTTCAGCTCTAGCGTCATTCCTGTGCCAGTTCTTTCTCAACCATTCGTTCATTAAAATATTTGAGAGATAGAGCTTGGACCATTGAAATTCACCCTCCGCAACTATTTCTAAAAATGGACTTTCCCTAAATGTGATTCTATCGAGATTCCGGCGTATAAGTTCAAGTCTTCCTGGAACCTTGAAATAACGGTTAGATTGATCAATAAGACTAAGACTATTTCTGTCGTATTCTGGGTCCTTTGTCCTCAAGAATGCAGAAAGATCATTTTCCTGAAGTGCAGATCCTCGCCTCCTGGCGTATTCTATTTGGTGCCATTCTCTATCAATAGTAACCACCTTTGCCCCTGATTCAAGGAGCGCAAATGCCTGGTCACCACTCCCGCAGACGGCGGCGATGCAATCATTTTCCTGTGGCTCAAGCAGCCTGACGATGGAAGGCAGCCATTCATTAGTCGCTTCATATAAAGGGTTTACGGAAATCATTGTCTATCAATGGCTTCAAAAAGAAGTTTATTTATAAAATTTCATAAAAATTGTACGTATTTAGTTTGCCGCTCGCTCGGCGTTTTCTCGTGATTTTTCTTGTAGTGAAAGAACTGTTTCTCTGAAGAAAAACGCACCAACCTCATCTGACGAGGAGATTCTCTCGCTCGCCTTTAGGCGAAACTAAATACGTACTAAAAATTTTCGCGTCAAAGAACAAATATTTTCCTGCAAAATTCTCAAGATATACTTACCACCAGAGCAATAACAAAACCAATCAACGCACCAATGGCAACTTCTGTTGGGCTGTGGCCCAGAGAATAATGGAATCGTGACTTCAGATGATGCATCCGAAACAATTTCTGCAAAGCTCTCCCTTCCATCCCCACTGAGCGGCGTACGCCAAACGCATCCCGCAGGACAATCAGCGCCAGGACTAAACTCAACGCGAACACGCTGGTCGTCCCTTCCTCCAGATAGATGATCGTCGCCAGGGCGATGACAAACGCGGAATGCGAAGAAGGCATTCCTCCGGTCACAACCAGATCATGCCAGCTTAATGTCTTGTGCTTGAACCAGAGAAGAGTCAGTTTGACCAGCTGCGCCCCGAAGCCGGCGAGCAGGACAGCAAGGATGATCTTATTCATGAATAAAAGGATTTCCGGAGAGTATATATATTTTTGTTTGGGGGTGTTTCGCAAAAGTGTTCACTTTAGAGGAATAAATTTATAAAGTGCCCCCTGTTCGGGGATAGATGGACAGATCCGCTTTGGAAAGAGTATTAACAGAACAGTATGGGAACTCTCCAGATCCCGCCTCACGTCGCATCGTCATTGATTTCCTTTTGGAAACCCCTTCTCTTGCTGGAGAAGATGTTCACTTCATCAAAAAGCTGACAAAAGTTGCTGAGTCTTCTTACCGAGAAGCTCCCGCTGAATTTAACCTTCATCTATTGGATCGTCTGCTGACGTATCACGACGAGGGAATACGGCTGGCTGAAGATTCTTATGAACGATATGGCAAAAGTCCTAATGCTCAGAAATTAGCTTTGCATCTCAAGGGACATAAAGCGACTCTTTTGAGCTTTATTGTACACCGGGAAGCTGCCCTTACCCAAGCGCAACGCCACGAGCTAACTGCCGCTGCCGATGAGCTTCTTGAAGAAATTGTTCCGGTCATGTTTACGAACAGAGATTATAGTACCCTCCGGCCGTTGATGGAGACCATGTGTAACGTTTCTTTTGCACTTTATCAGTACAATCAAGATTTAGACCTGGCGGAGAGAGTGTATCGCGCGACAGTCGGGAGCATCGCTATCACTCGTTTATTGATGGGTTCTCCGAGTTCTAATAAGCATGAATTGTATCCTAAAAAAGATTTTGAAAGGAAGATGACTCTTGCCAGTAATATCTACAAATCCCTGCGGCGGGAAGGAAATCATTCGCCGGAAGCGCTCGCTACCTGGGCACGCCGAGCCTATTATTCTACATTAGATTATTTGCCTTTAGAAAATCGGGAACCAGAATCACCAAAATCTAAAGCTGATATTCTCGTAACCTTGGGTATTCTTGCCGAAGATATGATCGAATTTGATTCCAAAAACTTTGTTTCTTGGAGAGATCGCAGCCGGCAGCACTATCAGGAATTTTTACAGTTTGTTGAGCAAGAAAGATTAATAAATTCTTTTCCAAAACTCATTAAGACCGCTCAAGTTGGGATCAAAATCACTTCCGGGTACTTTGATCTCAATCCGGAAGAAAGCACATGAACACTTGCTGGGGGGATTATGGTGGGCCAGACGGACGACTTTCCCCACGAAGCCGTTAGACCACCACATTCTTTAAATATTCTCCCTTCTCACCCCAAGAGATGTCCATCCAGCTCCTCTCCGAAGATGTCATCAATAAGATTGCCGCGGGAGAAGTCATCGAACGGCCGGCATCGGTTGTCAAAGAACTGATTGAAAACTCTTTGGATGCGGCGGCCACTAAAATAACCGTTGATATTGAGGACTACGGCAAAAAGCTGATCCGCATTACGGACAATGGTCAAGGGATGAATGAAGATGATGCCCGAAAAGCGCTTCTCCGGCACGCCACCAGCAAGATCAGTTCT
>Ga0209542_10018009_pt1 | contig 11487 bp, 13 predicted proteins | sample RifCSPhighO2_01_FD_184028 | JGI IMG/M metagenome (GOLD analysis project Ga0209542, IMG submission 184028) | Soil microbial communities from Rifle, Colorado - Rifle CSP2_plank highO2_0.1 (SPAdes) (version 2) | ecosystem: Environmental > Terrestrial > Deep subsurface > Rock core/Sediment ...
ATATAGAAAATAGAATAAAAAAATTAAATTTAGATTTAATTTTAGAACACACAAAAGAAATAAGAAAAATAAACACTTCGGAAGAAGAAGCATTAGAAAACTCAAAATCTACTGGTTTCAATTATGAAAAAGCAAAAAAACTAAGAGAAGATCTCGGTTTAAAGCAAAGTCAATTAATTAGGAAATTAAGATTCAAAAAGACTAAAAAATACGCTTCAACATTAAGCAGATATGAACGTGGAGTTTCAAATCCAGAAAAATCAAATAGTTTATTGGCAAAAAAATATGTTACATGGTTAAAAGAAAATAATTTCTATAGTAAATTGGAAAACAATGCACCAACAACCGAAGAAATAAATGAAAGTTTTTCTAAAGCCGAAACTACTGGAGAAGAAATGCTTAAAGATCCATATATAGAATTTGATTATAAAGAAGCAAGAAAACTAAGAGAAGACTTAAAATTATCACAAAATTCATTAGTAGAAAAATTAGGATATAAAAATAATATTAAAACTTATCAGTCAACTTTAAGCAAATACGAAAATGGAAAATTTAATCCAAAAACTTCAAAAAGTGAATTTGCAAGAAAATATGTTAAATGGTTAGAAAAGAATTATGACAATAATACATTAGATGAAAAATTTGATCCTAATAAAGCAATGGATAGAAGAGTATTGAAAAACATATCACGAAAAGAATTAATTAAAAATTTAGGATACGATGAAAGTTCTGTTAAGGGACATTCTGTAACTCTATATAAATTTGAAGCAGGAAAATATTCCCCAGGCAATCCACCGAAAAAGGAAAGTTTCTCAGAAAAATATTTATTATGGTTAAAATCCCAAGGATATAATCCTTATAAAATATAAGGTAAAATATTTTTTAAATCATTTCCTTCAACAACCACATCAGCAACTTTCTTTAAATTATCACTTGCAGAATTAAAAGCGATTGATTTCCCAACAATTTTAAATGCTTCAATATCTGTATCACTATCTCCTATATAAGCAATATTTTCTAACCCAATTCCCAAATCATCAGATAAATGTTCAATTATATTTGCTTTTTTCTCCATTCCAGCACCAATAGGCCAAATAAATTCTCCAGAAACTTTTCCATTTTTAATTACTAATTCATTTGCATAAATATGATCAATACCTAAATCTTTCTGTGCTCTTCTAGCAACATCAATTGAAGAAGCAGAAATTATAGCGGTCAGAATTCCCTTCTTTTTAATCTCTTTAAAGACACGTTTAACGCCAGGTAAATATTCCAATTGATTCACTAAATTATAATAAGGTTTAGCATTTTTACCCTTCCATAATTTAACAACAACTTCCTCAACTAATTTATCGTAATTAGTATGTAAATATTTCTGAGTTAATATTTTACCTTGTTCTAAAGTTCCAAAAACTTTATGCAATTCTAGCCAAAAATTAACATCTCTAAAAATAACACCATCCATATCAAAACAAATTAATTTATAGCTCATCTATATTCTTCCCTTTGTTAACACGACAAAATAATTTTTCATAAGCAACCCCAATGCCAACAGAGACTAATCCATAGGCAATCCAAACAGCACAATCTTTTGGGTTTTGTTCTTGGGCAGCAACATATGCATTACCTATTCCTAAAAGTAAACCTTGGGTTATAATTAAATCTCCCAAAGTATCAACAACTTTAGGTTTAAATAAAAATTTAGTTAATTTTTCTAAAGCCATAAAAAATATTTATAAATAAACTATAAAAATATATCTGAAAATTATTTATGTGTTAATTTCAACATTTCTTCTGTTAAACCTACAACATTGTGTAAATTTGTATTTTTAATAATTGTTCCATAAAGGTCCGCCCCCGTAAGCTTCGCACTATTAAGATTAGCATTGGAAAGATTAGTACGTTCAAGATCCGCATCAGTAAGATCAGCTTGAAAAAGATCAGCATTGGAAAGATTGGCATTGGTAAGAATAGCTTTAGAAAGATTAGAACTTCGAAGGTCTGCCTGCATAAGATTAGCATTACAAAAATTAACACTTCGAAGATTTGCGTATGAAAGACGAGCACGTATAAGCTTCGCACTATTAAGATCAGCATTGGAAAGATTAACAAATTGAAGATTAGCATCAATAAGCCTAGTCTGAGTAAGGTCAGCTCCGTAAAGAATAGCTTTAGAAAGATTAGCATTGGAAAGATTAGCAGTGGCAAGAATAGCTTTAGAAAGATTAGCGCTTTCAAGATCCGCATCAGTAAGATCAGATCCGTAAAGAAGAGCATTGGAAAGATTAGCTTCTCTAAGATTAGCTTTTTTAAAATTTATATTTGATAAATTAAAGTCAGTAAAATCAATTTTACTTAAATTTATTGCAACTAAATCTATAGACCTATATTTAAATAATCTTCTCCATTTATTCCAAATAACCCCCCTTTCATGAAGGGGTAATTGAATATAATCTCCTTGTCCGACTAAAAGTTCAAGAATTTTAGAAATTTTTGCTGGCTGGATTTTTGTCCATTCAGGAATAGTCACCATTGGATATTTATTTTTTTACATATATAAAAATCTACCTATAGGCTTTACTAACGTCCTTATTCCAGAATGAAGGTAATGAATTAGTAACAAAACCTCTAAACTCAGTAGAATAAATATAAGTCAAACCAACAACATCTTTATGTTGTTTAAACTTACTTTGAGCCTCAGAATAAATTTCTTTAATTTTACCTCTTTCAAAATCTTTCTGTAATAATGAAGAGGGTTTTAAAATCAAAAAATCAGCTTGTCTAATAATATTAATTTCTAAATTAGAACTATTCTGTGAAATAAATAAAATAGTCAAATCCTTATGTCTTGCAATTAATAATAAGCTAGATAATAATTTATTTGCATTACTCATAGATTCTCTTGAACTAAATTCAATTCCAGCTTCATCAATTAAAACAACAGAATCAATAGGAATATCCTCAATGTTAGAAACAACTTTAATCCAGTCAGGCATAGTTGCTTTTTTAAAACCCATAGCACAAACTTTACGATTGGTTTTAGCTTTAATATTTTCCAATAGTTTCATTCCAATTGCACTTTTTCCAGTTCCCCTAGCACCCAAAATAATTCCAATTAAACTAGAACTTCCAAATAATTTATTTTCAAATTTATTATAATCTCCATCTAAATCTTCTATTATTTTCAAAGGTTCATATTGTGCTTTGACTACAGGCCTTGATTCTTCAATTTTTTCTTCTTTAATTTCTTCTTTTTTTCTTTTAAAGAAAATAACTAAATGTTGAAATCCTTTCCTAATATAAATACCTAAATATTTTATCCCTATAAACGTATTCTTAATTAAAAACCAAATTCCACTAAAAAGTTTCATAGAAATTTTATGATATTTTCCACCAATTAAAGCAAATATAATTGCAATTATTATAGCGGAATACTTAGGATAATATTGAGGATAATAATACCTAATTAATAACCAACTAATTATTCCAAATACTATTCCAGTTAATAGTCCGTAAATAAAGTTTGTAAATGATAACTTTTTCTTCCTTGCCACAAAAAGAATTAATTAAAACAAAATATAAGGTTTTCTAATCTGCTTCCCTATCAAATGAAACATTAGAAGTAGATAAATTATTTTTTACAGTATTTTCTTTATTTCTTAATTCAATGTCAGATTTAACCTGGTCTTCTAAATTAAAAATAGATTTAATAACATAACGATTAGTCTCCCAAGGGGCACCAGGATGCAATAATAATTCAATTCCTGCCTCAGCTAATTTTAAATTTCTAAATAATTTATCGATATCTACTAACGAATAATGCAAATGGATATTGTCTACACCTAAATAACCATTTAATTTAGAAAATTTAACATGCGCCTCATACAAACCAAAAGTTTCTAAAGGTGAAACCTCCAAACTGAGTTCAGATTTTATACTTTTATATTCAAAAGAATAACGCCCAACTTCAACTAATTTTCTTTCATCAGTCATCAAATAATTATAAAATGGGAATATATAAACTTAATTGCGAATAAAAGTATATTAATGATCAAATATTTTAGCACCATATAAATTTAAACCATTACAATCAGCAGCAGCAAGTAAAGGAATAATTTCAAAACATTTATCTGCCAACTCTAATTGCTGTAAATTGGCAGTTTCAAATATTTTATTTTTAATATCATTTAAATAAATTACATGTAAAGCAGCAGAATTCAAATATTCTTGCGTTAATTCAGATTCATAATTATTTAATCTAACAAAAATATCATTACTTAATTCCAAACCAAGTAAAGTATTGACAAGATTTTTCAAAGAATGATTATCAGTATTATTAGTCATTTTAGACATTAATCTAATACATATAACAGGGGAAGTAATCATACCTAAATTTTTATAAATAAATCCTGAATCAAATCTAGCATTGTGGAATAACTTAACTAAAGAACTATTTGATAATAATTGTTTTAAATTTATTGAATCTTCATTTGGCATCTTTATAATAGAAACAATTTCTTTGAAAGGATCACATAAGTGTATAAAAATTAATTTATGCTCCTTAGGGTCAATGCATAGCAACAAATTCATGTTTAGAATAATGTTTATAGATTTCTAAAGGTATATCCTTTTCAAATAGTTGTATTTTCATCTTTAAAATTTTATAATTTTGAATTTATTAATAATATTGTAATTGAAAATATAGATAAAGTAGATAGATATATAAAATTATATTAAATCTAATTTAGATGGTAGATTATTATTTGGATAATTTAGACAGATTGCAAGCCAAACCAAAGAAAACAATCGCAGAATATGTGAAAAGAAATGGAATATTAGTACCGAAAATATTCGACTCGCTATCAGAAGCCAAATCATCAGGTATAGACTTCATTGCAAGAAGTGAACACACACAAGAATACAACGGAGTATCCGGGCTACTTAAAAGTTATTACAAAGAGGAAATAATAGGTTTAGAATCTGAAGATGAAATCAAAGATGTAAAATTAAAATCAAGAGAAGGGATAGGAAGAATAGAACAATACTGTAATTTATTACAAATAGATAAAAATAAATTTAAGAAAGAAATTTCTTTCTCATATTGGGAAAAAATCAAAGGATATAATAGGACTGTTGTAGCTGATTCATCAATTAAAAATAAGTACCACCTAATTACATCTACATGGAAAAATAACGGATGGTTCGCAAATTATACTATTCTAGAAGAAGGAAATATCTCTGCCCAATATATAGAACCATTAAATGAAGATTTAGTTAAAGGATTAGAAAATTTAGTAAATTTTTATGAAGAAATACGAAGTCTTCCAAATTTTGACCCAAATCATTGTCCAATTATGGAAATACAAACATCTGGAGGGAAAAATTATTTCTTACAATATCACAGAACAAGAGATTTTTCTGAAAGTTTATTCAAATTAGATAGACCAGTAAAAAATAGTGAGATCGAAGCAGATTTAGTAAGGGGGGCAAGTAAACCAGGGGAATTTATTGTAGATGTTACTGTAGTTCATGCAGCCAGGATGAAAAGAGATTTCAAGGAAATTAAATTACCACACAATGAAGAAGGCTCATTCGATTTTGAGGCTTGGCATACATTTTCTGAATTAATGTTTAGAAAAAGAAAACTACAAATAACTGAAAATAATTTAAAAAAAACTTTATTGGGATTAGTTGTAGGACATACTCAACGCTCTAAATTATTTAAACCTGAAATTTCAATTATTACTAATCATTCATTTTTCGAAACCAGGGAGTACGAATCTTTAGTAAAAAGAGCAGTAACCACAGGGGAAGATCAAAAAATTAAATTATATGTAATATCAGATGGAAGGAAAGCATATTTAGAAAGAATTGAATAAATATGGGCCCAATGCGATTTGAACGCACGACCTCTCGATTATCAGTCGAGTGCTCCACCAGACTAAGCTATGGGCCCAATAAAAAGAAAGCCATTAAAGAACGTTTATAAAGATTTTGGACTAAATAGTAATCACAAAGTAATAAGATTTAGAACCTTAAGTGAGGCATTATTTAGGCAATAGCAAGTTATCAGAAATAATAAGAGCGGATTTTCCATCCCATTTTTCGACTAATTGGTATTTTACATAGGTATCAATATCAATAGTTTGCATATTTTCTTCCAGTAATTTAAGATTTTCACGTTGGCGAATAAGTATTTCACGTTCAATGAAAACTTGTGCTTTCTTTTCCAAAATTTCATTAAATCTGGTACTAAATTGTATGTCTTTGATAGAAAGATCATTGAATTCAAAGTATTCCAGTTCTTTAATATCATTAACAGCTTCATAAAGCTCTTTAGAGAGCTGTAGACGATTAAGCAAAATTTGTTCAGCATTATACTTTAAAATTATAGTTTTGACCATTTCTTGCACTTTATTATTAAGATATTGTTGATATGCTTCTTCTGAAGGATAATTTTTTACAAAGTCATAGACATTTTGTTTTTTTATTTTGGTATTTAAATTTAAGGCCATAGTAACATCCTGAAAGTCGCTACTAGCAGCATTGACAGTAATCTCATAATTTCTAACTTGATTATTGACACGTTTAAGTGACCCAATACCAACCCAGACAAAACCCGGTTCTTTAATGTCGCTATAAAGTTTGCCCAGTTCTTTTTCTATAGCATATTCATTATAATTAACAATACTTACTGAAAAAAATAAGAAAACGATAATGACAATAAGACCAATCAGAGAAAGGGTAAATTTAATATTTGAAATAGCTCGCATTTTTTATAATAAACTAAGAGCTTATTTAAATATTTCCATAATCCGAATTATTAATTTATAATAAATAAAGATCTCCAAAGTAAATTTTTATAAAGATTTTGGGACCATTTTATAGAAAGAATAAGGATCTAATTTGCTGTTTAGTATTTGCTCCCTCTGAAACAGAGAAGTGAAAGGCGGACAAAAACCGAATTTTTTCCAAATTAAATATTTAGTTAAATGCTTTCTGGAATTAAAACCTATGGTACTCATCCACTTTTCTAATTGTTTTTCACCCAAAATCTCTAATTGATTAGATATATAAATTTTCTCGTATCTTTTCTTAGGGAAGTCAAATAAAGTAGAAGTCTTAAAATTAAATTTGTTTAGTAATTCATTAGTTTGTTGAATCAAAATTTTATTAGAGCCATCAATAGAAATTGTTGGATATCTATGAAAACCATAAGCATCTGATTTAAATGTTAAGCAAAAATCAGAATCTGCCAATCCTCTAATAAAATCCAACCTGTATTTAGAATTAAAGATAATTTTAGGAATTGGAGTATTCGTTTTTGGTCCTGCTTTTATACCTAGACTTTTATTCAAAAAAGTAAAAATACCTTTAGATTGAGTGGTTAAATCTATACTTTGTTTATTGGGTCTAAATCTTTCATAAATATATAATTCTTTATTAAAGAACTTCTTAAAAAGATTCCAAATGTAATTTTTATAAAATTCGTTTTCATCGAATAAATGACCACTATAAGCTATAGAATAATAATATTTTTCATAGTAATTCATAAAACCATCTCCTAAATGTATTCCTATAAAATAAGATAATTCGGAATTTAATTTTGAGGGAACAGTAATATTCTTAATTAAATCCTTTCTACTAAATTCAACTTGAGATAAATCTAATTTCATTAGTTATTTTTAATTTTAAAATTTAAAAGGCTTTATCAGAAATTTTGGAAAAGTTTTCAAAAAAATAGAAATTCTTACAAAAATTTCTATAAAAAAAGACGCCCTACGCGGGACTCGAACCTGCGACCCCTTGATTAACAGTCAAGTGCTCTACCTGCTGAGCTAGTAGGGCTTTTTTGAATAAAAGCAATAAAAATTCATTTAAAAAGCTTTCCTAATAAAATCTAAAGATAATTTTATAAATTTTTATACATTCCAAATCAAATGTCATTAGAAATATTATTAACGGAAGGTCCTAACATAATGGGTTTATCAAAGGAAAGAACTGCTTTCTATGTTGGATACCAGTATAATCCCGATAACGAACTCGAATGGTATGTTTTAGAAGGTAAAAAAGCGGGTACACCAAAATTCTATAAGTTTCATGTTGGAACTCATGGAGAAAAATTGGAAGAAGCAGAAATAACTAAATTCGAATATACAAAAGAATCAACAACAATTAATTTCAAATTAAAAAATAAAGAAGGTAAATTAACAATTTCAAATAATTCCAGAGAAGGGGAATATAAATTATCTGAATCAAGTTCAGTAATAGAAACAGTATATAATTTCTTTGCTGAAAATGAAGTAAGTTTAGGAATGAAACCCCAAGATTGGCAAGAGTTTTTTTAATTATCGAAGATTAAATATCCGACATGATTATATAAATTCTCAGATAGTGCTATAGCCATCCCAGTATTATAACTTTCTTTTTTTATTGAATTTCTAAATTGTCTTAAAGAAGAGTAAATTTTCTTAAAATCGCCTGAAAATAAACATTTTACATAACTATCAATTAAATTAAAAATAGTTTTAGCTAAAATTTTATCTTTTCCTATAAATTTAGAAATTTCAGAAAGCTGATCACCAGCTAATTCGAAAGTAGAACAAAGTAAAAAATATTTGTACGCATGTTCTAAATTCTCATATTTATTCAAATACCTCATACAGTAAATTATACTTTTATTAAGTAAGTCTTCTTGAGCTTTAATATCTTCATAAGTTAACTTTCCTTCAGTAATTTCAACAACAATTTTAGCTTGTTCTAAAAAAATATAACTTGATCTTCTTAGAATAGAATTAAAATTTTCTTCGGGAATTGAAATTATACTTTTAATTACTGCATGGTTTTCTGTATTTTTCTCAAGGATTACACCAATCAAAGTATTAGAAACATCAATTATTAACCTTTTATTATTGTGAATTATATTAATGATATCGTATCCTTCAATATACTTACCGTAAACTGCATGGAATACCATTGACCTGTCCATATCTCTAATATCTAAATTCGTTTCTAGTTTTTGTGAAGACGGTAAACTAGTAATTATAAGTTTATTATTATGTTCCTTAATGTGTAAAACGTCTCCGTTTTGTAAATTTCTAGCTTGAAGCCATTTAGACGGCAAAGTGATAGTTAAAGCATTCCTTCCTTGTTTTATTAGTTTTCTTTCCATATATATTCTGAATATAACTAATATTGCCTAAATATATATCTTTCGGAAGGGCATTTTAATTAGGAGTTGACGAAAAATGGAAAACATAGAAAAAGCATTAATTAAAGCAGGAAGAACAGCTGGAGAAATATTAAGGAAAAATTCTTTTAGTTATGGAAAATTGGAATGGAAAAAATTAGATGACCCAGTAACAGCTATGGACAAAAGTACAGAGCATTTGATCAAAAAAATATTAAGAAAAGAAGCGCCTGGAAATTTCTTAGGGGAAGAGTATGGATTCGAGGATAACAAATTAGATCTAACATATATAATTGATCCAATAGACGGTACAAAAAGTTTCATACTAAGAGACTTTCTTAGTGCAGTAAGTATAGGTGTAGAAGAAAATGGAAAAATCAAAGGCGGATTAGTTTATGACTTCATGAAAGACATAATGTATGTAGGTTACAAAGGAACTAATTACATATTATTCGACGGAAACAAGTATGAATTTAAAGATAAACATGACTTAAGCAAGCCAAGAATAATCTGTAATAAAACAAATGGATTAAAAGAAAGGCTAGAAGAAGAAGGATTTTCAGTTAACGACTTAACCGGATCATTAGCATTAAACTTAACTGAAATAGCAGCAGGAAATAAAGATGGAGCAATAACTGGAGAAATAGGAAAAGGTGCAATATGGGATATAGCAGGAGCATATTACTTCCTAAAGAATAAAGGCTTTGTAACTTTAGACTTTTACGGAAATGAATTCAACCATAAAGAACCGAATAAAGGATTCATAATATTAAGACAAGAAATAACAGATAAAGTCCTAAAAATAATAGACGAATACAAGACTTAATCTAAAAATTTTTTAATTTCTTTAATAATAAAATATTTAAGTTAAATAGTGCTAGTAAGCAGATGGAAAAGGATATTAAAAAATTAATTAAAGAAGTTCTAGATAAAGGATACTTAATGAGCTTAGCTACTGTAGGTGAAGGCGGTGTGTGGGTATGTGACGTAATCTATATTCATGATGAAGAATTCAATATTTATTGGATGTCTGATCCAGAAGTAAGGCATTCAAAGGCAATATTAGAAAATAACAATGTAGCTGGGACAATTACTGTAAGTCTAAAAAAAGAATATAATTTAGGATTACAATTTGATGGGGTAGCAGAAAAAATAGAAGGCCCTAGATTTGATTTAGCAAAAAAACATTTCTTAAAAAGAGATAAAACCATACCTAAAGAAGATGAAGATATATTAGAAGGCGATTCATGGTATGTCTTGAAACCAAAAAATATAGAATTAATAAATGAAAAATTATTTGGGTTTAAAAAAATAAAATATTCAGTCTAAAAATTCTTTTTTCTTTATTTTTTCAGGCAAATAAGTTTCAGAAATAAAACTAATACCTTTTGAACTTAAAGACTGAATTTCCACTTTAGCCTTATACTCTTTCATTTTCTTGAATAATTTTTGCCATTCTTTATTATCTTTAAACCATTCATATTCACTTACTTGTTTTATTCTTGCAAAGTCAGTATCTTTTAATTTAATAAAATGTTTTTTAAGATCATACTTTTCAACATCGTCCATAGTAATTCCAATATATTTTACACTTGGAATTGTCAATCTTTCAGATGCATGTGCTAAAGCAATTGAACCATATTTTATAACAGAGTAAATATAGGCTCCATAAATATCTCCATCACATAAAACATAAATTGGTAGTTTATATTCTTCGTAAAATCTTTGTAATAATCTTCTAATACCTCTTGTAGTCTGTCCTTGAGAAGCAATTATAATACAATTTTGTTTCTTCCAGAATTTATCCTCATTCAATCTTTCCCAAACAGCAGCTTTCTCCATGTATAAAATATAATCAGCAGTAACTTTCTTAAATTTAATTTCTTCTACATTTGAAGGTATCGACCAGCCACCACTACCCTGTTTACCCCAGTCAATTATATCTCCAGAATCTTCAATTACAACATTTCCAACAATAGAACCTTTTTTATCAGCATTAACATTTAATTGTTCTCTGAATAAATCAGTAATAACTTCTAAATCTTCAATACACTTATCACTTTCAGTTTGTTCTTCTACTAAATCAACACTAGTTCCAGGGATAGTTCTCTTTACCATATAGAAAACATCTCTTAAGCTAGCGTGTTTTCCAGTATCTAATAAATTACTTTTAATCACACTTGCAACTTCTACAGTTTGTAAAAATTTCTTAGCGTGTGCAACATTAAAGAAACTTCTTGAACCTTTTTTATTTCCTAATTTTAAAGTTCCACTCTTCTTATCGTAAACAATATTGC
>Ga0209542_10018011_pt1 | contig 11485 bp, 11 predicted proteins | sample RifCSPhighO2_01_FD_184028 | JGI IMG/M metagenome (GOLD analysis project Ga0209542, IMG submission 184028) | Soil microbial communities from Rifle, Colorado - Rifle CSP2_plank highO2_0.1 (SPAdes) (version 2) | ecosystem: Environmental > Terrestrial > Deep subsurface > Rock core/Sediment ...
CACGTGGTGGTCGGCGTAATGCCTTTATAGCTCGATGTAGTCCCTCCTGTAAACGAATCACGGCCCGACGAGGTGTGTCACCTCGCCGGGCCGCACGTGTTCAACACCGAACGTTGAACATTATGGATTGGCTGCCAGAAACGACTCCCATCGCTCAACCTGGAGCTTCGTGAAGTACGAAGCATCGTAATGGAGGCCCGTATCGTCGAGCTCGAGACCCCATTTGCCGGCACCGAGGTATTGAACGCGGCGGACCGTGTAGGTCCTACCGCGCCATGCAGTCTCGCCGCCATTCGGGCCCCGATTCAGCGATGAGATACTCTCATAGGGCCCTTTGTGAAGTTCCACCTTGTCACCATATTCAAAGGACGGCCTCTGGCCTTGGAGCCGTGCGAGCAGGACGCCCCGCAAGTACCGGACGCGTCGCCGATCAATGCTGGCCATCGGGTTGATGACGAGACCCGAACCCGAGATACCGGTCCTGGCGCAGGCCTGTCCGAACTCGGCAAGCAGTTTCTCGTTGTCAAATCCGTACGCACGCTCGGTCATAAGGCACCCTCCTGTTTGGGATTCCCACAACCACCATGACATATGTTTAGAAAAACAACAACCTCAGGACTCCGCGCGGTTGCTCTCGGTTTCTTTCGAATCGTTCGATGACCTCGAGCGAGGCCAAAAGTCTTCAGATGCGAGGCGCGGGGAGGCGCGAAGCGCAGGCGTACTCAGAGTACGACGGAGCGAAAAGCCGGGGCCCCACAACGAAGCAGATGAAGCTTTTGGGCCGCTCCGTCCTACATGCCAATGAGAACCGGGATGACCATCGGGGCCTTGTTGGTGCGGGTGAAGAGGAATCCGGCCATCGTGTCGGAGAGGCCGTTCTTGACATAATCGAGGTCAATCGGGTTCATCCCGCGGGTGGAGTCCTCGATGGTCTTCTTGATAAGGAGCCGTGCCTGGTTCAGGAGGTCCTGGTTCTCACGCAGGTAGACGAAGCCACGACTAATAATGTCTGGGGACTTCCGCAGCTTGCCGGTCTTCATATTGACCGAGGCGATAATGACGAACATGCCGTCTTTGGAGAGCGCCTGTCTATCGCGTATCACGACCTCCTGCATGTCGCCGATGGTGAAGCCGTCCACGACCATGGCCGCGTTTGGCACCCGCTCTTTGTGGATGTGGAGCGTCTCGCCACCGATGACGTCAATGACCAGGCCATTGTCCGGGATGATGGTGTTCTCCTTGGGGAAGCCGCTCTGCTCCACCGCCTTGGCGTGGCAGGTGGTCATCGAGCGGTAGCCGTAGTAGGGCATGAAGAACTTCGCCCCCACTTGCTTATTAATCCACACGAGTTCGCCCGTGTTGCCGTGGCCAGTCGAATGGACGTCCGAGGAACGGTAGTGGATGAGGGTGACGCCTGAGCGGTAGAGATTGTCTTTGAGCTTCTGCACGTTTATCTCGTTGCCGGGGATGACGGATGAGGAGAGCACGATGGTGTCGCGCTCGTTTAAGGTGATGTACTTGTGCTGCTTGGTCGCGATGCGCATCAAGGCGGCGAACTCCTCTCCCTGCGCTCCCGTGGAGAGGATGACAATCTTGTCGGGTGGGTAGTTGCCAATTTCGGTTGAGGGGATGATAGTGCCCTTATCTACGGCCAAGAGGCCCATTTTCTCGGCAATCTCAAGATTGGTCTTCATCGAGCGACCCTCGGTGACCACTCGTTTGCCGTGCTTCTCGGCAGCCTTGATAATCATCACCATACGCTCGAACTGGCTCGCGAAGGTACCGATGATGAGGCGACCCGAGACGGTCTTCACGATGTCTTCTAAGGTCTGATTGACGCGCTTTTCGGGAATGGAGAAGCCGTCCTTCTCGGCGTTGGTGGAGTCGCCAATGAAGAAGATATTCTTATGCTTTCCGACCTCGCCCCACACACGCTGCTCGCGCTCGGAAGGGATACCATCGTCGTGGTCGAGCTTGAGGTCTCCGGAGATAACGACGTTGCCCTCGGGCGTCTCAAGCGAGGCGCCCATCGAGTCGGGGATGGAGTGCGTAACAGGGAAGAAGGTCACCCGCGTTTTGCCAATGGTCACCGAGTCGCCCACTTTCACGACGGTAATCTCGGGGCGGGGGACGTCCGGGTACTCTTCCTGGCGCTTCTTAATCATAAGCGCGGTCAGCTCTTGGGTGTAGATAGGCGGCGTGCCGAAGCGCGGCAAGATGAAGGGGATACCGCCGATGTGGTCGAGGTGACCGTGCGTAATCACCACGCCCGCGACCCTACTCGCGTATTTCTCGAGATATCTCGTGTTAGGCAGGAGGTAGTCCACACCGGGGCCACCATCTTCTGAGACGAATTGGAAGCCCGCGTCGAAGACGATGATGTCGCCAGTGGCCCCGTTCTCAACCGCGAGCATATTGCGACCGACCTCCTCGGCCCCGCCTAAGGGGACGATGCGTACGGTACCCGGGGCCGCAGGCTCGGGGTAGTAATCAGCGGTGGCGACGCGCGTAGCTGGGCGAGAGGTGGGACGCCGCAGGAGGCGCTGGATGCGTCTTGTGGCGGTGCCGGTGCCGCCACGGCGGTCGCCACTGTGGCTACCTGAGCGGCGGTGGGGTGATCGAGTGGAGGGCGCTTCTGGTGTGCGCTGAGTTGGTGACGGAGCGGGAGGTGGAGCTGATTCGGTCATACGCAGTACTTAGTTACCGGTTGTTAGTAGTTCGTAGTGGTGAAAACAAGAAGCTCAGGAGCAGGCGATAGGTCACTTGCTCGGTACGAAAAAGGGCCAGACGGCGTCGGTACGGCGGTACCAGGACGCCACGGTGGCGAATCGGTCTGAGGGTGTTGTGATTTGGGGAAATGCAACCCCCTCTAGGCCCCGCGGTACCGTATAGACGAAGTCTGGCGCGTAGAGGAAGGCGGCCGGGTACTCGCTCGCAATACTATCCTCAATCTTTTGTAAGTCGGCCGTGCGTACATTTGGATCTGGATTCGTACGCGCCTCTTCGAGGAGACCGTCCACCGTCTTGTTCGCATAGAGGGCAATATTCAATCCTGGATCGTTGCGCTCCTGTGAATGCCAGAAGGCGTAGAGGTCCTGGTCGCGTCCAATCACTTCTCCATAGAGGAGCGCATCGTACTTGCGTGGTCGGATAACATTCTGCGAAAGGTCGCCCGGCTCGTAGAGCTCGATAGCGATTGAAAGACCAAGCCTCTCCCAGTTGTCTGCTACGGCGCGTGCGACACTTCGTAATTCAGGGACGTTCGAGGTGCGGATGGTTACGCTCTCGAACGAGAGCTTTGCCGAGGCGTTCTTCCAGATGCGTGCGTTTCCGTCGTAGTCCCATCCGGCGTCCTCGAGCACCGTGGCGGCCTCGCGGGTGGGCTCTGACACAGCTGGCACGGGCGTCGCCCGGACACCACTTCCCGGTGGGACCGGACCTATGATCGCTGTGGCATAGCCGCCGAGCGTCTCGGTGACGAGTGCCCCTCGGTCAACGGCAAGCGAGAGCGCCTTGGTCACCTCTTTGCGAGCGTAGACCGGATTCGTGTGCTGATTGAAGAATACCCCGAAGACCCGCGCATAAGGCTCAGTGATAGTCCGACCTCGACTGCTCTCAGAGGGCAAGACGGCCCCATAGGCGCTCTCGATGGCGCCTCCCGCGAGTGCACGCGCGAGATCGTCGGCCCCGGCGTAGAAATTCATCCGGATACTATCAAGGTACGGTCGGCCAAGCGCGTAGTGTCGGTTCTGTGCAAGGGTGAGGCTCTGGACGAGCCCCGTAGCGTCTCGCGAGATACTCACCACTTTGAATGGTCCTGCCCCCACTGGCGCGGTCTCAAGAGTCGAGAAGGGAAAGGCCTCGTTTGAGATTCCCGACCACAGATGGGCGGGCAATATGCCGAGTGCCGCCAGCTCGAGGAAGGGCGCATATGGCTTGGCGAGAGAAAAGCGCACCGTCTTCGGGTCGAGTGCGGTGACCGAGATGCCCGACCAGTCTGCGTATTCTGGGCTCTTGAGGCCCGGATCTTGTGCACGCATTACGGTGAACACAACATCCTCGGCTGTCACTGGCGTACCGTCAGAGAATTTGGCAGACTCGCGCAAGTAGAAGGTGTAGACCTTACCATCGGGCGAGACTTCATAGCTCTCGGCTAGGACGGGCACGAGATGCCCGCTCCCGCCGAGGCCCATAAGACCAGCGTAGGTGAGCGCGATGAGGTCGCGGTCTGCATCACTAATCGCCAGTAGGGGGTTAATGAAGCGTGGACTCCCAATCTCGCCCTCAACTAGGGTGCCACCGTAGGTCGGTATAGTGACGAGTAAGGACTGCTCAATGGTGTAGAGGCCAAGCAGTGTGGCGAACGCGAAGACGCCCGCGAGAATGTAGAAGATAAGCCGATCGCCTGGCGAGAACGCCTGCAGGCGTCCACCGAGTGTCTCGAAAGCGCCGACCCTGCGCTCCTTCGCAAGCTCACTCGCCCAGCGGTTCGGCGCTACCTTCACAGCCCTGACAGAAGAAAGTTCACGACGGCCGCACATACGAGGAGTATCGCGACGCCAATAGTCGCGTTGAATAGGAATTTCTCCGCGCCACGGCGCTTGTAGAATGTTGACGCGAAATTATCGCCTCCGAACGCTCCACCTAAGGATGCGCCGCGCTGCTGCAGCACGATGCCGCCAATGAGGAGTATTGCGAGGATGATTTCCGCGTACGGCAGGGCCGATACGAGTGCCTCCATCTGTGTCTCCTACCTTACACCCGCCCGCCGAGCACTGCAACTGGGGACACGCGATATGGTACAATGCTCGCATGAGCACGATAGCTATCTCGAGGGCAAAAGTTGCGAAGGAGCGGGGTGTGGTTGTACTGCCGGTCAAGGAGTATCAGCGTCTCCTCAAGGCCGCCGCTATTCCCGATGTTTACTTGAACGGCAAGGCCGCCACCGACCTCGACAAGCTCGTCGAGGAGGGTCTGCGCGAGTACGCAGCGGGGCGCACGCATACCGCCACATCCATCTCGGCCGCCGTGCGTGCGCACCGCAAGCGCCATGCGCGTTGAGTACTCCGATCGGTTCCTCAAATCAACCGCTCGCTTACCCGCAAAGCTGCTCGCGCTTGCCGATACGAAAGAAGCCTTGTTCAAGCAGCAGCCCTTCCACTCCAGCCTTGATACGCACAAATTGCATGGAAAAGACAAAGATACCTGGGCTTTCTCGATAAACCAGAAGTACCGCATCAAGTTTCTTTTCCTCCCTGCCAACGCCGCACTCTTCCTCGATATCGGCACCCACTCCATCTACGACTAGTCGCACTTAAAATACGCGGTCGCGTGAGATAAGTGCAGAGGGTGAACTACTGCTCTTGGTTTGGCAGCTCTAATGAGCTTTATATTTCTCGGTCCCACTCTGGCATAAGCGGCTTTGTTGCATTGGTGAGGGATGTTCTCTATACTCCCCTCACCAGGTGCGATTACCAGTTTTAATAAACGCGATAACTATGGCTAAGAAATTGGCATTCACGCCCCTTGGCGACCGTGTGTTGGTCAAGCCGGCAGAAAAGGGCGGGGAGAAGAAGCTAGCTTCAGGCATCATCATCCCGGAGTCGGTAGACAAGGAGAAACTGATGCAAGGTGAGGTGGTCGCCGTAGGTCCCGGCAAGATGGGAGAGGGCGGTAAGCGCCTCCCGATGGAGGTCAAAGTAGGCGACGCCATCCTATTCAAGAAGCCGTGGGACGAGCCGTTGAAGATTGACGGCGAGGAGCACTACGTGCTCTCGGAGTCCGACATCAGTCTCGTCAAGCGATAATCATAATCTATTATGGCAAAACAGATTCTATTTGCAGAAGAGGCCCGCAAGAAGCTCGCGAGCGGCATCGCGCAGGCCGCGCGCGCGGTGAAGGTCACCCTCGGCCCCAAGGGCCGTAACGTGGTCTTGGAGAAGAGCTACGGCGGCCCGCGCATCACGAACGATGGGGTGTCCATCGCCAAAGAGATTTCCCTCAAGGACAAGTTCGAGAACATGGGCGCCGAAATAGTGAAGGAGGTCGCGAACAAGACCAACGATACCGCTGGCGATGGCACCACTACCACGGTCGTGCTCTTCGAGGCGCTCGTCAATGAGGGGCTCTCGAAGGTCGCTAAGGGTGCCGGTGCAATGGCCATACGCGCCGGGATGGAGCGGGCCAGAGCAGACGCCCTCGCGGAATTGAAGAAGATGGCCAAGCCGGTCTCCGGCAAGGCCCAGATTAAGCAGGTCGCCTCCATCTCGGCCGAGAGTGAGGAGCTGGGGACGATTATCGCTGAGGCGGTAGAGACCGTGGGCGCCTCGGGAGTGGTCACGGTAGAGGAGTCCCAGGGCATGGAGCTCTCCTACGAGGTGGTCGAGGGGCTCCAGTTCGACAAGGGCTACGTCTCCGCCTATATGGTCACTAATCCTGAGCGCATGGAAGCCGCGATGAAGGACGCACTCATTCTTATCACCGACAAGAAGATAAGCAATGTACAGGAGATACTGCCCGTCTTGGAGAAGGTGGCGGCAAGCGGTAAGAAGGAGCTCGTCATCATCGCCGACGACGTCGAGGGCGACGCGCTCGCCACCTTCGTCGTCAACAAGTTGCGCGGCGCCTTTTCGGTGCTCGCGGTCAAGGCCCCGGGCTACGGCGAGCGTAAGAAGGAGATGTTGGGCGATATCGCGACCGTGGTGGGCGGCCAGGTCATTAGCGAAGAGGTGGGCATCACCTTCGAGAACGCGACCTTGACCATGCTCGGCAAGGCGGCGCGGGTGACCGCGACCAAGGACACCACCACTATCGTGGGCGGCAAGGGCAAGAAGGCCGACATCGAGGCGCGCGTTGGACAGATGAAGGCGCAGGCCGAGGCGACCGACTCGAAGTTCGACAAGGAGAAACTCGAAGAGCGTGTCGCCAAGATCTCGGGTGGCGTGGCGGTCATCTCGGTGGGGGCAGCCACCGAGCAGGAGATGAAGTACTTGAAGGACAAGATTGACGACGCCGTTAAGGCTACTAAGTCCGCGATGGAGGAAGGGATTGTCCCAGGCGGCGGCACTGCCTTCGCGAAGATTGCCAAGAAGCTTGGGGCCTCCGTACCCAAGCTCTCGGGCGACGAGACCGCCGGATACGGCATTGTCGTCGACGCTCTGACTGTCCCTTTGACCCAGATAGCGCTGAACGCCGGCAAGGACGATGCGGCCGTCATCGTAGAGAAGGTGCAGAGCGGCAAGAGCGCGGCCGGGTACGATGCCGCCAAGGACGAGCTCGTCGAGGACATGATTGCTGTGGGTATTATTGATGCAGCCAAGATGCCACGCATGGCCATCGAGAACGCGGTGTCTGCCGCGGCAATGCTCCTCACCACCGAGGCAGCGGTCGCTGACATCCCCGAGCCCAAGGCCGCACCCCAGGGTGGTGGCGGTATGGGCGACATGGATTTCTAAACGAATACTCGCGTGCGCAGGAACACGCGCCCGTCAGGGCGCGTTTCCGCTTAGGAAATCGGGGCGGGGATGCGGGGGACCCCGCGGAGCGTAGTCGTCGTGACCTCGCTTTGGTAGGGAGTAATGTTGTACTCGATGACGCGCCAGCCGCGCGTCTTAGAGAAGCGCTTGGCGGGATTATATTCGCAGATAGTGATACCGGCGTTATCGGACGCGTTGAAGAACGAGAGCTTCGCATAGTCGCCCGCGTGGAGGCGCTCACGATTCAAGAGGTAGCCGATAATCATTTTGAGGAAGATGCCGTGGGTAACGACCAGCAGGTGCCCGGCACTCTGGCTGGCCAAGAGGTCGAGACACTTCCTCGCGCGGTCACGCAGCTCGACGAAGTTCTCTTCGTCTGAATAGCGAAAGTCGTCTTCGTGATAGATTCTGTCAATCTGGTCTACGACCTTCATGACCGCCGGGTCGTCGTCCTTCTTGCCCACAATCTCGGAGGGATTGCGGCGTTCGATAAGAAGTGGAGAGAAGGAGAGCGGAATCTTCAGAATCTTCTGGATAATGTGGGCCGTTTCCACGGAGCGCTCGTAGGTGCTCGCGACCATTGCCCGGATGGGGAATTGCGCGAGATACTCTGCGGCTGCCTGCGCCTGCTTGCGACCGTCTTCCGACAGTGGGCCGAGAGCGCCCTGTCGGATGCGCTCGGTATTAAAGGCGGTTTGCCCATGACGAACAAAGTAGACGCGTCGCGGGCGTGCCAGATACGCAATGGTGAGCATAAGTACAACGACACCGAGCACCAGGTAGATGAGGGGGTGGGAGAAGGAGGTGAGGGTCGTGTCGAGTACGTCAGAGAGGGGAGGCATGTGGCCAGTATACAAGCTGATATACTTACTGGTACACTCGCGCGATGCGCATACTCCCATTCCTCGTGCGAAGGAGGGTCCCCATCCTCCTCGCCCTTGCCCTCCTCCTCGTGGGCGGCTACCTCCTGTTCGGGCTCGGCACGCCCAAGCAGGCCTCCCTCGTGGTAACTCGGGCAGACGTGGCGACCGAAGTAAGTGTGGCAGGCTCGGTTATCGCCGAGGCAGATGCGGAGCTCGGGTTCGCCGCAAGTGGCCGTATCAGGGGTACGTACGCCGTCGTGGGCTCGCGCGTGGCAGCTGGGACCGTGCTCGCTGAGATCGAGAACGGGGACGAGGTCGCCACCGTCGCCAAGCAACGAGCCAATCTCGATGCGCTCTATGCGGGGACACGCTCTGAGGAGCTGGCGATAGATGAGGCCGACGTCGCCAGCGCGCGAGCATCACTTGTCCAGACGATCAAAAGCGCCTATGTGACGGCGGACGACGCGGTGCGTAATCGGGCGGATGTCATCTTCACTACTCCGGCGAGCATACCGCGCATCATCTCTCTTTCTGCTCCTGCCGCCCTCGAGGCAGCCCTAGAGCGGGAGAGAGATGTCTTGAACGAGACGCTCTTCAATTGGCAGCGCTCACTCGCTTCGCTCTCGCCAATCTCTGTAGAGGCAGCAGCAGAGACGGCCGAGACCAACATCACCTACATCGAGGTCTTCCTCGACCATGTAGCGACGGCGCTATCTAAGGGCTCGTCAGATCAGCTGAGCCCGGCCACCCTTGCTTCTTACGAGGCCTCGGTGGCTACCGGACGCACGAACGTCGCGAATGCTGCCGCAGACCTCGCGAACGACCACGCGGCTCTCGATAGGGCCGAGAAGTCTCTCACGCTTGCTGAGGCAGGCCCGACTACCGAGGATATCGCTGCCGCTACCGCCGACCTCCGGAGTGCCCAGGCGGCGCTTGGCGCGACCCGTGTTGTGGCGCCCTTTGGCGGCACCGTTACGCGTATGGACGCGAAGACGGGTGAGATAGTCTCACCGGCAGATACCCACATTGCGATGCAGAGCGACGGCATCTATCAGATTGAGGTGTACATTCCCGAGGTCTCTATTGCTGGGGTTGCTGCGGGCGAAGCTGCCACGACCACTCTCGACGCGTATGGCCCGCAGACCGCGTTTGGCGCCCGCGTTGTCCGGGTTGACCCGGCAGAGACCATGAAGAATGGTGTCCCTACCTACAAGACCACGCTCGTGTTCACGACGGAGGACCCACGCATTCGGAGTGGTATGACGGCGAATGTGGTTATCACGACCGGGGTGCTCACGAATGCCATCGTCGTGCCCGCAGGCGCAGTAGGGCGCGATAGTACGGGAGCGTATGTCACCGTGCTCGTGGGTGACAAGCGCGAGCGTCGTACGGTCGAGACCGGCTCCTCTCAGGTACTCGGACGTCTTGAGATTGTGATGGGACTTATCGAGGGTGAAATGATAGCGCTTGCGCCCTAAGCAGCATCTTGCCCATGTTCTCTCCCACCAACATCCGAGTCGGCTTCTACCTTGCGTCTCGTCAGATTGCTCGCGCGAGCCTTTGGACCACGGGGCTCATCGTCTTTGTGATGCTGCTCACCTTCCTCAACCTCGTGGTGGTAACGGGCATCTTGGTTGGGCTCATCGAGGGCATTAATGAGGACTATCGTACGGAGTACACCGGCGACCTTATCCTCTCTGCGCTCCCAAGCAAAGACTATATCGAGAACACCTCAGCGGTGGCAAGCTTCTTGCGCACTTTGCCGGAGGTCACCATGCTCGACTTGCGCTACCAGGCCGGCGGCACGGTCGAGGCCAACTACCTCTCGCGCACGAGTGACACCGAGAAGGCGAACGCCACGGGCGCACAAATAGTCGGTATTGACCCGGTGGCCGAGAATGCCTTCACCGGGCTCGGCTCACACATCATCGACGGAGCGTACCTCGCCCCCGGAGACTACGACCAAATCCTCATTGGCAACCTCCTCTTGGCCCAGTACGCCTTCGGGGAGCAACCAGGGCTCTCTCCACTCACGAATGTGTACCCAGGCTCGAAGGTGCGCATCACCATTGGAGATATCACGAGAGAAATGACCGTGAAGGGCGTAGTGAAGAGCAAGGTTGGCCAGCTTGCCACCAGCATCTTCATGCCGGCCGGAGAGCTCCGCACGCTTGCCGGTCGGACTGACCAGAATGTTGCGCAGATTGCGGTGCGGCTCACCCCGGGGAGCGACCCAGACGCATTCCAGAAGCTCCTGCTTGATAGTGGGATCGGAGAGAAGGCAAAGGTGCAGACCTTCGAGCAATCCATCCCGAACGGCGTTGCCGATATCAAGAACACTTTTGCCATGCTTGGGAATGGCTTCAGCTCCATTGGGCTCGTGGTCGCGGGCATCACGATATTCATCGTCATCTTCATCAACGCCATTACGCGTCGCAAGTTTATCGGTATCTTGAAGGGCATTGGGGTAGCGGGAGCAGCTATCGAGATTTCCTACATATTTCAATCCCTCTTTTATGCACTCATAGGCTCGGGCATCGGCCTCGTAGTGCTCTACGGCTTCTTGGTCCCTGCCGTTGCCGCGCACCCGATTGACTTTCCCTTCTCTGACGGGATCCTCGTGGCGCCCGCTCTCGATACGTTTGTACGCATCCTGCTCTTGGTAGGGGCGACCGTGGTCGCAGGGTATCTGCCCGCCCGCATGATTGTGCGCAAGAACACGCTCGACTCCATCCTCGGCCGCAACTAGCTATGATTGAAGTCAAACACTTGGTAAAGAGCTTTAAGGATGGCGAACGGATTACGACCGTGCTGAAGGGTATTGACCTCACGGTCGCGGACGGCGAGTTCATCGCCATTATGGGTCGCTCTGGGGCGGGGAAGAGCACTCTGATGTACCAGATGTCGCTCTTGGACGAGCCCACCGAGGGTGATGTGGTTGTTGACGGTTGCTCGACCCGCGAAATGTCGACTGAGGCAGAGACGCGCATGCGCCTCACGATGTTCGGCTACGTCTTCCAGGACTACGCGCTCCTGCCTGACCTCACCGCGCTTGAGAATGTCGTCTTACCACTCTTGATGCAGGGGCAGAGTGTTCGCGAGGCGGAGGTGGTCGCACGCGAGGCGCTCACGAAGGTGGGGCTCGAG
>Ga0209542_10018013_pt1 | contig 11485 bp, 10 predicted proteins | sample RifCSPhighO2_01_FD_184028 | JGI IMG/M metagenome (GOLD analysis project Ga0209542, IMG submission 184028) | Soil microbial communities from Rifle, Colorado - Rifle CSP2_plank highO2_0.1 (SPAdes) (version 2) | ecosystem: Environmental > Terrestrial > Deep subsurface > Rock core/Sediment ...
GGTCTTTTCTCTGCGGGTGCGCTCGACCCAGGTCTCTGGGATCGCCACACCGGTGCCAAGGGCCACGGAAGTCCTCAAGTCCTTCGTCAACATGTACACGATTGGAACGTCAAAGTGTTTTCCTGTTTCTGCAAAGAAGAACAAGCCATTCTCGATCCCGACGGCGTAGTCGAAATCTCCCTGAGCCGCGGTTTTCTCAGCTCGATTGCGTGCTCCCGCAAGGATCTCACTGAGACCGAACGGTTGTTCGGAAACTCCTGACGGGACCTCGCAGGGAAACACTTCTGCTTTGATCCCGAACGTGTTACAGGCGGCACGCACTGCGCGCAACTTGAGTTCGCTCGTTGTGCCGACGCCGATACGCATATGCTCTACTGCAAGCGCTTTGCGAGCTCTTCGGCGGATGGGATGATTTCTCGAAAAAGCACATGACGGCACACTTCGCCCGTATCTTCTTCGAGTGCGTACACTGGTTTTCCCAGCGCGACGGCGTACCCGATCTCCAAGGTTACGCTATTGCCTGAGTATCCGCCTTTGTTATAGATGAATATCACATCGGCATTCTGTATCTTACTGAAATGGTCGGAGGTGAGCCCGAGAGCCACAAATTCCTTGTCGACTTTGTCGAGCTGTCCCCACCGCTTCTCTCCGTGTATCGCTGAATAGAAATAGGGCAGGAATACGGTTACCCCGCGACGTTCAAGTTTTGCTGCGAACCGCTTGACCTCATCGGCGAACTTGTTGCTGCTGCAGATCACGACAGATTTCACATCGAAACTATAACAACGACAGGGGGCGACGTACACATTGTTTGTGCTTGACTCGTATGTTGTAATGCAACTTAAGCTATGAATCAGGTGACGGATGCTCTTGGAAAACCAAATCCCCGCGCGCGAATCGGGTTCGTTGTCCACTATCCTTTTCATTTTTACGTCTACAAGAATATTTATCTTGAATTGCGGAACGATTCTGAGTTCATTGTTGACCTCTGTCACCCGTTCCCTCCCGAGCAGCAGCAAGTTCTCCTCGACAGCATCGTTACTCTTCTAGAGAGGAATCATGTTGCGTACAGGATTTTGCACCGCGAGGATTACTATTTTCCGCGGTATCTTGAGCGTTTTTTCGGGAAATACAAGGGGCTTGTCTCGGTATGGGAGATAGGCTGTATGCAGCTTTCTAGTACCGCAAAGCTGAAAAAGATAAACGCCACCTATGGCGCCGGGAAAGAACTCACGATGGTACGCCCTTCGAAGGGCATTTTCGATCTCGTACTTTCTTATGGACCCCGGGATACGACATCATTCTCGTACTATACACACGCGGAAATGGTGGGAAACCCGAAATTCGACGACTGGTTTTCTAATTCTTTGGATAAGAAAATTATTTCAGAACTGCGTGACCGACTCGATAGTACAAAGAAAACCATCCTCTATCTTCCCACGCACAGTGACTTGTCTTCAATTGACGAGCTTGTAGGCGAGCTTGCAAAACTTACGCGCCTGTACAACGTGCTCATTAAAACTCACTACTACACAACGCATGAAGAACCCGGGCGGATTGAGAAGTTACAGCGTACAAGGGCACTTGTCTTCGACGACGGCACGGATCTTTTGCCGCTTCTCAAGGTGAGTGATGTTGTCGTAAGTGACAACTCGAGTGCGATCTTCGATGCTATTCTTGCCGATAAACCTGTTGTTGTTGCTGATTTCTGGAATGAGGAATTTCTCGATCTGCAACATAAGGAAATACGGCGGTATACGCGCGGAATACAAGGAGCTCTTACATACTCCGACAGTATCGAGCAGGTCATTAAGCGGGAAGGGAAAGTTCTCACACTCAAACGTGTAGGAGAGCTTGCGGCTAAGATCCGAGAAGCTCTTCGGGACGACCTGCGTTTAAAAAGAGCGCGTGCGCAGCTCCGCAAAGAACTTTTTGCATTCAATGACGGGCAGTGCGCGGAGCGTGCGGCGCGCGCCATACACGCGTGCCTTTCGGATACGGAGACGGCGAGCCGGCCGATCCTCTTTCACGCCATCGAGGCATACAAGCGCAGGATAGGACTGCTGTCCTACCAGCGTGAGGGGCTCCTCAATGAGAAACTATCGAGCTACGAGCGGGCATTGTCAGAAAAAGTCCAGAAGGAAGAACATGGTGTCGTATTCAGTGTGTTGCTGCTTGACGCGGGCGGCAACCTGGAAAGTCGGAACCTCGCGCTTCGTTCCCTTGTCGAGCAAAACTTTCCCGCAGAGAAGTTCGAGATTATCGCAGTTGGGATGTCACAAAATGAACTGGAAGATACGCTCCGTTCGTTCCCGCATGATGACATACCTCTGATCATTCCTACTCAAGTTGCAGCAGAGCATGTTTCATTGGGTGAGAGAGTGCAAGATGCGATTAAAAAAGCGCGCGGGCACATCGTATGTTTTGCCGCAGATGACTGCCGTGTTCCTTTCGGCTGGCTCTCCTCCCTGTATCTCGCGTATCGGCGCCATCCTGACGCGCGGGGTGTCGGCGGTTACGTGCAAGCAGCCAAGGAACATCACACAGTGTTCGATGAATACTATTACTACCGCTTAGCTAAGTGCCTTGATGTGCATCGTGAACGAGCTTTTCTCTCGAAGCTCTACGAGGTAAAAAACAGCCTTTTTTATCAGAATCCCGCTGGAGACCTTCGCAATATGTCGTATAAAAAGGACGAGATATTTGGAGACGTTTCTCACATTCAGAATCTTCAAGAGCTGGAGCTATATCTCAAGATCCATATTACGAGCAGGGCACCGCTGTGCTTCGTCCCTCTCGCGCTTACTCGCCAGAGCGTTATCACAAAGCGTGATTTTATGCGCGGAGAGCATGCACGGGGATTTTTTCACCGCGTTGCCAAACCCGCGATAGCGAGGAATTGGTCGTATCGAAGCCAATCGCTAGCCTCCGCATTTGCAGAAGCTATATCTGTCGCCGCACACACAAGGGATATGATTCTCGGAATCGCGGTTTTCATCGGATTCTTTAGTCGCTGGGTCGGTAAGATGAGGGCGAGTGCGCGCAATCTCAACAATATAGGTGTCTGGTTCACTAGAGAAACTCAGTAATCTCAGTTTTTGCCTCAAATACAGCGTTTTAGCTACGCACCCTATTGTTTGTAGCTCTGGACATAACCTAATTATCTAGGTATAATCCCAAGACGCTCGGAGGAAGTTCCGAGTAATGGAGGGTCTGATGAGGACTAAGAAGGTCTTTATAGTTGGAAGCGTCGCGGCCTTGATGGCGTTCGCCACGGCCGCATCCGTATCTGCAGCGGAATTTCCACTCGTCAAGAGTCCGCTTACCTGCACGAAACAGTTCGGAAAGTGCTTCAAAGCGTGCGTCAAGGCCGCGAATAGCAAGGCGTTCTGCAATCGTGGGTGCGGCGGGCTTCATACCAGCTGCATGAGCAATACGTGCTGGAACGGACCCCGGTTCAAGGCATGCGGACTGACCAAGAGATGAGCATGGTCTTCCGCCCTCGTGTCATGGTCGCCTCCTCGGGCGGCCATGTTTTTTACGCATTGAGAAAATCTCCACGCCGCGATACTCTGTTTAGAAGTCGCTCTGATCATTTGTATTTTGCGTTATGAGCAAGTAGCCACTTGTCCTCGGCGGTCGTGCGCTCTTGGCATGTTGCCAATTGCGCGGGGGGGAGATCGTCGCACGCGCGTATAGCTTTAGTAAGAGGGTAATAATACGCGAACCGTTTTGCCGACATCACCTGGCATTTGTATTGATAGTCGGGGTCTGAAGTCACGCGCGCACAGAATTCGGCTGTTTTTTCTGGTTTTCCATTCGTCAAAGATATCATACGGCGAGCGATGCCCTCAAGACACAATATATATGCCCTCTCTCCACCCGGCATTTGCTTACACCATGCGCCCATCTTTGTTGCCATTTCCACGTCATCGTCTCTCTCTGGAGCAGTAGATATCCACCACTGCGTCTGCCAGTGAGCGCATGAGCCGAGGTATGGTTCGCTAAGACTTGTGCATGGCTCCAAAACTTCTTCCAATACAAAAGGTCGCATGTCTGTTGAACCCTCGTTTACCATAGAACGCACGCCGTATTCCATGAAAACGCCTCCCGCGCAACCAGCGACTATGTGGGACGGAGGAGAGAGCGAATCGCATATTACGAGCGCTTTTTTGAGACCTTCAATGTTGTATTCGAATGTACTCATGATGCCGTGGCCTATGCCGTGCTCACAATTGTCGGAAACAGGTCCCAGTGCAGATTTGCACCCTTCATATAGCTTTTGGGTAGCGACGGTACCTTCTTCCAGAACTGCTTGCAACACGAATGAGTGGAAGCATCCATACGTGAACCTGCTGTCGCATGTGGCCATCCCCTGCAACCCTTCGGTACTGTATAAAGCTTCTCCGAATATATGTGCCTCGGTATGTCGCCTCCCGCTGCCGAAGTGATGGATTGATTCATCAAGTTCGCGATATGCTGCCGAGGCACCAACCTTTTGAATGCGCTCTTGCCAGTGTTCCAGTTTCTCCGCGGTAGAGAGTGCTTCGAACGCCTTTTTCATCCTCTCGTGCCGATACTCGCTGTTGGCGTATACATTCCACACACCAAGAACCACTAACGCGAAAACAACACCGGCAACAAGCGGCCAACTCGCGTAAATCATTTCTCGCAAGATTTCAAGTCTTTTCATGTTTTTGTTTTGCCGAGAGCAAGCACATGCAAAGGTTGTTCGTATCGGTGATCTAGATCAAGCAACTCAGCTATTTTTTCATCGTTGAATCCTCCAAAGGGGCAGATTCCAAGCGAAAGCGCCTCGGCACAGAGGCAAAGATTTTGCGAGAGGTGTCCGGCTTCAAGTAGTGCGAGCACGTAGGCAAATCGGTTATAGGTGTGCTCGTTGCGCTCCCACACGGCGGTGAGAACAATGAGCGCCGAAGGTGCCGTGCCGTTCTTTTCTATTTTTATAAGCGTGTCTGCATGGACGGCGGGCGGCACTTCCCAGAGCCGCCTCAAGATGTGCGTATCGGGTTCGTAGTGGAGTACGCTTCTTTCACAGGTCTCGGCTAAAAAGGTAACAAGATAGATTTCAACAGGGTACAAACCGTCGCACGAAGGGTAGGGGCGTCTATGTGGACGGTTCTTATGAGCGCCATGAAAGAACAGAGAAGCAATGTCGGCGAGTGTTATTTTCTCAACACTCCACGTTCGTTGTGTTTGTCGCTGGGAAAGCGCTTCCGCGAGAGACATGTTGAGTGGTGTTGGGGGTGGGAGAGGAACCACGTCCATGCGTTCATACCGCTTCGGTCCGCGCGTGCTTTTGTGCGAAGCGTCTCCGTTCGCCCCTTTAGGTTTTCCGCGCATGCTCCTCAAGTGATGGTGGAGACTGGGGATGAACATATTCATACGAATGGATGTGGCACATCGGTGAAAAGTGTTTCGCGCGGAGCGTAGTCGAATTTTCTTGGGATGAGTTTCAGCCGCTCTCCTCCTTCATAACGGCGCGCTTCATTAAGATAGAGTGGCTGCAACTCCGGAATTACTACAAAAACGATATCCAGGCCGAGAACGTTTTTCTTTGATTTGCCGAGATCGACCACAATGCATTCGTATCCTGATCCCCGGCACCAGTCTATTATCCGTTCGAGGTGTGCTTTTGGGTCGTCATTGTTCCACACGCTCTCTTCAAGTGCTGTTTCTTCCCCCTGCGTCAGAAAGTCAAGCGCCGGCGTATGCGACGGGTCTGCCCAGTAGAGATGCCGCTCCGCAAAATTCACCTCGGACGGTTTCTTCGTGAACGGTTTGCCGTATGTACGGACGCGCGCACGTGCGTTCTTCCGGGCGCGCAGAGCCTCAAGCAATGCTTTTTCCGCCGCGCGTGACATGGACGCGTGTGCGCAGAGGCCGACCGCGATAGGTGGGAGCATACGTGGGTCGCGCACCACGGCCATTAGGGCGTAGGCGGGCGCATCTGTGATTAGGCGAACAAAATGTACGAAGAGCCGATAGCGAACGCATCGTTTGAGGAGCTCTTCAAGCGCTGGGTTTCCTTTCATGATGTCGTTGTGCGCAATGCGTGGAAGCGGGAGTTCATTAAGCCACATAATCATGAACGCGTCGCGCTCTATCACTTCCAAGACACCCCCGAGCAACGCCTCCGTCTTGCTGCGGTGTGTGGCAAGGCCAGTCGTGATGCAGTCGCGGATTCGTGGTTCTTTTTTCTCGGGCGGCATATTTTTTTCGTAAAACGTGCTCACTATTTGCGCAGGGATTGCAATCGGACGTTCGCGCGTGAGCGAATAGCTGTCTATCCAGAGAAAGTTCGTATCGGCAGATACATGAAGCCGGTTTGGATTGTGAAGACGTTGGGCGGCAGAATATCCGGCAAATCGGAGCGGGTCTGTCGCGCGGGTCTCCGTGAGATCGCGAAATGATGCAACAATTCTATTCGCAAAGTAATCGTCCGTGCGCGCCCATATGTGCCGTTCAAGTGCTTCTGAAACTGTCGCGCGAAGCGCCTCGTGGTCACTATTTACCGAGAGCCCCCCGCACTTGCTGCTGCCGCCATCGGCCCACCATGCACATAGTGAGGGTTCGTCGGGGAACGAGTCCACACGTCCAAACGATGAGATGATGCCGGCATCTTTGAGTTTCTGCATGTCAGCAAGTGCATCGCGTATGGAACTGTCCTCGGGCGGGACTACACTCGCGTCTTCTATCGCTGTGAGTCCGACCGCGCGCGCTACGCGCTCTACAAACATGTGCTTGCTTTTTTGGGCTAGGCTCTCCGGCGCGGCCTGCGGCTTCAGAGAGGGAATAAGGAAGTATGCCATGCGCGCATGGTAGCACTCAAGACCTTGTCTCAAAACTTCTTCATTACAGACGGTTTACTGCGTAGCCGCAGGGGGATATTTTTCGCGCGTGAGACAGTACAATTCATTTGCCTGCGTCGGCAGAAATATAGTGTCGGTCTTCTCATTGTATGCAATCGCATTTACTATGCGCTCACTCACTTGAAATGTAGAAAGAATCTTCCCGGTTTTATTGTTGAGTTCATAGAGACGTCCATCGGTTGAACCGATCCAAAGGGAGCCGTCCACGATAACAGGACTTGCAAAGATCCTCCCATTTGTAGCAAATGTCCACTGTGGGATGCCGTTCCGCGCATCAAGCGCGTGGATGCGTTTGTCGAGTCCGCCAATGTATACGACCTCGTCGCGGATGAGCGGATTAGAAAACACGGCGTCGCTCACGTTGTAGTGCCACCGCTCTTCTCCTGTCTTCGCATCAAGCGCATATACGTTTCCGTCAAACGATCCGAATACTACGAGGCCGGTTTTTTCATCATATGCGCCCTGGGCTTTTATGGGGCCGCGTGTTGCAAACGTCCAGCGCACCACGCCATTTTTGGCGTTGAAACAGCGAAAGATACCGTCGTTGCTTCCGATTGCTACTAGGTTCTCGCGCGCCATATAGATGGGGGAGGCGTGTGTATGTAACGGCATGTCACGTACGACCCAGCGCTCGGTTCCGTCTTCCACATTGAGCGCCGCGATGCCGCCTTGCCGCCTGAAAAGACCGAACTCGAGCCCTATAAAGAGAAGCCCCGGGTCCGGCGCTAGTGTGGGAGATGAGCCAACCCAATCAGCGTCGCGGTATACCCACAGCTTTTTGCCGGTTTCCGCATTGAGTGCATATACATTGCCATCGTATGCGCCGAAATATACCACTTTGTTTTCAATGAGCGGACTCGACCAAATGCCCTTACGCACGCCGCCAAGGCGCGTGCGGTATTTCCACACAACATTGCCGTCGTGTTGCGAGAGCGCCCATAAGGTGCCCGTGTCAGAGCCACATATGATCAAGTTTTCAAACAGCGCAGGTGCCGATTTTGGCACGACAAATTCAAGCCCCGGATTCTTTCCTTGAAAGCGCCATCTCACCGTGAAGTCTGACTTTGGCACCTCCCTTTTTTGCGTGACTGATAAACCAAACTCCTCTATCTTAAAAATATATTCAAGAGGAATGACGGGATTTTCTAAGAAAGGATATGCAGAGCGTTCTCGACAGCATATCACCGCAAAGACACTCACTACGGTGAGGTTGTGATCCGCTAGAATTTTTAATTGTTTTTCTATCGAACGTCCGGAATTCATGACGTCATCTACAATGACGACTGAGTCAGTTGTTGGGATACCCTCTACACTTTTCTGGAGGCCCGTCAGTTTTCTTTCTTTGCGAGCAAACAGTCCTGTCACCTGTTTGCCGAGCTCTTTTCCCTTTATGACAATGCCAGCAACGAGCGGTATGGCTGCCGTTTCCATTCCACAGACCTGGATTGGGCCTAGGTTGCCGTAACGCTTCCAGAACAGTGTTGCATACGCATCGAGAAAAGCGGGGTCGAGCGCCACTGCACGAAAATCGAACATGAACGACAAATCTTTTCTCGGCGGCTCTGCGGCGATCCGTATAGAATCACTTTTGAATAAGAGGACGTGTTTTTGTATGAGATTTTTAAGAAAAAGAAGTTCGTGCTTCATACACAGCGCTATTGTATCGCAGCGGTTGCTCAGAAGGTACATCCCATAGACAGGTTGTACACAATAGATCATTTGACGCACAAGAATATCTACATCAGTATGAGTATGCATGGTTAAGGTGATATATAGGGGGCCAACGCGCGTTTATAAAGCGATACGCTTTATCACACTCTTCACGATCGGCGCCGCTCTTGTGCTGTTTACCGTTTTCTTCCCGAAGACATTCCGCGGAACACAAACCTTTGGTATTGATAGCGGCGGCATCGCAAATGCAGATGTTCCAACCGGCGACGGCGACGGCGACGGCGACGGCGACGGCGACGGCGACGGCACCGGCGACGGCGACGGCACCGGCGGCGCCAGCGACGGCGGCGGTTGCGACAGTTCCTACTAGTTAGTAGGCTTAGTAGCCTCAGCTGATTTCATAGTCTCGGTGAGTGAAGATTTTGGTACAAACACATGGAACCTCAATCAGTATCAACGCAAACAGCAGGGCGAGTGAATGCCGCAACGCTTATTGGAGGGACTTTTGTCACACTTGTTCTTCTTGCGGGGACGGTGTACACGTTCGATCGCCCATTTGCCGAATATGTCATTTCTTTTGTTACCGGTCGCGGCGGAGAGCCAAGCGCGGCGTGGGAACCTATCTCGCTCATTGAAAGCGGCGATTTCGCACAGGCCGCTCAACAGGCCGAAGCATTTCTAGAGAAAGGAGGTAGAGAGGGAGCCAATGTCGCACGATCTGCCCTCGACGTCGGTACATTTTACACCGGCAGTTATGAAAACCGCATAAAAGCAATTCAACTTACAAAAGAATTCATTCGCTCGCTCGAGGGAGATCCCTATAGTCAGGCGCTCCAAGTAAACAAGCTATTGAGTTACATTCAAATCGCGGCTGATGGGAGAATAAACAGAGAGATATTTACGGGTGAACCATTTAAGAACTTTTGGGTACCCGAGGATCTCTCAAGTTCCATTAAAAATCTCGCGGAGTATTCACTGTCTCTGTATCCTACCACCAACGCCCGTTTCCATACGGCAGTGTGGTACGTTGATAGAATACGAAATATCCGTGGGGCATGGAACGCTACGGACGCCGAGAAGAAACTATATGCCAATGAAATTCTACGCATTATCGATGTTGCAGATCAGTCATTTGCGGAAAGCGAGCGAAGCATTGCGGGTAGGCCGTTTGATTACACGGAACGCTTCCACTTGCTTTTTTCAAAGGTGTATTTTTACAGCGCTGTTTCTCGCGTATATCCCCAATATTTAAAGGAGGTGAAGGAATCGTTTGTTGCGCTTGAAAAAGAGTATGAGGCAGTGCGCGCAAGAACGGGTGGGGTCAATGCATTTGCGGCAACACGTATGCCGGATGCCTACGTCGCCTATGCAGGTGCCTTACAGCAAGTCGCTGGCAGAAGTGCATATGCAGAAGTGTCGGCAACTCTCGACAAGCTTGTTGAATTTGTCGAATCCGACCCAAAACCCCACGAAGGGGTTTATCTTACCTTCATCCGCCAGGATCGTTCGAAGTTGACCAAAGCAACACGTGAGCGCGCATTTAGCGTGTACTATGATCTTGCCGTGGCGCACCCACCGTTCAGGGCATTTCTCGAGCGGAATGGCTGGATATTTGAGTAGAGCTGACATGGTGAGCAGTGCGCATCGGCGCGGCGAAGTAAAACAGGCGCAATTGTTCGTAGTAGTCGCGGTAATCACGATCTGTCTAGCCGCGGCTTTCATTCCCGGAGTACGTGCTCTTGTGTTTCGAACGTATGAAACTGCTGCGTTTGCTATCGCACCGTCTGCTGAACGCGCGTACGCCTACGGTGAACGGCATTTCGATGCTCTCCAACCCTCTTTCTACAATATGGAGCGGGCGGAGTACTTTTTTCGTGAGGCGCTTGCGCGCAACTCAGCGATGTCCTTTGTGCGGCATGAACTCGCTAGAATCGCATTTTTGCGCGGAGATTTTTCTCAGGCATTATCTCTTATAGATGCCGAAATTGCCGCAGGCCCGGCTTCGCCCTCCTCCTACTATGTACGCGGCCTCATACTCGGCTTCATGGGCCGCTACGATGAGGCGGCTGAGAGTTTCGAGACTTTTCTCCGCTATAGTCCTACGAATTGGGGAGGGGTTAATGATTACGCATGGGTGCTCCTCAAAGCCGGCCGACCGGCGGAGGCTCTTTCAGCGGTCGAAGAAGTGCTGCCATACTGGCCTGAGAACCCGTGGCTTTTGAATAGCGCGGCCGTTGCGGCGAATGATTTGGGAGAGTACGAAAAGGCTCGCATGTATGCACAGAGGGCGGTTGAGCGCGTACAGACTCTTACGGAGGAGGAATGGCTGAAAGCGTATCCTGGGAACGACCCACGCATCGCGGCGGATGGCGTCAACGCATTCAAGGAGGCGGTACGGGCCACTATGCACACCATTCTCGTTGCATCATCGCAAGAAGCCTTACAATGAGGAGAATGCGAACAGTTGCTGAGAATGCAGAACGCTCGGGTGGGCGTATCCTTGGAGTTATCTCTATGCGGGAGCTTCTTTTTGTTGTCGCGCTTGCGCTTGCGCTTGTGGCTATCATAGCCGGAGGGGGAGAGCGTCTCGCTACGCGTCCGGCGTTCTCTTCATCGGAACTTACGTTCTACGAGCGCTCACCCAGCGGAGCGCTCATCGTGCCTGCTTCCTGTGCCTCGGCTGACACTAATCCTTTTCTGGGAGGAGGTGGAACAAACTATCCTCACTGGCCTGGGAACTGCGATGTTTCTCCGGGGACCTGTACGCTTACTGCATCACCTTCCTCTATTTCTCAAGGGCAAAGCTCCACACTCTCGTGGAATACAGGGCCTCCCGTCTCTCCCTACGACTTCTTTTCGTATACGGTGGTCGGCTCAATACAGCCGGGCGTGGGAGACGTGTACCCAGGCGGCGGGTCGGG
>Ga0209542_10018014_pt1 | contig 11484 bp, 10 predicted proteins | sample RifCSPhighO2_01_FD_184028 | JGI IMG/M metagenome (GOLD analysis project Ga0209542, IMG submission 184028) | Soil microbial communities from Rifle, Colorado - Rifle CSP2_plank highO2_0.1 (SPAdes) (version 2) | ecosystem: Environmental > Terrestrial > Deep subsurface > Rock core/Sediment ...
AGAGATTTCAATAATATGATTGTTATAAATATTAATATAAGTTTATTTTGTACAGGATGAAGGATACTATCCTTAAGTTCTCAGAGAGATTGTATATCGACTGGTTCTTATTCGTGCCGAGCCTTCTTGTATCTCTTGCCGGATTGGTAACTATGACTTCCTTTACTGGTGAAAATTATTTTTTCTTTCGTCAGAGTATTTGGTTATTAATTTCACTCTTAGTATTTTTCACTGCTACTAGTATTGACTGGCGATTTCTACGCAGGACTAAGGTGCTGGTGCCTATTTTTGTTGTTACTTTTGTATCTTTAAGTGTTCTTCTCATTGCGGGTGAGGTAACAAGAGGTGTGCAAAGTTGGTTTCAATTTGGAGCTTTTGCTTTCCAACCGTCTGACCCGGCTAAATTAGTAATCATCTTAATGCTTTCAAAATACTTTTCTCGTAGACATATTGAGATAAGAAATTTAAGACACATACTCGTATCGGGTATGTATGCTTTCTTAATATTCATATTAATTTTTCTACAGCCAGATTTTGGAGGAGCTATGGTCATTCTTGGAATTTGGTTTGGTATGGTATTAGTTTCAGGTATTTCCAAGAAACATTTGGCTTTTGTAGCGCTTTTAGGGGTAGCTACCTCGATTGTTTTATGGATGTTTGTATTTGCTCCTTATCAGAAAGCTCGTATAGTCTCGTTTATCCACCCGCTCGCAGATATACAAGGTGCTGGTTATAATGCTTATCAATCAACTATTGCTGTGGGTTCTGGCGGAGTTTTTGGTAAAGGGATTGGTCAAGGTAGTCAGTCCAAACTACGATTCTTACCAGAATATGAGACGGATTTTATTTTTGCTGCTTTTACTGAAGAGTGGGGATTTGTCGGCACTATAATACTTCTTTCACTTTGTCTTGCATTACTTACAAGAATCGTAGGCAACGCTCAATTAGCTGCCACTAATTTTGATACTTTCTTCGGTTTAGGTGTCGCTATATTATTTACTGTCCATATTGCAGTTCATGCTGGTATGAATATGGGTGTTCTTCCTGTGACTGGAATAACGTTTCCGCTTATGAGTTATGGCGGATCTCATTTATTAACAGAGTGGTTTGCTCTAGGTATACTTTCAAGTATGAAGCGGCATTCTCAAGGGCCAAGGTTACAAAGTTAAATTAATATAGACTAAGTGTATTATGCGCCATCTTGTCAAATGAAAAGTTTTCTAGAATTGAAGATTTTAAACGTGCTCCAAGACGTTTCCTCAAATCCTGATCTTCTGCTAAGAGAATAAGCGAAGAAAAGAGTATATCCGCATTTTCAGCAGGTACTAAGATACCGTTTAAACCGTTTTCAATAACTTCCGGCATACCTCCAACGGAAGTGGCAATGACTGGCAGTTCAGCTAGTCCCGCTTCAAGTAATACATAAGGCATAGCTTCAGAACGAGAAGGCATACAAAATATATCAAAATTAGATAGTAGGGAACGAGCATTGTCTATAAAACCTCTGAAAACAACCGATTTAGAAATACCTAGATTTCTAGCCATATTTATGAGATTTTCTTTCTCTTCGCCATCACCAATGATAATAAGTTTTGCTGGATATCTTTTTGTAAATTTACTCCAGGCTGTAAGCAATATGTCTAGACCTTTTATCCTATGTAGTTCTGCAATCGTTCCAACTGTAAATGAGTCATCTTTACGTTTATCAAGATTAAATGCTGATACTCCGTTGCGAATCACAATTAATTTGTTTTTTACAAAAGGCCATTTGATTACATCTCTTAACGTTTTTTTTGATACACATATAGTCTTATGTGCTAAAAGTATGGTTACCCATGTAAAAAATTTTATAATAATTTTCTGCCATACATGTCTTGGTTCATTGAAAGCCCAACCGTGAGATGTAAAGATAGCTTTTATCTTAAAGTTTCTAGCTGTTAACTTCCAATACAAATTCATAATTCTTCCAGCTAGTGCCCCCAGTCCTCCCATCTTAGAACTATTGATATGAAAAACATTAGGCTTCTCTTTCTTTAGTATTTTTATAATCTCTAAGAATGATTTTATTTCATTTATTAAAGATATATCTCGTTTTAGACTTTCTAGCGTAATGACTTCTATATTTTTCTCTCTTAACTTTTCGACAAGTATTCCTCTCTGTCCACAAAGTACTATCACTTCGTTTCCTTGCCTGTCTGCTTCCTGTGCTAAGTCATAAACATAGCGTTGTGCACCTCCAAAATTAGATTTAGTTATGCCGTAGATGATTTTCATACCTTATGGTCATTATAATGGTTTTGTTGTATAATGCACGTTCATGAGTTTCTTAAATAGAAGAGAGTCATCCGTCCTTCTTGTGGGCGATTTAATATTCTTTTTTGTTTCTCTTTGGCTTGCGCTTCTCTTGCGTAATCTTGAGATACCATCAAGAGAACTTTTCTCAATACACTTGGTACCATTCAGCCTACTTTTTGCTATGTGGATTCTCGTTTTCTATATAGCCGGTTTGTATGAGAAGCATACAGTTATTCTCAAGTCGAGATTGCCGAGTATTCTTGCCAGTACTCAACTTGCCAACTCGTCTGTAGCCGTAGTCTTTTTCTACTTCATACCATTTTTTGGCATTACTCCTAAAACAATTCTGTTTATATATCTCTTTGTCTCTTTTATACTGATACTTGCTTGGAGGATATACGGATACTTTATAATAGGGCGAGGTCATCCGAACAACGCTATTCTTATCGGTTCTGGAGATGAAATGAAGGAGCTCTATGAAGAAGTCAATAACAATACTATATATAATCTCAAGTTTATTTCTTCTGTAGATCTCAACCGTGCTGACGAAAAAGGTTTCTGGAACGAGATTGTCTCTTATGTTTACTCCGAGGATGTCTCAATCATTGCTATTGATCTTGCCAATAAAAATATTGAACCAGTTTTACCACACCTTTATAACCTTATTTTCTCTAAAATAAACTTTATAGATATGCATAAGATTTATGAAGACATCTTCGATCGTGTACCTCTCTCATTGTTAAAATACAATTGGTTTTTGGAAAACATATCTTCTACAGCTCCGCATATGGCTTATGACAGTCTTAAACGTCTTTCAGAAATAATCATTTCTTCTTGTGCATTGCTTATTTCTCTTCCTCTTTATCCTTTTGTTATTTTAGCTATTAAACTAGAAGATGGAGGCCCGATATTTATTACTCAAGAAAGAGTTGGTGCCAATAATAGAGTCGTAAAGATTTTGAAATTTCGCAGTATGACTGTCAATGATAATGGTAATTATAATGGTTCTATGAAAAATGAAATAACCAGAGTGGGAGCTTTCCTGAGGAAGAGCCGTATAGATGAACTCCCGCAACTGTGGGGTGTATTAAGAGGTGATATCTCTCTCATAGGTCCACGTCCAGAATTGCCATCACTTGTTAAGCAATATGAAAAAGAAATTCCTTATTACAATGTGCGACATCTGATCAAACCAGGGCTCTCTGGTTGGGCGCAGATCTATCATGATGCTCACCCTCATCACAATCTTGATACACTTGAAACTGCTAGAAAGTTATCTTATGATCTCTATTATATAAAAAATCGATCGTTCCTTTTAGACATAAAAATAGCTTTACGCACACTCAAGATACTTGTATCCATTGCAGGCAGATAAGAATTTTGTAATAATGCCGCATAACATATGAATAAACACACTTTCATCTCTATTGCCTTGCTTGTAATTATAGCTCTCGTGGGTTGGTTTTTAGTAAGAAGTGAGAAAGCTGGTGCGAGATTTCCATTTCGTTTTGGGTTAGATCTTATTGGTGGTACAGAGCTTGTATACAAAGCTGATACTCATGAAGTAGAAGATGTTTCTGGTGCTATGGAGAGTCTCAAAGAGGTTATTGAGAGAAGGGTAAATATCTTTGGTGTTTCTGAACCTTTAGTGCAGATTGAGAGCGCAGGCTTTCTTTCTGGCAATAGGGAAGAAAGATTAATAGTCGAATTGCCGGGTGTGACCGATCTTGATCGTGCAGTGGAGTCGATAGGTCAAACACCTATACTTGAATTTCGTTTGGCATTGGATAATGCTCAAGAGATGTTGGAAAAGAATCCCAATATAAGTTTAGATAAAGTATTTACTTCAACCGGCTTGTCTGGTCGTTATCTATCACATGCGCGTGTGGAGTTTAACTCTACAACTGGTGCGGCTTTAGTCAGTATTGAGTTTGACAGCGAGGGCGGTAAGCTCTTTGCAGATATTACTCGCAAACATAAGGGAAAAGTTCTGGCAGTTGTATTAGACGGAGTTGTTATTTCTGCTCCAGTTATTGTGGATGAGATTACAAATGGTAAAGCACAGATTTCTGGTTCATTTACACCAGAAGAAGCTAAAGAATTGGCGCGCAATCTTAATTATGGTGCTCTGCCAATTCCCATTGAACTTGCTACCTCACAAACAATAGGGGCTACTCTTGGAGGAGAAGCTCTTCAAACAAGCGTGTTAGCGGGGATTATAGGTTTTCTTATTCTTTCTGTTTTTATGATACTTTGGTATAGATTGCCGGGACTTGTTTCGGTAGTAGCCCTTTCTTCTTATATAATTCTCTCTCTTGCGCTCTTTAAATTAATACCGGTAACACTCACCGCGGCTGGTATGGCAGGGTTCATTCTCTCTATTGGTATGGCTGTGGATGCTAACGTGCTTATCTTTGAACGTAGTAAGGAAGAATTGAAGAAAGGAAAGAGTATTCATGATGCGCTTCACGAAGGTTTCCGTCGTGCGTGGCTTTCTATACGTGATTCAAATATCTCGAGTATTATCACAGCAATCATTCTCTTTTGGCTAGGCACTTCGGCTGTGAAAGGATTCGCGCTTACACTCGGAGTCGGTGTTGTTGTTTCTATGTTTACGGCTATCACAGTATCGCGCACTTTTCTCTTCACCATTGCTCCGAGACCGCAGTTGACTGGCGCGGAGAGCAAGTTTAAAAGATTCTTATTCAGTAATGGTTTCCACATAAAATAAAATGTTCGTTGTACAATACAGAGGAATATGGTTTGCACTTTCTGGGGTCCTTCTAGCTCTATCGGCTTGGGCGATATTTACGTACGGATTTAACTTCTCCATAGATTTTAAGGGTGGCACTATCACGGAAGCAAAGTATGTAGAAAGACCGGAGAAAGAACTTATTGAATCGAATATTGAAAGGTTGAGTCTCGGGGGATTCTCTGTTCGACCATCTGGAAAAACTAATTATATTATCAGAACCCGTGAATTGGGAAACGATGAAAGGATTGCCTTAAATAAAGCTCTAGGTACTCCGACTATCGAGAGACAGAATACCATTGGTCCGACTGCCGGTGCAGAGCTTAAGAGCAAGGCTATAAAGGCTATTTTAGTGGTGATTCTAATGATAGTGCTTTTTATAACTTTCGCCTTTCGCAATATTTCGAGACCTGTGAGTTCGTGGAAGTATGGCTTGGTGACTATAGTCGCTCTGGCACACGATGTGGTAATTCCTACAGGGATATTTGTATATCTTGGCTATGCGCTAGGAATTGAGATAGATCTCCTGTTTGTCTCTGGACTTCTTGCTATCCTCGGCTACTCTGTCCACGACACTATTGTGGTATTCGATCGCGTGCGTGAAAACTTGCGTGTTAACGTCGAAATGAATAAAAAAGAAGAATTTGAAACTACAGTGGGTAATTCGATAGTTCAGACAATAGCTCGTTCCATAAATACTTCACTTACTCTACTTATTGTTCTTGCCGTACTTTATATAGTCGGCTCATCGGCTACAAAGGATTTCACACTCCTTCTTTTAATAGGAGTTATCGCTGGTACTTACTCATCAATCTTTGTTGCGTCTCCGTTACTGGTCACTTTCTACAAATTGCAGAAAAATTAGTATAAGTTGTAGAAAGTCACTTCAATGTAGTGTTTTTTCTTATTTACAAACCGTCACATGGCTGTAAGTCTCCTATTTGAGAGTTTATCTAATGCTATTGAACTGAGCCTGCAATTTGCGAAGTTGATCAAGAAGCGATTGAATTTGTTTCTCTAAGTCAGTAATCATCACAGACGACTGAGATTCGTCCCTAAGAAGCGAGAGAGTGATAGTGCCAGTTGACTGGTCAATGATTCCCTTTCCAGAGAGAATGTCATCAGAATTAATATTGCCAATGCTTGTCACTCCGATGATTTGAGTATTAGAATTTGTGACAAGAGTTAAAGGAAGTCCAGAGATAGTGACCGAAACATTTGATCCTGAGAGAGAGATAAATTTAGCTCCACCGAATTTAACAGATCCAGATTGGTCTATTGAAAGATTAATTTTTGACCCTTCAAGAGATTTATCTTTGACCACCATACTGTTCTCAGTCTTCACCTTAATTGGTTCCACATAATCATTGTTAGCGGTATTGGCGAATGCTAAATTGCTGATAACACCAGTAACTAGAAGGCAAAGAGCTATTACTGTTGCGAGTAAGGTTTTATTTATAAACATAAGGTCTGTTTTCATATATCCTTTGTTTTGTGTATTAAGTTATAACTTTTTAATTATATCATGGAGTTTTTCATATCTCATTTACTGTTTAGTTAATATCTATAGCTCTTAAAAATGTAACCCTATGGTGTTAACTGGATTAGAGCTTGCAAAGGAAATGAATATCCGTATACTTACTCCCACGTCTTAACTACACATAAACCTGTCGTTGAGACAGGTACATTTACAATTGAATGAGATGAGAACAGTGACCGCCGTCGCTAAGGCTATGGCGGTCGAAGCAAGAAACTGTTCTATTTCTTAAAAAATGAAACCAGCCACATTTTCGAAAAAGCAACTAGAGAGTGTGACTATGAGCATAATCTAAACTCAAGAGTGTGCATAAGATGAGAATGATTTATATCGTTTTCTCTTTTGTTCCGTTGTACCTTGCCGAAGCTTTATGCGGAGGCAGGTTAATATTTAGAGTTTGATCCTAGCTCAGGATGAACGCTGGCGGCGTGGATGAGGCATGCAAGTCAAACGGACATTACAATTGCTCAAGATTGCGATTACATCAAGATCAAAAGCGCCGTAATGTTAGTGGCAGACGAGGTAGTAACACGTAGGGACACACCGGAAAGTTTGGTATAGCTTCGCGAAAGCGGAGGTAATCCCAAATGTGGTAGAAATACCAAAGGAGCAATCCGCTTTCTGAGTGACCTGCGAAGTATCAGCTAGTTGGTAGGGTAATGGCCTACCAAGGCGATGACGCTTAGGGGACCTGAGAGGGTGACCCCCACCGATGGAACTGAGACACGGTCCATACACCTACGGGTGGCAGTAGCCGAGAATATTCGACAATGGGCGAAAGCCTGATCGAGCGACGCCGCGTGATGGATGAAGTCCTTAGGGACGTAAACATCTTTTATGGAGGAGAAAGTACCAACTTTAAAGTTGGTATTGATAGTACTCCAAGAATAAGGGGTTGCTAAACTCGTGCCAGCAGCAGCGGTAATACGAGTACCCCAAGCGTTATCCGGAATCATTGGGCGTAAAGGGTGTGTAGGCGGTCTAGTTAGTCTCCTGTTAAAATCTCGGGCTCAACCCGAGACTTGCTGGGGAAACGGCTAGACTTGAGGATGCGAGAGGTGAATGGAACTCATGGAGTAGGGGTGAAATCCGTTGATATCATGGGGAACACCAAAAGCGAAGGCAATTCACTGGCGCATTTCTGACGCTGAAACACGAAAGCGTGGGTAGCGAACGGGATTAGATACCCCGGTAGTCCACGCCCTAAACGATGTCAACTGGCTTTTCGGAGTATCGACCCTCTGAGAGGCGAAGCTAACGCGTTAAGTTGACCGCCTGGGTAGTACGGCCGCAAGGCTAAAACTCAAAGGAATAGACGGGGACTTGCACAAGCAGTGGATTATGCGGTTTAATTCGATGATAAACGAAGAACCTTACCAAGGTTAGAAATCTATGGGAAGCTTCGCAGAAATGTAAAGCGTCCGCAAGGACTCATAGACAGGTGATGCATGGCCGTCGTCAGTTCGTGATTTGAATTGTTCCCTTAAGTGGGGTAACGAACGCAACCCTCGTTGCCAGTTATAAGTGTCTGGCGAGACTGCCCCGATTTTTGAAAATTTTTGGGTTCCTGACACTCGGTGTCGGAATCCCTAGACACCGAGTGTCTAAAAGTTTTCAAAAATCGGGGAGGAAGGCGAGGATGACGCCAGGTCAGCATGTCCCTTGATACCTTGGGCCACACGCATAATACAATCGCCGCTACAACAGGTTGCGACGGAGTAATCCTGAGCTAATCCTAAAAAAGCGGCGTCAGTTCGGATTGGGGGCTGCAACTCGACCCCATGAAGTTGGAATTGCTAGTAATCGCGGGTCAGCTATACCGCGGTGAATACGTTCTCAAGTCTTGTACTCACAAATAAGTGCGCCCGGCAGCGCATAGTTCTAAGCGGTTAAAATCCGCTCTCTTGGCCTAAGGTTAAGAAGTAGTTGAAAGATAGGACCAATTCCGCGAGGAGTGGTCCGGAGGATCTGGAAACAAAACACAGCCTATTGAAAAAATTGCTAATCGAGCTTTGAACCGACAAAAAGGGTGGTGAGCGAAGCGAAGATTCATTTAAAAGCAAAATAGGATGTATGGAATAGAATTATGCGTGACCCGTGGGAGATCTCGTGTGTTAATGGAAAATTATGCACATGAGAAGTCAGCTGCGTCGTAGTACTATGCGTCAAGTTATTGGTATAATTTGATACATGGGAAGGACAAAACCGAAGGTCTCAAATGAGTATGTAGCAGGATTAACTGATGGAGAAGGATGTTTTCATGTAAACATGAATAACATGCCTACTTATCGGTCTGGGGTCAGAGTTCAGATGCATTTTCACATAAAAATGCAGGAACAAGACCGTCCTTTGTTAGAAAAAGTAATGAATACATTGCAATGCGGCACAGTATATTTCCAAAAGGAAGTACGCGCCAATCACTGTCAATGCTATCGCTATACAGTATCTTCACAGAAGGAGATATCTAACAAAGTAATTCCTTTCTTCTTGAAGTATGAACTTCAAAGCGTCTCTAAAAATAAAAGTTTTAAGGCGTTTTGTAAAATTGCTCGTCTAATTGACAGGCAAGCACATTTTACGAAAGAAGGAATTAAAAAAATCAGGCTACTTAAATCTCAGATGAATCAAAAGACTATCGGACTCGCGTAGTGCGGTAAATACGCATGCTACGTGGGAACGCGAAATATTCCAAAAATCGCATTCGCCCGTCAAGTCAGGGAAGTTGGGAGTACTCAAAGTCCTCACTTTAGTGGGGCCTACAGTAAACTCAATGACAAGGACTAAGTCGTAACAAGGCACGGGTAGCGGAAGCTGCTCGTGGAGTAATTCAATTTGAAATCTCTCGGTAAAACGAGATTATAGTGTCGATATTTCAATCGAAAGATTGGAGTGGATTTGAGTGTAATCCTAGAAACACTAGAGACGTCAGGAGAGACTGACCCGCCTTCGCTCCTACGGAGCTACGGCGTGGCAAACCAGCCTATGCTCAATGAGCTTCGGCTTGGTAAAGCGGAACAAAATAGAGGACGATAAACAAAAATGATCTCGCCAAACGAGGTCATTTTTGCTATTATCGGAACGCAACCAGCCTTCGCTTGTCTTATTAGCGCGCTTCGCGTCGCCGAAGCCAAGCTACGGCTTGGCGAAGGCGCGCATAGCTCAGTTGGTAGAGCATTCGACTGATACTCGAAAGGTCCTTGGTTCGACCCCAAGTGCGCGCACAGAGTCCGTTACAAGATTTGCAGAAGCAAAATATCTCAAAAGGTCTTGCGAAGTTCCAAAAAAAGTTGCTATGTAACAACACATATTGATATAATAAAAAAAATGCCGAAAAGTAAAATAATTATTACTCTTGGGGTTCTCATTGCACTCCTGCCTATTCTTGGATTTCCACGTGCCTGGGAATCATTTTTTCAAATAGCGACAGGTGCTTCTATAGTGCTTCTGTCAGTCTGGGCCACTATAGATAAACACTTGGCTATTAAAGTCAAAGCTCAGAAACGTCATTTTCGTAAGCATCAACAAGTCGAAGTAGAAGTACCTAAAGAAGTTGAGGAGAAAATTCTTCAAGAAGAAAGTATTTAATTATGTCTAAATTTCTGGTGAGTATTATTTTAGTCATCGCGACTATTATCATAGTAATTGTCTTTGTACTTTTTCCACCATCTTTTTTGGAATCGACTTATAGTGTATCTATTTCTACTACAGAAATATCTAAAGTAGATTCTGCTCCAATTCCTTCTCTCGTTGTCCATTTGAAGACACCGGAACCACTTAAAGCTCTTTATATGACCTCTTGTGTTGCAAGTCAGGAAAGTTGGCGCTCAAATTTGAAGAAACTTATAGATACCACAGAGCTCAATGCTGTGGTTATAGATATTAAGGATTACACAGGGATAGTTTCTTTTCCCCGCTTGCTAGTACCTGAGTATAGCAATGGTAGGCAGGAAAAAGGGTGTGTGGTATCTGACATGAAAGAATACATACACGCGCTGCATGAAAAAAATATATATGTAATTGGTCGTATCTCAGTTTTTCAAGATCCTTTTTATACTAGTATTTTTCCAGAGTTTGCAGTTAAGAAGATAAGTGATGGTCAAGTGTGGAAAGATTTTAAAGGATTGTCATTCATAGATGTCGGAGCTAAACCCTATTGGGATTATATTGTGGAACTTTCAAAAGAGGCTTACGCACTCGGTTTCGACGAGCTCAACTATGACTATGTTCGGTATCCTTCCGATGGCAACATTAAGGATGCTCTCTATACTTGGACCCCGAACCAAGAACAGAGCTCTGGTACGGGGCAGGCTTCTACTACTCAATCTTCACGTCTTATGACAAAAGCCGAAGTTTTAGAAAGTTTTTTTGCCTATCTTCACGATAGTTTGAAAGATACGGGGGTCAAGACTTCTGTAGATCTCTTTGGTATGACCACTACCGTGGAAAATGACATGGGCATCGGCCAGGTCCTTGAACTCTCTTTGCCTTACTTCGATTACATCTCTCCAATGGTCTATCCATCACACTATCCTAAGACGTGGAATGGTTTTACTAATCCTGCAGAATATCCATATGAAGTGGTAAAGATTGCTATGACAAGAGGTATAGAACGCGAACGCGAACATAATATATCGATAGGAAATTTTTCTGTAGATATAAATGGAGCGACTTCAACCCCGTCCTCTAAATTTCGTCCATGGTTACAAGATTTTAATCTTGGTGCCACCTATGATGTAGACAAGGTTCGCGCGCAGATACAAGCAACATATGATGTAGGGCTGACAAGTTGGATGCTGTGGAGTGCGGCGAATAAATATACTGTATCAGCGCTCTTACTAGAATAAATCTGTTTTTTTATTGCCTTGCTCCTCGTAGCCTTGGCGAAGTGGGGTATAATAAT
>Ga0209542_10018015_pt1 | contig 11484 bp, 19 predicted proteins | sample RifCSPhighO2_01_FD_184028 | JGI IMG/M metagenome (GOLD analysis project Ga0209542, IMG submission 184028) | Soil microbial communities from Rifle, Colorado - Rifle CSP2_plank highO2_0.1 (SPAdes) (version 2) | ecosystem: Environmental > Terrestrial > Deep subsurface > Rock core/Sediment ...
TTATCGACCTTCGCAGTAAAGGAACAAACGGTTGGGTAGTTGCGTGGGGATTGGAAATTGCCGGGATTATCGCCAATAGAAACACGGTTCCGAACGATTCTGGTTCTCCTTTTTATCCCTCAGGACTTCGAATCGGAACTCCCGCAATTACTACTCGGGGAATGAAGGAGAAAGAAATAAAAATTATTGCCGGCTGGGTTTCAAAGGTGATTGAACATGTTAAAGACTTTAAAATGCCAAGCGATCCGAAAGCACGCCAATCGTTCCTGAAAGCTTACAGAGAAAAAATTGATAAAGATGAATTTTTACTTGGAATTGCCGATGAAGTCAAAACCCTCTGCCAAAAATTCCCAGTTCCGTAAGAGTCTCCTTACTTAAATGGGTTTTCTGCCTGAATGCCTTTTATTCCGGAAAAATCCTTTGTGTTTAGGGTGAGAATATTTCCGATTTTATTATCAAGCATTGTGGCAGCAAGAAAGCAGTCGAAAAGATCTACACTCGTTAAAGACTTTTTTAAAAGTTTATGAAAAGTTAAATAAGTGTTGGGGGTAGGAGCAATGATTGTAAAATTAAATGCATCGATAACATTTTCGATATAGTTAGTAATATCGTTTTTATTTTGATCATACTTTTTAATTAGAACATTTTCCGCTTCAAGAATATTTTGCAAGGCTATTACGCCTTCAAACTTTTCTTCTTGCAACGCCATAAACAGTTCTCTTGTTAATTCGTAGAAAGGAGAGAGGGCATCAAGCGAGTAGACCAGAAGGTGTGTATCCAAAAGCCACCTTCCAACGGGCACGTTAACCATATATGTCGGAGCGCTTTTTGTAAATTTTATCAACACCAATTCTTAGTTTTCCGAGAGTACTAAGCGGGCTTTTGGGAATTTTTCTTTTTTTAATTCCAATCCTTTGTTCGAGAGATTCCGTGATTATTTTGCTGAGCGTTTTTTTCTCCTCCACACTTAAGAGCTTTGCCTTTTGAAGGATATCCTCTGGAATATTTAGAGTAGTTTTTACAATATTTGTCATGATGAAACCATATTACCATACAACCATATGTATGTCAAAATATTGGAAAAACCCTTTGCCAAAGATTCCCAGTTCCATAATGTACGTTTTAAAGTACATTTTTGGTTACATAATACTTGACAAAATTGTGTAGCATAAGTATGATATTTTAAATGGCAACGATAATTCCAATAACCAAAGCAAGAGGTAAACTTGGTGCGCTTGCAGAAAAAGTGGCTGGAGAAGATTATGTTGTGTTGACAAAAGGAGGTGCTCCTAAAGCAGCGCTTGTTGATTTTTCGTATTTAACTAAACTACAGAATGAGGTTAGAAAGATTTACAAAAAAACATATATCGACCCAAAGCTTATAAAATATACAAGAGAATTTAGCGATAAGGAAATAGAAGAATGGCTAAAGGAAGACGATCTTTAAAGTCAGTATTTCTTGATTCGAGCGTTTTTTTTACTGCAGTTAATTCTCCCACGGGTGGTTCCTCAAAACTTTTTACATTGACAGATGTAAAACTTGTAACGTCGAGCCTAGTATTAACAGAAACCGAAAGAAGTGTGCGTAAAAAGCTTCAAAGTTATCACTTAGATAGATTTTTTATACTTGCTGATAAATTAGAGATTTTGAAACAAACTCCCAACGAAAAAAGTATTCAAAAAGCAAAAAAGGTAATTGTTGAAAAAGATGCCGTTATTCTAGCAGAAGCCAAAAAAGCAAAAACAAATTTTCTGGTAACACTTGACAGGAAACATTTTTTAACCGAACAGGTTGGAAAATTTTTAAAGCCTCAAATGGTTTTTACACCGAAGGATTTAATTACTATTTTGGAGAAAAGAAGCTATGCTAAGAAATAAATACCCTCTGCCAAAAATTCCCCGTTCCTTAAGTATTCGATATACTAATCTTCGTCGGGTGTTTCTCCAGACATATTTTCTGCAGCAAGCCAAAGATCTTCAGAGTCCCACCCTGGGTGTAAGTCCGATAAATGCCTCCAAGCAGCAAAAAAACCCGGTGGACCCAAAAGCGGTGTAGTTTCTTCTGCAGAACAATTTGGGTTTGGGAATGTGCCTTCAACCACCTTTTTATCGACTGCAACACTTCGAGCTTTTGCTTCGACAGACTCGGCAATTGTCATTATTAAAGTATTTCAAAAAACCAAAAAGGTACTATTAATTTAATGTATAATTTTATATCCTGTCAAATATTCGACCTAATCTAACATGGCAGGGCGAACTGAAAATCCAAAACCATTTAGTATTCTACTTGGCTGGCTAGATACTCTAAGTCAGAAACGAGGAATAATTGGAAGTGGTCGTACAGGGAAAACAAAATCTAACTTTCCAGAGGGTTACTTGAAAGTAATTAGAGTGCTATCAGGAATAGGTAATGATCATAAGGGAAGCGAAGGATATGAGCTGGCGAAGAGTTGGGAGGATAAGGTTAAAAAAGAAAATGAAGGCGTTTTTGATCCAGTAGTTTTATATGATCTGATGCTAGGAGAAAGTTCTGGCCCAAAAAATGATTAACCCGACAAATAAATGGAACGTAATCTTTTTGGTTGATAAAATTCCTCTCCAAAAAATGACCCTTTTTAAAAGAGCGGCCGATCGCGACTTTGCTCCAAATTTCTACACAGGGATTGGTGGCAAAGTAGAACAAAACGAAAGTATCGAAGGTTCTGCTTATCGAGAACTTGAGGAGGAAACAAAAATTAAAAATGTTAAATTACATGAATTTGCAAGAGTAATTATAGATAGCAAACTAAGGCTTTATTACTTTTGGGGAATCTATAAGAAGAAAATATTACCAAAAAGTGATGTTGGATCCTTGGAGTGGGTTTCAAAAAGTAAAGTTTTGGAAAAAGAAATTGTACCAACAACACTCTGTGTCGTTGAAGAATTAGTCAGAAGAGATTTTAATTTCAATTCACCCTTCACAGTTTTAGAAGAAGAATCCTTTTGGGATGAGAAAAAGAAGGTTCGCTACGTTACCGCAGTCGAGGTTAAAGAAGGTTTGCTGTAGTTACCCCATCTGATCAAAGGTTACAGGTTCGTTGGGTTTCTTCAGTACATATTGGTCGCTCGTTGTTAACTTTAACAGAAGAATTTTTTAAGCCCGCCCATGGACATTTTGCACAAACCTGGATAGTCATCGAGGTACTATCACCACTTCTGAAAGGTCCTCCAAGCGGCCCTTTTCTCGGCTCCACTTTTGGCTTGCCTTGTGGTTGTAGGCCAGAATCTTCTATAAGTAGACCATCGGAAAATTGTTCTCTCGTCATTGGAAAATTATACAAAATGATTGTGAAAAAACAATATTGCCATTAAAATTAAGGGATGATGGCAATTATTTTTGACGGTAAATCGTTTGCGAAAGAAAAAGAGGTTAAGTTAATTGAAGAGATTAAGAGATTAAGTGAAAAAGGCATTAAACCCAAGCTTGTATCTATTTTAATAGGGGATAATCCTGCGAGTATCCTATATATCAATTTAAAAAAGAAAGCAGCCGAAAGGATCGGTTGTGCGTTGGAGGTTGTTTATTTTCCCCAAGACACTTCGATGATTCGAATCATCGAAGTAATAAACGAAATGAATACTAATCAGAGTGTCCACGGGATAATGGTGCAATTGCCTTTGCCAAGAAATTTTTCAAAGGAGGATAGGGATGAAATTATTAATGCAATAGCAAAAGAAAAAGACGTTGACGGTTTGAGAGAGGACAGCTCTTTTTTGACCCCGACAGTTAAAGCGGTTTTGGAAGTTATTAAAGAAGCTACTCTATATTTACCTTTTCAGCCAGAGGCTCATGCCAACGGCCTGTCGTCCTCTGGGCGAGATCGTCCTTTGGACGAAAAGGTGGTTATCATAGGAGCGAAGGGATTTGAAGGGAAAAAGATTTTTAAAGTTTTGAAGGAGATGGGCTATGAAGTTGAGGGAGTGGACAGAAAGACCCCGTACAGATCTTACCTCGCGTTGCCCGCCCAAAGCTACGCAGTTGATGGCGGGGCGCCCTCGAGGGGCGATTTTACGGGGCAGGCTAAATCAAAGAGGGAGCTGTGGTTATCGATGTAGGCTCACCAAAAGGCGATGTAAAAACTGAAGAAATTATGAAAAAAGCCTCCTTTATATCTCCAGTTCCCGGCGGCCTCGGCCCAGTAACAATTTCCTGTCTTTTGGAAAATTTAGTAGAGGCTGCCCGGAGGTAAAATCCGAAGTGTTGCATCGTATTTCAACCCGACGGGTTGATCCCCATTGTAACCCCTCACCCAATAACACCCAATAATTAGTAGGGCCACTTGAGTGTAAACCGATATCGCGATATCATGATATTGTCATGATGAAACCAGTACTCATTAGAATTCCAGAGGAAGAATACGAGTTATATAAAGAACTTGCCCGCGAGAAGGGAATTAGCGTCGCCGAATTTCTTAGGAAATCCGCAAGAAAAGTTGCGAAAGTTAAGGTAAAGAAATCTAAAAAATATTCTATTTTTGATCTTGGCACTAAGATTGTATTTAAAGGCGGTCCGAAAGACGGTGCCGTTAACCACGATAAATATTATTATGAATTTGAAGAACGTAAAATGAAAAAGTATTTTGATAAGTACTTTAAGAAAAAGAAATCCTCAAAGAAATGATTTTTGTAGATACAAGCGCGTGGTTTGCGGTAGTTGACGAAAATGATAAAGACCACATTATTGCCAATTCCTAGTTTAAGACTAAATCTTCGGCAAAATTTATTACTTCAAATCTTGTAATTATAGAATCTCTTGGTTGGCTTAGATATAAACGCGGGAAAAGTCAGGCAGTAAAACTAGGAGAGAGGCTCTTGTATAGTCCCGATATACTAATCGAAAGAGTTGGGAGAGCCGATGAAGTGAAGTCATGGAAGTTGTTTCAGAAACTTGACGGCAGAGGAGTTTCAATGATCGATTGCACCTCTTTTGCGGTGATGAGGCGTTTAAAAATAAAAGAAGCTTTTGCTTTTGATGAGGATTTCAAAAATCTCGGATTCAAAGTTTATCCCTAATAATTCTCCGGCGGCCTCGGCCCCGTCACTATCTCTTGTCTTTTAGAGAATTTAACTAATCAGTTGAAGTAGCAGCTTTATAATAAATATTACCCCGGTTTCTTTTTGCTGCATTTATTGTGTGACCGTAAATTAATTTATTATAACCGGTGAAGGCTGATCCTATTGCATTATCCTCAGTCCACCAATCAGTTTTGGCGTAAAATTCGTCCAGTTTGGTAAGCATCCTGTTGTTTCTGGAGATCGATCCAGGTAAATATCCATCTCTGAATCCATGTTTTACAAATCCCACACCAAAAGAGTTAATTGATTTTTCGTATAAATCTTTGAACTCCCTGCTGTCCGAGTTTATGATGCCAGGAATACGCAAATCAGCAAAAACCTGTGTAACATACTCAATTGTTGAGAATAAATTTCCAGCCCAAAGAGCCGCCTCATCAGGTTTTTTGCCGGCATCAGCTTCCTCTTGAGTTAACATATAACTTTTAACCATTTCTTCCTTAGTTAGTGGTGTGCCGTCGACTAGATGAGTTGCATTAAAAGCTGCAACATCAAAGTCCTTAACTTCTCCTAGTGCAGAGATATTTTGAAAGTTGTATTGATAAAGATAGACTCGATGACGATATAGTATTCCTAGTTGTTCGCCTAGAGTTGCTGAAAATATATGTAGCTAATCACTATAGAACTGACTTAAATTATCTGGATTAATATCACCATACTTTTCGGCCAATTCACTCCATCGGTCATCCTCATCGTTTTTTGCATAGCTTACTAACTCTTGTGCGAAAGAAATGGCTGTCTCGGTGACTTTGGCTGAAGGATGGTTTTCAGTCTTAAAAAACTCAACTCCTGGGTGAATCATGCCGGAAAAATATTTTGATTTTGCCTTAGTGGACATTGTATCGGGATTGCCGAAAATGCCAACAACGTCATCTATTGTCCAAGGGCACCGCATCGCCCACAAAGAAACTACTGTTTCAACCTTAGGATCTTTAAAATAACCTTTGGCAATTGCTTCTTCTCGGGTTAACTTTCCGTCAGGTGTTGAAAAAGTTTCTTGAGGAAAAGTTGCGATAGGTAATCGAGTCCGCCCACCCCACAAGTGGTAAAGATAAGAAAAAACTTCATCGACCTTTTGTTCGGAGTCATCTGCCGAGCCTGCAGCTATAGCGCCGTAATTTTCACTCAAAGTTTTGCCGTGTAGGTAAGTTACTCTAGCATCTGATACTTCAGATAGGTCAGGAGGTGAAGTAGTCTCTGATGGTTTTATGCCTCCTCCTTTTTCAATTAGGCTTGAAAAGCGGACAGAACGAAAGAAAGAATGGCGGGGCAGATGTTCACGCGGGATTGAGAACGGAAGAAGTGATTCAACATCCTCCAGTTTTGAATCTCTAAATTCTAAAACGAATCGAGGGAGACGAAAAACCCTCCCTTCAGTTATAGAACTAGCACCTTTCATGTCGGGCTGGTAAGTCGATGAAGTTGAAAGTCTAAATCCTAACTCTTCAACCTTTGCCGGTAAGTTCCATAAATTCGAATAGTCTCTTTTGGGCGGTGAGCCAATTCTTTCTAGGTCTACTGGGGTTAGTTTAAGCGGATTACTGATATCGTATGGTTGATCTTCAGACATTAACATAATTAATATAGATTTTTTTTGTTTCGGACACAAGCTAATCCGGTTACTGCTAGTAATTGCAAAACGGTAATAAAGTCATTACGATACACATAATGGAAGATAAAACTGAGCTGGAAGAGCAGATAGTACTTACACCGGAGAGGATTTCAAATGCACTTATTAACCAGGCCAAGTGGAAGAGAATCTTGGCTGACCCACAAGTTAAAGAAGGTGCAAAGGCAGTAGGAAGGACTTTAGTTAATACCGGAATTGCTGCCGGAGAACTTGTTCCGTTTTTAGGCGAGGTCGGGTCTTGGGGAGCAGATTTGGCGAAAATAGCAACACACTTAGCTAAACGATATGGAGTTGAACTACACCTTGACCTTACCCCCGACGTACCTAAAGGCAGCCTTATTATCTGAGATACCTGATTTTGTAACTCTAGGTGGTTCACCTTTGCCTCTTCATGCCATTGAGGGAGGAATGCAATTAAAAGCAGACATACCTCGAATGAGGGACGCCCTAAAACAGGTCAGGAGTATATTAAAGGAAGAACTCAATGATAATCAGTTAGCACAAGACGATATTGGTCAAGCCATGAATGCTTTCGGTGTTGAGCCGCCATCGTCAAGTACAGAATAACAAAATATGGATAAGAAACAGGCATTATCAGTTCTAATTAAGCACACCTTTCTATTTTCTGAAGAAGTGAAAGTAAAGCTTTTGGGAAAAATTAATACCTTATCCGATGGCGATATAGATAAACTTGGAAAGTTTTTAGCTCTCGAGAAAAAGCAATCAATTGAGGAGAACAACAAAATAATTTCGGAGTTGGACACGTTACTACAAAAATTAGAGAATTAGAGTCAATAGCGCATTAGGAATTTTGAAACAAGGAAATAGGTAGAAGAAATTTATTAAAATCGTGATGTAGATTTTTATAGTCAATCTTCCGCTATAAAAACTCAGATTAATCTTCATACATTTTAAATACAGAGTTATAATTGCGTTTATGAGAGAGGATGATTTATTCATTAGTACCAGCGGAGAATCGAGTGCCGCTCGCCCTGTAAATAAAGAGGTGGCTGAATATATAAGTAGAATACGTAGGGCTGACGGAGAATTAATTCCTCTTCCAGGTAAAACTTCACGTTTAGAGGAGCCCCTTTATATTTCAGCTCGTTATGGTAAATCTCCGGAAACTGGTGATGAAGATGAGTATCTAATTATCGATGTTATTGCACAAAGGGGCGAGAAATATATTCCAGTCGGGATGAAAGATTATAAAATCCACGAGGAAATTGCAGAAAGTCGCTTTAATGCACACACTTTGTTGCCCGCAACGAATGATGCTCACCGGGAAGCCGATGCTCGGTGGGGAGGTAAAGATGCACTCTCAGTAGAGAGTATGAAACTTGATCAGGCGGTAGACCAAACGCGTATTGAAGAAGAGGTAGCACGGCTGCGTGAGCGAGGAATTGTTACAGATGAACAGACACCAGCAACCCCGGTTTATAGAGGGTTGGGGATTGCAAAGCTTTTAGTAGCTAGTTCGATCCTTATATTAGAAGAAAAGGGAATCAAGGAAGTAGAGTTTGGCGAAATCGACACCGCGGCTCAAGGAGTTTGGAATCGTTTTGGGGGAAGGGAGTGGAGTACTGTTCCCCTAACCGAACTTACCAAAAGTCCAAATATTATTCCTTCAATAGAAACTTTTCTTACGGTCAAAAAATAAACTTATATTCATACATTTTCAATTATTGATTAAATAACATTAGCCTCCTAGTTTGACTTTAGATTGCAAAAAGAATTTTATATTGTTACAATACTTTCACTCTGATTAAATCGGAGAATACACATACCTGAAGCTTTCCCGTACCACCACGTCATCAGACTTGGGGTGCAGGACTAATAAAGGTTCCTGAAAGCTCCTATTGAGCTTCTTAGCTTCAAGTAGAGGACCCGCCTACATCGAGATTTCGGCGAGGCGAGGTTAAGGAACCAATTCATTTCATGACAGAAGTTTCATTAAAAGAACTTATCTCGGCGGGTGCTCACTTTGGGCACCAGACTCGTCGTTGGAATCCAAAAATGAAACCCTATCTTTACGATGCAAAGGAAGGGGTTCACATTTTTGATCTTGCTCAGACAAAAATAAAACTAGAAGAAGCACTTGAAGTTCTTAAAAAATATGCGAAGGAAGGAAAGTCAATCCTTTTTGTCGGAACAAAAAAGCAAGCAAAAGAAATGGTTCGTGAGTTAGCCGAGGGAACAGGTTCATTTTATGTTAATGAGCGATGGCTAGGAGGTGCCCTTACAAACTTTGACTATATAAAAAGGTCCACAAAAAAACTTCAAGAACTAAAAGCTGGTTTGGCTGAAGGCAAATTTAACGATAGGACGAAAAGAGAAAGGCTTCTAATTGAGCGCGAAATGCGAAGGCTCGAGAGATTTTTCGGTGGTATCGAGACAATGACAAAGATTCCAGATCTTATGGTTGTAATCGACACTAAAAAAGAAAGAACGGCTGTTAAAGAGGCTCTTGCAACGGGAGTTGAAATAATGGGGTTGGTTGATTCTAATAGTGATCCTACCCAAATTGACTATCCTATTCCGATGAATGATGATGCAACAAGAGCTTTAGAATATGTTTTGAGTTTGATGGAAGAAGCAATACTAGAAGGGAAGCGTAAGACTCAATCTTACGACAAGCTCAAGATTGACCCTGAGCGAAGTCGAACGGGTCAAGACTCAAAACTGAAAACCGAAGCCAGTAAAAAGTCTTAAGTATTATGTTATGAAAATTAGTACGGATCTTATCAGAAAACTAAGGAAAGAAACCGGTGCTCCTGTAATGAGGGTCAAAAAAGTTCTGGAGATGTTTGGAGACCTGCCTGCGCAGGCAGGCGAGAAAAAGGCAAAGGAACTTTTGAGGAATGAAGGTTTTGAAAAAGCGGCCAAGCGTTCAATGCGTGCTACATCCCAGGGACTTTTGGAAACCTACGTACATCACTCGGGAAAAGTTGCGAGCGTTGTCGAACTTTTGTGTGAGACAGATTTCGTTGCCCGAAACGAAATTTTTAAAGAGCTGGCTCACAATTTGGCTCTTCAGGCAGCTTCGCAGGGGGTAAAAGATGCGAAAGAGTTAGAAAATCAGGAATTTATTAAAGATCCTTCACAAAAAGTTTCTGATTTAGTAAAAGACGTTATTGCAAAAACCGGCGAAAATATCAGAATTGGACGAATTTGGCGCATTGTTTTGGGAGAGTAAATCGCCTATACTTTAAGCTATAACGCATGGAAGAAGATGAAGTTAAGAAGAGAATGCAGCAGGTTATTGATCTCGTGACTTCTGATACCGCCTCAATCCGCACCGGTCGAGCAACCCCGGCACTCATCGAAAGTTTAAGAGTTGCCGTTTATGGAGGGCAACAAAAACTTAAGATTCTTGAACTTGCGACAATTACGGTACCAGATATTCAAACCTTGGTAATTGACCCATGGGATAAATCAATAATTGGTGAGATCCGTCAGGGGATGTTGGCTGCGAATGTCGGACTAAATCCTTCAATCGACGGAGAGATTCTTAGAATAACTTTGCCTCCATTGACATCTGAAGATCGGGAAAAGTTTGTAAAACTTCTAAATACAAAGCTGGAAAACGGAAAAGTTATGATCAGGCAAATTCGCGGTGATGGAATGCATGATATTAAGGAAAGTTTTGAAGTAAAAAAGATAAGTGAAGACGAAAAATTTCTTGCAGAGAAGAAGCTTCAGGAAATTACTGATGAATTTGTTGGTGCAATTGAAACGCTTGGAAAAAAGAAAGAACAAGAACTTCTCGAGTTGTGAAACTTCTAAAAAATATCTTGTTCTTTTAAGCGTAATTAGCTTATACTACTGTTTAAGCATTTATGTTAGTAACGATAATCATATTCGTTGTTCTCCTTTCGATTCTAGTACTTGTGCACGAACTGGGCCATTTTCTGGTAGCAAGACGAGCAGGAGTTTTGGTTGAAGAATTCGGTTTCGGTCTTCCACCAAGGCTATATGGTAAGAAAATCGGCGAGACTATTTATTCTATCAACGCACTTCCGATTGGCGGATTTGTCCGATTGCATGGAGAAAACGATGAAGAGACAATCATAGACCCTAAACGGGCGTTTTTGAAAAAGTCCCGAAAAGTACGATCAGTAATAGTTTTGGCCGGCGTTTTTATGAATTTTCTTCTTGGAATTTTCGCTTTTTCTTCCGTTTATACATATACCGGAATTCCGACTCTAACGCAAACTGGAAAAGTCGAGGTTATAGGGGTTATGGAAGGGTCTCCCGCAGAATCAGCGAAATTAGAAGTTGGGGATGTTGTAAAGACAATCGATGGCTCTGGAGTTTCGACTGTTTCCGAATTTATCGAAACAGTAGATAGTAAAAATGGTAAAGAAGTGCTCCTGGGAATCGAAAGAGGCGAAGAAAATCTTGATATAAAAGTTACTCCGCGAGTCGACCCTCCAGAAGGCGAAGGAGCTCTCGGAATCTCAATTTCTTCAACAAGCGTAACGTATACTTTTCCGCCATTATGGCAGAGACCGTTTATTGGAATTTATCATGGTTTTCAGGACGCTATCTTTTGGGGCGGATTAATACTAACTGGGTTGGGAAGTATGATCCAAAATTTGTTTTCTGGTGTAATTCCCAAGGACGTTGCTGGCCCCGCAGGACTTTTGGCACTAACCTCAGAGGTTTCAAAGCAAGGTATTATTCCATTAATAAATTGGATGGGAATTATATCTATAAATCTTGCCATACTTAATGTTGTG